>ERZ791641.758-NODE-758-length-22717-cov-4.246448_pt1 | contig 22717 bp, 17 predicted proteins | sample MGYA00510055_ERZ791641 | MGnify/ENA primary metagenome ERZ791641 (study PRJEB30046, sample SAMN00715226) | human gut metagenome | study: EMG produced TPA metagenomics assembly of the A metagenome-wide association study of gut microbiota in type 2... | reverse complement strand
TTATTGTATTTCCTTAGGTTGAGAAGAGCAATGTTCATATAACTTAACAGATCGTGAATATTAGGGAGGGGGATGCCCCTCTCTATAATCAAAAAAATATATATGATTATATTAAATTTGAAAGTAATACTTTAAGTAGGGATTTATATGGATATTTAGTAATGAGTGAGGTGCTAGTATGAAGAATTTACAACAAAACTTACAAAATAAATATGGTAATTATTTATATCCATTCTTCTGGCAACATGGAGAAAGTGAAGAGTTATTAAGGAAATATACAGAAAAAATAAGTGAGTGTGGAATGGATGCATTATGCATAGAAGCAAGACCACATCCTGATTTCTTAGGGGATAAGTGGTGGGAAGATATAGATGTTATATTAGATGAGGCAAAGAAAAGAAATATGAAAGTATGGATCTTGGATGACTCACACTTTCCAACAGGTTTTGTTAATGGAAAAATAAGAGATGAGTATCCTCAATATAAAAAAATGTATTTAGATATGAGGAGATTTGATGTAGTAGGACCTATGAATGGAGCGCGAATTAATATGAAATTATTAAAAGGGCGACCATGGGAAAGACCTAATGAAAAGGATCAAAATATTATTGGTATATATGTAGCTAAGAGATGCAATGAATATACTGATGAAGGAGATAATATTGATGTAGAGACTTTATTTGAAATAAATGAAAGACCTAAAAATGGAATATTAAGTTTAGATATTCCTAAGGGATCTTGGAGTATATTTGTTGTATTTAGCACGCATAAAGGTGGAGAAAAGGCTACAGAGGATTATTTAAATCCATTAGTGAAAGAAGCAACACAAGTACTTGTTGATACTGTTTATGAAGCTCACTATAAGCGTTATAAAGAGGAGTTTGGAAAAACAATATTGGGATTTTTCTCTGATGAACCACGTTTTGGTAACCAAAAGGGTACAGAGTCATCAATAGGTAAAACTGAAATGGTTCTTCCTTGGAGAATAGGTTTAGAAGAAGAGTTACCTTTTGAGTTAAAGTATTTACCACTTTTATTTGTTGAGAGCAATAAAAAACAAGCAGAAATAAGATATGAATATATGAACTTAATTACAAAATTATATTCGGAAAATTTTACTGCAGTTATAGGGAAATGGTGTGAAGAAAGAGGAGTTCATTATATTGGACATAATATTGAGGATAATGGAGCACATGCTAGATTAGGATATGGAACAGGACATTATTTTAGAGGGCAAACTTATCAAAGTTTTTCAGGAATAGATGTAATAGGTACGCAGATTGTACCAGGTATGCCTTATCATCATGATGGATTTGCAACTGGTGGATGTAATGGGGAGTTTTATCATTTTGCATTAGGTAAATTGGGTTCATCTGCTGCACATTTAGAAAAAAATAAAGAAGGAAGAGCAATGTGTGAGGCTTTTGGAGCCTATGGGTGGAATGAAGGTTTGAAACTAATGAAGTGGATAACTGATCATTTAATTGTTAGAGGTATTAATTATATAGTGCCTCATGCTTTTAATCCGAAAGAATATCCAGATTGGGATTGTCCACCACATTTTTATGCACATGGTCATAATCCACAGTTTAGATATTTTAAGCATTATTCTGATTATGCAAATAGATTAATGAATTTATTCCAAAATGGAATTCATCATGCTAATGTTGGAGTTTTATATCCTGCAGAGCAAGAATGGACCGGTGAATATATGCCTATTGAGAAAGCTGTTAGAGAATTATTAGAAAATCAAATTGATTGCGATATAATTTCAGCAGATTATTTAGATAAAGCAGTTATAAGAGATAGTAAATATGAAATTGAGAGAGAAAAGTTTGAAGTTCTAGTTATACCATATGCTCAATATTTACCTGTAAATATTGCGAAAAAGATTTGTGAATTAGCACAAAACAATGTGAAGGTTATTTTTATTAATGGATACCCAGAAGAACTTATAGGTAAAGGCGAGGTAAGTTTAAATTTATTAAAAGAAATGAGTCAATGTGTACAATTAAAGGAATTATCAATTTCATGTGAAGAAAATAGAGAGATAAAGATAAAAGAGAAATTTAAAGATTTAGTATATTATCACTATGAAACTGAAGATATGAATTCATTTATGTTCTTTAATGAAAGTATTTCTGAAATTTTAGATACTAAGGTGAATATTCCTAAGTTAGGTTATGCTTATGAATATGATGCATATGAAAATAAGTTATATATTTTAAATGAACATGAAGAAAATAGTTATGAACTATATTTAGAACCATATGAATCAAAAGTAATAATATTTACAAAGGAAGCAGTTAACTATGCTTTAAATAAAAAAATTAATATTAAAAATATGTCTAAGACAGAGTTAAATTTGAATTGGAATATAAGTTTTGCTAATGCATTATCTTATCCTAATTTTAGTTCAGAAATGGCATTAGATAAATTAAAAAATATAAGCTTAATTGATGAATATGAAGATAAAACAGGAACGATAAAATATAAATCTGTATTTGATTATTCAGGTAATAGTAAAGATGTAATTTTAAACTTAGGTGAAGTTTATGAAGTTGCAGAAGTATTTATAAATGGGAAATCAGCAGGGGTTAAGATGTGTCCACCATATAGATATGATATAAGTGATTTGATAAAAAGAGGGAAAAATGAGATTAGTGTTGAAGTGACAAATACTCTTGGAAATGGAAATAGAGATGGGTTATCTCAATATCTAGCAATTGAACCTTTTGGAATTATTGGACCAGTAGAATTAAGAGAAGGAGGAATTGTAAATGAGTAGTTTTCCAAATGGTTTTTTATGGGGTGGAGCTGTTGCGGCAAACCAATGTGAAGGTGGGTATTTAGAAGGAAATAAAGGTCTTGCAACTATTGATGTAGTCCCTGTTGGTAAAGACAGATTTCCAGTTATGTTAGGTAAAATGAAAATGTTTGAGTGTGATAATGAACATTATTATCCTAGCCATGAGGCAATTGATTTTTATTATAATTATAAAGAGGATATAGCGTTACTTGCTGAAATGGGATTTAAAACATTTAGATTATCTATTGCATGGACTCGTATATTTCCTAATGGAGATGACGCAAGTCCAAATGAAGAAGGTTTGAAATTCTATGACAATGTATTTGATGAGTGTAAAAGGTATGGAATAGAACCATTAGTGACGATAGCGCATTTTGATGTTCCAATGAATTTAGTAAAAACAATTGGTGGGTGGAAAAATCGTAAAATGGTTGATTATTATATAAAATATTGTAAAGTTATATTTAATAGATATAGAGAGAAAGTTAGATATTGGCTTACTTTTAATGAAATAAATATGTTGATTCACTTGCCTTTTGTTGGAGCAGGATTAGTTTTTGAGGAAGGTGAAGATGAACAAGCCATAAAGTATCAGGCAGCCCACCATCAATTAGTAGCTAGCGCAAAAGCGACTAAAATTGCTCATGAAATAAATCCTGATTTTAAAATAGGATGCATGTTAGCTGCAGGAAATACTTATGCTAATACTTGTGCACCTCAAGATGTATGGAAGTCTATGGAGAAGGATAGAGAAAATTATTTATTCATAGATGTTCAGTCACGTGGAGAATATCCTAATTATGCAAAAAAGATGTTTGAAAGAATGAATATAGAAATAAGAGTGGAATATGGGGATGAGGAAATACTGAAGGAAAATACAGTTGATTTTATTTCTTTTAGTTATTATTCATCTAGATTAACTAGTGCTGATCCTGAAATTAATGCAGAAACAGCTGGAAATGTATTTGCAACATTAAAAAATCCATATTTAAACGCAAGTGAGTGGGGATGGCAAATAGATCCTTTGGGATTAAGAATTACTTTGAATTCTTTATATGATAGATATCAAAAACCATTATTTATTGTTGAGAACGGATTAGGAGCCGTAGATAGCGCTGATGAAAATGGTAATATTGCAGATGATTATCGTATTGAATATTTAAGGGATCATATAAAAGCTATGAAAGATGCAGTTAATGAAGATGGTGTAGAACTTATAGGGTATACTACTTGGGGCTGTATTGATTTAGTAGCTGCTTCAACAGGTCAAATGAAGAAGAGATATGGATTTATTTATGTAGATAAAGATGATGATGGAAATGGAACTTTAGAAAGAAGAAGAAAAAAGAGTTTTTATTGGTATAAGGAAGTTATATCTTCAAATGGTGAAAAACTTTAAGTAAATGAAATTAGCTTAAGTGTGAAGCTAATATTCATATAAACTTAGTAGGTAATAAAATAAATATAGATTTAATAACAACTTGATATTAAAAATAACCAGCAATGTATTAAGATAGATTTTTATACATTGCTGGTTATTTATTATCTTTTTAAACTATCAATTAAAGAGTAAGGAATCTTAAGGTCACCTTCTCCAAATCCAATTTCAATATTACCCCTATTAGCACCGTGATAATCAGTTCCACCACTAGAATATAACTGATACTTCCATACTAAATAGTCCAAAAGTCTTCTATCATCATCAGTATAAGAAGGATAGTACCTTTCAATTCCATCTAACCCTAAAGAAACTAAATATTTAATATTATCTTCAATTTCTTCAAAACTGAAACCTTCAAAACCAATTCTTTTATTAAAGTGAGCTAAATAAGACTTTCCGCCAGCCTCATGAATCATTTTAATAGCTTCATCTACAGTGATTAACTCATCATTTCCATAAGGAATTGGATCTAAATATATATCCCAAACTTTTTGAGGTTCAGTACAAATATTATTTTCAAGAATATATCTGTAAATATCATATCTAGATAAATATTCATCGTATTTCACTTTATGTAAATAGTTAATATCTATAGACAATCCATGATTGTTTTCTATATGCTTAAGTATTTTTGGAACACTTTTTTCTCTTGCTTTTTTCATTTTATTATAGCTATTTAAAAAGTACTCATTATGTATATCAATTCCTAAACCAAGTATATGAAGTAGTCTACCATCCTTATATAATGCACTAATTTCAATTCCATTAATTAATTCAATATTACTATCTTCTGCAGCAATTTTAGCTTCTTTTAAACCTGCAATACTATCATGATCAGTTAATGAAATTGCTTTTAATTTATTTTTCTTTGCTGCTTTTATCACATCTGTTGGACTACAGCTACCATCTGAAATATATGAATGTGTGTGTAAATCAATTAAATTCTCCATAAAAATACCCTCCAATGATATATATTATAACATTTTAATAAGTTAAATATAAGTTCAGAGTGCAATTATAGTAGTAGATCAAATAGGTAAAAGATATGTCCAAATTACTAAATTAATCTTATAATTAACTTATAAGGAGATTAGTGATTATGAGAAAAGATATAATAGATAAATTAATGGAATTAACGCAAGAAGAGAAAGAAATATTAGAAGGAAAACATAGCATTGATCAAAGTATATATACAGATGATAAACAATTTATCATAGATAGTAAAAAAATATTGGCAGATGGACAACTCATAAATATAAGAAAACATACGAGGTTTATAGAGTTCCCTGCACATAAGCATAACTATATTGAATTTAATTATGTCTATAAAGGTAAACTTACAGAAGTAATACATAATAAAAAAATAGAACTTCAAGAAGGCGAAATAATTTTTTTAAACAAAGATATAACTCATGCAATAGAAAAAAGTTCTGAGGATGATATTATAATTAATTTCATAATAAGACCGGAATTTTTTGATTTTATTCTTAACTTATCAGAAAGTGATAACATTATATTTAACTTTTTATTAAAGTCATTATATTTAAATAAAAATAGTAAAGGTGAATATCTTTATTTTAAAGTTTCTAATGAAAATAATATACAAGAGATTTTAGAAAAGATAATTATAGAAATTTATGAACCCACTATGATGAGTAGCACAACTATAAAATTATTAGTTGGACTATTAATTGTAGAATTAATTAAAAAGCCTAATAATATAGAAGTTTATTCAGAAGATAATTATGATAATTTAATTATAATTGAAGTTTTAAAGTATATAGATAATAATTATTCTACTGCAACTTTATTTGAAATATCTGAAATAGTGAATCAGCCACATTATAAAATAAGTAAGTTAGTAAAAAAGCATACTAATATGACATTTAAAGAATTGTTACAAGAAAAAAGGCTTAATAAAGCAAAGCAATTACTAAATGAAACAGATATTTCTATTGTAGAGATAATATCTTTAGTTGGTTATGAAAATCTTACTTATTTTTATAAAATATTTAAAGAAAAATATGGTTATACCCCAAAAGATTTTAGAAAATCATAAATTATTGTTATAAGGTGATTTTACTATGTATATTTATATTTGAGGAAAAATACATTTGCAAATAAGGATAATAAATTAGACAACCTTGGTTATTAAAGCCAAGGTTGTTTTTATTTATAATTTAATCATAGTAAACGTTTTGCAAGGGAGGAGAAATGATGAGCTATTACTTAGCCATTGATATAGGGGCTTCTAGTGGGAGGCATATATTAGGAAGTATAGAAGATGGAAAGATAAAGTTAGAAGAAATATATAGATTTGAAAATGGAATTAGCAAAATAGGAGATGAATATTGTTGGGATATTCAAGGACTCTTTAATGAAATAAAGAAAGGTATTAAAAAGTGCAAAGAGATTGGAAAAGTGCCAAAAACCATAGGCATAGATACGTGGGCAGTAGATTTTGTTTTATTAGATGAAAATGATGAGATGCTAGGAAATGTCGTTGCCTATAGAGATGATAGGACTGAGGGATATATGGAAAAAGCATTTCAAGTTATTCCGCAAGATATGTTGTATTTATACACAGGAATACAATTCCAAAGATTTAATACATTATATCAGCTATTAGCAATTAAGGATAAAAATCCAGAATACTTAAAAAAGGCAAAAACATTTTTAATGATTCCTGATTATTTAAATTTTTTACTTACAGGTAAAAAAGCTAATGAATATACAAATGCAACATCTACACAGTTAGTAAATTCTTTTGATAGAACTTGGGATAAAAATATTTTAAAGGAATATGGAATCAATGAGGAAATGTTCCAAGAAATAAAAATGCCAAAGACAAGTTTAGGAAAGTTAAGAAAAGAATTAGTTGATGAATTTGGATTTGATATGGAGGTTATACTTCCAGCAACTCATGATACTGGATCAGCATTTATATCTTCAGTATGTAATGATTCAGATAGTATTTATGTAAGTTCTGGTACATGGTCATTAATTGGCGTAGAGAATAGATTCCCGATTTGTGTACCACAAGCTATGGATTATAACTTTACAAATGAAGGTGGAATTGATTATAGATTTAGATTTTTAAAAAATATTATGGGGCTTTGGGTAATACAAGAGGTAAGGAGAAATTTAAATAATGAGTTTTCTTTTGCTGACTTAGTAGTACTAGCTGAAGAGCACAATTATTTTAAATCAATAGTTAATGTTGATGATGATAGATTTTTAAAACCCGACAATATGATTGAAGAAATTCAAAACTATTGTAAAGAAACTAATCAAGATATTCCAACAAAAGTTGGAGAAATAGCAGTTTGTGTATTTAATAGTTTAGGACATAGTTACAAAAGTGCAGTGGCAAATCTTGAGGATATATTTGAAAAAGAATTTAAGAAAATAAATATATTTGGAGGAGGATGCCAAAATAATTTATTAAATCAAGTAGTTGCAGATGTTACTGGAAAAGAAGTTTTAGCAGGACCAGTAGAGGCAACTGCAATAGGAAATCTTGTAGCTCAATTAATAAGTGTTGGTGAGTTAAAGGATTTAGGACAAGCTAGGCAAGTAATAAAAGAATCATTTGATATAAATATATTTAAACCAAATAAAGGAGAAGTTTAAGATGAATGTTAAAGAAAGATATGAATTAGCTAAAGAGCAATATGAAAAATGGGGAATAAATGTAGATAAAGTTTTAGAAGAACTTAATAAAGTGAAAATTTCAGTTCATTGTTGGCAAGGAGATGACGTTAAAGGATTTGAAGTAGTTCAAAATGCTTTATCTGGAGGAATTCAATGTAATGGAAATTACCCTGGAGCAGCAAGAAGTGCAGAAGAGTTAAGAGCTGATTTAGATAAAGCATTAAGTTTAATTCCAGGTAAGCATAAAGTAAATTTACATGCTATTTATTTAGAAAGTAATGGAGAGTTTGTTGAAAGAGATGAAATAAAACCAGAACATTTTGAAAACTGGGTTAACTGGGCAAAAGAAAGAGGGCTAGGATTAGATTTTAATCCAACGATATTCTCACATCCAAAAGCAGCAGATGGATTAACATTATCACATCCAGATAAAGAAATAAGAGATTTCTGGATAAGACATGCTATTGCATCTAGAAAAATTGGTGAATACTTTGGAAAAGAATTGGGGCAAACTTGCTTAACTAATCTTTGGATTCCAGATGGATATAAGGATATTCCAAGTGATAGATTAGGGCCGAGAGCAAGACTTAAAGATTCTTTAGAGCAAATATATGCAGTTAAAACAAATAAAGATTATAACTTAGATTGTGTTGAATCAAAAGTATTTGGTATAGGTGCAGAAAGTTATACAGTAGGTTCAAATGAGTTTTATCTAAACTTTGCAGCAAGAAATGGAATTATGTCATTAATGGATACGGGACATTATCATCCAACAGAAGTTGTTTCTGATAAATTATCATCAATGTTACTATTTGATGAAAAGGTTGCTCTTCATGTAAGTAGACCAGTTAGATGGGATAGTGATCATGTAGTTGTTTATGATGATGAGTTAAAGGAAATTGCTAAAGAAATAGTAAGAAATGATGCATTAGATAGAGTAATTATTGGACTTGATTTCTTTGATGCAAGTATTAATAGAATAGCAGCTTGGACAATTGGTACAAGAAATATGATTAAGGCATTATTAAATGCAATGTTAACTCCAAATGAATTGTTAAGAAAGCTTCAAGATGAAGGTAACTTTACTGAAAGATTAGCCTTAATGGAAGAATTTAAAACATATCCAATGGGAGATATATGGAATTACTACTGTGAAAAGAATAATGTACCAGTAGGTGAATCTTGGATAGAAGATGTTAAAAGATATGAAGAAGAAGTGTTATCAAAGAGAAATTAATTATAAGTAATAATAAAAGAAGAATTTATATTAGATATCAAAATAATACCATAATAGAGTTTTGATATCTAATATACAAAATTTATTGAATAAGAGGTAATGAAAATGAGTATGCAAGATATGAAATTTGTACAAAACTTTATGAAAATGACTAATGATGCTTGGCTTAAAGGATGGCATGAAAGAAATGGTGGAAATATTTCTTATAGATTAACTTCTGAAAATGTAGAATCAATTAAGAATATTATTGATGAAAATAGAGATTATTCACCAATAGGGGTTACAGTTAAAAATTTAGCTAATGAATATTTCTTAGTAACTGGAAGTGGAAAGTTTATAAGAAATGTAGCTGTTGATTTAGAGGCTAATGTAGGAATAGTTAAAATTGATGAAAAAGGTGAAAACTATAAAGTTGTTTGGGGATTAGTTAATGGTGCTAAACCGACTAGCGAATTACCATCTCATTTAATGAGTCACTCTGTTAAATTCGAAGCAACTAATGGGAAGCATAGAGTGATAATGCATTCACATGCGACAAATTTAATTGCTTTAACATTTGTATTACCTCTTGATGGAGCTGTATTTACAAGAGAATTATGGGAAATGGCAACCGAATGTCCAGTAGTATTCCCATCAGGAGTAGGAATAGTTCCTTGGATGGTTCCAGGTGGAGCTGAAATTGCTGAAGCAACAAGTGAATTAATGAAGAAGCATGACGTAGTTATTTGGGCACATCATGGAGTGTTCTGTTCAGGTGAGGATTTAGATTTGACATTTGGACTTATGGATACAGTTGAGAAGTCTGCTGAAATACTTGTAAAAGTTCTATCAATGGGCGGAAAGAGACAAACTATAAGCTCAGATAATTTTAGAGATTTAGCAAGAGATTTTAATGTTACTATTTCAGAAGAATATTTAAAGTAATTAATTAAGTTAAGGATTAAAGGGTAAAGCGAAAAGTTGAGGTAAATTGTATTTTTATTAAGTATTTCTGAAACTAATGTGGTATTAAAAATAGAAATTCAGGTTTTACTCTTTAATTTATATATTAATAAAGAATATACGAAAAATTTATAAGTTATATAGAAAAAATTAGAGTAAGGAGAGGATATTATGGCAATATATTATGTACCATCTATTAATTTAATGGGAGCTGGATGTTTAAATGATTTAGGAGCAACAGTTAATGATTTAGGATTTAAGAAAGCTTTTGTTATTACTGATAATTTCCTAATGAGTAATGGAGTAGCAAATAAAGTATTAAATGTTTTAGAGGGAGCAGGAATAGCTTATGAAGTATACTCAGAAGTAGTTCCAAATCCAACTTGTAAAAATGTTCATGATGGATTAGAAAGATTAAAAGGAACTGATTGTGATTTCTTAGTATCAATTGGTGGAGGATCACCACAAGATACAGCTAAGGCTATAGGAATCTTAGCAACTAATGGTGGACATATTAAAGAATATGAAGGAGTTAATCTTTCTAAAAATAAGTCATTACCAATAGTAGCTGTAAATACTACAGCAGGTACTTCAAGTGAAGTTACTATAAACTATGTTGTAACTGATGAAGAAAGACATGTAAAAATGGTTATGGTAGATAAAAATTCATTAGCTACAGTAACTGTTAATGACCCAGAGCTTATGGTTGAAAAACCAGCATCACTTACAGCAGCAACAGGAATGGATGCTTTAACTCATGCTATCGAAACAATAGTTACACCAGGAGCTTATCCAGTATCTGATGCAACAGCATTAGCAGCAGTTAAAATAATATTTGATTATTTACCAAGAGCTGTTGAAAATGGACATGACATTGAAGCTAGAGAACAAATGGTATATGCAGTATTCCTAGGTGGAATTGCATTTAGTAATGCTGGTTTAGGAAATGTACATGCTATGGCCCATCAATTAGGTGGAATTTATAATCTGCCACATGGTGTTTGCAATGCAATGTTACTTCCATATGTTGAAGAGGAAAATGCAAAGTATGTACCAGAAAAGTTTGTTTCAATTGCAAATGTACTTGGATATGATGTTGAAGGTAAATCAGCTCAAGAATGTGCAGCCTTTGTTGTAGATTCAATGAAGGAATTAGCTAAGAAAGTTGGAATCCCAGCTACTTTAGGTGAACTTGGAGTTAATGATGTAGACTTTGATCTTTTAGCTGAAAATGCAATGAAAGATATTTGTGCTCCAGGAAATCCAGTAGAATTTACTAAGGAACAAATTATTGAATTATATAAGAAAATTGTTTAAGAATTAAGACATCTTCATTAATGTTAAAATGAATTTTTTACCACACTAAAATAAAAATGAACTACTATTACACATGTGATGATAGTAGTTCATTTTTTTTATAAAATGTACGCAATACATATGGAAAGTTATATTAAATAAAAATATAAATAATCTAAATATATTAATTTTATTGCTTATTTTAAAAGTGATGTAATAGTGTGGATTTAGTCATAAAACAATTATTTTACAAAAAGTAAATAAAATAATACGTTAAATATATTTATAATGACGAAATAAGACTAACGGTATATTTAACTATTTAAATTAGAAATAATATAATAATCATATGATAACTCAAAATAATTGATGTTGAAATGTTACCAGTGGAGGAAAACAATGAATATAATTAAAATTTTAATGTATACTTTTAAAGTATTATTAAATGAGTCCATAGAGGCAAATGGAATTGGTAGCTTGGAGACAATAAGCATAAGTCAAAGATTAGACTTATTAGTACTAGAAGAACAAAAGGAAATATATAAGAGATACAAGCTTAGTATGGTTTAATAAAATAACAAAATACTATATTTAGTTAATGATGCTAATTTAATTGGAGCATTATATAATTATTTGGAACTAGAAAAATAATTGTAAAAATGAGTAGTGCCTTTAAGTTTATTTTATATAATGAATAAACTTAAGGGCATTTATTTGTTGCATTTAAATATATGTTTTTTATCTTTTATATACTATTTATAATATTTTCATAAAATTCGTATGGTAAAAAGTATAAAATTAGGTTAAAATTAAATTAAGAAAGAGCGATTGTAAGTACAATATGAGGGGGCAGTGGAAAGTGGAGAAAACAATAAAGTATATAGAAATATTTGAATATTATAGAGATAAAATACTTAATGGAGAAATGGTATATGGAGAAAAACTTCCTACAGAACAAGAAATAGGAGAATTATTTTCAGTAAGTAGACATACAGTAAGACAATCTATATTAGAGCTTGAAAAACAAGGGTACATTTATAGAGAAAGAAGCAAAGGTGCATATGTAGATAAATTAGAAAAAAGTAAAAAGACAAAGAGTAAAATGATAATAGTAATAACAACATATGTATCAGAATATATATTTCCATTCTTAATAAAAGGAATAGAAGAAGTATTAAGCAAAAATGGCTATGACATACTATTATTAAGTACGAATAATGAAAAACAAAAAGAAAGAGAACAGTTAAAAAAATTATTAGAATATGATGTTGTTGGAGCAATAATTGAGCCTACAGCTAGTGCGTTAGGTAATACGAATGAAGATTATTATAAAGAAATATCTAATAATAATATACCATATTTAATGATTAATGCAGCATATGATAAAGATAAACAATCTTATGTAGCAATTGATGATGAAAAAGGTGGATATACTATTTGTAAATATTTAATTGATTTGGGGCATAAAAGAATTGCTGGGCTATTTAAGGAAGATGATGTACAAGGTATAGAACGTAAAAAAGGATATTTACGAGCTTTAGAGGAAAATAATATTGAAATAGACTCTACAATAGTTGGTAAGTTTAAGACATTTGAAGAAGATTTTTATATAGATGGCTTTACTAGAAGCTTATTATGCAGAAATGATAGACCAACAGCTATATTCTGTTACAATGATAAAGTTGCTATTAAGGTAGTAAAGGTAGCAGAAGAGTTAGGATTGAAAATACCAGAAGATTTATCAATTGTAGGATATGATAATGATGCAACAGTATCAGCTGTTTTGGATTGTGGAATTACAACAATTTCTCATCCAAAAGAAGAGTTAGGTAAAAAAGCAGCTGAAATGTTATTACGTTTAATCAATGGTGAACAGGAAAAGGTTTCATATATATTTGAACCTGAAATAGTAGTTAAAAATAGTGTAAAAAGAATTTAAAACATGTTAAGAAATGGCGTTTATAAATGACAAATATGTTATTTATAAATGCCATTTTTAGATTTTAAAATAATCAAACAAAAGAAAAATTTAAATATTTTTCCAGTAAAACATTTACAAACAAATAAAAATTTGCTACCATTAAATTGTACGGAACATATGGAAAAATAAACAGGGTTTAATGTTTAAATAACGTACAATTTGAGTGGGATACAACTTCTTAAGGCTGAGTCTAATTTAATATTTGGATTAAACTAGACTGTATATATAAATATTCGGAGGGGAATTGAGATGTTAGAGAATTTAAAAGAAGAGGTTTTTAAGGCAAATTTAGATTTAGTAAAACATGACTTGGTTGTACTTACATGGGGAAATGTTAGTGGCATTGATAGAGAAAGTGGACTTTTGGTAATTAAACCAAGTGGAGTAAGTTATGACAAAATGAAAGCTAGTGATATGGTAGTAGTTGATTTAGATGGAAATGTAGTAGAGGGTGACTTAAGACCATCATCAGACACACCAACTCATATAGAATTATATAAAAAATACCCTAATATCGGAGGAGTAGTACATACTCACTCATCATTTGCAACATCTTGGGCACAAGCTAAAAGAGATATTCCTTCATATGGAACAACTCATGCAGATACATTCTATGGCCCAGTTCCATGTACAAGATCATTAACTAAAGAAGAAATTAAAGATGAATATGAAAAAAATACAGGTTCGGTAATAATTGAAACATTAACTGAAAGAAATATAGATGAATTAAGCGTTCCAGGAATTATCATTGCTAGCCATGGCCCTTTTGCTTGGGGAGAAACAGCAAGCAAAGCGGTATTAAATGCAGTAGTTTTAGAAGAAGTAGCTAAAATGGCAATAAGAACAGAAAATTTAAATAAAGATATTACTTCAATACCGTCTGAACTACAAGACAAGCATTATTTCAGAAAACATGGAGCAAATGCTTATTACGGACAGTCTAAAGTGAAGGTTAAAGAACCTATAACAAGATAAGTAAGTACAATTTAATGTAATTATGGATAAAAGATATTAAGTGGTTTAAAGGTAAATTAAATTTTGGAGGGGAATAATGAGAGAAATAGAGATGCAAAGCATAAACACAATAAGAATGTTATCAGTAGATCAAATAGAGAAAGCTAACTCAGGACATCCAGGGATTTGTATGGGTGCAGCACCAATGGCATATACGTTATTTAATAAACATATAAACATTAATCCAGAGAATAGCAAATGGTTTAATAGAGATAGATTTATATTATCAGCAGGACATGGTTCAGCACTTTTATATTCAATGTTACATTTATGTGGATTTGATGTAACTATAGAGGATTTAAAAGAATTTAGACAGCTAAATTCAAGAACTCCAGGGCATCCAGAAGTTGGACATACTCATGGCGTAGAAGCTACAAGTGGTCCTTTAGGTCAAGGAATTGCACAAGCTGTTGGAATGGCAATGGCAGAAAAACATTTAGCGGCTAAATATAATAAGGACGAATTAAATATAATTGATCATTATACTTATGCAATAGTTGGTGATGGGGACTTAATGGAAGGTGTAGCAAATGAAGCTATATCTTTAGCAGGACATTTAGGATTAGGAAAATTAATAGTTCTATATGATTCAAATGATATTTGTTTAGATGGTAAGCTTTCAACTTCATTTTCAGATAATATTATCGATAGAGTAAAGGCTATGAATTGGCATACTATTAAGGTTGGAGATGGTGATACAAATGTAGAAGCAATTTCAGCTGCAATAGAAGAAGCTAAAAAGGCAACAGATAAGCCAACATTAATTGAGATAAAGACAACAATTGGATATGGAGCACCTAATAAGGGTGGAACTAATGGAGTTCATGGAGCACCTTTAGGAGCTAATGAATATTTAGAAGCTAAGACAAAGTTAAATTGGAATTACGAGCCATTTACTGTTCCAACAGAAGTAAAAGAAAACTTTGTTAATGGTGTTATTGCAAGGGGAAAGAAAAAAGAAGCTCAATGGAATGAGTTAGTTAATAAGTATAGAGAAAAATATCCAGAATTTTATGATAGTTTGATAGCTGCAATTAATGGCGAGTTAAATATTAATTTTGAAGAAGTATTACCTAAATATGAGAAAAATGAATCAATATCCACTCGTAATGCTTCAGGATTTACAATGAATGCGATTGCAAAGGCTTATGATGGTTTATTTGGAGGATCAGCAGATTTAGCACATTCAAATATGACTTACTTAAAAGAACAAGGTGATTTTAGAAAAGAATCTCCAGAAGGTAAGAATATTTGGTTTGGTGTAAGAGAATTTGGAATGTCTTCAGCTGGAAATGGAATAATGCTTCATGGTGGGTTAAGATCATTTGTTTCAACATTCTTTGTATTTAGTGATTACTTAAAACCAGCTATAAGAATGTCAGCAATTGAAAAACAACCATTAATTTATGTATTAACACATGATTCAATTGCAGTTGGAGAAGATGGACCAACCCATGAACCAATTGAACAATTAGCTGGGCTTAGAGCTATACCAAATGTAAATGTAATAAGACCGGCAGATGCACATGAAACAAATGCAGCATGGCAAGTAGCTTTAGAAGATAAAGAAACACCATCAGTATTAGTATTAACAAGACAAAATATAAATGTCAATGCTGAATTTAACTGTGTTGATAATGTTAGAAAAGGTGCATATATAATTTCAGAAGCATCACAAAATCCAGTAGCTCAAATAGTAGCAACAGGATCAGAAGTAGATTTAGGAATAAAAGCTCAAAAAGAATTAGAAAACCAAGGAATATTTGTTGATGTTGTATCAATGCCTTGTTTTAGATTATTTGATATGCAAGATGAAGTATATAAGAATAGTGTATTAAAGACTGGAATTAAGAAGTTAGGTATAGAGATGGCTTCATCTTTTGGATGGAGTAAATATGTTGATGATGTATTATGTATAGATACATTTGGGGCATCAGGTAATGGTAATGAGGTAATGAATTTATTTGGATTTAATAAAGAAACTGTGGTAAATAAGGTAAAAGAATTAATATAAAAGATTAAATATTTTTTATTTCATAAGAAGATGGGAGGATGAGAGGACATGAGTAGGTTAGAAGAAGTAAAAAAGACGATAGAATCTGGAAAAGCCGTTCTAGGAATTGAGCTAGGATCAACTAGAATAAAAGCAGTTTTAGTAGATCAAATGGGAACTGTTATTGAAACTGGTGGATTTGATTGGGAAAATAGCTTAGTTAATGGGATTTGGACATACTCTTTAGAAGAAGTATGGACAGGGATACAAAAGTGTTATAAGGATTTATCAGATAAAGTCAAAGAAAAATATGATATTACTATAAAAAGATTAGCTTCAATGGGTATAAGTGCAATGATGCATGGATATCTTCCTTTTAATAAAGAAGGGAAGCAATTGGTTGAATTTCGTACATGGAGAAATAATATTACGGGACAAGCAGCTGATAAATTAACAGACTTATTCCAATATAACATTCCTCAAAGATGGAGTATAGCACATTTGTATCAAGCAATTTTAAATAATGAGGAGCATGTAAAGAGTATTGATTTCCTTACAACTCTAGCAGGATATGTTCATTGGAAACTTACAGATAAAAAGGTAATGGGAATAGGTGAAGCATCTGGAATGTTTCCAATTGACTTAGATAAGAAAAGTTTTAATCAAGATATGATTTCGAAGTTTGATGTATTGATAGCAAGTAATGAATATAGATGGAAGTTAGGAAATATACTTCCAAAGGTTTTAGTTGCAGGAGAAGATGCTGGTGTATTAACTCAAGAAGGTGCATTACTTTTAGATCCATCAGGAGAATTACAATATGGTGCAAAGCTTTGTCCACCAGAAGGAGATGCAGGAACTGGAATGGTAGCTACCAATAGTGTAGCAAAAAAGACAGGAAATGTATCAGCAGGAACTTCAGCATTTGCAATGGTTGTTCTTGAAAATGAACTATCTAAAGTTCATAAAGAATTAGATATGGTTACAACTCCAACTGGGGCCTTAGTCGCAATGGCACATTCAAATAATTGTACATCTGATATCAATGCATGGATGGGAATCTTTAATCAATGCTTAGAAGCATTTGGAGTTAATGTTAAAGCAAGTGAATTGTATAAAACATTATTTGAAAAAGCTTTAGATGGTGATGATGATTGTGGAGATTTAATGTCTTATTGTTTTTATTCAGGTGAGCACGGGGTTGGATTAACTGAGGGGTGTCCGATGTTTTTACATCCCGCAAATGCAAAGTTTAGCCTAGCTAATTTTATGAGAGTTCAACTATATACATGCTTTGGAGCTATGAAGCTTGGTATGGACATCTTAACAAAAGAAGAAAATGTAAAGATTGATAAGATACTTGGGCATGGAGGAATTTTTAAGACAAAGGGAGTAGCACAAAGTATTTTATCTGCAGCAATAAATGTACCGGTAGTTGTAATGGAAACAGCAGGAGAAGGTGGTGCATGGGGAATTGCATTGTTAGCATTATATCTTGATAAAAAACAAGAAAATAATTCTTTAGAAGAATTTTTAAATAATACTATTTTTGGAGAAGCAGAAGCTATAACAATAGAACCAAATGAAAATATGGTTATTGGATATGAAAAATTCTTAGAAAATTATAAAAAAGGATTAACTATTGAGCAAGAAGCAGTAGAATATTTGAAAAAATAAATAATAATACTTTGAGTTAATAGGATATGGTTAAAAACTTAATAAAATTAATGTAAATAAAACCGTAAAGTTAAAAATAAATGGTTATGAGAGGGGTATATTATTATGAAAATATTTATTGATACAGCTAATATTGAACAAATTAAAAAGGCTAATGATATGGGGTTAATTGATGGAGTTACAACAAATCCATCATTAGTTTCTAAAGAAAATAAAACAATGGCAGAAGTAATTCCACAAATTTGTGAAATAGTAGATGGACCAATAAGTGCAGAGGTTATGAGTTTAGACACTGAGGGAATGATTAGAGAAGCAAGAGAATTAGTTAAAATAAGCAAAAATATAGTTGTTAAAATTCCTATGACATTAGAAGGATTAAGTGCAGTAAGAGTATTATCTCAAGAAGGAATAAAAACTAATGTTACTTTAGTATTTAGCGTTCATCAAGGTGTTTTAGCAGCAAAAGCTGGAGCAACATATATTAGCCCATTCGTTGGAAGGTTAGATGATATTGGATTAGATGGTATGGATTTGATAAATGATTTAATATTAGCAAAAGAAAACTATGGATTTGAAACAGAAATAATTGCTGCCAGCATAAGAACTAAGGAGCACATACTTCAATGCATATTATCAGGAGTTGATATTGCAACTATTCCATATGCCCAAATTGAAGATATGGCTAAGCATCCATTAACAAGTGCAGGTATAGAAAGATTTATAAGTGATTATAGTAAGGTTCAAAAATAGTGAAAATAATATGGTAAAAGGGGAGAATTAAATATGATTAATACAAGAAAATATAGTTTTTGGTTTGTAACTGGAAGTCAAGACTTATATGGTGAAGATACATTAAAACAAGTTGCTTTAGATTCAAAGGAAATGGTAAATGGATTAAATGATGTTGAAGGAATTAAATATGAAATAATCCATAAGCCAACAGTAAGAAATGCTAAGGAGATATATGATATATGTTTAGCAGCAAATAATGATGAAAGTTGTGCTGGTATTATTACTTGGATGCACACATTTTCACCAGCTAAAATGTGGATAAGAGGTTTATCAATTTTAAATAAGCCACAATTACATTTTCATACTCAATTTAATAGAGATATTCCATGGGATACAATGGATATGGATTTTATGAATTTAAATCAATCAGCTCATGGAGATAGGGAATTTGGATTTATAAACACAAGAATGGGTAATAACAGGAAGGTTGTTGTTGGTTATTGGCAAGAGCCAGAGACACATAAAGAGATTAATAAGTGGATGAGTGTTGCTACTGGATATGTTGAAGGTAGAAATATTAAGATTGCAAGATTTGATGATAACATGAGAGATGTTGCTGTTACTGAAGGTGATAAGGTTGAAGTGGCAATAAAGTTAGGTTGGACTTGTGATGCATTTGGAATTGGTGATTTAGTTGAAGTAATCAACGAAGTTACTGATGAAGAAGTTGAAAACTTAATGAAGGTATATGAAGAAAAATATGAAATTTGTGAAGCAGGAAAGACTGAAGGTTCAGTAAGAAATTCAATTAAATATCAAGCAAAAGTAGAAATTGCATTAAGAAGATTCTTAGAAAAGGGGGGCTATACAGCATTCACAACTAACTTCCAAGTGCTTCATGGTATGGAACAATTACCAGGACTTGCAGTTCAAAGACTTATGGAAGATGGATATGGATTTGGAGGAGAAGGTGATTGGAAAACAGCAGGATTAGTTAGATTAATGAAAATTATGACTAATAATACTAGAACTTCATTTATGGAAGATTACACTTATAACTTTGATCCAGAAAATGAATTAATTTTAGGAGCTCATATGCTTGAAGTTTGTCCTACAGTTTCAGCTAATAAACCTTTAATAGAAGTTAAGCATTTAGGAATAGGTGATAAGGCTGCTCCAGCTAGATTAATATTTAACGGACAAGCAGGACAAGCAGTTTGTGCATCATTAATTGACTTAGGTGGAAGAATGCGTTTAGTAATTAATGAAGTAGAAGCAAAAGAAGTTGAAAAAGATTTACCAGAACTTCCAGTGGCAAGAGTATTATGGAGGCCAGAGCCATCATTGAAAGTTGGAGCTAAAGCATGGATTTTAGCTGGTGGTGCTCATCATACATCTTTTACTTATGAATTAGATTCAGAGCAATTAACAACATTAGCAGATATGTATGGAATTGAATCAGTAGTTATAGGAAAAGACACAAATATTAGGGATTTTGAAAAAGAATTAAAATTAAATAGCTTATATTGGATGTTAAATAAATAAAAGAAAAGGTTAAAGAAAAGTTAATAGGGTATAACTGGAAAATTAGATTTTCTAGTTATACTTTAAGGTTATATTAGTAAAGCATGAGGAAGTTTTTATGGAAAATGTAATCTTGTTAGGTGGAATATTTAAAGAATCTCAAGAAATAGGTAAAAAGTATTTATTACATTTAGATGTAGATAGGTTATTAGCCCCATGTTATGAAGCAATAAATCAAATTCCTAAAAAACCACGATATGGCGGGTGGGAAGAAAAAGAGATAAGTGGACATTCATTAGGGCATTTTCTTTCAGCATTATGTGCTATGTATATAGCAGATAATGATATAAGGCTAAAGGAAAAAGCAGACTATATAGTATCAGAATTGGCATATCTTCAAGATTTAGATGAAGAGGGATATGTGAGTGGTTTTCCAAGAAAATGCTTTGATAAAGTTTTTAGCGGAAATTTTAACGTTATAAGATTTGAATTAGGGGATAGTTGGGTTCCATGGTACAGCATTCATAAAATATATGCAGGACTTATTGATGCATATGAACTTATTGGAAATGAACAAGCTTTAAAAGTTGTTACTAAATTAGCTGATTGGGCTAAAAAAGGGACTGATAATTTAAATGAAGATCAATTTGAAAAAATGCTTTATTGTGAACATGGTGGAATGTGTGAAGCCATGGCAAATCTCTATAAGATAACAAAAAATCAGGATTATTTAAATTTATCAATTAGATTTATTCATAAAGAAACAATTAATCCATTAATTGATTTAAAGGATGAGTTAGAAGGAAAACATGCTAATACACAAATTCCTAAGGTTATTGGTGTAGCTACACTTTATGAAATAACAGGTAAAGAAGAATATAAAAGAGCTTGTGAATTCTTTTGGAATATAGTTACTAAAGGTAGATCATATGCAATCGGTGGAAATAGTAGAGATGAGCATTTTGGTAAATGTGGGACAGAAAAGTTAGATGTTACTACTGCTGAAACTTGTAATACATATAATATGTTAAAGCTTACAGAACATTTATATGAATGGCATCATAAAGCAGAGTATATGGATTATTATGAAAAGTCACTATACAATCATATATTAGCTTCACAAGATCCTGATAGTGGAATGAAAACTTATTTTGTTTCAACTAAACCAGGGCATTTTAAAGTGTATTGTACACCAGATAATTCATTTTGGTGCTGCACAGGAACTGGTATGGAAAATCCAGCAAGGTATATAAGAAATATATATTTTAAGGATAATGATAGTTTGTTTGTAAATCTTTTTATATCATCAAAAATTAATATAGAAGATAAAAAAATTAAGATATCACAAATAACGAATTTCCCAGAAGAGGAAAATATAAAGCTTGTGATAGAAGAAGCTGATAATGAGTTCATGAGCATAAGAATAAGAATACCTTATTGGGTTTCAGAAAATGTACAAGTTACTATTAATAATGAAACGGTATATATAAAAAATGAGGATAGTTATGTAACAATATCTAGAACATGGAATAAAGGTGATATAGTAAATATTAATTTACCTATGAATATACATTTATATAATTCAAAAGAAAATAAAAATGAAATTGTATTTATGTATGGGCCTTTAGTTTTAGCAGGAGCTTTAGGAAAAGAAAATTTCCCAGAGACAGATATTTTAGAGGATCACTTAAAGTTAAATCATCATCCAGGAATAAACGTACCCAAGTTAGTTGGTGATATTGATGAAATATCAAGTTGCATAACAAAAATTAATGAAAAAGAATTAATTTTTGAGAGTAAAGCAATAGGGCAGCCTGAAAATGTAAAGGTTAAACTAATTCCATTTTATAAAGTCACTCATGAAAGATATACTATTTATTGGAGTGTAATGAGTGAGAAAGAGTATAAAAATATAGAAAATAACACTAATAATTATCAAGATAAAATAGAGAAAATTACTATAGATCAAGTAAATCCAAATAATCAGCAATCAGAAATAGAGCATAAAATTAAAGCTTTAAATTCAAAATCAGACTATTCTAAAGAGTGTGGGCAAGGCTGGAGAGAGTGCAGAGATAATGGATATTTTAGTTATGAAGTACAGTTGAAAAATAATAAAAAGGTATATTTATTGTTAACCTACTGGGGTAGTGATAGAGAAATATTTGAAGATGGAAAAATGTATAGTAGAAAATTTAAAATTTATGCTGAAGATTTGATGATAGCACAAGAGAAATTAGATGAAAATAAACCATTTGTACTATTTAATAAAATTTATGGCATTCCTGAAGAAGTAACAAATGGAAAATCATATATTAGGATAAAGTTTGAAAGTGAAGAAGGGTCTATAGCAGGAAGAGTATTTGGCTTAAAAATAATTAGTGAAGAAATATAAAAATACAATAATAAATATATTA
>ERZ791641.756-NODE-756-length-22752-cov-7.501344_pt1 | contig 22752 bp, 23 predicted proteins | sample MGYA00510055_ERZ791641 | MGnify/ENA primary metagenome ERZ791641 (study PRJEB30046, sample SAMN00715226) | human gut metagenome | study: EMG produced TPA metagenomics assembly of the A metagenome-wide association study of gut microbiota in type 2... | reverse complement strand
GCAGCTGACTTGTAATCAGCAGGTTGTTGGTTCGACTCCGACATGAAGCTCCAAAACTCCACAAAAGTGGAGTTTTTTTGTTTTTAAAATAAAATTGATATTTTAAAATTACATAAAAAAATAATAATTAAAAGGAATCTAAATTTCATAGATTCCTTTTAATTATTTTAGTGTGTAAATTTATTTAGCAGAGTTGAAATTTGAAAATTCATTAAACAGTAGATTTTATTTTTGTCTTTTTAAGTTAAGTTGAATTCTTATATCTTCTGCGAAAAATTTAAATAGCTTAAATTCACCAATTATTCTAGATGATATTCTTTCGCTATATCTTTTTGAAATTAGAGGTAAACTCAAATTTGTAGATATAAGCATTTTTTTATTTTTTAATATTTTTTTATTAATTAATGTAAATAATTCTGTAGATGAAAAATCAGTAATTTGCTCTGAACCTAAATCATCTATAATTAATAAGTCACAATTAATAAGAAGATTTTCTAAGTCCGTGTCATTATTAAACTTTATATCCTTCAATGCACGTAAAAGGTCATCAGATGTTTTATATACTACTAGAAAACCTCTATCTAATAATTCTTTAGCAATACACCAAGATAAAAATGTTTTACCGGTTCCAGAATTACCATAGAACAAAAGATTAGTATTAGTATTTTTAAAGTTTGGCAAGTATTCGCCAGTTATATACTCTAATATATCTTCTATATTTTTACGAGGTGTATATCTTTCATCATTTAATTTATGATTAGGATATAAATTAATATTAAAGTTTCTAAAATTATTAGTTTTAACTGCTTCTTCTAATTCTGAATCTTTATAATAAAGTTTAATTAATTTAGTTTTAAAACAAGAGCATTTTTCTATTCCTATGAATCCAGTATCTTTACATTTTGGACAATTATAATGTAAATTTAAATAATCAGGACTATATCCGTGAGATACAAGCATTTCATACTTCTTTGCTCTTAAGTCAGTAATTTCATCTCTAATATTATTTAAATCATTTGGATCAGTAATTCCTTTTAATGCAGCCATAGATAAATTTAAACAAAGTTTTTGGATAGTCGTATCTAATTCTAATATTTCAGGGTATTTATTTTTAATTTCTTCACGCCTTTTTGCTAATTTACGGTTTTCTTCAGTACGAGTCTTTTCGTACATATCCATAAGTTCTGCTTGGTAACCTTTAATCATCTTTATCCCATCCTAACAATTTCTTTTCTAATGAATCATAGTCATATTCGCGAGCCTCAAAGTTATTAAATTTAAGAGGATTAACTTCTTGAGACCTAGAGGAGTTAAAGTTCCTATTAGCTTGTGATGATTTATAATTAGCTTCTTTTTTCTCAATATCAGCTAAAGTTTTTAAATTATTTTTATTCCAACTTGATAAAATACCATCAATATATTTAAAGTCAGAACGATTTAATCTTTGGAAACAAATATTACAAGCCTTCTCTATTACCTCTAAAGGAAAAGCATAATCAATTATCCATTTTTCTAACATTTCCTCTTGTGGTTTCATTAATTCAGGATTTTTAATTCCTAAATAGTTTAATATATGACGAATTTTTACCCATTTATCTTCAGTCTTCTTTATATAGTTTTGTGCATCATCAATAGTAGTAATATTCATGTCGTGCCAAGCAATAGCTACTTTTTCTATATATCTATAGTCACTTTTACCACGAGAAACGCAGTATTCTAATAATATGAGAATTAATTCAGACGAAAAATTAAATTCATCTTGCCAACTTAGATAAGTAGTCATTTCTTTAGGGGACAGTGGTCTGCCTAATAAGCGTTCAATATCATTTAGCATATCTTTTGTTGAAGTTTTATTTAATGCTTCAAGTAAATTAATCTCTTTATTTTTTGACTTTGAATCTTCAACTAAATCTATAAATTCAACATTGTAATTCCCCATTTTATCTATTGGTATAAGTCTTAACACACCTTCGTCATGCCAATAGTTTAGAGCATTTAATATATCAGATTCTAGTAAGTTTAATGATGAGGCTAGTATTGTTGAATTTGCACCCATTTCACCAGAGTTATTATATTTTAACATTAGCAGATAAACTTTAATAAATTCCCCACGAGCTTTTGGCATGTATTTTTCAATAAACACATTACTTACTGGAGTAAAATTTGATGAGTTATTTTTTAGCATAAAAGTGCTCATAATTTTTATCGACCTTTCTTAAGATTGATTAGAATTTAAACTTAATCAGTCTATATATTAATTAACGTAATCAACTATAATTATAAACAAAAAAGCTTATTCATAGTACGCATTAAATTTATTATAACAAAGGCGAAGTTAACCCTCAACATAACAATTTATACAGAAAAATGTATAAATTTATAAAAGAGGGGAAAAGTAAGTGATGTGCTTAAAAAAATTAGCAATTAGGAGGAAATAAAAAATGGACTTGAGTAAGCAGAATAACATAAGTATACTGTTGAAAATACTAGTTTTAGTAGCGGTTATACTTATTAGTTTTATGTTTATACTACCAGGTAAAAATATTAATGCAGAAAGCAATGATATATATGAGAAAAATATAGTCAATACTGATGATGAACTTAATGATAATAATAATGAAGAAAAATTAAGTGCGGTAAGCGTATTTAAAAATAATTCAAGCACAATAAAAAATATTAACTTGCAAGGTCATACTATTAAACTATCAGATAGTACAGTTTGTTTTTATTCATCAATAGAAGATAAATATTTAGTTCTAGAAGAAATTTGTAATTCTTATGTAAAAGAACTTGGATTAGATGTAAATAATATAAATCACATAGAGGTTTTAGGGGTAATTAGTTCAAATACAGAAAAGAATAGGATATCAAATTTAAGTGAAAGTGGAGAAATTGCTAGAGAAGTATATAATGCAGAAGTTATAAATAATGACTTATCAGGGCTTAAGTTTAAAGTTAGTTTAACAGAAACAGAAACTGTAGAACCTGAAATAGTTACAGAAGAAACTAATGAATTATTAGCTGGGGAATCAGAAACTATTAAGGGGGTAGAGGGTAAGAATTTACTATATAAAGAGATAACGTACTATGGGTTAAATAAAGCAGAGGAAACTACTATAAAGCAGGAGATAATTACTCCTGTAGTAAATACTGTGGTTAAGAAGGGGATTAAAAGTCCTTATGAAGCGGGGATAGCATTTTTATCAAGACCAACTGAGGGCGGTTATATAAGTTCCTTATTTGGAGAAGTTAGAAAGGCTTCTATTCATAAAGGAATAGATATAGCAAAAAGTCTAGGGGCAGATGTTAATGCTTCATTAGAAGGAAAGGTAATTCAAGCTGGATATAATAACGGCGGATATGGAAATTTAATTGTATTAGAGCACAGTAATAATATGAAGACGTATTATGCTCATTTAAGTAACATATATGTTAATGTAGGGGAAATGGTAAAACAAGGAGATATAATTGGAGCGATTGGAAGCACTGGTAATAGTACAGGGCCACACTTGCATTTTGAACTTAGAATAAATAATGAACCTGTTGATCCAAGTAAATATATAAAGTAATAAAAAAAACACCAATCAGCGGTGTTTTTTTTATTGCTGTAATACTTTAGTTATATCTATTTTGCCTTCACCTTGTTGATTTTTAGGAAGGTCTAATGGCACTGCAGCTACTTTGAGTAATGATAAAATATCATCAAATGTAAAATTAGGATTACGTTCAAATAAAAGGGCGCAAAGGCCAGCTACATATGCAGCAGATATTGATGTACCAGTAAAGCTTTTGTATGAAGTATCTAATTTAGGAGCATGTATTCTATAATTATTTTTATAAGATATATATGCGGTATTTGAATTCAAGGATACTACATCCACACATGCAGCACAAAAATTAGGCTTTGTATCTTTCTTTATTGCACCACAAGATGAATATTCATAGGATCTTATAGTTGATGATGTTGTATCTATTCCAGAAACTGTTATACAATTATTACTTAATGCAATGCCTGTAATTGATCCATCAGCATTTCTGTTACTTCCACTAGGAAGTATGCAAACTATTGATTGAAGTTTTGCTATTTTCAATAGAGAATCAAAAAGTGTAAAAATAAACTTATTATAGTATAAGCTTTCAAAAGGAAGACAAATAACTTTTATATTATATTTATCACTCATAGTAATTAATTCTTCTAGAGAAAATAAAATATCAGAAACATATCCTTTACCCAATTTATCAAATGCCTTAAAGCAATGGATAGTAACTTCAGGAGCAACTCCTGTATATATTTTATTAGAGGCTAATCCATTACCGGCAATTATTCCACAAGTACAAGTTCCATGTCCGTTATCATCATATGGATAAGGTAAATCATTAATTAAATCAACAAAAGTATTGATTCTATTAAATGGGTAAGTTAAGTCACGGTGTGGATATACACCGGAATCAATAACACCTACGCTAACACCACGTCCATATATAGCTAATTTAGAAGATAATCTTATCTTATTTGCAGTTGATATACTCATACCACATAAAGTAAAGTATTGGTCTAAGCAAATATATTTAACCTCTGGATATTCTAATAATAATTGTATTGAGCTTGCTTTTAATTGAGCACATATTATATTACAAGATTCAATTCTTCTTATAACATTGCCATGATATGAGCGTATTTTTTTTGAAATTGAATCTGGAAAGTTTCTATATTGTATTAAAATACGATAATCTTTTATACTACTAGATGCTAAAAGAAATTTAAGATTAGGATCTAGTTTTTTAGTTGAAGAGAACATAAAAAACTCCTAAAATTATTCACATTACTATAGTATATGATTTAGGAGCTTTTTGTTAATATAATAAATTTAAAACTTCCATTTAAATAATACAATTCCAGCTATCATTATGGCTATTCCAAGTATCTCATGAAATGAAAATGGAACTTTTTCTGTGCCAAATAGTCCAAAGGCATCAATTAAGGCAGATGCGGATATTTGAGCTACTAGAATAACAGCTGTTCCGACGGTTACACCTAATGATTTCATACTTAACATAACTGTAAATGTTATTATAACTCCTAGGACTCCGCCAAGTAAGTAGAGTTTATTAGTTGATTTGATTTCCTTAAATGTGCCATCTTTAAAGAAAAAAAGTATTATTAAGGATAAAATAAGTCCAGTAGCCTGAACAAATGTATTTGTTTCCCATGTGCCTATCTTTTCACTTAGTCTAGTATTAAAAACACCCTGAAGACTCATAGAAATACCTGAGATTATAGCACCTATTAATCCAAACAAAATTATCACCTCCAGGTATAGTATTCCTAAATAGACAATAATATATTAAAATTTATTGTAATAAAAAAAGCATTAGATGTAATAAAAAATACATCATAATGCTTTAAAGGATTAATATATAAAAGAGTTGAAAATTTCTTCCTCTGAATATCCTAAAGTTACTCCAAGACTAAGAGAATCTTCTAGTAGGGTAAAGAAGTGATCTGTAGAAGGTGAGATTATTAGATCATTAATATCTATATATAGATTTAAGAATTGATCGCTTAAGCAATAATCGTTAGGTCTAAGTAATACTTCATAATTTTCAATATAATGCTTATCTATACCTAAGTTGATCACATGTGTAAGAAAATCAGCATATTTGATAAATACAGTTTCTTTATTTAAATTTAAGCCGTCATCTATCCAGTATTTATAACACTTAGTTTCTTCTGCAAGTGAGCTTAATTTTACTTGAAGTTCAAGATGCTTCCTTGCCCATAATTTGTATTGTGAGAGATCTTTATTAATTAAAAGTCCATGTTTTTTTTCTTTTTGTAATTCCACAATTGGTAAAATGTTCATAAGTGTCCTCCCTGTCTACTAGGATTAATATAATATATTTTACAGAAATTATTAATTCTTGAAAAGGTCAGTAAACGAATACAAAAAAATAAAATTTCAATTATGATTTTAATACGTTTCAATAAAAAAAGGAGCATTTTAAAGAAAATGCCCCTTAAATTCACAAAAAAATATATTAAATTGTTTTTAAGGGATATGTTTGAATTAAAGTTTCTCTACGATTATTAGAAATTTTCCAAAGTTCAATTCTATTAACCTTTAATGTTGAGATGCTAGGTTTATACTCAACAACTGAATCAAATTTCTTATTATCCTTATTTAGATAATTTATATTAGCTAAAGAAAGATGTAATTCATCATTTCCACCTTTTATATTAAAACCATAAAGTTTTAAGTTATCAGCAATTAATCTATCTATTTTTTTTATATATCCTATGTTTTCAATTTTTAAGTTGAGAGTTTTATTTGAATCGCAAAGTGTTACAGTTGATGACAGCTCTACTTTAAAATTTTTATATGGCTTTAGAATTTTATCCATTACAGTATTTAGTTTATCTATATTAGGATTTTCTATAACCTCTAAGGGTATATATGGGATAGGAGAGTTCCTATTTGCTCTAAATCTTTTTGACAAACTTCTTTGAATCGGACTTAAGTTTTTATAAGATACATCATCAAATAATGCTACCAAATAATATTTCATGTTATAACCTCACAAGTTAAATTTTGTATGATACTTTTATATTAAATTATATCATATATAAACTTAAATTGACAATTTATATATTTGCTAATAACTCATGGTAAAGTTTAAAAATAAGGGATTTTGGAAGAAAAAACCCTATTAACTCATGCATACTTTATGTTATAATCAATAGTGTTGACTAAAAAATATAAGGGAAAATTTTAAAAAATACCTTATAAAACAAAAAATGGATAAATTTTTATATTATAGGATAAATTAATATATATATAAATTTGGATAAGGGTGAATAGGATGGAAACATTAATCATTAATGGAGGCAAAGCATTGCAAGGCGCTGTAGAAATTAACGGAGCTAAGAATGCAGCAGTTGCTATTTTGCCGGCAGCTATTTTAGCTAGCGAAGGAAGATGTATTATTGATAATATACCAGATATAGAAGATGTACATTGTTTAGAAAGAATATTAGCTAGTTTAGGATGTAGAGTAAATAAATTAAATAGTAATACGTTAGAAATTGATGCTTCAGATATTACAACAGTTAATGCATGTACTGAAGATGTAAGAAGAATGAGAGCGTCATATTATTTTATAGGGGCGTTATTAGCAAGATTTAAAAAAGCTAAAGTTGAACTTCCAGGGGGATGTCCTATAGGGGTAAGACCTATAGATCAACATATAAAAGGATTTGAAGCTTTAGGAGCTGAAGTTGTTATAGAACATGGAGCTGTAAGTGTTAACGCTGAAAATTTACATGCAGCAAATATTTTCTTCGATGTAGTTTCAGTTGGAGCTACAATAAATGTAATGATTGCAGCAACTATGGCAGAAGGAACAACTGTATTAGAAAATGTTGCTAAAGAACCACATGTAGTAGATGTGGCTAACTTCTTAAATACTATGGGTGCTGATGTTAAAGGTGCTGGAACAGATGTTATAAGAGTAAGAGGAGTTAAGAAATTAGTAGGATGTAATTATAGTGTTATACCAGACCAAATTGAAGCTGGAACTTTCATGATAGCAGCAGCTGCTACAAAGGGAGATATAACTATAAAGAATGTAATTCCAAAACATTTAGAGTCTATTTCAGCTAAACTTATGGAAATGGGAGCTATAGTTGAAGAAGGTGACGATAGCGTAAGAGTTACTGTTGATAAACCCTTAAAGGGTGTTAGTGTTAAGACTGCACCATATCCAGGATTCCCAACAGATGTACAACAACCTATGTCAACTTTATTAAGCATTACTGCTGGAAGAAGTTTAATTGCAGAAAGCATTTGGGAAAACAGGCACAAGCATACTGATGAATTAAAGAAAATGGGTGCTGAAATAAAGGTTGAAGGAAGAACTGCTATCATAGATGGTGTTGATTCATTAAATGGAGCTAAAGTTGCAGCTACAGACTTAAGAGCTGGAGCAGCTATGGTTATAGCTGGTTTAGTTGCTAAAGGAGAAACTGAAATTTCTGAAATAGAACATATTGATAGAGGATACCCTCATATTGAAGATAAATTCAGAGCACTAGGCGCAGATATAAGAAGAATAGAAAAATAAGCTTGGGGGAATTTTAAATGAATTTTTGCTCATTATATAGTGGAAGTAGTGGAAATAGTATTTTTGTAGGTTCAGAAAAGGCTAAAATTTTAATTGATGCTGGATTACCTGGAAAGAAAATAGATGAAGCGTTAAAGCAAATTGGGCAAAATCCAAGTGAATTAGATGGAATTTTTATAACTCATGAGCATATCGATCACATTAAAGGTGTAGGAGTTTTATCTAGAAAATATGATATACCTATTTATGCACCACAAGATACTTGGGTCGAAATGGAAAGAACCATTGGAAAGATAAAAGAGCATAATATAAAGGTTATGGATAGAAGATCTGTAGTTTCAATAAAGGATATAGAAGTTAAATCCTTTATTATTCCCCATGATGCGGCAGCACCAGTAGGATATACAATTAATCTTAATGATAAGAGGGCGAGTGTAGCAACTGATTTTGGGACTTTTACAAAGGAGATTGAAGATAATATCAAAGATTCAGATGTTATTTTAATTGAAAGCAATTATAATCCTGGAATGCTAGACTTTGGTCCATACCCTTATAGCTTGAAGCAAAGGATAAAAGAAGCATATGGTCATTTATCTAATGAAGATTGTGGAGAAGCAATTGTTAAGATATTAAAAAATGGCTTAGGAAAAAATATTATATTAGGTCATTTAAGCAATACTAATAATACTCCGGAGTTAGCAGAGCTTACAGTAAGAGATATACTAACTGCTAATGGTATTAAGGTTGGTTCAGATTTAGATTTAAGTTTAGCCAATAGGCATAATCCAAGTGAATTTATTACTTTATAAAAAATTAATTTATTAAAGTAGAAGGTGAAAAGTATGGAAAAATTATATGCATGTGAAGAACATATGGATGAAGCAATGGATGAAGTTATAGATGGCAAAGAAACATATCCTGTAATTAATGAAATTACAGGATACAAATGTACATATTGCGAAAAAGAAGCTAAGTATGAAGTCAAAATGGCTTAATATTATATGTTGAAAAATGTACATAATATTTAGTATAATTTTTATATAATCGTAAGAGAAGAAAGAGGAGAAATGAATATGAGTTTATATAAACAATGGACAGATATGGTCGTAGAATACGTTAAGACTAAAGGTGAAGCAGCTTTCTGGAATGAATATACTAAGATTGAAACTGCTATATATAAGGATTTATTAGCTAATAGCAAAGAAGCTATGAAGATTACAATTGCAGATTTTGCTAAGAAGTATGAAACTTCAGAAGAATTCATAATGGGATTCGTTGATGGAATCAATGATAGTTTAAATAATCAATATGATTTAGAAGCTTTAAACTCAAATGATGAATTAGTATTAGATATAAACTTAGAAAAACTATTCTTTAATATGTTAGAAGCTAAGGCTGAATATTTATATAACTTACCACAATGGGATGCTATATTCTCACCTGAAAAGAGAAAAGAAATTCAAAAGCAATACAGAGAATCTTGCAGCGTAAGAAATGAAAACAAAGTTGGAAGAAACGATGCTTGCCCATGCGGAAGCGGAAAAAAATATAAGAAATGTTGTGGAAAGTAATTTCTACTTAGTTTAAAAGAGCTTTGATATCAAAGCTCTTTTTTGTATTAATGAAAGAATGATTTAGTGTCAAATAGCAAGCTAGATAAATAAATTATAATAGTACAATTATTTATTTGGAGGTGCTTATATGCTTAATATATTTCCATATATATTTTCGACTACATTTAATACTATAGCTAATAATATGGATGTAATTGATAATATTGTAGATAATGTTGTAAATAATATTGTTAATAGTGATTTTATGGATAATTTAGTAAAAAATATAGATAATATGGCCCCGGTTGAGGTACAATTTAAAGAGCATAAGAGGGGGTATACTATTCAATGTTATTTGCCTGGGACTAAGAAAGAGAATATTAACTTGGAGTATGATAATAATTATATTACTTTACAAGTTAAGAGAAATATGTTTTATAGTAATAACCAGAATATAGCTGTAGCTGTAGTTCAAGCTGGTGGAGATATAAATGAGGATTATTATGTAGAAAATGCAGATCCTAGTGGAATTAGGGCTGTTTTTAAAAATGATACTTTGAATGTATTGATACCTAAGAGTACGTATATAAGTAAGGATACTACTATTGTTGATGTTGATACTTTCAAGGAATAATAAATAGGTTTTGAAATATTTTACTTAGGAGGAGAAAGTGATGAATATAACAGTTATTTCTGTAGGAAAGCTAAAGGAAAAGTATTTGAAGCAGGCTATTGATGAATACTCTAAGAGATTAACTAGGTATTGTAAAATTGATATTATAGAACTTCCAGATGAAAAAACTCCTGATAATGCATCTGAAAAGGAAGAGCTTCAAATTAAGGATAAGGAAGGACAGCTTATTTTATCTAAGATAAAGGATAATATGTTTGTTATAGCAATGGATTTAAATGCTAAACAAATGACCTCTGAGGAGTTCTCAAGGTTTATTGAGACTCAAGGGGTTATGGGTAATTCGAACATAACTTTTGTTATAGGTGGTAGTCTTGGATTATCTCAGGATGTAATAAAGAGAGCAAATTATAAGATATGTTTTTCTAAGATGACTTTCCCACATCAGTTGTTTAGGGTAATGTTATTGGAACAAATTTATAGAGCTTTTAGAATAATGAAGAATGAACCATATCATAAGTAAGTGAGGTTTTTACTGAAATTGGATTTAATATTAGAGTTAAATGATTAAATTACTTAACATATTTATGTATTTAGTTTATAATTCTTGATAGTAAGTATCGATTCATTTTTAGGGGGGGAATTTATGTTCACTAAGGAGCCGTATGTAATAACAAGCTTAACTGAATATTTAGAAATAATAGAATTAATACATAAGGAGAATAATGGAAAGACATTATATAGGGGACAAGCATCTCATGTAAAGTTTAAGCTTTTACCATCTTTATATAGAAAATATGATGATGGATTAACTGATGTGTATAGTTATGAGTGTGAGGAGATTTTTTTAAGTAAATTTAAATCTAAGTCTATACCATATTTAAAAACATTACCACAAAATGATTGGGAATGGATGTTTTTAATGCAACATTACAATACACCTACTAGATTATTAGATTGGTCAGAAAGTCCTCTTGTAGCTTTATTTTTTGCATTAGATGATAGTTTTAATCATAAAGAAGAGGATAGTGCGGTGGTATGGTGTTTAAATCCAATTGCGTTAAATAAGAAGTTTAGACCAATAGAGAGTTTATCGGAAATACCTAATATAAATGGTTCGGAAGTGTTAAACAATAGTATAAATAGATATTATGCATATGGAGAAGCATATCCTGCTGATTATCCAATAGCAGTTACTGGCCCACTAAATAATTCAAGAATAAGTGCACAAAAAGGAATGTTTACTTTGTTTCCAGCATTATCCAAAACTCCGTTAGAAGAGACTAAAGAATGTAATGATTTTTTAGAAAAGATAATAATAAAAAAAGAAAGTATATCTATAATAAAAAGACAGTTATTTACTATGGGAATTACTAATACTAGCATTTATCCTGATTTAGATTCTATATCAAAGGATATAAAATTGGAGTATAGTGTAATTAGATCTTGTAATTAGAGAAGGAGGGTAATTTGTGGATAATAAAGAATATAGAGATGAATTGCTAGAGAGTGGAGAAAAAAAATTAAAAGTATGGGAAGTAATGTCTAACATTACAAACTTGAATTTAAGGACTATATGTATGGAGATTGATAATGGTAATGATGGTCAGGGAGGAATAAATTTAAAGCCTTATTATCAGAGGGAATATAAATTTAGTAGAAAAGATGAAAGTTTATTAATTGAATCCTTATTAGCAGGAATTCCTATACCAACAATATATTTAGCTTCAGATACAACTATAGTGCCTCATATCAGTAACGTAATAGATGGACAACATAGATTAATGGCGGTACATAGATTTATAAATAATAAGTTTTCACTTACAGGGCTAGAAAAATATAGTTTTCTAAATGATAAGAAGTTTAATGAACTTAATCCAACAATCCAAAATAAATTATTATATCAAGTAAGTCTTACTTTACAATTCATTCATATACAAGATAATCCAGAATTAGAGATAGAGATTTTTACAAGATATAATAAGGGAACACATCCTTTAACAGAGCAGGAAATTAGGTCAGTAGTATTTCAAAGTAGTTTTAATGATTGGCTTAATAAAACTGTTAATATACTAAAAGATAATCAATGTACAAATGATATATTTAATATTACATCTAAAAGATATAAAGATAAAACTATAAATGGAGAGTTATATGTGTTATTTGCTTTATTTAAGGGGGAAATAAATCAGGATTTTTACTCATCAACAAAATATATTGATTTATTTATGCAAAATGCTAAAAAGCTTGATGAGTATAATAGTAATATATTAATAGAGGAGTGTTCTGAGTTTTTAAATTCTTTAATAGAGTTTTTAAAAAGTTTATATTATAATAATGGTTTAAAAAATCCTTTTTCCAAGGAAATATACGAAGATAATATTAAATTTAGAAATCATAAAATGCAAACGAGTATAATGATGATAATGGTATGTGTATATAAATATATAAGAACATTAAACTTAAATATAGAGATAGATGAAACTTTAATAAGAGAAGCTATAAAGAAAGGGTTTATTGAAAGTGGATTCAATGAGGTTACTAGTTCAACAACTAGACCAGGGTTGTTAACTAATACGATAGAATATATAAAGAATGAAATAAATAGCAAATTAAATATAGGATAAGTTTAAAAAGCTAAATTTAAGATAGAGCTCTTATTTGTATTAAATATATAAGTAAGAGTTTTTTCTTTATAAAAATGTATGTAGTTGGAGATAATATAATAGATAAAAAATTTTATAAAAATGCAGCAATTTTTTCCATATTGTGATATAATTTTTTAGGAGGTGACAATATGATATTTAGAAAAGGAGAATTGTTTTGTGGACCAGGAGGATTAGCTTTTGGAGCACAAAATGCAATTATAAATAATGAATATGATAAATTTACAGTAGAGCATTCATGGGCAAATGATATTGATTATTCAGCATGCAAAACTTTTGCTAAGAATATTTGTCATTCAGATGAGTCAATTATAACAACAAATGAAGAAGAAGTTAAAGAGGGAAAGAGCATTATATGTAAAGATGTTAGAGAATTAGATATAGAAAAACTACCTCCTATTGATGCATTCACATTTGGTTTCCCATGCAATGATTTCAGTACTGTAGGAGAGCAAAAAGGTTTTAATGGTAAATATGGAGCACTTTATACATATGGGGTTAAGATTTTAGAAATACATAAACCTAAATGGTTTTTAGCAGAAAATGTTGGCGGATTACAAAGTGCTAATGAAGGATTGGCTTTTAAAAAAATAATAGAAGATTTATCTAATGTTGGAGTTGATGAATTCGGAGGGTATGAAATAGTTCCTCATTTATATAAATTTGAAGAATATGGAGTACCACAATCAAGACATAGAGTTATTATAGTAGGAATAAGAAGAGATTTAGGACTTCATTATAAAGTACCAGCTCCAATAACAAAAGAAAAAAACACTTATAGAAGTTCGAGATGGGCATTTGAAGTAAGTTGTTATAATGAAGGAAATGTGAAAGATGCAGAGTATAATAATGAAAAGACAAAGCATCCTCAATCAACTATTAAAAGATTAGAAGCTATACCAGCTGGACAAAATGCTTGGTATGAAGGAATACCTGAGGAATTAAGATTGAATGTAAAAGGAGCTAAATTAAGTAATATATATAAAAGATTAGACCCTAATATACCAGCATATACTGTAACTGGAAGTGGTGGTGGGGGAACTCATATGTATCATTATGATGAGCCAAGAGCATTAACAAATAGAGAAAGAGCAAGACTACAAACATTTCCAGATAACTATAATTTCCAAGGAAAAAAAGAAGAAATAAGAAAACAAATAGGCATGGCAGTACCACCTTTTGGAGCAAGAATAATAATTGAGGCTATTCTTAAAACATTTGCAGGAATAGAGTATTCATATGTAGAGCCTAAATGGGATATAGATGAATTAAGGGACATTACTTAAGTAATGTCCCTTAATTATAGTTTGTCTGATATTTGGGCAAAAGAAGTATATGAATCATTATTAATTAGTTTTAAAAATAGATTTATTCTATTTTCATTTGAAATGTTATTTTCGATACAGTAATCTAGAAGTGCTAATAATGTTTTAGCATTAATCATAATACCAGCAATTTGTCCATTAGAAGATTTATTAGATATTTTGGACAAATTAGATACTCCACCTATATCATTACATGTAATATATCCAAAGAATTTTAAGTTATATCCTTCATAACTTAGATAGTTAGGTATATATTCAGATATCATGTGAGATGCTAGTGATGATGATAATGTAAATTTTTCCTTATAATTTTTAGCATCTATTATACCGCAAAGATTATCATTATATTTTAACAATATATCTATTTCAGTTCTTTCACCATCAACTTTAGGGTGAATTAAAACTTTAAATCCTAGTTGTTCTAATACCCTACCTATCTTTTTTTCAAACTCTAAATTGTTTGGTTCATTTAATACTGAGTTTACAAAATTTTCATCTAAGTTTTCCATAATAGTATTAGATTTAATATATTCAGATATCTTTTTTGATTCAGAAATAGAAAAAGAGGATGAAGATAATATTTCTATAATTTTATCAGTAGATAAAGTTGAGGAGTTAGGATATTGATTTAACAACTTTTCTGCCTTTTTTAATTTTTTATATGAATTTGTAGCTGGCTTTATATCACCATATCTACTAGCTTTATAGGAGTTAATATCTAATCCATTAACTTCAGCCATTCTTTCCAATGAGAATAAATATCTATTATTAAAAGGATAACGTTTATCGTAATAATTTAAATCAGAAATAACACTTGAAATATCATATAATGGTATTGATATTTTAGCATTCATACCTCTATCATATTGAACTAAGCCTGTATATTCAGCTATGAGCATAAACGTATGAGCTACATCTGAATGAGCATCATAAAAATCTCTAGCACCATTATCAGAACGCTCTCTATGGTCATATTGATTTGAAATTATAGCTTTATAGTTATTTTTTTCTTCAATAGACATATTTCTAAATGCTTGTATTTTAGCTACTATGGTTTCTAATTCGTTATCACGTTGAGCTGTCATAACTATAAAAGTAATTTCTTCTTTTGTTAGATAATAATCTAGTTTAGAATTAGTACATAATCTTATTAAAAATCTTACAGGAAGTATTGCAAAGTTTGAATCAAATTTAGGTCTAAAACCACTTTCAAGAAAATATGAATTAGGAATTTGTAAAGTTAAAATTTGTTTCTTTATATTTTCGAATACGTTATTACCATTCAATATTTCAATAGCTACTTTTGTAGGAATTAAAAGACCATTATTAGCAGTATAGCAATAGGCAAATGTTTTTAATAAAGCAGCCCATGTTCTCCCACCAGAACCATCTTTACTAATAGAATTTCTTTTAACGCCAATATTTATTAAGGCTTGTTCGTAATTTTTATGAAGCTCTCTATTGCTTGACCATTTAATAGTAAAATTACTAGTAGCTTCTGATAATGCTTTTAGAGCTTCCTCATGAAATGCAGGGTCTCTTTCTGGTCTAGTTATAAACCATATTTTTCTTAAATTATTCTTACTCATAATATTAACCTCTTATTAATTGATATTATAAATTATAACTTATTTATATATAATTAATCAAATTATGGATAAGCTTACAAATGTATTATAATTAAGTATATAAATATATATTATAATATTGATATTAGGTATAGGAGGTAGATACTATTATGGACAATAATAGAATTAAAATAACAGAATTTCTTCAATGGAATGATAGAAACGGTTGTTATACGGATGAGAATTGTGATTTAGAAGAGATACCAAGAATGAGCTATGAAGATGTAGTTAAGTATTTCTTTGGTGTAATGAATGATGATTTTTACTATAGCATAACAGATAATATTTTTGAATTATCTTATGAGGAAGTAATTAAATATGCTAAAGATAATAACTTCTATGATTCAACATATGAAAAGTTAAATTTATTAATAAATAATGATAAGCCAACAATAGAATTTTATAAAAGTTTACTTTAGTAAAGCTCTTACTTGTATTTAGATATGCAAGTAAGAGTTTTTTATATGTAGAAGGGAGAAAGTATAATGAAAAAAGTTTATAATGAAAGTCAATTAGTTAAATTAAATAGCATACCAGTAGAGGTTATTGAATTCGTAAGAGAACTAATAGTTATATTAAATGAAGCATATGGAGAGGATAGGAATGTAGAATCTGACTTAGGTGGATATGTATTAATAGCAGAAAATATAGTAGATATCGAAATATTGAAACAAGATAAGTTACAATGTTTAGTGCCAGAATATACTGATGTAATAGAAGTTATGAATGGAGAAAATTATACTTCAAGCTTATACTTACTTTCTAGCGATTTTTCAATTGTAGTAGTATGTACTGAAGAACTTTCTAAGTTCCTACTGGAATAAGATAAGGAGGTAGAATTAATGTGAGTAAGAAGAGTGAAGAAAAGATAATCAAGGAAACTAAGTACTGCAAGATAAAAAGCCAAGGAAAAGTTGGAGCAGGAGAATACACATACTCAATAGAGAAAATCTACATCAAAGAACTAAAGAGATACGAAGTAAGGTTCTGTGTCTACAAGGCTACTAGAAGAGGTGACGAAACATACATTCCAAGAAGTCTTGATGTAACGGAGCTAGAACTAATAGAGCTAATAAAGGAGTCAATAAGAGAGAAAGTATTTTCAGAAGAATTCATTGAAATGTTAAAACAAGAAATAAACCAAATCTAAAAGTCTTAATTGCTACAAGTATAGTGATTAAGACTTTTTTTACATTTAAATAAAAGTATAGAAAGAGGGAGTATAAATGTTTAATAAAGATAATGTATTTATTACAGTTAATGAAGAAGTTTCTTCAAGGAATTAGGTATTAAGTATGATGAAAATATGAGAATAATAATAGTTAAAAATAATGATAAGTTAAGAAGAATTTAAATTGATAACAAAAAAGAAATTGGATTAATTGTCCAATTTCTTTTTTGTTATTTATTTAGACTTTGTAATTTTTCTTTTTGTTAAAATTAATCCCAATATTACTAATAGCAATAACGATAAAATAGCTATATATTTTGATAATGAATTTACCGTTGCAGGAATATCTTCTATATTTTCATTAGTCTCATTATTACTATTTGTATCTTCAGAAATCATCATAGTTTCTGGATTAACTTCAAAGTCTTCTGCTAAAGTTTCAGTCATTACTGAGTTTTCCACAGGTTTTTCAGATTGACCTTGAGGTGCTTCAGGTACTACTGAAGTTTCAATAGGTTTTTCTACTGGAACATTAGATGTATTTGGTATATTAGTAGTTCCATCAGGTTTTTCCGCTGGAGCATTAGGAGTACTTGGTACATCAGGAGTTTCTCCAGGTTTTGTTTCATCATTAACTTTATTTGATAATACTATTATTTTTCTTTCGACGATAATAGTGTTATTATCACTATCTGTTACTTCATATTTTACAGAATAATCTCCTTCAGTTAAGCTAGTTAAGTCTAGTGTAGGTAATTTTAGTGATTTTATTAAATCTCCATCTTCTAAATCTGTTACACTTACTCCATTAGAAAAATCAAATCCCTTACCTTCACCTTCATTTATTACTATATCATCTAATCCGGTTATTACTGGTAATTGATTTGTTACTGTTACTATTCTATCTACAGTTGTAGTATTTCTATCACTATCAGTTACAGTATAAGTTAATGTATAGTCTTCATTTGTTCCTGGAGTAGGCTTACCCAATTCTACAGTTACATTTATTTGTAATCCAGTTGTATCAATATCATCACTGTAGCTAACTCCATTCATCTTATTAAAGGTGTCAACTTGTCCAATTCCTATTTTTATATTATCAGCACCATGTATAACTGGTGGATTTGATTTAGCAGGAGCTTTTCCTTTATAAAAGACACCATCTGTAGATATCATATTAAGAGCTATTTCTTCATTTATGGCACGAACCTCTATTACATGCTGACCTTCATTTTGCATATTTAATGTAACTGAAGGTTCTCTTAGTGATCCTGTTAATTTAACTTTTTCCCACTTACCACCATCTACTCTGATTTCTACTTCAACATCTTTAGCTACATATATATTACTTTCTTTTCCATCAAAACAATACATAAAGTAACCAGTAGTTGTATTGTATGTTGCACCATTTACAAAAGCACCATTAGAATCTTTTGACCAATCTCCTTCGTATTGTATAAAACTAGAGTCTTGAGCTATTACATTTTTAACATTTGTTTTATTTGATAACTTCACTTCTGCAACTATTGTTATATCACGGCCATCTCTATTATTTAAAGCACTAATTTTTAAGTATTTAGCTTTTGTTTGCGGTAATGATATTTTTATGTCTGCAGGAGCATTTGAATTATCTTTTCTTGTTTTATCTTCATATATTTGTGTCCAAACAGTTTTATCTCCATTATATTCATCTGCTATAAATATTTCATAATCTCCTATTACGCCAACATGGTCATATGTACGTGTATATATTTCTAGATTATTAAAAGATTTTTCTCCACCTAAATCCAATATATATTCATGTGGAAAAGGTGTTTTATTAGAATTATCATAAGATGAGTGGAAATATGTACTTATATCTCCATCAACTATATTTTCTTTATTACCTTCATTATGAGAGTTTGGATCATTATTAGGAACAACTCCTTGTGGAGTACTAATAACTGTTAATCCTTTTACTGTAGTTTCATCTGCTGTTGCTAAACTTGATGGTCTAATATACTCAGGATCTGGCATTACATAATTTCTATCAGTAATTTTACCTACATCATTTAAGTTAGAATAAATCTTAGTTATTGATTTCCAACTAGTATCTCCTGAAGTTTTTCTAATATTTACATCAGCCCATCCAATACCGCCAGTATTTTTAGCTACCAATGTATATTGATAAATTTTATTAGCTTCTAAATTTACAGTAAAGCTAGTTGATTTGGCTCTGCCTTTATTATCTGTTTGCTGTGCAAGCTTAAGTGCATCATCAACATTATTTGCATAATCATTAGTTATAGATTGTAGTGTTGTTCCATCATCTAAATGTATTTGAAAAGCAGCTCTATCATCTCCAAAAGCTTGGAATTCATATTCTCCAGCTTCATCTACCATAAAGTATCCTTTACTTCTAGATAATCTATCACCTTCTGCGGAATCAATTCTCATTCCAGTTGATGTTGAACTTCCATATGGTGTACTTGTTGGTAAAACGTCTAAAGCTTCGTAAATATCCCATTTAAGTATATCAAAATGTTCTACAACACTAGCATTATAATCTAGAGCTATAGTACAATTTAACTTAGTTTCATGACTTATTCCGTCTTTTTCAACTTTAACTGTTAATACAAATTCATCTAATGCATTTTCAGGCATTGATGTACTAGCTAAATAATCATATTTACCATCTTGTCTTAATTGTAAAGTTCCATATTTTGGCTGAGATACATCTATTACAGTTACATTACCAGGTGAAACTAAACTTTTTTGGAAGTCAAATGTATAACCGCTAGATGGAATATAGAAAGGTCTACCTGTTTCTCTTCCTACTTCCCCCATTGCATACACACTTTGCACTGGAATAGTCTCTTTATATCCAAGAGCTTTTATCTTATCAATGGTTTCTTGTTTTAATGGCCAACGTAATTCTTTTTGTATATACCATGTATAATCACGTTCACCAGCCACACAAAATCTATATGCCATATCATCATATCTATCATCTCTCTTCAGTCCGCCTTGACTTTCAAGCTTATAATCATATGGTGGAATATATATTCCGTTAAAGGTTCCTCCCTCATAAGTTGATTTAATAACATTAACATAGTTTATTGGTCCAATTTCATGAGCAAATGTACTAAACATAAAGTTACCTATATTCGGTACACCAGGATAATACTGAACGCCTTCAAATATTTGTTGCTTTAAACTACTATATGGATCTGCAACCTTATTCCAATCATCGGTTCCATTTTCTCCTCTAGAAGCTGCTATATTAGTATATAAAATATATGATGCAGCACTTAAAGCATTATTAGTTATTTCAGTAAAATCAGTTCCAAGGCCCCATTCATCAGAATATGAACTATATCTTCTTTGATAATGGTGATTTATTTCATGTATTATTCCCCAACTTCCATTTTTCACTAGACCATCATAATCAAATGCATCTTTTGACCATTCTGGTGGTAAATTACATGACCAGCCATACATTTGCATATGCTATACCAACGGTTATATATTGGTCAAAAGTAAGAGTCATTGGTGTTGTTCTATTTTCAAGTCCCATTGCATTGGCACTTAAGGCAGTTACATTTGTCCAAAACTCTGCTGCTTTTTGTGGATCTTCAATATGACGAATAAATTTAGCTGGAAGTATAAATCTTAAATAAGGAGTTCTTATTTCAGCAAATATACCTGGTGCATCTTTTGCAACTTTCCATTCTTCAGATGTTGTTTTACCTAAATCATAATATGGTGTATCAACTACCCCTTTAATATCTACCTCAATATTTGCGCCTGAAGGAACAGATTCAGCTATTTCTATAAAGACCATTCCTCCAAAAGGTGTACCTACTTTAGTTTCGGTTTCACTAATAGAGAAAGTTTTTCCTAAATACGGCATACGATTTTCGTTACTATGATTATAATAATATTCTTCTGCATCAACCATAGTCATACCTACGCTAAGTTTAATTTTTCCTTGCTTAGCGTATTTTAAAGCTTCATCATTTAATGTTACAGTTGCTATTTCACCAGCTGGAACATATGATGCTAATGAATGTGTTCCTTTAACATTAGTGTTAATATATATTTTCTTTTCAACACCTAAAGCATCATCTGGAACAGTACCATAAAATTGTCCATCAGCTGCCTTATGTTTTGTTAATGTTCCATTTTTAATATCTTCTTCTACCTTGTCCATAATTGCTTTATTTTCAGCTTTTATTAGTTCAAAGGTAGCTTCATCTGGAACTTGATTAATTAAAGGTATTGGATAGCTACTTATATCATAAAGTCCAGTTACTGTTGGTAAATTACGTTGAATGCCTGTCTTAGTTGTTATAACGCTATCTGTTGTATCATATACAAAGGTATCATTTTTATTGTAGTAATAATTATACTTAAAATAATTACACTTTAATATAAATCTTAATTGAAATATAAATTAAAAACAATTTATTATTGAAAAAATGCTTTAAATTGTTAAAATTTAATTGAATAAGTCGAAAAATGAATGAAAGGAGCAAATTATGAGAAAAAAAGCAAGTATTTTGGTATTAACAGGTGCTGTAACAATGAGTAATATGGGTTTAACAACATTTGCAGATGTTAAAGATGAAAACTTATTAACTCAAGAAATAAGCACTGACTTAAAAAATGAAGTAGCTATCACTGATGATGAAGCACTTATAGTGTCAGAAGTTGATGAACAAATAGCAATGACTGACGATGTTAGTGATGAAAATTTATTAATTAAAAATGTAAGCACTAACTTGCAAGATAAAGTAGTTATTGAACAAGGCGGAATAGTTAGAGTTGCTGGAGAAGATGGCCAAATAAGAACAGCTGATGATGTATTTATTACGCCTGGAACAAATGGACAAGCACCAACTGTTGATCAATTTGGAAATGTAACATTACCAACTGGAGGAAAGGTATACCTGCAAAATGGTACTATAGTTGAAGATATTGGGAATGATCATTCAATAATAGTTCCAGGGGGGACTGTTATTACACCAAATGGTAATGGTGGTGCACCAACAGTAAATGCAGACGGAAGTGTTAATGTACCAGAAGGTAGTATGGTAGTATTACCAAATGGAGATTATATGACACCACAAGATGGAAGTGTTGTAAGTCTAGGAGGAAGTATTGAAAGTCCAGATGGAAGTATTATAAGACCAGATGGAAGTGTTGAAAATCCAGGCGGAAATAGTGGAAACCAAGATGGAAGCGTTGAAAATCCAGGCGGAAATGGTGGAAACCAAAATGGAAGCATTGAAAATCTAGGAGGAAATGGTGGAAACCAAGATGGAAGTGTTGAAAATCCAGATCAAAACAGTGGAAACCAAGGTGGAAGTGTTGAGAAACCAACAGAAAGCGTTAATAACTCAAGTCAAAGTGCTGAGAAGCAAGATATAAATACTGAAAATCCTAAAACTGGAGATAGATCTATAATGGGAACAGTATTAGTAGGATTAGTAGCACTATTAGCTTTAGTAAAAAATATGAAAATAAAGGATAAATTATTTATCAAATAGAAAATCATACATATAGCAGGTAAAGAAATGATATGCTCCCTTTATAGTAGACAGTTAAAATAATAAAACTGTCATTACTATAGAGGGAGCAATTTTTATGGGAAGAAAAGCTAAGATATCATATGA
>ERZ791641.755-NODE-755-length-22810-cov-40.088816_pt1 | contig 22810 bp, 28 predicted proteins | sample MGYA00510055_ERZ791641 | MGnify/ENA primary metagenome ERZ791641 (study PRJEB30046, sample SAMN00715226) | human gut metagenome | study: EMG produced TPA metagenomics assembly of the A metagenome-wide association study of gut microbiota in type 2... | reverse complement strand
ATTTGATACGATTATACATCTTTCAGTTGTATAGTCAATACAATTTGAACAACTTCGCAAAAATCGAATGTTTTCTTCACATCCGTTACTTTTTATCGGGGAAGCCACGAGCGTTCAAGTCAAAAGGGACAACGCCTATCCATCTTTCCTCCAATCACAGCTCTACGAGCTGTCCGTTAATGCGTTCGATGCTATCTGCCGGGTCGCGCCCATCGTCTAAGGCGGCTACGGCACGCTCTAGGACGGCTTTTGCTTCTTCGTAAGCAAACTTATCAGCATCGTTGTTTGCAAGGTTGTAGACCAGCTTTAAGGCGGTCTGGCGGGCATAGGGTATAAGCATGGTGTCGATTTGGTTCATATACTAGCCCTCCCACGGTTTTGGCGTTCTGCTTTCGGTCGGTTCAGATGCGGGCATCCCGTCAATGATAATCATATTGTTACCTCCTGTTTGATTATTTTTTCGATGTTACAGTTATAACACAGGCTGCTGTTGGTTCTCCATAGCAGCTTTTTCCATTTTTTGGCTTGTCGAATCCGGCAGTTTTGCAGAATTTTGTTGAAAGGGCGTGAATTTATGGATGAATATTTGGTAAGAACGGCCAAAGCATTAGAGATGGCACGGATGCGTTCCGGTCTGAGCCAGCAGAAATTAGCAGCACGAATGGGCGTGAATCGTGGCACGATTGCCAACTGGGAGCAAGGTCTGGCGGCTATTTCCCTACCAATGGCTATGCGCTGGTTCACCTGTTGCGGCGTATCGGCGGCTCGATACATGGACGCTTGCATTTATCCTGGACTGCTGGAGCATCTGGAAGACGACCTTCCCAACATGGAAAAGCGTCAGATTCTCATAGATGCCATGATTGAATGTTCTTCCTACGAGATAGATGCTTTGTTGTACATCCGGTACGGAGATCACGGTTCAGACCACATGGGCGTGCTGACGGAGGTTCTGGCAAACCTCCATACGCCATTGAAGGACAGGGTCTCTGTTTGCCGGATGGTATCGGGCAACTATGAGATAGCACAGGCTACCGGGACAGACCCAGACCCGAACGGAACTGCTCCAAAGATGGAGATTCTCTATCAGGCGCAGGATGCCGGAACGGAAGCTGCTATGAAGTCCAACGATTCTTATACCGTGAATCCGAATAATATAAGCGGCTGATTGTCGAATTATCGTTGTTTATGATGAACATCTTGTACACCTTTCAACGAATTGATTTCTACTTGTGATGCAAACACTTCTCTTGCTGTGCAAATAAATAACGTTAATACGTTATGTTATCGCTCACTATAGCAAAATTATATTTTGATTGTCAAAACAAAAACCTATGCACATTGAGTACACCGTTGCGTAAAATTGACTTTCATTTTGATAAAATAAGAAAAAATTAGAGATTATGGAACTTCTTCTTTTGTTTAGTAGAAGATTATTTAACTCTTGTTTATAATCTTGTTTATATATAATGTAAGAATGGGTACGAGATGTGCATGATGGGGTACGAGATGTGCATAAGCGTGTACGAGATGTGCGTCAAATAAGGGGGTCTAGGTGTACAAGATGTGCATGAGCCAATATAAGTGAACAAAACTATTGACGTGTACACCATTATGTGATAAAATTAGTGTACAGAGAAAGGAGATGTACACTATTGGCAGACCTTTATGAAAATAACTTGATCGAAAAAAGCAAGGCGCTTGTTTGGGCAGAGTTTAATGATTACACTGTTGGAGAGCTGCGGCTTTTGGAAGTGTATCTTAGCCGTATCAACCCTAGAGATGAAAAATCTAGTGAAGTCAAGTTTACCCTTTCGGAATATTGCGATTTGCTTGGACTGCGTGTTAATAGCAGGAACATCGAGAAGCAAATCGAACATTTTCTTGGCAACGTTGTGACGCTTCCTCTTAATGACGATGGAAGCGAGTACAATATGTATACGCTTTTTACGAAAGCAAGCGTTACGATTGATAAGAACTTAGGAATGTACGTTGTTACTCTCTGTTGCAACCCTGAATTGAGAAGTGTATTCTTTGATATTGCCAAGAGCGGTTATATCAAGTATAGACTTCGCTACACGGTCAAAATGAAATCGCAGTATAGCATTTTACTTTATTCGATGCTGCGAGATATGATGAATCGCGGCGGAGACCATTTTGATATTAGCATCAATCGGCTTCGTTCACATCTCGGCGCAAATGCAGGATGCTATGAAAGTTTCAAGAACTTTAGACGGAGAGTTTTGGATGCAGCGGTTGAAGAAATCAATGATGTGTCCGACATTTATGTTACTTACGAAAAAATCTCGTTTGGAAACAAGGCGGTTGCGATTTCTTTTGCCGCTAAGAAAAAAGATGAAAAGCCTGTCGCCGAATTAAAGGCGAAAGAATATAAAGAAGAACTTCCATTCGATGATGACATTCCTGTCGGCAAACCGAATAAAAAGGCTTACAGTGATGTAGATTGGGTGAATATAGCGCCAGACCTTGAGAAATCAGAGTGCATCGGCATTGCAAGAATGGTTGGGAAAAGAATGGCCGAGAGCTTCCCTACTATTAAGGCTCATAAGAAGAAAGCTGCCGTTGTAAACATTGTGAGTAATGCGTACAATAAAATTTTAAGAGACAAGAAGGAGTGGCCTGATAACCCTGCTGGCTATCTTTACAGAGTTATCGAAAACTCTGACTTAGACGAGTTTTCGACTTTTGACGATAGCTTCTTGAAGTAGTCATACACAGTAAATAAAGAAAGAGTGATAAAATGGCAAAAATCATAGCTGTTGCCAACCAGAAGGGCGGCACAGGAAAGACTACCACAAGCACCTGTCTGGCTGGTGCGTTGCAGTTGCTTGGTAAGAAAGTTTTGCTGGTGGACTGCGATGCCCAGTGCAACGCAACGGACACTTACGGCGCACAGACAGAGGACGTGTGCACCCTGTTCGATGTAATGACACGGCAGGGTACAGTAGAAGAAGGAATTCAGCATTGCGAAGCCGGTGACATTCTGCCGTCAGACAACGCATTGAAGGACATTGACGAGCAGCTTGTCCGGGACATTGGCAAGAACTTCCGGCTGCGAGAAGCCCTTGAAAGCGTATCTGAGCAGTACGATTACATTGTGCTGGACACTCCCCCGCAGCTTGGTCTTGCGCTTGTAAACGCGCTGATCGCCGCAAACGGCATCATCGTGCCTATTACGGCAGACCGCTATGCACTTGCCGGATTGAGCCAACTTTCGCAGACCATCGGTGATGTTCGCAGATACTTCAACCCGAACTTGAAGATTGAAGGTCTGCTTCTGAACCAGTACAAGAGCCGTGAGAACCTGTCCAAAGAGGTTGTAGAGCAACTTCCTGTGATTGCAGAAAGCATGGGAACAAAGCTGCTGGACGTGAAGATTAGACCGTCTATGGGCGTTCGTAAAGCGCAGGCAGAGCGTCACAGCCTGTTTAACGGCGACACGGCAAAGAGCACCAGCGCAGAGGATTTCAAAGAATTGGCAAAGAAGATTGTAGAGGGGGATGTGCAGTGAATGTAGTTAGATATAAAGAGCTGGAAAAAGCCGAGTTTGAATTGCAAAGCAAATTCAGCTCGAAAGATGTTATGTTTTTCCGCCGAGGAGATGGAATAGACAATCCGATTTATTATGTTGTCTCACAAAGACATTGTGGGTCGTTAAGTTCCGAAGAAGCCATAAAAGCCGGAAAAGTTTTGATTGAAGCTGGAAATGCGGCGAAATCTTTTCGGTACAACGGGTATTTTATTGATTGGAGTGACACACAGTGAAAAAGTCCAGCAAAAAAACATCCGGCTTGTTGGGCGGGTTTGACTTCCAGCCTGTTTTTTCGGAGCAGACATTAAGCCGAAGTGAGCCAAAGGAAGAAGAAGTAAGCCAAACAAAGCCAAACAAAGCCGAACATGAGCAAGTTAAGCCTAGGGATGCCACAGACAGCCATGCACAGCCAAGTGAAGCGGAATTAAGTAGTATTAAGCCGAAGCAAGCCAAAGACAGCGAAAGTCGGCCAAGTGATGCCGTGTTAGGCGAAGGTAAGCCGAAGAAGCTGAAACAGGCAAAAGAAGTGCAGCGTTTGATTGAACAGGGCAATATTCCCGGCGCACTGGCTGAAGCTGGCTTGACAAAGAAAAAAATTCCGATGCCGGAATCGCATCAGGGCGTTGCAAGTGGCGATGGCAAGCGTTCTAAGCGCATTACTATCCTTATGAGCGAGGAAGAACGCAAGTACATTAACCGTGAAGCCAGACGGCACGGAATGACGATTGGACAGTTCGTATACGCTCTAGCGGCTGCGGCGGCAGAGGGGAAGATTGAGTTGGAGGATTTCTTGGAGGATTGACGTATGATTGTTTATAGACCTCATCGTGGTTCTTTGGAAGATGCCATGAAAGAAGTAAAAACATTTGATAACTGGTATCAGATGACACATTATATTGCAAATAATTGGAATTTGGCGGTTGGCAAGAAAGTGATAGACCCTGACGATATTGTTATGGACGATAAACCGGTCAATGATGACCGTGTTGGTTGGAAAGACGTTCACATGGTTTTGGCAACTCGTATTGGGAATGACAATTTTATGGAAAAATACGGAAACTCGCAGTGTATCGGGTATTGCACTTACGATGTCTCAAGTGTCAAAAAATACTTAACACCGAAAGAAGTAGGGTGCGAAAACTTTTATTGGGTCAAAATCCAGTACGATGATGACGAAAAATGCAGACACTTTCAAGCTCCATTTGTCTTGTTTGCAAACAGTAAGGAAGAAGCAAAAGCAAGAATCGAGAGAGAAGTTCCCGGCAAGTTTTCCATTATCAGTGTGGTAGAACTCGACAAGAGCCTTGTAATTACCCCGCAAGATTTGTTTGACATGAGGTCAAAATCAACGCTTTGGGAATGAGAAAAACGCTAGAGGATAGAACAGGCAGCTATCGCCCATCGTTAGGAGATGCGGGAACCGTCACCCCGCCTAGCTTTTTCAATAGTAAACCCCTGTGTAGCCGTTAAAAACTACACAGGGGTTCTGTTTTACTTATCAGCAATGCAATCCCAGTAGAGATATGCCTTGCCATCTGCGGCATCTGCGTCCTCAAGGAACGCTTTTGCCATGTCAGCGTAGAAGCCCGGAGTGTCAACAGACTGGCGTTTTGCGACCTGACAATAATCCGAGTACATCATGTTCATCACAGCCCAGAAATCGTTCGGGTCACAGGTGATATTCCGCTGTTTGGCAACGTCCTGTGTCTGTTCCAGCGTCCAGTGACAGCCCTTCGTGCCGTCAGCATTCACCATGCTGTCGCACCATTCCTCCGCTTCATCGTGGGTGAGGTGCTGGCGTGGCATCTTGATGGAACGGCTGTCCGCACCGCCACGTTCATACTGCCCAGACCGCTTGTCCCAGTCTCCGTTCTGCGAGAAGCCAATCTGCGGCATCTTGCGCCCATACTCTACGTCAGGGTAGCGGGGGATAGGGTAGGGGTCGATGTAGCGGTTTTCTTCCTGCGGATAGTGAGGATAGCGGTCATTGCCGTCTTCCAGCTTACGCAGACGGCGTTCTAGATCACGCTCCCTGCGATCGCGCTCTTCCTCGAGGCGGTCACGTTCCGGCTCACGGTCTTTGTCGTGGTCACGGAGCATCATCATGCGGCGAAAATTGTTCTTGCCCATAATCTATACCTCCTCAAGAAATGGACGCGGGCGCGCCAGCGTGGGAACGACAGAAGCAGCCAAGATACTTGAACGTGCCGGTGCCGGTTGCAGACGTTGCTACGCGGGTAGCGTAGCGGGTGCGGGTGTGGATGCTCTCGGCGGTCGCCTGAGCGCAGTTGCAGTCGGTCAGAGGGTATGCGGTCGTGCCTGCACCGATGGTAATAACCACAGGGGCGTTGATGGTGGTCGTGTCCGGCAAGCTCTGAGCAACCACGATACAATACTTTTCTCCGTTCTGGTATGCGCCAGCAGGGATGTTGATGGTCAGAGTATCGTCGGCAAACGTGACTGCCTGACTGATGACCAAGTGCGGGCAGAGTTTGCAGCTTGTTTTGCAAGCCATAGTGTTTTCCTCCTATAAAATCAGGGGCAGAGGTGTCTTACCCCTGCCCCGATGGTTCACCCGGTGTTATCGGGGAGTGTGTAGGTTAGCAGCAGCCGCAGCAGTTCACGCCCACGTTGGGGTTTGCCACCTGATAAGCGGGAATCGGACGAGGATTAACCCGGTTCAGGATGGTATCGGTCTGCTGGGACATCACGGTGGTCAGAAGCGCATTCTGACGATCCTGAGAAGCGGCGAACTTCAGGCTCTGGTTCTCAGCAGTCAGAGTGGCAATCTTATCCTGCGTGAAGTAGTCCATCATGCTGCGGAAGTTGGCGTTGCAGTTGTCCACGATGGCACGGGCGTTGTCTGCGATAGCCTGACGGGTAGCGCAGTCCTGCTGTGCAATGGTGTACTTCAGGTCGCCGATGAGCTGCTTGTTCTCGCAGCAGCAAGATGCAAGCTGCGTGGAAAGTGCGGTCTGACCCGCCTGCCGTGCGTTGCCCTCCTGCATGATGGCGAGGCTGATGGCGTTGTCGCCGTTGGACACGCTGCGTTCCAGACCGTTCACGAGCTGTGCGTTCTGGTAGCCGAGCTGACAGATCGCCTGATTAGTACCAGCAAAGCCGCCCGCAACGGCAGCATTGAGGGTGTTCATCTGTGCGAGCTGGTCATAGCCAAGAGAGCAGATGCCACTCTGGATGCCAGCCAGAGAACGGGAAGTGTCCTGCTGGTAGAAGCCCTCAGACAAAGCTGAACGAGTATCTGCGCCGCCCTGACCGGTTGCACCGGTGCCCACCAGATAGGGGATGTAGCTGTTCATTCCGTTGTCGCCGCCGTTCCGGCCATAGCCGTTCGTACCCCAGCCGAAGATAATAGCGAGGATAATAACAGCCCACAGACCTTCGTTGCCGAAGAATCCGCCGTTGTTATTACCGCCGTCCTGCCCAGCCAGATAGCCAGTTGCAAAATCGTCCATAACAAAACTCCTTTCAGTTTTGCGTTATGCTATCCCACCGCCGTGTGCGATGGGCGAAGCCAGATAAAAGCGGTTTTTATCAAGTCCGCAAAACTGAGAAGCGTTTCGCTTAGAGGGATGCTTATTTTGGGGTTATCAAATCAGCTTGGAAGATTGTTTTTTTCGTCTTCTGGGTTATCCAACTTTTTGCTGGCAGCACCGAAAATCAAGCCAAGCATCAAAGGAACCCATATTTTGTCGTTCCCATACAGATTGTTGAAGTCAAAATCTTTTTCTGGATGGCTGTTTTCAAAATCGTCCATTGCAAAGTCTCCTCACTTCGGCAGCGTCAAATTCAGGACGCTTGCCAGCTGGTTCAGGTCGATGCCGCGCTCTTTGGCAAGGTTCTGCGCCATCGTCCTGAGTTGTGCTTCGCTTTTGCCCTGAATCAGGTTCAAGCCCTGCATGATAGGAGCATTCTGCCCGCTCAACTGCTGGATAAGCCCCATTGGGTTCTGTCCGGCACGAGCCAAATTTGCAAGCTGCATGATGGGGCTGTGCGTAATCATATCAAACGGAGAGGACATTGTTATTCTCCTTTCTTTGCAGCGGCAGCGGGCTTTGAAAAGCTCTTCTGCCACTTTTCCAGTTCATCCAGCCTGTGGACGAGGGCGTTATACTCTTCAACAGGCACATACTGCTGTGTCGGTGCAGCGGTCTGCTGTGCCTGTTGCGCCTGTATCTGCCGCCACGCTTCCGGGCTGTAAAACTCCTGCACATAGGATTCGCAGGTGTCAGGGTTCAGCCGCTTGCAGTAGATCACTCCGCTCCGCAGGTCTGGGCAATAGGTCGGTCTGCCGTACAGGTCAGACGGTATTGCCAAAAATTCTTCCCTGCTGGAAACAGGTCTACCCAGCAGCCAACCGCCGTCCTGTACCGACTGCTGAACAGGCTGTTGCCCATTCATCGGCTGCGGACGCTGCTGCTGTGCCTGCTGCATCTGTGCATTTGGCATGGGAGTGGCAAGCCCGACCGTGCCCATACCGCCGTAAGGGTTGACAGGCTGTTGCGGAACATAGGGCGCTCCGGGTGTCTGGTAATAGCTCATGGTTCATCCCTCCTATTGCGCCCAGTGTACCGCACTGGCAGAAAACGAGAGACAACGAAGGTACAACGAAGGACAAAAATGCTCTATTTTGCCAAAAGAAAAAAAGTGCTCATTGAGCACAAAATTTTACAAATAGGCTTGTATTTTGCGCTCAATGAGCGTATAATAAAGACAGTGAAAGACACCAACACACAACAACATGGAGGTTTTTATTATGACGAATTTTGAAGTTGAACGCATGGAGGCTGCTTTTGAGTATCTGGAGAACAAGTTGAATGACCACTACTCTTATCTGCTGGGATGTGGCGACCCGGAACGTGTCAAGAAAGCGCAGAGCCTGATAGCCCGCCGCATGATCGCGTATAACGAGGTGAAGGACGCGCTTACCGCGTTTAGTCTTTTTGACGAAAGCGATGCTGCAATCGCAGAAAAAGCGTTCAAGGATCCTAAAAACAATGACCACGTTTTTGCTTTCAGCGTGTCCTGCAAAAAGTTTGCAAGCGAGGAGCACCGTCAGGTAGGCGCAAATGCCGAGCAGGCAGAGCAGTTCCTACGCAACCATCTTGCGCTTGAATACTGCAACAGCATGACCCCGGATGACTTTGAAATTAAGCTCCTCGGTCAAATGTGCTAAATAAAAAAGCCCCGTCAAGTGCAGCGAACACTTGACGGGGCTTTTGTGAAAGACGTACCATGGAGGTACACGAACATATTATCACCCGAAAGAAAGGAAGTCAACCATGTACAGCAAAGCAGAGCTTTTTGGCATGGCTGCCAAGCAGCCGAAAGAAGTTTTTCTCGGTAACGTCACCCTCAGCATCCCGGACGATTCCGATGGCTGCGCCGATCTGGACGCCGAGAAAGACCGTCTGGGCCGTATCTGGGCAGCAGCACGCATGAGCGTGCGGGAGATGGTGGTGGCATCCGGCATCAGCCAGACCGCCTTTGCAAAGGGTGCGGGCATCCCGCGCCGCACGGTGCAGGGGTGGTGTTTGGGCGAGCGCGACTGCCCGGAATACGTCCGCTTCCTGCTGGCCGAGCACTACGGCCTGATCTGAGGAGAATGTTATGGCAGATTTGACTGGAAAGCATTTTGGAAAGTGGACGGTACTTGCGCCGTCTGAAAAGCCGCACTACTACACATGCCAGTGTGAGTGCGGAGTGGTAAAAGACGTGTATGACAGCTCCCTGCGTCTTGGCAAAAGCCGAAGCTGTCTGTCTTGCGCGAATCGAGGGCAAAAGCCAGCCATGACGGAGACGGCTTTACGAAAGGCGAAGAAAAAAGAAGGACAGATTATTAACGGATGGAAAGTATTGGAAGTTTTGCCCGAAAAGAGGTCAGGCTGCTTTCTGTGCCGTGCTATTTGCCCGAAATGTGGGAAGGAAACCGCCGTAAAGATCACAAGGCTTTCTCGAATCCAGCATTGCGCAGATTGCAACAGGGACATTGGAGAGAAAACCGGGGCAATTCACAGCACAGCTTACGCGGGTGGCTCTTCCCTTATGTCGATTCGCACAAGGGCGGTCGGAGGCCATATCAATAAAAATTCCACTTCTGGCGCGAATGGTGTGTGCAAAGACTGCCACGGTCGATGGCGTGCATATATCAATTTCCAACGCAAGCAATATCATCTCGGCAGCTATGACACAATCGAAGAAGCCGTTGCGGCCCGCAAAGAGGCCGAAGAACTGATCTACGCCCCGTACCTTAAAGAACATGAAGGATGGGAAGAAGAACTTTCCAGCAGGCTTGAGGAATTGAAGAAAAAGTAAAAAAATCCCCCGATGCTCCAAACGGAACACCGGGGGTTGAAAAAAGAGACCAGCGGGTAAACGTTCTTCCGCTGGTCTCTTGCATACATTCATGATGGATGTGTATGCGCTATCCACCATCTCGTATAATTAGTATATCACATATTCAGCATTTTGTAAATACCTTTCAGCCGGTAGCCTATCGCCGTCCGGCTGTAATTGGTCTGTGCTGCAATATCCGGCAGCGGGAGCCGCTCAACGTACCGCAGTAAGGCTATCTTACGGTCTACCCTCCCAAGCGGTGCGTTTTTGATGGCGGCGGTCATTTGCTGTCGGTCAAGTCCTTGCAGCGCAGCGGGCAGCACTACACGAGCCGCCGCCACGGGCAGCACCGAGCCAGAAAGGCTGCGGCAGCTGTCCCGCGTTGCGCACCATATTGCCAAGCACGGCAAACTGGTGACGTTTTGTCACCATTTTCGTGATGTCACGAAATTGTTCTTGTGCGGCGAACATCCCGGTGACGTCACCGAGATGGCGGTATGTAGTGCTTGCCATGATATCCTCCTTACTGTGTGATTTCCTCAGCGTCCGCCTTGTCTTCCGCGTCCAGTGCGTCATAGTACGCCCTTGCCAGAGTTTCCACCTCTGCGATGTCATCCTCCGTCAGCAGGCCGCTGTCCAGATGGGTGTACGCCCTGTCCAGCCAGTATGCCACATCGCGGCCAGCTGCAATTTCCCGCTTGATGCTGCGCAGGGTCAGGTCGTGCCTGGCTTTACTTTTAATTGCCATATGTACCTCCTTATGTGTTGGTCATGGACGCCACAGCATCCTCAAGGTCAGTGATGCGCTTGATGGGGTCTGCTCTGCCGGTCACCGTCACGCTGTCAGCGTCGGTCAGCAGGGTGTTCACACCGGGGAGGGCGGGGATAGGCAGAGCGCCGGTGGCGTTGAAAGTCGGGTTGGGAGCACTGGGTAAGCGCGTATAGCAAATCTGAATTGGCGTTCCGGCTTCAAACTGCGCCCTTGCATAGCGCTTAAACTCATCAAGACTAGAAAAATGCGTGTTAAAGATAGCCATTGCAGTGTAATTTAGGTATACCCCGGTAACATTATTTTGTAGTTCAACGTTATTTATGCTCTTAAAATGCGAACACATGCCAGAATAACTACTTTCTTTTAACTTTAGGCTATATTGGCTCGGTATTTTTTCCGTGATGTTTTCTGTTCCGTTCAGCGTCAGTGTTATCCGTATATCCTGCCCCTTTCCCGTCACTGCATCCACCGTACCGCCGTAGATGGTGCGGGGCAGAGTGAGGGTGGCGGTTTGGCCGGTGTATGGTTCAAAGGCTCCCGCGGCAGCACCCGGTACAAGCGAAATCTCGGTAATATTCCCATCAATATTGCCATAATTCACAACAGTAATCGCTTTTATTGCAGTTTCAAACGCGGTAGTTGCGCTTGTTTCGTTTAACGCTCTCGGCACAAAATATTTCTCTGTGCCGTTTGCCAGCTCATACTTGATAAGTGCAGCTCCAAGCGCCTCGCCACCCGGAATCACATCAAGTCTCACGTCCATGGTATATTGCCCAGCGGGCAGCGTCCCGCCGCGCACAACAACGTTTGGCGAATTTTTATAGATTCTAATCGGAAGCTCCGGAACACTATTCAGCAGATTCTCCCCGCACCGCTCGACCGTCACGCTGTCCCTGCCCTTAATCGGCCGGACATTGTCCGGGCTAGGTTCGCCGCTGCCTTCCTGCACAGGTTCCCAGCTGGCAGTCACCCCCAGCGGATAGCATGTCACAGGGTAGCACTGCACCGGGTTGCCGGTCTCCTCCAGCGGCGGGCAGAGCATATCCACGATGTGCTTGCTGCTCCATGCGTCAAGCCCCACGGTGGTATCATCAATTTGTGTGCCATCTTTGCCGTCTGCACCTGCCGGGCCGACTGGGCCCTGTGGCCCCTGTGGTCCAGTGTCGCCGGTGTCTCCTTTCGGCCCCTGCGCACCCTGCGGGCCGCGCTCGCCCTGAATGCCACGCGGCCCCTGCTCGCCACGAGGGCCAGTTTCGCCCTGCGGGCCGGTGGCTCCGGTAGCACCAGTGGGGCCTTGAGGGCCCTGCTCGCCCTGCGGGCCGACGGGGCCAGTGTCGCCCTTGTCGCCTTTCTCGCCTTTGAAGTCACCAGCGGCAATGCCGTCCTTCAGCTCCTGTAAGCTGTCAGCGGCTTCCTGAGCGCTCTGGGCTGCATTGCCCGCACTGGTGGCTGCTTCACTGGCGGCGGTCTGCGCATCGGTCTTGGCCTGCTCTGCGGCGGTGGCATCGGTGTGCACGGCATCCACCAGCTCCTGCCAGGCAGGTGTGCCAGGCTCCGGCAGGCTGCCGTCCTCCGTGCCGGAGTTGGCAGCCACACGGTAGCGCAGGTCTGCGCTTGTCACGGTGCGGGTGCCATCTGAGCCCTCAAAGGTGATGCAGCCATTGCCGGGCTGTGCGGTCACGCTGGCAGGCACGGCCACAGAGCCGTCTGTCACCAGTGAGGATGCCGGGTCTTTGCCGTCCGGGACGTGCCAGAAAGCCCGGATAGTCAGGCCTTCCCACTCACCGGTTGCATCGATGTGCAGGCGGTACACGCCCTGATTCTTGGTGTAGCCAAAGCGCACCAGCTGCTCATAGCCGGGCACTTTGACCACGCCGGAAGATGCAAGAGATACGCTTAACTCAATCATGGGTTACTCCTTGTTGATAGCAGGCTTCTTTTCTGCCAGTGCCTTTTTCATCAGGCTTACGGCCTTTTCAATCACTGCGTCAAGCACTTCATCCGTGATGATAGGCTTCAGCCATGCAGGGCAGGCCGCACGCAGCGCGTCAAAGACCTGCTTCTTTTTCTTTGCGCCCTGGCCGCTGCCCATGATGCTGTCTTCGGCCTTGCACACGAGGTCATAGGCCAGATCTTTGACCAGCTGCTTATAGCCCATGCGGATAGCGCCGACCGCCAGAGCCACAAAGCCGACGATGATGAGAGCGATTGCGACGGGGGTGGGGATGAAATTAAGAATTGCTGCCATGTTTCGTTACTCCTTCTGTCAAATAGTTGTCAATGTCGGCCTTGCTTTTCTGCATGGCCTGAACGTTATTTCCGGTGAGCTGCGCTTCCAGCAAGGCACGCACGGCCTGCAGGGTCAGGCGGTTCACTTCGTCGATGTCTCCAAAGCGGCTCAAATCGCGGGAAAGTGCCGCTGTGTGCTGGGTATAGCCGGTTTCCAGTGCGCCAACGCGCCGGTCAAGGTCGTCAAGCCGCTTGTTTTGCGCCTCGTCCGGTGCTCCGGCCTTTTTGATGTACTTATGGATGATTTCCAGCACCTTGTCCACCGTGATAGCGCCAGCGCACACGCTGCCAAGGATGCTAGCCACCCACAAGATTGCCTGCTCTTTGGTCATGCGCCCTCCCGGAGACGGGTCAGGCCCTTCTTGCAAATGATCTTCGGGTAGTTGCGTGTGGTCACATTGAGATCAACGTGACCGGAAATACCAGGAACGCTGCCCTTGCTGGTGTGCTGGTGTGCGTTGTAGGCAAAGGTCACGGCAGGTGTCTTTCCTGTGTAGTCGGCCAGCCACACGTCGTAGGGGCTGAGGGCAGCACCGCCCATATACAGGCGTGTCTTAGCAAAGCTGGTGTAGGTATAGAGCTGGGCATAAAAGCCCATGTCTTCCACCTTTTTCAGGGCGTAGGCTGTCAGGTCGGTCAGCGTCTGCTTGCCAAGAACCCTGAATTTGTTGTCCTCCACGTCCACTGCCACAGGCATTTCCAGCGTCTTGCCACGCAGGGCGTCAGCCAGCAGGGAAAGCTCTGCATCGGCCATTGCCTTGCTGGTGGCGTAGGTGTAGTAATACACGCCCACCGCCAGACCTGCCGCCTTTGCGTTGCGGTAGTTTGTTTCAAAGGTCGGGTCGATGTACAGGCCGTCTGCTCGCTTGGATAGCCTGCGGTTTGTGCTGACGGTCTTGAGCATGACGCCCTGATAGCCAGCGGCCTTGACCTTCTTCCAGCCCTCCAGTGTAATGTTGCCCTGATACCGGCTTACGTCGATGTAGCGGTAGGGCGGTGCTCCCGTCCACTCGGTCACCTCAGTCACAGATGCCATTGTGTCCTCCTGTTCTACCTGTTCTTCCGCCAAAGCGGCAAAGAAACGGCTCAAAAAGTTAAAAAGTGCGGTCAAAAATGTGTTGTTTATTGCGATCACCCCCAATGTCAAAGAGTAGGCATTAAGTGCCATGGGCGGCCTCCTGCTGGGCCAGCAGCTGGGTCAGCTCCTTATACTCGGCCTCGGTGATGCGGCCAATGGCGTAGAAAACGTCCAGCTTGTCCGCAAGACCAGCGGTCTGTCCGCGCTCGATCAGGCGTTTACAGGTACGATACAACATAGGTTTACCTCCTTATGTGGTGGTGTCAGTGGTGGTGTCGTCGGTCAGTCCCAGCTCCAGCAGGGCGACGCGGTACTCCTGATCTACCGCCAGGGCGTCCGTGTCCGCCTGTGCGGCCTGCGTCTCGGTCAGCAGCTCTTCCAACGTCGGGTAGTGGTAGCCGGTGAATACAACCGATACAGTATTCAGCGTATTGGTAAGGGTACATTCAAGACGTTTTTTGTCGGCCGAAAATAATACTGTGACCTTGAGACTTCCCGCGCCAAAACTGCCAGTTTCATATGTCATACCAGGGGTAAGATTAAAATCAGTTTCGTTTATGCGGAGGTTAACGTAATCTACACCGTCCTGAACGTTAATTGTCTCAGTTTTTCTCCTCCCAATCGTTGTTTTTCCGCTCCACACCAGCCGCGCCTCCGACTTTACCGCCACACTGGCCGCGATGGTGTCATACAGCGTCTTGCCGCTCAGGGTGCCGTCCGGGGCAATGTCCAGATAGTCGCCTACCTTCACGCCGCCCAGCTGGTCTGCCGTAGCGGGCGGCAAGGTGTACGGCGTGCCGAACTTGGCGTCGGCCTGGGCCTTGGTGTAGTAGTCGGAAAGGTCCGCTTTTTGAATACTATCCTTCCACGAATTCGTGTCACTGTCCCACGTCCAAATGGTGTCGGTGGTGCCAACGACCGCCCACCAGCCATTTTCGCCTATTGGAACAGCGGCTTTCAGAGCTTCCGGCGTGGCGTACCACCCCTGTGCACCGATGGTGATGGTGCGGACCTGCTCAAAGTATTCTTTTGTGCCCTGCAAATAAGTAGCAGACTGAGATTCCGAACGCTTTGAATTGATTTCGCTTGTCTTGGCAGCAGCAGCAGACAAAGCTGCATTTTCGGAGTCTGCTTTTACAATTGCAGAAACGTCTTTTGCGGCATTTTTTGCAGCCTGTTCTGCTTTTGCACGTTCTTCCGCAGCGGAATTTGCCGCCGAAACGGCTTCCTCTTTTGCGTTGATGGCACCTGCAACTGTACTCAGCTCATTTAAAGTGGATGCGTTGATTGGTGTGCCGTCCTTTATGGGTTCGTCGTTTCGGACGAGCGTTACAATTTCAGACGACCCATCCTCACGGACTAACGTCCACCTGCCAGGATATTTTGAGATGCGGTCTTCAAAAACCATATTGGCCCTCCCCAGTCATGTATTCGCCAGAAAAAGTAACGTAAGTTTTGGCGATTGATTCTATGTCTGACAAAATGCTTTCAAGTTGGTTCATTGTCTCGAATCCAAGCCTATCCATAGACGTAGGCGTCGGCGCAGTTTTGGCGTCTCCTGAGTTTTTAGAACGAATAGATTCGATATTCGACAGCCACCTAGTGGCATCTGACGTGGTAAGATACCCGTTTATGTCCCAGTCCGTCTTGACATCTACGTCCGCACCGAGAAGTGAAGCAAGCTCGGATATGCCGGTTTCTATTCTCGAAAAATCTCTGTAGTCAAGAGCTCCCTTCATACCGGAAAGCCACTCCGCTTTTTCCTCATCCGTCCAGGTCCCGTTCACGGCTTTACCATAAATGAACTTTAGGCGGTCAACATCGTCTTGGGTTCTGTCTGTAATCCAAGTTGCCATAGTCCCTCCTTAAAGCAAAATCTTTTTGTCGTTACCGACTTTAGTCGTAGACGGAAGCGTAAAAGCAGGGCTGAACTTGTTGGAACTCCACGCGTTATACGATTCTGAATAGAAAAACGTCTTGCCTCCATTATTTGTTCCGAGACTGTATGTTCCAACAAGCTGGCCTTGAATGGGATTCCCGGAATAATCTCGCCATGCAGGGGAGCGTGACCATCTGCGGATAAGACGATTGACGGAATCATCATAAGACTGAACAAAAGCATTTCGGGTTTGCTTTGGTAGTACAGAACCTTCTTTTTTGAAAAACGGGTTACTGCCATTTACATAAACATCTGCGTTTTTGTCTTCCGGGTCAAACATCTCATAAATAGACGGGAGAAAAACACTGCGAGAAAGCGTTCTGATTTCCGTAGTGCTATCGCCTACCGTGTAATAGAAAGAGGTAAGCCCCATTGCGGACTTGACGGTGTCGCTAAATCTGTTTGCGTAATCTCCCTTCAACAGCCTGTCGATGGAGCTTCCGTCGTATGTATTGACGTGCGTCTGGTTCCACACTGTTTCAGCAAGAGGTTCTTTCCTGATAAGAAGTGTTCTCCCCGGACCATTTAAGCCAGGCTCATACCCATGTTTTGCGACAACAAACTCTACATCCGCACCACTTTCTTGAATGTAAACAGACGATCCTTCCGGCATATCCGACAAAGACGGAGCCTGACTGATAACGGTACACTTTGCAGATACGGAAGACACGAAGGCTGTGACTACGGCATCTCCACTGGAAACAAAAGAAATGTCGCAAACAGAAACGCCGCCTTTGTTGGAAACGACGGAAATGGAAACAACGTCGGGAGGAGATGCTTCCCATCCGATTGCTGGGGAATCCTCTGAGGAAGGGACAAGCGTTGCGGTTAAACGAACGGTCTCTCCAGGAGCCACAAAAACGGAGTCCTTATCAAGTCTAAGGGCACTCGCACTTTCCACCATATATCCTTCCATCGTACCTTTAAAACATCCGTTAAAGGTATACTTGGCATCCGTAACGAGAACGTTCGATGCATATCCAAACTGATGGTTTGCTCTAACAAAAGACAACGCATCAATATGGGGGCTTGCACGAAATTCCAGGTTTACCTTTCTTCTGTTAGAAAGAAGTGCGTATGTTTCGGTCAACGCATTTTTTGCGCTAGAAGATATAGATTTCGATATAAGCGGATTATTGATGCTTTGGGTCGCTCCGTTCCCACTAGCTCCGGCTGGATAAAACACGGATTCGCCGCCAACCTTGCACGATACGTTTTTTATTTTTGTCGAAAACGTTATTTCTGGGTATTTAAAGCTATTCAAGAGCGATATTTCCTCAATATCAGACCTCGTGACTGGAACAAGAGGAACACGTTCAATGTGAATGACCCCATCTCTGGATTGGTAAAGAGCCATCCCAGCTGCGTTTGCAGCAAGCTGAAGAACGTCTGCGTTTTTATAAGAAGAAGCATCGGAGGAAATGTCGCAAGAATAGTTCTTTAATTCTTCCGAAATTTCGTAAGAGATTCCGGGAACATCCAGAAGCTCTAATGCATCAAAACACATCTGATAAAGCGTTCCACTCGTGTGCCCAGTATAAATGGAATCTTGGAGGAAAGATAGGGCGTCCCTGGCATCAAACGATGCCGTTATGCCATTCGCCGGAATTGTCCATCCAGAAAGAAAGAACTTCCCTCCGTCAATCCATTCGACCGCATCTCCAATGTCCATGCCGTATTGAACTGAAATCTCCTGACGTTCATAAAGATACCGATAAAGTCCACCTGGATTTACCGGGTTCCAGCGTTGTTCGGAGTTATCAACAGAAAACGAAACGGAATCTTTGGAAAGCTGCCCAGAAATCGGGTCGCGTTTTGATTCATGCGTATAAGAAAGCAAATCCGCTTTGCTAAATTGGACACGCAGACCAAATTCAACTTGCTCCACTCTTGCTCTGCGGCCCTGGATGCACCATTCCAAAATTTCAAGGGTAATTGAATCATACCCAGAAATCTCAAAATCTACAGAGGATTCAACCGACTGGTTATCGTCAATTTGTTTTGACGCAACGAGCTCCTTTCCGCTATAAGCCGCCAACCTAAAAGATTTTGCAAATTCGTTTAAAACAGACGACCATACGATTATAATTCCGGGGATTCTTTCAGTGTGTGTTTTGCTGAAAGAGAAAGTGATAATCGGATGGTTTGTGTCAGAAACACAATCCATACTTAAATACCCAGCGTTCTCGTATGGCTCTGAACCTGGGACCAAAAGTTTGCTCCCGTCAAGGACCCACAAATTAGGTTCTCCGGTGGCATAATTGGCCAAAGAAGCAGAATCCAGGTCTGTGACAGACAACGTGTTGCTGAATAAAGCCTGGTTGGAAGAGCTGGCAATGGCGTCTGCTTGGGCCTTATCGTCAGAGACGTGGTAAGTGATGCGAACAAACATCTCCGGAACAAGTGTCTTGTCGTATTGTTCAAGCCACTTGTCGGAAGGCAGAAAGCCCATAAATAATCACCTCTCTTAAACTTCAACCAGGCTAAGGGATGTCCCGACCCATCCCATAACGTTTCCGTTGGACGGGGAACGCCTCCACATTCCGGCGGTTCTATCGGAAACATACATTTGCCTTGTCGTGTAGCTTGCAGTTGCTTGGTTATAAAACCGAACAGTGCAGTAAAAGTTTGTGGTGAACGGCCCGATGACGTCCGCCCACTGTCTTGCGGTAAGATAATTCCATTTTAGGGAAATCTTCGCAACATCGTGCCGCACCACAGACCCAACGACTTTGCCTTGTACGTTTCGTCCAGAATCGACTATCGTGCTCGTTGTGGCATCGTAGGAGGAAGGCTCAGGCAGCTCTCTGCCATTTACTGTGACGAGAGATTGCATAAAACGTAAACCTCCTTAGTAGCTGTAAACTTCGTTTCCCATAATCTGGAACCCACGCTCAGACTGCCGTTTCTCAACGGACGCAGTGATTTGCTTACCATCAAGGTAAATCTTGAGCTCTTTCCCTCCGGTAAGCTCGTCTCCGTACCGCTGGAAGATGTCAAGGAATGCGTTATAGCACCCATCATGGACGGCACTGCGGAGTTCTGCGGAGCTCGTTCCACTAGCGGAAGAAGTCGGGTAGTAGCTCCCAACAGATGTGGTAGAGCCGTTAGCAGAATCGTAATCGCTCGTACCAGGGTAGCTCGAGTAGTTATTGTCTACGGACGGGCTGGAACTTGTTCCGTGCTTTCCAACAAGCGTTCCGACAATTCCTGCAATTGCGGCTGCAATTGCGACGCCGCCAGCGATCATGATGACACCAGTTGGGATGCCAAGAGATGTCAAGACGCTGCCGATCGTCTGCAAGATGCCCATAAATGCAGCTCCAATTTGACCGATAAGCCCAGCAATGCCAGCAATGATAGACGGGAACTGGCTCAAAACGCCAGAAGAAAGGCCAATACTGATCGCCTTGCCGGATGCCGAGATTGGTCCAATCAGAGAAGAAAACGAGGACGCAATTTTACTTCCGAGACCGACGACCTGCGTGGAGATTTCGCCAAACTTGGATGTGATTCCATCCAAAATGTTCTTTCCAACAAGTTTTGCAGAAGAAAATACTTTGGAACCAACGGTCTTAAGAGCACTGGTGAGATTGGAGACCAAGTCAGAAGCGTAAGACTTGACCTGTTTTCGGTTCTCTTCCCCCATTGCCTTCCAGATAATGGCTGCTGTGTTTTCGGCGACGGTTTGGATATCGCCTTTCTTGACCGCATCAATCATGCCCTTAATCGTTCCGATAAAATCATTCTTCAGCCCGTTGTCGATTTCATTCCACTTTGCGTCGAACGTATTGACCATGTTATCAACAAAGCCATTTGCAACGTCTGCGCCATAGTCAATCATCTCGTTGCCCTTCTGCTGAACAGCGTTTGCCAGATTGGTCATAGCTTGTTCAACGTAAGGAAGTGCTGCGGTGATACCGTTTGCAAGGCCTTGGTTAATAAATTTACCAAAGCGCTCAAACAGAGCGGAGGGAGAGTGAATTTCAGTATCGGTCGTGAACTTGTCAATGATAGCTTTTGCAAGATTTGCCGCAGCACCTTTTGCGGTTTCAATGCCGCTTTTGATACCATTTACGAGGCCCTGCCAAATGTTTTTGCCTGCTTCAAACATTTTGGAAGGAAGAGAAACAATAGCATTTGCAACGGCTGTTACCATATCGGAAGCAGCTTTTGCGGCATTTTTTGCCCACGTTTTGATATCATCGATAAATCCACGAACAGCTCTCGCACCGTTTTCAACGTGTTCATCGAGATGTACGAACCATGTAACAACATCCTTTACCCAATTGATAAGGTCAGCAAAACCAAGAACCGCCTTTTCGATGAAGTTACCGTTCATCTGAATATCAAGACGGTCGGTTTCACTCACTCCATTGGTAATCCATCCGACAAACACTCCAACATCGTGAATCAGCTGAGCAATGCCCATGACGGCATTCTCGATGAAATTACCGTTCATCTGTAAGTCAAGCCTATCGGTTTCGGAAACACCGTTCTGAATCCATCCAATAAAAATTGCGAAATCATTGATAAGGTTTCCGATGGCTGTAATTGCGTTACCTACAAAATCAGCAACTTTTTCGCCCATAGACTTGAAAGCGTTGAACCAGTCCGTTTCCATCTCAAAAGATTCTTTTTGGCTTTCGCTACCAAGGCCACGAACTGCAACAGTGATAGCTTCAAAACCAAGAACAGCAAGACCGGCTACAGGATGGCCACTAACAATAAGACCGATGCCCATAAGTGTTGTGATTAAATCGCCAACATCAAGATCAAGGTCTTTTACAACGTCAGAGATTGTTTCGAACGCAGAAGAAATGCCCTCCTGCCAACTTTCTGGAATGAGATTCCAGATTACTTGCTTTAAGTTGGAAAAAGACTCTTTCAGGTATTTGATGGATTCTCCGAGTTTTCCATCTGTGAGCGATATATTCCAACCCTGCCTAAGCCCTTCCGCAGCAAGGTAAATCATAGCTCGAACACGTTCAAGGCCTTTTCGGAACGCCTCACTGTTTTGGTATAGGTCAACAAAACGAGCGACCATGATGCCAACAGCGACAGCTGCTCCCATAATGGGAGACTTCCAAAGTTTGAGAATGCCCTCAATCAAGGTTCCGTCGCCTTTGATTTTGCTAAGAGCATCCATCAAAGCGTTGCCAATAGCCCACGTTGCAAATCCGGCAGCGATACCAGCAACCAAAGGAGCCAACTTTTCCAATTTCGCTTTGACTTCATCAATCGTCGTACCGATGTAGTTCTTGAACATATCGTAGCCGGACAGGTCTACGTCGCCCAAGATGTTGCCAGCAGATGCACCACTGCCAGAGCCGGAGCTTCCCTGTGTGGGGTCAATAATATTCAGTTCATCAAAGCCCATCGTGTAATCCTTGAGGGCTTTGGCGGCTTTCTTTGTCGAATCTGCCGTGTCATCCATTGCATCACCGATGCCGCCAACGCTGTCAGCGCTTTTAGTGAAATCAGTGAACACGACCTTCACGCCCATTAGCTTTGCCACCCACTCAACAAACTCTCGAATGAGCTGAACAGCGGCAATCAGCGGGGGGAGAATGGCTTTCAGGGCAGGGTAGAGCAGAGAGCCAACAGACTTTGCCAGCATATCCAGCTGGGCTTTTAGAATCTTGATCTGGTTGGCGGGGCTTTGAATGGTCTGCGCAAGGTTGCCCTGCACATTGGCGGTCTGTTTCATAATGGCAATGTAACGCAGAACTGCTTTATCTGCCTGAGACAGGCTGGAAACCTGCTTGTTAAAGCCCAGGGCAAGAAGTTCCTGCTGCAACCGCGCCTGAGACAAGTCAACGCCAAGACGGCGAATAGGCTCAATCTCGCCAGAGATAGCAGAGGACATTGCGGTAAAGGTTTCGGCAGCATCCTTGTTCCAATAAGAGCCTTCATCATAGGCAAGCTGGGTCAAATTCTTAGAAAGAACGTAAGCCTTGTCGCTAGCCAAACCAAACGAAGTGCCTAAGCTCTGAATAGTAGCCATATAGGTCATCGCTTTGGTCGGGTCAACTCCAAGCAGACCTTGCATCTTACTAATGAGCGTATCTGCTTCACCGCTCAAATTGCCCATGGCATTATGAAACAGGTCTGTCGCTTCGTAAAAGTCATTGAACTTCGCAACAGCGTTGCCAAGATACTCAGCGATAGCTTTCAACGAAACCAGCTTTGCCATGTTTCGCATAAAACCGTTCATCTGATTAGACAGGCTGAGATAGCTTTTTTTCTGCCGTTCGTTGGCAGCCGTCACACGGTTTGCCTGTGTGACCACTTTGCTCAACTGCGACGGCAGCTTTGCAAAGGCGTTGCCAACCTTGTCAAGCTGCGAAGCAAGGGGAGTGAGAGCAGTAGAAATTTTATTGCAGGAATCCGAGAAAGCATCGAGGTCAGCTGCTTTCAGCTTTTCGGACAGGTCAGGGATTTTCCCGATGGCGTTGACCGCGCTGCCGATCGCCTTCAGCCCGGAAGCGTCCAGAATGGACAGGGGAGCCATTGCGTTTGTCAGTTCAGTAATGCTGCCGGACATGGAGTAGAAGTCCACGCCATTCAAGCCGGACACGGCAGCAGGAATTTTCTTGATGGCGTTGACAACGCTGTTAATGCTTTTTACACTGCCGGAAAAGTTTGCGTTGCCGATGCCATTCAGAAAATTTGTGATGTTGTCCAGCCCAGACAAGCCGGTGGATGCCTGTTTCAGCGCAGAAATGGAAGCGGACAGCTTATCAAGGCTGTTGACAACCTTCGTCACATTGCCCTTTGTCCGCAAATTAGAAATGGCGGTAGCGAGCTTGTCGATATTAAGCT
>ERZ791641.754-NODE-754-length-22826-cov-5.366167_pt1 | contig 22826 bp, 20 predicted proteins | sample MGYA00510055_ERZ791641 | MGnify/ENA primary metagenome ERZ791641 (study PRJEB30046, sample SAMN00715226) | human gut metagenome | study: EMG produced TPA metagenomics assembly of the A metagenome-wide association study of gut microbiota in type 2... | reverse complement strand
AGGAATGTCTACCGTGGAAGCTGTGAATCGAAAGATTTCATGGCTTTTTTGTTTTTGCGGCAGAGGCTGCACACACTTGCACACTTTCTGCACACTTTACAAAAAAACCATGAACTCTTTGCATCGCTTGCACAGCGTGTATTTCGCTGCACAAAAATTAAGCTTGTCGGGGCGAGGCCCCTCCATCTTGCTTACGCAAGACCGCTTTGTTGCTTAAAAGCCCCACTGGGGCTTTCATTGCTTCGCAAACGCAAATTTTTACGCGAAGAGCACCCGCGTCAGCTCGCGGCGTTCCTCTGCATCCATCTGCCGGATGGCTTCAAGGATCATTTTACCCGTGATTTTTGTTGCCACCGGCGTTTTGTTTTCCGGGGGTTCCTGCGGCTTTGCACCGGCCACATCCTGCGTGTAGAAGTCGGCTTCGATCTTTTCGGTCAACTCCAACCGGGGTTTGTCCTGCGTGTGAGCGTAGGTGTCCATCAGGACGGTGGCGGTTGCATTGAAAATTTGTGGCCACAGGTCGATACTTGCTTTCGCCGTTTCCGTGCAACATTCAAAAATGTCATTCATCGAACCGCACAGCACGTTCACGGTCTGGCAAGCCCAATGTGAAAACATCGGTCGCCCTTGCTCGTGGTCACCGTTCACACCGAACGCAGTTCCTGCCCCTGTTTTGCAGCGGCGTTGTCCGGCTCGCCCACAGAAAGTGTGAGGTCATGGCTCACAGTATTGCGGTCGGACGGCTTATGAAGGATTCAAGGTGCGAGTATAAAGAAAGCACAGGCTCGCCGCATGGCTGCGGCAAAGTCGGCACTTCTTCCGAAGGGAGTGTGGTTGAAAATATAGTTAAAGAAATTTAACTATATTGCCGGGTATGATACCACAGACGCGATGATGCGTCAAGTACCAAAAAAGAAAAATACCGCCCACGCAGTACAGGCGAAGGATTTTGTCGGAGTGAAACAGCGGCAAAATGAATCGGGTGTGTTGCGGGGCGGTAAATCTTTTCATACGGAACAAACCCTCACTGTGTCGCATTTTATTGCGGATTCAGTGGGATTTGTGACAGAGAGTATCATGGTTTGCAAGGTGCGTCAAGATGATTTTGCAAAATTTATTGTGATAAAGCGGTAATAGTAGGACTTATGATATCTCAAAGCTCTAATAAAATCAGAGATTTTGTATGATATGGCGTTCGACAACAAATCTGCTCTTTCGAGAATCACTCATTTTTTGAGTTTTCAGTGTCGCCCCTTCCGAGATAACGCCAAAGCGTGGTGCGACTGATTCCCAGTTGACGGGCCGCTGCGGCACGGTTTCCACCATGTGCGGCAACCGTTTGCTGAACCGCACTGCGAATGATCTCTTCCAGTGTCTGGTTCGGATTAGCTCCGACGGGATCGACAGGCTGAGCTGCATTATGCGGTGCCCGCAGTGCGCGCTCTTTGGCAAGTAGCTCAACGACCGTACTGCTCCGGATGTAAGGGCCGGTGGTCAGGGTGGCAAGCGACCGGAGCAGATTCTTGAACTGGGTGTAGTTGTTCGGCCACGGATACTGCCGCAGCATCTCGATTGCTTTTGGCTCGAAGCCGGAGATCTGCTTTCCAAGTTCCAGATTCAGATTGCTGAGGTAAAGGCTGGCCAGCGATGGAATCTCATCCGACCGGCTGCGCAGAGAAGGAAGATTAAGTGCCAGACATCCAAGCCGTTCGCTGAAGGTGCGCATGATCGGCGGGACGCTTTCGGTTTCGTGGACGGCGCAGGAGAACAGCAGCCGTACCCGGCGGGCAAGCCCGGTCTCTTCCACAACCGCCAGCAATTCGGTCGCACGCTGCTCCGGAATCGATTCAAAGTTCTGGAAGTAGAGCGTGTTGCCGGTGGCATTCAGCGGCGAATTATAATGATCCAGCAAAAAGTCCCAGCTCTTGTCGTTCATAGTGGCACAGTTGACAACGACCATGGGCCGGTTGGCAAGAGCACTGTGAAGATAGAGATAGCGGGCGATCTGCTCTTTTCCGGTGCCCGGCTCCCCTGCAATGATGATGGGTTGACGGATGCAGGCAAGGGCGTTGATCTCGGTGTCCAGTGTGCCCATGGCACCGCTGAGACTATAGAAACTGTTGGTAAACAGGTACTCACATTCACCGCGGTTCAGGGTACGCAGTCCGGTTCGATTGGCATGGAGTGGGATACGGGAAGGGATGCAATAAAACAGGAACCGCTTGGTCTGATCCATCAGGATCTGCTGTGCCGTGATGCTGTACAGCTGATCCCGTTCGGTATAATAGAATTTGAGAGTGCCGTTTCCATGCATTTCCCGGAGATGGGCACGCAGGGCCTTGCACAGTTCGGCGGGCGGCTCGGACAGATTGCAGTAAACCAGGCTGCCATCAGGCTCCAGCACAACGACCCTGCCGTTTTCGCCCTGTGTGATACTGCGCAGCAGGATGTTTTCCTGCCGCATATGGGAAAACCAGACGCTGACATTGATGGCCTGATCGATTGCAGCGTGGAGACTTTCCACACCGGATGTGATCAGAAAGGCATCAAAGCCCATTTCGCGGGCGATGGTATGTGTGACCATGTCGCAGACGACCATCCGGTAGCCGCCTTCTTTCAGTCGTTCCAACGTATGACGGACTTCTTCCACGCTGTGGACGGTGAGAATGTCCAGATTGAAATCCAGCAGACTGCACAGCGTATGAGCCGGTTCTGTAACGCTGGGAAAGCCTACGATCGCATACAGATTGGTATAGTTTTCGGCCAGCTTCATGGTGCGGAGGACATCGTAGACCGAGATCTGGATATCGACCACGGGAATATCCGTGACCTCACGGATCAGGGTTGCAGTGCCGCCGCGGGAAATGATGCAGTCATAGCTGTTTGGCGGCATACGCTGCACGATGGCCTGGCCTTCTTCAAGGTCGCCAGTGTAAACATCCAGCTGGATGCCGGGATAAGCCTGCGCGGCATTTTCCATTGATGTGTGCATTCCTTCATAGGGCGCAATGCCAAGAATACGTGTTCGTGCTTCGACCATGCCAAAGTTCCTCCGTTCAACTTTGTTACGATTATAGCAGACTTTCGCCAAAAAGTCTTGACAAATGTGTTTCAAGATGTAACAATTTTGGCGAAAAGAATGCCTGAAATTGCAAAATGTTTAAAATTGAAACGCAACTTGGCGCGGTGAAGGGGTGCCAACGGAAAGATCATGCTGCATAATAAATTTGCAAGCTGAAAAGCAAAACTACAGCTGAAAGGAGGATTTCATGCTGCTGTTACTGATTATTGCAGATGATTTTACCGGTGCACTGGATACCGGCGTGCAGTTTGCGGCTTACGGTGCAGCCACCCGCGTGATGGTAAAAGATCAGGTCGATTTTGCTTCCTGTGATGCACAGGTTCTGGTAGTGGATACCGAGACCCGTCATCTGCCGCCGGAAAAGGCATATCAGATCGTCGAAGGGCTGACACGTGTTGCCTGCCGGGCTGGCATCCGTTACATCTATAAGAAAACGGATTCTGCATTGCGGGGCAATATCGGCGCAGAACTTGCTGCGGTTCTTCAGGCCAGTAACAACCGTCAGCTGCCGTTCCTGCCGGCGTTCCCCCAAAATGGTCGCACGACACGGGACGGAATCCAGTATGTTGACGGTGTTCCGGTCACAGAAAGCCCCTTCGGCGTGGATCCGTTCGAGCCGGTCCGGCATGCACGGATCACAGAACTGCTGGCAGAGCAGACGGATGTACCGGCTGTCAACTGCCCGCCTCTGCACGAAGGCTCTCCGGTCCCGGAAAATGCAGGCATTCTGGTTTTTGATGCTGCGGATGAACAGGATCTGGTCTCGACCGGCCGCTGTCTGTTTGCCGGAGAGGCACCGCAGATCATGGCAGGCTGCGCGGGGTTTGCAGCGGTGCTTCCCCGGCTGCTTGGGCTGGCCGGGATCCCGGCAGAGATCCCCCGGCTGGATCCAAGGCTGCTGGTGCTCTGCGGAAGTGTGAACCCCATTACACTGTGTCAGCTGGATAAAGCGGAAAAGGCCGGGTTTGCAAGAATGCGGCTGACGCCCTACCAGAAGCTGACACCCGGTTACTGGGAGAGCCAGCATGGGCGGGAAGCGCTGAGCAAAATCGAAAAGATGCTGGCGTCCAATGGTCACTGCATCATTGAAACGAACGATGCAGGCGGCAATCAGCTCACCGCTGATTATGCCGCGGCACTTGGCATCGACCGTAAGACGATCCGGGTGCGGATCTCCGGCAGTGTGGGACATCTGCTGGGTGCCATTTTTACAAGCCCGCATCTTGGAACGTTGCTGCTGACCGGCGGAGATACGCTGCTGCAATGTATGAACTGCATCGGCGTGCACGAGCTGGAACCGGTGTGTGAAATGGAATCGGGCGTGGTTCTGGCACGCTTTACTTACAATGGATGCACCCGCCATGTCATTACAAAGTCGGGTGGGTTCGGACAGGATGATCTGCTGATCTGTCTTGCGGATCAGATCGCATGGAACAAAACGGAATGAGCTGGATCAAAACAGCAGGGAGGTTTTTGGAAATGCTTACACAGTATAACCTGAAAATGCCGCATGCAGTTTATGGCGGCGAGAACGCAATGGACAACATCACCGCGATCATCAAGGCGCGGGGCGCAAAAAAAGTGGCAATGTTCACGGATAAGGGAATTGAAGGCGCCGGACTGTTTGCCCTGCCGGAAAATGCAGTCAAGGCGGCAGGTGCAGAATACTATGTGCTGGATGACCTGCCTCCGGAGCCGAGCTACATGGCCGTGCAGAAACTGGTGGACCAGTTCAAAGCGTCCGGTGCAGACCTGATTGTGGCCTGCGGCGGCGGCAGCGTGATGGACGCTGCCAAGCTGGCCAGCGTACTGGTGACGGATGACTACGGCGTCAAGGAGCTGCTGGACAACCCCGGCATGGCACAGAAGTGCGTGCCCATCGTGCTCATCCCTACGACCGCAGGCACCGGCGCAGAGGTCACCCCCAATGCCATCGTGGCTGTACCGGAAAAGGAACTGAAGGTCGGCATCGTCAATGAGAACATGATCGCAGATTATGTCATTCTGGATGCGCGCATGATCAAGAACCTGCCCCGCAAGATCGCAGCAGCTACCGGTGTGGATGCACTGGCACACTGCATCGAGTGCTTTACCAGCAACAAGGCAAATCCCTTCAGCGATCTGTATGCGCTGGAAGGCCTGGATCTGATCCTGAACAACATCGAAAAAGCCTGCGATGACCCCGAGGCCATGACGGAGAAGAACCGGATGCAGATCGCCGCTTACTATGGCGGCCTGGCGATCACCGCTTCCGGCACCACTGCAGTCCACGCCCTGAGCTATCCGCTGGGCGGCAAGTATCATATCGCCCACGGCGTTTCAAATGCGATCCTGCTGGCACCCGTCATGCGCTTCAACAGCGAGCATCCGGCAGTTCGCGAGCGGCTGGCAATTGCTTATGACCGCTGCTGCCATGAGGAAAAGACCTGCACCACAGTGGAAGAAAAGACCGCATGGATGATCGCTCGTCTGGAGCACATCGTCAAGCACCTGGACATTCCCACCAGCCTGAAGGAGTTCGGCGTTCCGGCCGAGGATCTGGAAGGACTGGTCGAGGCGGGCATGCAGGTGCAGCGGCTTCTGGTAAACAATATGCGCCCTGTTACGGCAGATGATGCACGCAAGCTGTATCAGGAAGTCATGTAAGCATTCATTTCATATAGAAACATCATAGAAAAAACAAAACAGAAAAGGAGAGCACATTATGAAGACTAGCGATATCAAAGGTATTATCCCTCCGGTAATCACCCCGATGAACGATGACGCAGAGCAGACCGTCAATCATGAAGAGCTGCGCAAGCAGGTAGAGCGTCTGCTGGCGGGCGGTGTGCATGGAATCTTCCCGCTGGGCACCAACGGCGAAGCATACGCCCTTTCTGCCAGAGAGAAAGAAGAGATCCTCGCAACGGTGATCGATCAGGTCAAGGGTCGTGTGCCTGTTTATGCCGGCACTGGCTGCATCACCACTGCAGAGACCATCCGCATGAGCAAGCGCGCAGAAGAGCTTGGCGCAGATGCACTGTCCATCATTACCCCCAGCTTTGCAGTGGCTTCTCAGAAGGAGCTGTACGATCACTATGTTGCAGTTGCAAAGCATGTGAACATTCCCATTATCCTGTACAACATTCCGCCCCGTACCGGCAACAAGCTCCTGCCGGAGACCGTGCAGGCTCTTTGCCGTGATGTGGATGTGATCGTTGGCGCGAAGGATTCCAGTGGTGATATTGAAAACCTGAAGGCCTACATCCGCCTGACCAAAGAGCTGGACAAGGATGTGGCGATTCTGGCTGGCAACGACGGAGCGATCCTGACCTGCCTGAAAGAGGGCGGCGCAGGCGGCATTGCAGGCCGTGCCAACATCTGGCCGCACACTATTGCAAACATTTACAACTGCTTTATTGCAGGGGATCTGGAAGGCGCACAGCGCGCACAGGATGCCGTTGCCGTACTGCAGCAGACCTTCAAGTATGGCAACCCGAATACGATCATCAAGACCGCTGTTGCCCTGCAGGGACGCAATGTCGGCAAGTGCCGCGCTCCTTTCAATTATGTGCCGGAAGAGGGTCTGGAAGCCATCAAGAAGGTGCTGGCAGATGTTGCCGCCAAAGGCATGGATTAAGGGGAGCTGACTTATGACAAAACCCATCGTTGGCATTACCATGGGCGATCCTGCGGGTTCCGGCCCGGAAATCACCATCAAGGCGCTGGCAGATCCCAAACAATACTCTTACTGCCGCCCCATCGTTGTGGGTGACGTCAAAGTGTTTGAACAGGCCAAAAAGTTTGTTGGCCGGGAAGATATCGTGATCCACCGCTGCGAGAAAGTCAGCGATGCGCTGTTTACCCCCGGCACCATTGATGTGCTGCATCTGGACCTGATCGAAGATATCAACAAGTTCGAGCTGGCAAAGGTGAGTGTGGAGGGCGGCAATGCCGCATTCCAGTGTGTAAAAAAGGTTATCGAGCTGGCAATGGCCGGTGAGGTGGACGCCACCTGCACAAATGCCCTGAATAAGGAAGCCCTGAATAAGGCGCTGGAATTTTATCACGGAGAAAGATCCGATGGCTATACCCATTTTGACGGCCATACCGAAATCTACGCCACCTACACGCATACGAAAAAATATACCATGATGCTGGTGCATCATGATCTGCGGGTCGTTCACGTTTCCACCCATGTTTCCCTGCGGGAAGCGTGTGATCGTGTCAAAAAAGACCGTGTGCTGGATGTGATCGAGATCGCGGACAAGGCCTGCCGGGATATCGGCATTGAAAAGCCGCGGGTGGCAGTTGCCGGCTTGAATCCCCATTGCGGAGAGAACGGACTGTTCGGCACCGAAGAAATCATCGAGATCACTCCGGCAATCGAAGCAGCCAGGGCCGAAGGGATCAACGCCATCGGTCCCCTACCCCCGGACAGCGTGTTCAGCCAGGCATTGGGCGGCTGGTACGATATCGTGGTGTGCATGTACCACGATCAGGGCCATATCCCCCTCAAGACCGTCGGCTTTGTATATGACCGTGAAAAACAGGAGTGGAAAGCGGTGGAGGGCGTCAATGTGACGCTGGGCCTGCCGATCATCCGCGCCAGCGTTGACCACGGCACGGATTTCTACCATGCAGGCAAGGGCAACGGCAACGAACGGAGCCTTGCAAACGCCATCGCCTACGCGGCAAGTTTTTGCCGGAGCAAGAACTGAAGGAGAGATCACTTATGAAATTTGTTATGACACAGTCCATCTGCCCGGAAGGCATCGAAAAGCTCAAGGCAGATACCAATGGTCAGGTGGAGATCATTGCAGAAGATAATCCCGATCCCAATAATTATCTGGACGATATGAAGGACGCGGATGCGCTGATCGTGCGCATTGCAAAGTGCGATGCACATGCCATTGAAAACAGCCCCAACCTGAAGGTCATCGGTCGCACCGGTGTTGGCTATGATTCGGTGGATGTGAAAAAAGCAACGGAGCTTGGCATCCCGGTCGTCATCACGCCGGGCGCCAACAACCGCAGCGTGGCCGAGCATGCGGTCGCCATGATGTTTGCGCTTTCCAAGAACCTGTACGAAGGTCAGGTGGAGACCCGGAAAGGCAACTGGGAGATCCGCGGTGCACACAAGGCATTTGAGCTGGAAGGCAAAACGGTGGGTGTCATCGGTCTGGGTGCCATTGGCCGTGAGACCGCAAAGATCTGCCAGGGCGTCGGCATGAAGATCGCAGGCTATGATCCCTTTATGAGCCAGGAAAAGATCGAAGCACTGGGCGCTGAATACTATGCAGATTACAAAGAACTGATCAAGAATGCCGACATCGTGACCGTACATGTGCCCCTGACCGACCAGACCCGCAATATGATCGGCGCAGCTGAGCTGGCGACGATGAAAAAGACGGCGCTGGTCATCAACTGCAGCCGCGGCGGGATCGTAAACGAGGAGGCGCTCTGTGAGGCGCTTCGTGCAGGAACCATTGCCGGTGCAGGCACCGACGTGTTCTGCAATGAGCCGCCCAAGTCGGATGATCCCCTGCTGAATACCCCCAATCTGATCGTAAGCCCGCATTCGGCAGCGCAGACCCGCGAAGCTGTGATCAAGATGGCTACCATGTGCGTGGATGGCTGTCTGGCGGTGATCCGCGGCGAAAAGTGGCCTTTCGTGGCAGACAAGAAGGTCTACGATCATCCCAGATGGGCCGGAAAATAAAAAGAAGCGCAGCGTAAAAGACGAGCCGGAAAGGGGGAAAACATGGACGATTACAATCCGCGCACCCGGTATGAACACTATTATGTGCGCATGGCACGGCTGGAAGGCCGTGGAGAATTGCAGAAGCGGTATCCCGATGACTTTTATGTCAGACCATTCCAGATCGCAGGGAATGTCTATTACATTGGCAACAAGGCGGTCTGTTCGCATCTGATCGACACCGGTGAGGGGCTGATCGTGATCGACACAAGCTACCCCGAACTGGATCATCTGCTGATAAACTCCATCTGGGAGGCAGGTTTTGACCCAAAGGATATCCGGATCGTGCTGCACACGCACCTTCATTACGACCACTTTGGTGCCACGAACACCCTGACAAAGATCTACGGTGCAAAGGCCTATGTTGGCAGGGATGAATGGGAAAGCGTGCAGCGCAAGCCGGAGCTTGCCGTTATCCCGCAGGATCCATATCTCAGTTACCGGATGATCCGCCCGGATGTCCTGCTGGAAGACGGAGATGAGATCCGCCTTGGCAACACCGTGATCCACTGCATCGAGACCGCCGGCCACACAGAAGGCACCATGTCGTTCTTCTTTGACGTTGAAGACAATGGGCATATCTGGCACGCGGGAACGTTTGGCGGTGCAGGATTCATTACGATGTACAAAGAGTTCTTTGCACGGTATGGCCTGTCGGATCTTCAGCCCGAATTTCTCCGCTCGCTGGAAAAAATGAAGGCACAGAATGTGCAACTGGTGCTGGGAAATCATCCTGCACCGAACCACATCCTGCAAAAGATGGAAAAAAAGCTTGCAGATCCGGATGCCGGAAATCCGTTCATTGACCCGACCGGCCAGGACTGGCAGAATTATCTTGCATGGGTTGAGGCAGAGTTCAGACAATTTATGGAAGATGGACGCTGAACCGCTGTCCTTACTACAAAATAAGGGAGAACAAACCTATGAAATACGAAAAATATTACAAAGGAAGGAATGATCTGTTCAGCGGCATCGTACTGAGTGCATTTTCCATTGCATATCTGATCGGCGCCACCAGGATCAAGATCCCCAAGATGCTGTCATCGTCCTTTCTGAATGCATCTTCTGTGCCAAAGCTCTGGGGCACGCTGCTGCTGATCCTTGGTATTATTCTGGTCATCCGCGGTGTGCGCGTGATGAAAGCAGAAAAGGCAGCAGGAAATGTGCCGGAAAAGAAAACCGCTGCACAGATGGTAAAGGATTTCTGGAGCGCAAACCGTGCTGTGATCGAGATGTTTGTGGTACTGCTGATCTACATTGCTCTGATCCAGCCGGTGGGCTTCCTGATCTCCACGTTCCTGTTCCTGTTTGCAGAGTTCAACATCCTCTCCTACAAAGAGGATCGCAAGATAGGCTTTACACTGATCTTTGCTCTGATCTGTGCAGTTGCCATCTATGCGCTGTTCAAATACGCTTTCTCGATGCCGCTCCCGCAGGGTATCCTGAAGGGAATCTTCTAAGAAAGGAAGGTACAGATCATGTTAATGGAAGGCTTCTCCATGGTGTTCGGTGATCCGCTGAGCATCGTACTGGTGGCAGCAGGCACCCTGATCGGTACTATTTTTGGTGCGATCCCCGGGCTGACTGCAACGATGGCTGTTACCATCTGCCTGCCGATGACTTTTGCAATGAGCGACAACAGAGCCATTGCACTGCTGATGGCGCTGTACATTGGCGGTATCTCCGGCGGCCTGGTCTCCTCTATTCTGCTGAATATTCCCGGCACGCCCGCTTCTATGGTCACTGCATTTGACGGCGCGCCCATGGCGCGCAAGGGCGAGGGCGCAAAGGCGCTGGGCACCGGCATCTTCTTCTCGTTCCTCGGTACCATCTTTGGTCTGATCGCCCTGATGATCATTGCGCCCTATCTGGCAGCTGTCGCGATCAAGTTTGGTGCATTTGAGTATTGCGCACTGTCCATTTTCTCCCTGTCGCTGGTCATTTCGCTGGCAGGCAAAGATATGGTCAAAGGCCTGGCAGCAGCGCTGCTGGGTGTCATCTTTGCCACGTTCGGCATCAGTGCTTTTGACAGTATCGTGCGTTATGACTTTGGCAGTGTGAATATGCAGTCCGGCTTCCAGCAGCTGGTCGTTCTAATCGGCCTGTATGCAGTGCCGGAGGTCGTGGCTGTGGCGCAGAAAGTCGTCAAGCCCAAGGAAGTCATCGTTCAGAACACCACCGTGGATAAGATCCATGGTCTGGGTTTCACCTGGAAGGAATTCAAGAGCCAGATCGTCAACTTCTTTATCGCGGCATTTATCGGCACCGGCATTGGCATCCTGCCCGGTATCGGCGGCGGTACAGCCGGCATCATGTCCTATACCACGATCAAGAACCGTTCCAAGACCCCTGAAAAGTTTGGTACTGGCATCATGGACGGCGTGGTTGCCTCTGAGACGGCAAACAACGCAGCGGTTGGCGGTGCAATGATTCCCCTGCTGACGCTGGGTATCCCCGGCGATGGCATCACGGCGATCCTGCTGGGCAGCCTGATCATCCACGGTATCGCCCCTGGCCCGCTGATCTTTGATAAGAGCGGCGCTCTGATGTATGCCATCTACCTCATCATCGGCCTGTCCTCTCTGTTCATGCTGCTCTTCATGCTGTTCGGCATCAAGGGTTTTGTCAAGGTTCTGTCTGCTCCACAGAACCTGCTGATGCCCATCATCCTGTGCATGTGCTGTGTGGGCGCATTTGGCTGCAGCAACCGCATGTTTGATGTGTGGTGCCTGCTGTACTTCGGCCTGATCGCAGTTGTGATCCGTGTCATGAAGCTGCCCATCATGCCTGTTGCCATTGGCTTTATTCTGGGACCAATCTTTGAAAAGAACCTGCGCCGTGCCGAGTCTTTCATGAGCAGCGGCCCGAAGGAACTGCTGAACCACCCGCTTGCCCTGGTCATCCTGGTCGTCACTGTCGCCATGATCGTTTACAGCCTGCGTTCCAATAAGCGCGCTGCTGACCGTGAAGCTGCTGCCGTGGAGGCTGTTGAGGCATCCGAAGGGGAATAATTCTGAAAACGTTAATGGATCATATATTCCGGTTTCACACAAATATTTACAAGGAGAAAGGAAAGTTTATCATGAAAAAGATCACTCGTCGTTCGTTTCTTGCCGCTATGGGTATCGTGGGCGCATCTGCTGTATTGACTGCCTGCGGCGGCAGCTCGGCTTCCTCTGCTGCCAGTTCGACCGCGTCTTCCGCAGTGGCATCCGCCGCAGCAGGCAGCGCAGCTGTTAAGCCGGACGGCTATCCCAACACTTCCATGACGCTGGTGGTTGGCTTTGGTGCCGGCGGCGATACCGACCTGAACAACCGCCTGATGGCACAGTATGTTGAGCCTTCCTTTGGCCAGTCCATTGCAGTGACCAACATGGCCGGCTCCAATGGCTCTGTGGCTATGACGCAGTATCAGAGCACCCCCACCGACGGCTATACCATCATCGGCGCAAATACCTCTGCTGTCGTCAACAACTTTGCTTCCGGCACCTGCCAGTACAGCTATAAGGACTACGAAGTGATTGCCGTATTTGGCCGCGGCGCAGGCGAAATGCTGTTTGCCAACAAGCAGTCCGGCATCACCTCCATGGAGGATCTGCTGGAAAAGTCCAAGGCAAACCCCGGCACTATCAAGATGGGCATGTCCTCCGGCGGCAACACGCATGTCTACGCTCTGTTGCTCCAGCAGGCAGGATTTGACTGCAACATCGTGGATGGCGGCGATGGTTCTGACCGTATTGCAGCACTGGTCGGCGGCCATGTGGATGTCTGCTTTGTACCTTACCTGACTGCGAAGGAGTACATCGAGAATGGCGACGTGACTCCCCTGTGCACCATTGGCGACCGCTGCTCCGCACTGCCCGATACTCCTTCCATCAATGAAGGCGGCTACGTGAAGAACAACTTTAACGGCTGCTACATCTGGATGGCTCCCAAGGGCACGGATGCAGGTATCGTTTCCTATCTGGCTTCCCTGTGCGAGGACGTTGTGAACAACAATGCCAAGTACGATGAGGATCAGCGTGCGATCAACTTCAACGATCCGTTTATCGTGACCGGTCAGGATGCACTGGACTTCCTGGAAGAGCTGCAGCAGACCGCAATCGAGAACGTGGGCGTTCTGGGCTGATAAAGAAATCGGCTGTACCTGCCGCCGGACAGCTTTCAATCCGCAGACTTTACAGATTTGTTCTCCTTACACCATAGAAAGGACCAAAGCCGTCCGCTTTTTTACCGGATGGCTTTGGTCTTTTGGATTTTATGGAGACAGGCGGCCATTTCTGAAAATGGATAAAGCTGTCTTAGAAATTGGTCTGGTCGATGTCATGCGTCACAGCATTAGATGTGCTACTCATCCTCAATGGCGGTGCAGTCGATGGCAACGGTAGAGCCGTCTGCGAACCGGGCTTCCACCCGGTTGGCGTCCATATTGTAGCGGCAGGAAAGCAGTTTGTTCATGGTGAACCTCATTTCTATGTAAAACGGTGTCTGTTCGGATGTCCTAAACCCTGCCAAAGAACCGGTGTGTCATGTAAGATTGTTGTCTGGATGAAATTGGAAATTTTTGCACAGTCGATGCCCCAAAAATCCAGCAGGAAAGTCGCTCATTTTGAGGTCGTCTTGTCGGGCTGATTTTGGCTCTGCACACTTTTGCACATTTTCTACACATCGCAAGGATGGATAACAGGTGCAAAGGAGTGCAAACAATGCAAAGGAATACAATAGATTCACAATGCTAAAATCACGGTATTTCGATAGAAATAACGATTCCTTGTGAATTGCAGGAATGGACGAAAGATGCCGCTCGGTTTCTACGAATCAGTAGGCCGCGGGTTCCAACGCGTAGGAATGTCTACCGTGGAAGCTGTGAATCGAAAGATTTCATGGCTTTTTTGTTTTGTAAGCCATGGGTGCACAGTTGCGAAAAGAGCGAGAGCTATATCCAGAAGATTCAAGACGGAAAAGATGGAATTTCATATTGACAAGACATCAAGACAAGTATATAATCGAACATGGAAACAACAAGGCATCGCGGCGAAAAGCGTTCGAATGCCGCTTTGGATAGAAACAGGTTAAGGAGATATTCAATGACTCAGAGACAAAAAGGTGCTCTTTATATGATCTTGTCTGCATTATGCTTTGCATCCATGCAGGTGGTGGTGCGGCTGAGCCGCGAGATCCCCACGATGGAGCAGATCTTCATGCGGAATTCGTTCGTGCTGATCGTTTCGGCGATCATCATTCTGCGCAAAAAGGGCTCGCTGTTCGGCCCGGCCAAGTATCAGCCCTATCTGTTCGGGCGGTCGTTCTTTGGCTTTCTGGGCCTGATCACCCTGTTTTATGCCTCCAGCCATGCGGCGCAGGGCGATGTGACGATCCTGAACAAAACTTCCCCTATCTGGGTCACCATTCTGGCCGTCATCTTTATGAAAGAAAAGCTGCCCAAGATCCAGATCCCGGCGCTGGCACTTTCCATGGTGGGTGCCTTCATCGTGTTCCGCCCCAGCTTTGAGTCCAACCCCTTCCCGCTGGTGGTGGCATTTTTGTCGGCCGTGACCTCCGGTGTCGCCTACACCTTTCTCTCCTTCTTTAAGGGCAAGGTGGACGGCCTGACGGTCATGGTGCACTTTTCCACCTTCAGCGCCATTGCTTCTATCCCCTTTATGCTGAAGGATTTTGTGGTGCCCAGCTTCAAGCAGGCGGTGCTGCTGCTGCTCATTGGCGTGTTCGGCTCCTTGGGACAGGCCTTTATCACCTATGCCTATCGCTTTGCTCCGGCCTCGGAGATCAGCATTTACAACTATTCCGGCATCATTTTCAGCATGATCCTGGGCTTCTTTATTTTGGGCGAGCCGGTAAAATTTACCTCTGTGATCGGCGGCGCACTGGTGGCAGCCGCTTCTGTTATGGTCTATGTTTATAACAACCGCAGCAATAAGAAGGCAGGTGACGAAACTACGAAATAATCATTGCCCCCAAAGCAAAAGTATGCTATGATACAAATGAATAGCATACAGAACTCTTTCTCGTTGTTTGGCAACTTATCAACCTGAGAAACCAAAAAACGAACGGAGAGTTTTACTATGTGGACGAAAAAAGAAAGATTTGAAGCAGTTCTGAACCATGAGTTGGCAGACCGTCCGCCGGTATCGGCGTGGCGTCATTTCACCGAGAACGAGCACAGCGGCGCGGACCTCTTTGTAGAAACGATGCTGAAATGGCAGAACACCTACGACTGGGACTATGTCAAGCTGCAGCCGCGTGCTTCCTACTATGAGGAGGCATGGGGCGGTCAGTTCGACTACAACGACTACGAGGGTGTTTTGCCCAAGGTGGTAAAGGGCCCCATTAGCGGTGTGGCAGATCTGGAAAAGATCACGGTGCTGCCGGGCGATCAGGGTGTGTTTGCAGAGCAGATCGAGGTCATTCAGAAGATGAAGGCTGGTCTGAACGAGGACATCCCCATGTTCCAGACCATGATGTGCCCTACCAGCGTCCTGCAGAAGCTGTGCGCCGTCAACCCCATTGGCCGTTACCGCGCCGCAAGCCGTAACGACCTGATGATGACCCTGATGCACGAGCAGCCGGAGCTGATCCACAAGACCCTGCAGAACATCACCGATACGATGGCCGATTATTCTAAGCACCTCATCGAGGATGCAGGCCTGTACGGTGTGTTCTACGGTGCCACCGGCCTGTCCCGTTCCACCTACATGACCAAGGAGGAGTGGGAAGAGTTTGTCAAACCCTATGATCTGCAGATGATGGAGGCGCTGAAGCCCTGCAAGATCATGGTCCACGCCTGCGGCCTTGAGGTGAACCCGGAGTATTTTGCGCACTACCCCATCGACATCCTGCACTGGCCCGAGAGCGCTACCGGCAACCCCAAGCTGGACACCGCACCCCAGTGGCTGGACAAGTCCATCACTCCGATGGGCGGCTGTGACGAGCGGCTGTTCGGTCAGCACAAGGCTGAGGAGATCGCTGCGCTGACCCGCAATACCCTGAAGCGGATGAAGGACATCCCCTTTGTGCTGGCACCGGACTGCTCGCTGGCCACCAATACCTATGATGAGGAGCTGCGCGCCTTTATCGAGGCCGCACATTCCAACGATTGATCTTCTTTTTTCACTTCCTCCTGTCTGTATGCTGACCGATTGCATGAATAGAGAGTTTTGTCTGTCTGCAAGCTGTGAAAGAGCGGACAGGAGATGGGAAGAGAGGAAAGATTATGGCGGACGAGAACTACTCCTATGCGCCCAAATACGTTCAGATCCAGAACTATATCCTGCAAAAGATCGAGTCTGGCGAGTACACGGCCGGGGACAAGATCCCTTCAGAGATCGAGCTTGCCAGACAGTTTGATGTCAGCCGCCTGACGGTGAATACTGCCGTTAAGGAGCTGGCCAACAGCGGCATCGTGGAGCGGGTGCAGGGCAAGGGTACCTTTGTCCGGTTTGTCCCGGGTCAGTCCTTTTCCAGCCCCATGGCATTTTCCGGCGGCATCAAGATCGCACCCTTTGAACACTCCAACAACAAGCCGCATCGCTTGCTGGAGCATGGGGTCATCAAGGCGGATGCTGCTTTGTGCCAGAAGCTGGGCCTGACGGCAGAAAACCCCTATGTCTATAAGATCGTTCGCTGTGTGGATGTGAGCAGCGAGGTGGATGAGGTGGATTACAGCTATGTCCCGCTGTCGGTGTGCAAGGATCACACGTTTGACTGCGAGGCGCTGAAGACCTTTTTCCTGCACGATTATATCTGCCGCTATTTCAATGAAAAGCCGACCCACATCCGCATTTTTGTGGACACGCCCCTTACCTCGGATATGGAGCTTTCTCTGCTGAACGCGCCGCCGGAGAAGCTGTTCAGCTGGGATACCTTCTTATATCACGGGAATCAGGTGCTGGCGGTCACCACCACGGTTTCCATGCCCAAGGAGAACCGTCCCTTCATCACGCTGGAATTCTGAGCGTTTTCTCTCCGCAAAAACAAAATAAGTACCCGGAGGCTGCTGCACAGTGCGCTGTGCAGCAGCCTTTTTTGCGTGGAGATGGTTCTATACGCTTTGGGACGGAGCTGCGTGGCAGATCCGTCCTGTTTTTACAAAAAGGGACTGTTTTTGGCAGAACAGAGAATTTTCAACGAATAAATTGGGACTACTCACAATTTACAAGTCGGTCATCGTGCCCAACACGGATAACATGAAGGGTCTGGAGGCTGCTGCCGCTGCGGGCATCGTAGCCGGCAAGCAGGAAAAGAAGCTGGAGGTCATTGCCGATGTGACCCCGGAGCAGACCAAAGCCATCCGCGCATATCTTGACCAGACGGATATCAAGGTGCGGCACGTTGAGAATGGCGTCACCTTTGATATCATCCTCACGGTCTGGAAGGGGGAGCATTCCGCACAGGTGCGCATTGCGGTGTTCCACACCAATATCGTCCATGTGGAAAAGGACGGCGAGGTACTGGTGGACATTCCGGTACACGGAGATAACGAGGAGACCCTGACCGACCGCAGCCTGCTGGATATGGAGCATATCTGGGACTTTGCCAACACGGTGGACGTGGAGGATGTCCGTTCCATTCTGGAACCGCAGATCCGGTGCAACATGGCCATTGCCGAGGAGGGTCTGCGGGGCAACTACGGTGCCAACATCGGCAGTGTGCTGCTGGATATGGAGGGCAATGATGTAAGAGTCCGTGCCAAGGCATACGCCGCAGCCGGTTCCGATGCCCGCATGAACGGCTGTGAGCAGCCGGTGGTCATCAACTCCGGCAGCGGCAATCAGGGCCTGACGGCTTCTCTGCCGGTCATCATCTACGCCCGGGATATGGGGGCCTCGCGGGAGCTGCTCTACCGTGCCCTGCTGGTGTCCAACCTCGTTACCATCCACCTCAAAACAGGCATCGGGCCCCTCTCGGCTTACTGTGGTGCCACCAGTGCCGGCTGCGGTGCAGGCGCGGGCATTACATACCTCCACGGCGGCCGTTATAACGAGATCGCTCACACGGTGGTCAACGCGCTGGCCATCAACTCCGGTATGGTCTGCGATGGTGCCAAGGCCAGCTGCGCCGCAAAGATCGCTTCTGCCGTGGAAGCAGGACTGCTGGGAATGCAGATGCAGATGCACGACAGCGAATTCGTGGGCGGCGACGGCATCGTGCTCAAAGGCGTGGAGAACACCATCCGCAACGTGAGCAAGATGGCCCACGACGGCATGGCCGAGACCGACCGTGAGATCATCCGCCTGATGATCGCCCCGCAGGAGGGGTCCGCAAGCTGCTGATGGAAAAATACTGCCATAGCTTGACTTTTTTGCAAAATCGCATATAATAAAAGTGTGAACGATACGATACACATTTCCAATGGGTATCACCAAAAGGAAAGAACCCCCTCGGAGTTGCAGCTCCAAGGGGGTTCTTCCATTTGTGAGTGCTTGCTGTCCTTGTGCTTGCCGTCAAGCCACTTGCTGATGTAGTTGGAAACCACACCTGCTGCGACGGACAAAACGAATGATACGAACAGTTCCAAAAGGTTCACCTCCCATCTCAATGAAAATTGAGTGGAAAGGGCAGCGACTTTAGGATCACATAGATGGACAGAAAAAGACAGGCGTTTGATTCTGGATGCTAGAAATTCCGCAAGAGGAACAGAGAGGATGTTTCTAGGTTTGTTTGGGGAAAAGAAACTCATTCCGGGAATGCGAAAGGATAGAAGGAACTCTTTGATTTGTGATAAAAATTTGAAAAGATATCCAAAAAATATCGGCCATTTTTTGTCGGGATGCACAAATAATTTGTGAAATTTTCAAAACACTTGACAAGGCACCCGGGGGGGGGGTACAATGCAGGAAACAGGAAAATATCCTGAATGAAATTTTATTTTTTGAGGAGGACCTTACTTATGAAGGCATTCAAAAAACTGGCTGCTATCGTTCTGGCAGGCGTCATGGCTCTGGCAGTCCTGACTGGCTGCAGCAGCGATGACAAGGACACTTTCCAGAAGAAGCTGGACGAGGCTCTGAACAAGGCTGGCATCACCGCCACCATGAACGGTGCACAGGGCAACAAGGCTCAGTGGATTGCTGTTAACTATGAATCTGAGTTTGCAAACAAGATTGAGAGCATTTACGAAGACGTTGCTAAGGGTGAGAAGGGCTCTTACGTTGTTGATGGCAAGCTGAATCAGAAGAAGCTGAACGCTGATCTGGGTGCTGTCGTTGACAACTTCCTGACGAAGTCTGGTGCTCAGGATATGGATTGCGTCGAGTTCATTCCTGCTTCTAAGGACGATGCAACCATGGTCAAGGCTTTTGTTGAGGCTCTGACCGGTACGGATGCCGTTAACTATTCTTACTCCTATAGCACCTGTGGCAAGAACATGAAGTTCGATGATGCGACTGGCAAGTTTGAGACTGGTAACTTCATCGTTCTGGTTTATGAAGTTAAGTAATTAAGGCCTGTCGCTTGAAATTACAATAAAAGAAAAAGAACCATGTAGGCTGAAAAGCTTGCATGGTTCTTTTTTATAATTGTAAATTGGATAAAGTTTCTGAAACAAAAATCATCTGTATAAAAATTTCATGAAAATCACAAGAAAATCCAATTGCATTATTTTTAACAATGTGGTAAAGTAATGGTAAAGAAAACCCCGCACGGGGCGGGGAAGAGAATGTTTGGAGGCTTACTATTATGGCTGATCGCATTGTCCTGAATACGATTTCTTACCATGGCCACGGTGCCATCGAGAACATTGTGCCCGAGCTGACTGCCCGTGGCTACAAGAAAGCGTTCGTCTGCTCTGACCCGGATCTGATCAAGTTCGGCGTCACCAAGAAAGTGACCGACCTGCTGGATGCTGCAAACTTTGCTTACAGCGTGTACAGCGAGATCAAGCCCAACCCCACCATTGCCAACGTGCAGGACGGCGTGGCTGCTTTTAAGGCCGCGGAGGCAGACTGCATCGTGGCCATCGGCGGCGGCTCCTCCATGGATACCGCTAAAGCCATTGGCGTTATCATCAACAACCCCGAATTTGCGGATGTCCGCTCTCTGGAGGGCGTGGCTCCCACCAAGAAGCACGCGGTATTCACCATTGCAGTGCCCACCACTGCCGGTACCGCTGCCGAGGTCACCATCAACTATGTTATTACCGACGTGGAGAAGAAGCGCAAGTTCGTCTGCGTGGATACCAACGATATCCCGGAAATCGCAGTCGTCGATCCCGATATGATGGCTTCCATGCCCAAGGGCCTGACCGCTGCCACCGGTATGGATGCTCTGACCCACGCCATTGAGGGCTACATCACCAAGGGCCACTGCACCATCTCCGATATGTTCCATCTGGAAGCCATCAAGCTCATCAGCGAGAACCTGCGCGGTGCGGTCCAGAACACGCCGGAAGGCCGCGAGGGCATGGCTTTGGGCGAGTACATTGCCGGTATGGGCTTCTCCAATGTCGGTCTGGGCATCGTCCACTCCATGGCACACGGCCTGTCCGCTCTGTATGACACGCCGCATGGTGTGGCCTGCGCTATCCTGCTGCCGGTCGGTCTGGAGTACAACAAGAGCGTTGCCGGTGAGCGTTACCGCGCGGTCGGCAAGGCCATGGGCGTCAAGGGCATTGACGAGATGAACGACGCGCAGGCAGCCGATGCCACCATCGCAGCGGTCAAGCAGCTGAGTGCGGATGTGGGCATCCCCGCAAACCTGCACGGCATCCTGAAAGAAGAGGACATCCAGTTCCTGGCGGAGTCCGCTTATGCAGACGCCTGCCGCCCGGGCAACCCCCGCGACACCAGTGTGGAAGAGATCGTGGAGCTGTACAAGAGCCAGCTGTAACGGCCCGCAGCGCCTGAGAGGGCAAGCCTGCTGAAAGAAAACATCCAAACACGGCGATACGCTGTCTCTGGCAAACAGAGCGTGTATCGCTGTGTTTTTTGCATTTTATCTTGCCTGGAAGCCTAAAATAGCATAAAATTGTACCATGCAATTCACACGCGATGGAAAGGAGCTGCAATGGAGCTCAATTTTTACTCTCTGAGTGTTCTATATCTGGTCTATTCGTTCCTGGGCTGGGTAGGCGAGACGGTGGTGGCAACGATAAAGGGCCGCCGCTTTGCCAACCGAGGCGTGGCGTCCGGCCCGTTCTGCTTTATCTACGGCTTTACGGCGGTGCTGCTGGCGATTTCCTTTGCAGACCGGCCCGGCCCGCTGCTGCTGTTTCTGGGCTGTGCCATTGACGCCACCGTGGTGGAGTGGCTGACGGCCAAACTGCTGGAGCGGGTGCATCGCCGCCGCTGGTGGGACTACTCCGGCAAGCGCTTCAACGTGGATGGCTACATCTGCCTGCAATACTCGCTGCTCTGGGGCGCGCTGGGCACGGCGACGGTCCTGTGGGGCAACGGTCTGCTCTTCAAGCTTTACGGCCTGCTGCCCCAGTGGCTCGTCCGGCCGTTGCTGTGGGTCTCCATCACGATCTCCCTGTTGGACCAGCTGGGCGCGTTCCTGGCAGTGAGCCGCTACGCCCGGGAGCATCCACACCTGGAACAGCTCAATGCCAAGCTGGAAAAGCACTCCGATCAGCTCCGCACCCGGCTCAGCAGCTGGGTGGAGCGCCGTGTCCAGAAAGCTTACCCGGCCGCCGCGCGGGTGGCACCGACCGTCACAGCCGAAAAGACCCTGAGCTTTGCCGACCTGCTCTGGCTGTTCGTCATCGGGGCATTTCTGGGCGACATTGTGGAGACGCTGTTCTGCCGGGTGACGGCGGGCGTCTGGATGAGCCGTTCCAGCCTGGTCTGGGGTCCGTTCAGCGTGGTGTGGGGGCTGGCACTGGCCCTCTCCACTGTTCTGCTGCGAAATAGTGAGAACAAGAGCGACAGCGCCATCTTTGCCTTTGGCGTCTTCATGGGCGGTGCCTATGAGTATGTGTGCAGCGCCGTAGGCGAGCTGCTGTTTGGTGTCATCTTCTGGGATTACAGCGGCTTCAAATTCAACATTGCGGGCCGCGTCAACCTGCTGTACTGCTTTTTCTGGGGCATTGCGGCGGTGGTTTGGCTCCGGCTGGGCTATCCGCTGGTGGCAAAGGGGATGGACCTCGTCCGGCGGCACGTCAAACCCTGGATGACCATTTTACTGGCCATTTTTATGGCGGTGAACATGTCCCTTTCCGGTCTGGCGCTGGCCCGGTATAACAGCCGGACCGACGGGATCACGCCGCGGAACCAGCTGGAGGTCTTTTTGGACGAACACTTTGACAACGCCCGGATGGAGCGTGTCTACCCCAACGCGAAGAAAACATAAAAAGACATCAAAAACAAGGGCCTCCGCGTCTGCGGAGGCCCTTGCTCGTTGTAAGTTTAGAAAATCTTGATCTCTTCTTTGTCCATAAAGGCAGCGCCCGCAAAACCGGCGGTTTCCAGCTGGCCCAGCTGTTTGCCCAGCTTCTTGGCCTGCTCCAGCACGGTCACGTTGTAGCGCTCTCGCAGCTGTGCGGCCTTGGCCAGCACGGCAGGGAAGTCGGAGCCTTTCTGATAGAGCAGGGCGATCTTCTGCTTGGCACCGGGGATCTGATAGCCCTGCTCCAGCAGGATGCCGCAGACCCGCTCAAAGCCGATGGAGAAGCCCACAGCAGGCACCTGGGTGCCCAGGAACTTGCCAACCATGTTGTCGTAGCGGCCGCCGCCGGCCACAGCGCCGCTGAACTGCGGGCAGGTGATCTCAAACACCATGCCGGTGTAGTAGCCCTGACCGCGCACCAGACTGGGGCAGTAGGTCACCTGATAGCGGCCGGCAGCCAGCGTGTTGGCGGTAGCCAGAACATACTTCAGGTCGTTGGCGATGGCGGGGTCGGCGCAACGGGCAGCCACGGCGTCCAGCGTCACCTCACCGGCGGCGATGAAGTCGGCCAGTGCGTTGACCGCGCTCTCGGGCAGCTGCTTCTCGAGAAGCTCGGCCTTCACGCCGTCAGCACCGATCTTGTCCATCTTGTCAAAGGTGATG
>ERZ791641.735-NODE-735-length-23571-cov-3.658700_pt1 | contig 23571 bp, 28 predicted proteins | sample MGYA00510055_ERZ791641 | MGnify/ENA primary metagenome ERZ791641 (study PRJEB30046, sample SAMN00715226) | human gut metagenome | study: EMG produced TPA metagenomics assembly of the A metagenome-wide association study of gut microbiota in type 2... | reverse complement strand
TATTGCTAATAGTTTAATTTCTTTCATTAAATCTGCATCTATAGTAGTGTTAATTGCTTTTCTTGCCATTTGTTTAATTCCTCCAAACTTATTATTTATCTTAAATATATTATATTACACATATTGATATATTGAAATATAGTTATAAAGAAAAATTTAAAATTATACGAATTTATATTAGCTAATATAATCTAATTAATATAAATATAGATAAAATAAATATAGATTGTATGCAAATTTTACAGTTTTAGAAATTGAATATTTCTACTGTATAATACGAGTTATAAAGCCTTAAAACACCTTAAATCAAATAACATCTTAAAAATGCAATTTTTTCAGTTTTAAAAAACTTTTAAATAAAAAACACTCATAATTTAATATGAGTGCCTTAATATATTTATGATATTTTTTTCATATTTTCTATTTTATATTTTAAATGCCTTTTCAACTTATCTTCTATATATGGATATGTTGGTTTTGATATTTTAACACTTAATTCATCTTCAAAACCTTTAATTAAATCTGCAACAAAAAATCCTATATCTTCAACATCAATTTCCTTATACTTAACTTCTGAAACTGTTGAACCATATATCAATTCATTTTCACTAATAAACTTTGTTATTTTAATTTTGTATTCATTTTCTTTATCAATACTTAATTTAAATAAGTTCTCTTCGCTATCTCTTCCGTAATCTTTGCAAATTAAAATATGATTTTTATAGTAATTAAATTTTAAAGACCAATCTAAAAATTTATCAAACCCACAATAATCACTATATTCTTCACCCATATATTTATAAAACATAAAATCATGGTAATGTTCATATTCATATTTAATACCACCACCACCACCAAAATATTTTATAAAAGATAAATTAAATTCCTTTACTGCTCTTGGAACTTTATATGTTAAAACTACATCAGCAATATATTCATTTTTTCTATTTTTTATAATATCAGCTTTAACATATCCATCAAAATCAGAAGAAGCATTTTTTATTATTTTATCAATATCACTATAACCAACATCTTTTAAATATTCTACATAAACCTTTTCTTTTTTACTACTTACTTCATTTTCATCAAAATATAAAAATATTGAAAATAACCCTCTGCCACCGTCTAATTCCTTAATAATAAAATGCTTGAAATTATCATATTTATTAGATGTTTCATTTATTATTTTCTTAATTAAATGTAAATCAAAACCTATATATCTTTCTACAACCAACACTTTAAGTTCCCCCTTTAAAATTACATTTTTTATAATATGTTAATTCATAAAATAATCATTCCAATAATTTATAACTTCTAATATTCTTTGCTCAATAGTTATTTGACCATTCTTATTATTGAAATAATTCTTAAAAGTAGAACCTTTTCTTGAAAAATACAATTCAAAACAATCATCATAAATTGATATGGAAACCTCATCCATATCTTCACAAAATTTTATATTCCCGAAACAATATTTAGTTGTATTATTATAATTTTTATATCCTTTAGAATTTAGAGCATAATCATATTTAGTAACATTGAACATTAAATACTTATAGAATCTATCATTTTTAACTTTTGAAATTAATGTACTCATACCTTTAATTTGTGAAAAATCTAAATTATTTATTATAAAGCATTTTAATTTATTGACATACATTTCGATATTATTTGAAATATAATTATTTATATCAAAATTACCATCACTTAACTGTTTCCATTTACCTATTGAATATAGAAGTGAATATATTGAATAATATATATTTTCTTCATTTTCAATATTACTAGAAATATATTTTTTTACTTTTTTTAAAGCACTATATTTATCTTCTTCTTTAATTATTTTATTATTACTAATTGTATCAAACTGGCAATAATTAATTCCATTGTTATTAACACTTTCGTTATACTCATATACATAATCATATTTATTAAATTTAGCTTCATTTTCCAATTCAAGAATTTCTATTACTTTAGAAATTTTCATATATTACACTTCCTTACATATTTTATTCAACAAACTAATTATAACTAATATGTTAAATATTATAAATATGTATGTAAAATAAATTTTAAAAATAAGGCTCTGTTTTAAACCAGTGTTGATAACAGAACGTATAAAAGTGGACAAATTAACATGTCCACATTACTTATTAATAGTAATATATTAAGGTTATTCATTACTTTTTATTAATATTCTTAACAAATTTTATAAGTGCAAATATACATAATCCAATTAATATTACTATTGTAATTGGTAAGAAAAATGTTAATAACCCTATCATAGTCTCCTCCTATACGCAAAATATAATAGATTTTTCAATACTTTATATTCTTATAATAAATAAATTATGTATTATAATTTCAGTAATTATGTGAGCAAAATTAAATTTATATAAATATCGGTTGTCTTGTTTTAAAATCATTTACCACATTATAATTATTAAGGATATCACTATGAATTATCAAATTTTTAGTTCTTACAATTTCTTTTTCTGTAATAATATAATCTACGTTCACAAAAGTATCACATATCAACATTCTGTTAAAACAGAGCCAAAAATAAAAGTCGCTTAAACCTTATATTTAAGCGACTTTATATTATCTCATTGTTTCTAATGGAGAATAATTCATATATTTTTTTCTTAAATCCTCATCTTGTAAATCTAAATATGCTTTTTCCGTAACAGAAACACTACTATGGCCTAATATTTTAGATAATACAAAAATAGAACCACCATTTAATAAAAATCTTCTACTAAAATTATTTCTTAATCCATGTGGAGTTATATTTTTACCTATTTTTGCCCTAACTAAATATCCTCTAAAATTTCTTTCAAAGTTTCCTTGTTCTATTTTTCTATTTGTTCTTTGAGTTGGAAATAATAAATTACTTTCTTGTATTACATCTTTGAACTTAATCCATCTTTGCAATAACTTCTGCATTTCATAACTAAAAAAAACTACTCTATCTTTTCTTCCCTTTGTTATATCTCCATCAAGGAATATAGTACATCTAAATAAATCTATATTCTCAAGTCTTAACTCTAAAGTTTCTCCTAATCTCATTCCAGTATCAAAAATTAAATTGATAATTGTAAAATCTCTAAATTCGTGAAACTTTGATAAATCTAATACTTTAATTAACTTTTTATATTCTTCATCTGTTAATTGCTCTTTTGGTTTTCTTGTTACTTTTAAAAATTTTATAGAGTGAATATTAGTTTTTTTAACTAAATTATTTTCCTCTACATATGTGAAAAATGCTTTAATATTCCTTAGGTACCCATTTATAGTTACATCAGAAATTTCTTTACCTACATCATGTCTTTTATCTAAATTTGCTTTTTCTATTCCAACTTCACTAGAAGCAAAACTATATTTTCCTCTATCTTTTGTAAAGGCTAAATAATCTTCTACTATCTTTTTATTAACTTTTTTTATATCTGTTATTTCTAATTCTTCTTCGAGATATTTTGCAAAAAGCATCAAAGTTTGATGATATGATTTTATAGTTTTTAATCTTAAATTTTTATAATTGCAATACTCTAAATATTCTACAATTATACTATTAATAGTTTTTGTTTTAATAATTTTGGGCATAAAAAATCACTCCTAATCATAAATTGCCAACCTATGAATTAGAAGTGATATATATTGTATATTTATTGGCCTAAAAACTCTATTTTCATACCCCCATTATAGATATTGGTTGGTATAGAATTTTTAAACTTTGGCTCTATTACTTATATTAAGATACTTTATTCTTTAATCTTAGCTTGTCTGCAATGATTGCTATAAATTCTGAGTTTGTTGGCTTACCTTTTTCATTGTGTACAGTATAACCAAATAACTTATTGATAGCTTCTACTTGTCCTCTACCCCAAGCAACTTCAATAGCATGTCTGATAGCTCTTTCAACTCTTGAAGCTGTTGTATTATATTTCTTAGCGATTGAAGGATATAATTCCTTAGTTACAGCTGATAATAATTCCATATCATTAACAACCATAGTAATAGCTTCTCTTAAATACATATATCCCTTAATATGTGCAGGTACACCTATTTCATGAATTATGTTTGTAATTTCAGTTTCTAAATCAACAGGACCCCTGTTGTTACTTGTACTAATCATTTCAGTAGCAGTCATAGCAACTTGCTTTTTAACTGGCTCATTATTTCCGATTGTATCATTAAACATATCTCTAATACGTTTAGTGAATATGTCCATATCAAAAGGTTTTACTACATAATAATCAGCACCTAAAGTTATAGCTCTTTGAGTTATTTTATCTTGTCCTACTGCAGATAAAACAACTATTCTTGGGAATTTATCTAAATCCATAGAATTTAATCTTTCTAAAACCCCTAAACCATCTAAATGTGGCATAATTATGTCTAAAACAACTAAATCAGGTTTCTTCTCCTCAATTAGTGTTAATGCCTCTTTTCCATCCTTCGCAATCCCTGTTACAACTATATCTTTTTGATTTAAAAGATAGTCATTCAAAATACTACAGAATTCTTTATTATCATCAGCAATAATTACAGATATTTTATTTCCATCCATCGTTTTCTCTCCCTTTCTACCCATCATAATAGTATTTTTTTTAAATTTAAAACTTAAAATAACATTAAAACTTAAATTAGTTTATTTTCTAAAACTTCTAATTCAGTTATATTTACATGCTTTTTAACTCCATTGATTGTATTATAACATAAAATTTAAAAATATAATAGGGGTTTTGACATTATTTTGAAATTTTTTTATAAAAATGTTGTAGTTTTTTTGTAAAATAATATATTAATCTTAAAATCGTAAGATATAGTATAATTCTTTAAAAATACTATATCTTACGATTGCATTTTTCAACTTTATTTATTCTATAATCCCTGCTTCTTCAAGCATCCATTCTATATATATACCATATCCTATATCTGGCTTATTAATAAGTACATGAGTTACAGCACCTACAATTTTATCATTTTGTATTATTGGACTTCCACTCATTCCTTGAACTATTCCACCAGTTTTACTTAATAACTCTTCATCAGTTACTCTTATTATCATACTCTTTGGTCCACTCTTATCTTGTTGGAGTAACTTAACTATTTCAATATCATATTCTTTTGGTCCTTCATCATCAATTGTAGTTATTATTGTAGCTGGACCTTCAACCACTTCATTTCTAAAACCAACTGACATTGGTTCACTAAATTTAGGATTTATTAATGGTTCATATGAATTTCCAAAAATCCCTGAAGTAGAATTATTTTTTATTTCTCCTATAGAATTCTTTTCATTTACAAATAATCCTCTTAATTCTCCTGGTACTCCTTTTTCACCTTTTCTAACACTTAAAATTGATGCTGATAAAAGATCTCCATCTTTAATTGTAAATGTAGTATTAGTATCACCATCTGTTATAGGATGACCTAAAGCACCAAAAGTTTCACTATCTTCATGATAGAAAGTTAATGTTCCTATACCAGCTGTAGAATCTCTGACCCACAAGCCTAATTTGTAGTCTTCTCCTTCTTTCACTAATTCAATATCTTTATTGAATTTACAACCTTCACGGATAAATTCTACATTAACAGTACTAGAATTTGCTTCTTTAATTAAAGTGATCAATTGCTTTGAACTTTCAACATCTTTTCCATTTACCTTTAATAAAACATCTCCTAATTGTATTCCTGCTGCTTTTGCTGGACTTAATTCATTTCCATCTCTAGTATCTACATCTGAAAAACCTACTACTAATACACCTTCTGTTGATAATTTTATACCTACACTTGTTCCTCCAGGATATAATTTAATATCCTCTAATTTTTGTACTGCCACTGATTTTATTGGAATAAGACCAAGGAAATCAATATTAACTTTATCTTTAGTTAATTTAACAGTATTTAATACACCTTGGTTATGTACAGAAATATCTGACACTTCGGTACTATCATTAATGTATATTTTTTCTGGCAGTTGCGAAACACTTAAATATGCTACTAATGCCAAAATAGCTATTGGAGCAGTAATTATACTAAAATACTTTAATATTTTTTTAATCATTTTATCTCCTCCTTGCCTTCTGACATTAATTTTCCCGCTATACTATCTTTATATGCTGTAATAACTCTGTTAACATAGTTAAAAATTTATATTTAAATACATTTTATATAAAAAAAATAAAACCATGATAAATTACCATGATTTTATTGTTTGCAGTATTTCAAAGCCTTATGTATATAAAAGCTAATTATTTTTCATCTCTTTCTTTTTTATTTCGGCAAATTTCACCATTTCTGATGCATTTTCGATAGTAACATCACTAATTTCATCTCCACCAACCATTTTAGCAATTTCCCTAATTTTATCATCTCTATTTAGCATTCTAATTCCAGTAAATGTTTTTCCATTTAATACTTCCTTAGAAACAAAGTAATGATTATCTGAAAGTGCTGCAATTTGTGGTAAATGTGTAATACATAAAACTTGGTGTTTTATTGATACTTCGTACATTTTTTCACCAACACGTTTTCCTATAGTTCCACTTATACCAGTATCTATTTCGTCAAAAATTAATGTAGGAATTTTATCCTTATCTACAAAAACACATTTTAAAGCTAACATTATTCTTGAAAGCTCACCACCAGATAGTACTTTCTCTAATGGCTTTAATGGTTCTCCTGGATTTGCAGAAACTAAAAATTGTACTTCATCATATCCTCTACTATTCATATTTTCAGTTAAAAGAACTTCTATTTTAATTATAGCTTTTTCAAGCCCAACATAAGACAATTCTTTTTTTATGTTAACTTCTAATATTTCACTTGCTTCAACTCTTAAATTATGAAGTTTTTCACCTATAACCTTCATTTTTTCTTCAAGTTTTCTTTGCTCTTCTTTTAATTTGTTAATTATTTCTTCACTATTAACTAATTCATTATATTTTTCTTTTAAATTTTTTAAATTTTCTAGGATTTCTCTTATTGAATTTCCATATTTCTTTTTATAAATTCCTATACTATAAATTCTTTCATTTATTTGTGCTAATCTATCTTCGTCATAAGTTATTTCACTACCAATATCACGAATTTCTCTTGTTACTTCTTCTAAATTATAAAATGCTTCTTCAATTTGATTTTTCTTTTCTTTAATTACTTCTGAAACATTTTCTACTAATGATAATTCCGATATAACCTTTGATAGTCCTTCTAATACAGAAATTCCATCATTAGATGAATTTAAATACCCATATGATTTAACTAAGCTATTAGAAATTTTTTCAGCATTTGAAAGCATATTGAATTCATCTTTAAGATCCTCTTCTTCATTAATTTTTAGATTAGCTTTTTCTATATCTTCAATTTGGAACTTAATATAGTCTGCTAATTTTTCTCTATCTTCATTACCTTTTAACTCGTTTATCTTTTCAATATTTTCTATATATACATGTCTTAACTCTTCAAATTCACTAAGTAAATCTTTTATTTTTTCATGATAAAATTCATCTACATATAGAATATGAGTTCCTCTATTAAGTAAATTTTGATTTTGATGCTGGCCATGGATATCTAAAAGTTTTTCTCTAATCCTTTTTAATTGAGATAAAACAATACTTCTATTGTTAACTTTAATAATGCTTTTACCATTTAGAGTTGTTTCTCTTCTAATAATAAGCATTTCATCTCTATCTATAGATAATTCATCTAATACTTCATAAACTTCATCATTTTCTATAGAAAAAACAGCTTCAACAATTGTTTTATCTTCACCATATCTTATTTGATCTTTAGAAAACTTTCCACCTAATACATAATCTATAGTATCAATAAGAATTGATTTACCTGCACCGGTTTCTCCTGATAATATATTGAATCCCGCACCAAACTCTACCGATAACTCTTGAATTAACGCGAAATTTTTAATATTTAATTCAACTAGCATTATACCCCACCTTTAAATAATTAAGAAATCATCTTTCTTATCTTAGAAATAAGTTCTAAAGCCTTTTCATCAGTTCTTACTAAAACAAAAATTGTATTATCTCCTGCAATAGTACCAGCAACATCGTTAGTATATAAACTATCTATAGCTTCTGCTGCTGCTGATGCTGCACCTGTTAAAGTTTTTACAACAACAAACTTATCAACTTGTTCTGCAGAAATTGCAGCATTTTTTAATATGCTATATAATTTATCATTTATACCTCTTTCCTCTTTTGTTGGTGCACTATATTTATATTTACCATTTTCACTTTGCATCTTAACAAGCTTTAATAATTTTATATCTCTTGATACTGTTGCTTGTGTTACATCATATCCAGATTTCTTAAGTGCTTCTGCTAACTCTTCTTGTGTTTCTATATCATTATTATTAATAATATCTAAAATTTGATTGTGTCTTTTGGACTTCAAATTAATCACCTTCTCCATCTGTAATTCTTTTCTTTTTTTAATTATCTAATATTTTTTGTCTTAAAACATTAAAATAATCATAGTTATCAAATAACATAATTTTTGCTAAATAATCAGATTTTTTTATTATTATGGATGTATTATCATTAATTTGTTTAGCTTCTTGTCCATCAAAGGTTAAATAAATTTCTCCATTATAATTTTCTGCTTTTATAAGTATTTCACTACTACTTTTTAAAACTATAGGTTGCATTCCCCTTGTATGTGGACAAATAGGAGTCAATGTAATTACATCTACATCAGGATAAATAAATGGTCCTCCTGCTGAAAATGAATATCCAGTTGATCCAGTAGGAGTTGCAATTATTATTCCATCACCTTTAAATCTATAATAAAGCTTATTATCGATAAACACTTCAAATTTAACCATTCTTGATAATGTACCTCTTGCAATAACTACATCATTTAAAGCTTTACCTTTTTCATTATTTTCATCATTTAACATTGTACATTCTAAAAGGATTCTATTTTGAATAGTATAGTGTCCATTTTTTATCTTATTTAAAGCTTCGCCAAAATCCTGTATTTCTATACTAGATAAAAAACCTAAATTTCCAATATTCACTCCTAAGATTGGTACATCATATCTTCCATTTATATCTCTAGCTATACCTAGTAATGTACCGTCTCCCCCTAAAACTATTAGCAAATCAAGTTTATTATCAAATTTATATTTACTCATCTCATAACTATTTAATACAGTAATTTTTGAATATTTAAACACCTTTGTAATTTCCTCTATAACTAAAGATAATATCTTACCATCTTTATCTTTTGAAGGATTTAATGCTACTATAATATTTTTCATATTAACTCCTTTTATTATTTGCTATATACCTATAGCCAGCATTTATAGCTGGCTATGTGATTCTCTTACTACATCATCAATTTGACTTAGTTCAAAAGTGCCTTCTTTTTCTTTATCTTTTGTAAAGTAAACTAAATATTCCCTATTACCTTCTGGCCCTTTAATTGGTGAGAAACTTAATCCTAAAACATTAAAGTCATTTTCAATTAAGAAGTTTACAATTTTATTTACAACCTCTAAATGAACTTCTATGTCTCTTACAACACCTTTTTTCCCTACCTTTTCTCTTCCAGCTTCAAACTGTGGTTTTATTAGTGCAACAACTTCACCTTTGTCACCTAAAAGATTTTTAACTGCAGGCATTATTGTTCTTAATGAAATAAATGATACATCTATTGATGCAAAATCTAATGGCACACCAATATCTTCTGGAGTTACATATCTTATATTTGTTCTCTCCATGCAAACAACTCTTTCATCTGTTCTTAACTTCCAAGCAAACTGTCCATAACCAACATCTACTGAAAATACTTTACTTGCATGATTTTGAAGCATACAATCTGTAAATCCTCCTGTTGAAGCACCTATATCCATACATACTTTATTAGTAAGATCTATTCCAAAAGTATTCATTGCTTTTTCTAATTTTAATCCACCACGGCTTACGTACTTAAGTTCTTCACCCTTAAAAACTATATCTGCATCAACACTTACTTTTTCTCCAGCCTTATCAACTCTCTGTCCATCAACAAATATAAGTCCTGCCATAATATTAGTTTTTGCTCTTTCTCTCGATGTACAAATACCTTTGTCAACTAATAATACATCTAATCTTTCTTTTTTTGATGCCATATTCTTCTCCTTTATTTCATAACGTTTATAACGCACTTTTCTATTGATTCTGGATCTAACTCCGCATCCCTATATAATAACTCCACATCTCCATGTGGAACAAAACTATCACCATATCCTAAAGCTTTAAACTTACCTTTAAAATCAAGTTTGCTTAATTCCATTAAAACATAGCTTCCAAAACCGCCATTTATAGCATTGTCTTCAATTGTGATAATATCATATCCTTGAGTAGACAATTCTTTTAACATTTCTGTATCTATCGGTTTAACGAAAGTAGCTCCTATTACTGTTGGATTTATTCCTTTATCCTTTAATGAATCTGAAGCTATCATTGCATGTTGAACCATTTTACCAACAGCAATTATTGCAATTTTATCACCGCTTATTATTTTTTCCCATTTTCCATATTTTATTTCAGTTATAGGATTAATATCTTTAACACAATCAGCACCTCTTGGATATCTTATTGCTATTGGACTGTTTTGATTTAATGCCCATTTAAGCATTAAAGGTAACTCCTCTAAATGTTTTGGTGCTAAAATTGTCATATTAGGTATAGCAGATAAATATGATAAATCAAAAACTCCTTGATGAGTTTCACCATCATCTCCTACAATACCGGCTCTATCAATTGCAAATACTACAGGTAAATTTTGAATACACACATCATGAACTATTTGATCATAGCCCCTTTGTAAAAATGTTGAGTACACTGCAAAAACTGGTCTTAAACCTGCAGATGCCATACCTGCAGCAAGTGTAACTGCATGTTGCTCTGCTATTCCTACATCAAAAAATCTATCCTTATATTCTTTTGCAAACTCTTTTAAGCCTGTACCATCAGGCATGGCTGCAGTAATTGCAACTATATCACTATTACTTTTTGCAAGCTCTATCATTGTATCTCCAAATACTTTTGAATATGTCTTTTTTGAAGGCATAAATGCTTCTCCACTTTCTAAATCAAAAGGAGAAACTCCATGAAATTTATTTGGATTTTGTTCAGCATACTCATAACCTTTACCTTTTTGGGTAATAGTATGAATTATAACTGGACCTTTTATTTGCTTTGCTTTAGTAAATACATCATTCATTAATTCTATATTATGCCCATCTATAGGTCCAATATATTTAACTCCCATATTTTCAAATAACATTGGTGGAACTAATAAATGTTTAATACTATCTTTAACTCTATGTAAACACTCAACTACAGTTTTTCCTGCATCACTATGGCTAAGTGTACTATTAATATCTTCTTTTAGCTTATTATATCCTGGGCCTACTCTAAGTTTATTTAAATGATCTGAAAGACCACCTACATTTTTAGAAATAGACATTTGATTATCATTTAGAACTATAATAATATTTGTTTTATTAAATCCAACATCATCAAGGGCTTCTAATGCCATTCCTCCAGTTAATGCACCATCGCCAATAACTGCAATAACATTGAAGTTTTCTTCTTTTATATCTCTAGCTCTTGCTATTCCTAAAGCTGCTGAAATTGAAGTACTACTATGCCCAACTCCAAATGCATCGTATTTGCTTTCACTAATTTTAGGGAATCCACAAAGACCTTTATATTTTCTTAATGTATCAAATTTATCTTTTCTTCCTGTTAATATTTTATGCACATAACTTTGATGTCCAACATCCCATACTATTTTATCTTCTTCAAAATTAAAGCTCTTATATAAACTAAGCGTTAACTCTACTACACCTAAATTTGAAGATAAATGTCCTCCAGTTTTTGATACCTTATCTATTAAAAAGCTTCTTATTTCATTACTAAGCTCATATAACTCTTTATCAGTCAAGGCATGAACATCTGTTGGTGAATTTATATCCTCTAATAGTTTTGACATAATTACCATTCCTTTGTTTAGTTTTCTCTATCCAAAAGTTCCTTAGTTAAAATTTTTAAAGCTTCCGTATTTACAGATAAGCTATCTAGTATATTAATACTTTCATTAGTTAGTCTTTCGCATTCCTTAATACAATAATCCAAACCATGCATACTTATGAAATTAGTCTTATCATTTTCTTCATCACTTAAAACTTTTTTGCCTAGTTTTTCAGTATTACCAATAACATCTAATATATCATCTTTAATTTGAAATGCTAAACCTAAATTTTCCCCGAACTTTTCTAATAATTCAATTTCTTCTTCTGATGCATTACCAAGTATTGCACCAGCTACTATTGAAACTTTAATAAGTGCGCCTGTCTTTTTCATATGCATATATCTAAGCTCTTCTTCACTTATCTTTTTTCCTTCGTTTATTATATCAACGACTTGACCACCAATCATTCCTTCTGCACCCGCAGCTTCTGCTATCTTTTGAGATGCCACTAATGCCTCTCTACCATGATTTAATGAAAATTTCATCATTACATTCATTGCTTCATTCAATAAAGCATCTCCTGCTAATACAGCAATATCCTCACCATATACCTTATGATTGGTTGGCTTTCCTCTTCTTAAATCATCATTATCCATACAAGGTAAATCATCATGAATTAATGAATATGTATGAATCATTTCTATTGCACTAGAGAATTCTAATATTTCTCTCCAATTTTCTTTATACATATTATAAGTTAGCAACATAAGTAAAGGTCTGATTCTTTTTCCACCAATATTAAGACTATAACTAGCTGAATCATAAATTACTTTATTAAAACTACCTTTATTTTCAAAATAATTTAATAGAAAAGTATTAACTTCCTTTTTCATTTCACTAAACATCATTTTCCCTCACAACTTCAGAATTTTCTTTAATAGTTAGAAATTTCCCTTCTAAAGTATCTAGGGTTTTATATAGTTTATTTACTATTTTGCTTCCTTTTTCATATTCCTTCATAGCTTCTTCTAAACTTAATTCATCATTTTCTAAAGTTGATAAAATGCCTTCTAAGTTTTCTAGCATCTCATTATAACTTTCCTTCTTGGCCATGACAATTTCCCCCTTTTTCTATTGGAACAAAATTCCCTATAACGTATCCATCTTCCATAGAAATTTTAATTTCTTTATCTTCACTAAAGAAATCTTTACTTTTTATTATCTTTCCATTTTCATCTTCTATTATAGCATATCCTTTTCTTAATATATTTATTGGATTATGAGCATTTAATACATTATTAAGTGAAAATATTTTTTCTTTATTGCTCTTTATTTTAAATGCTATAATTTTTTCTATTTTTTCTTTTAAATTATCTATTTCTATATATGCATTAGCTATTTTGCTACTTGGTGAATTTAAACTTAAAACTTTTTCTAAATTCATAAGTTTTCTTTTTTCACTAGATAATTTACTATCTATAATAAAGTTTAATTTATTTTCAAATTCATTAATTTCCCTATATAATTCTCTTTCTAAAGGTACAACTACCTCTGCTGCTTGTGAAGGTGTAGCAGCTCTAAAATCTGATACAAAATCAGATATTGTAAAATCTACCTCATGACCTACTGCTGAAACTATGGGTAAATTTGATTTATGGATTGCATAAGCTAAGGCTTCTTCATTGAAATTCCATAATTCTTCAAGCGATCCTCCGCCTCTTCCTATGATTATAACTTCTACACTCTTAGTCTTATTAAAATATTCAATCCCATCAATTACAGTTTTATAAGCCCCTTCTCCTTGCACTAATGCTGGATAAAGAACAATATCTACTTTACTATTTCTTCTTCGTATAACATTTATTATATCACATATAGCTGCACCAGTTTCTGATGTAACTACTCCGATTCTATAAGGATTTTTAGGAAGGGGTTTTTTAAGTTCTTCATCAAAATACCCCTCCCTACTTAATTTTTCTTTTAGCTTTTCAAACTTTATGTGAAGCTCACCTAGTCCTTCTTGTTCAATTCTATCACAGTATAACTGAAAAGTTCCATTAGCAGAGTAAACAGAAGCTCTACCAGAAACTATTACAGCCATACCTTCTTTAAGAACAAAATCTAAATCATAGCTTTTGCTTTTGAACATAATACAGTTAATTTTGCTATTATCATCTTTTAATGAAAAATAAATATGACCACTTGAGTGATATTTTAAATTAGAAATTTCTCCCCTAACTGAAAGATTATTTAATATAAAATCATTATCTAATATTTTTTTTATATAATTATTAACTTCAGATACCGTTAAGGTTTTAATCTTCATACTTTTCTATAGCCTCACATGCATTTTTCATAAGTAAGGTAGTAGTAAGCGCGCCTACACCGCCAGGAACTGGAGTAACAAATGAAGCTACATCAATAACTTTATCAAAATCTACATCCCTGTAATCTTTCCTTCAACAGAGTTTGTTCCTACGTCTATTACTATAGCTCCATCTTTTACAAAGCTTTCATCTACAAACTTTGCCTTTCCAATTGCAACAACTAAAATGTCTGCTCTTTTACATACTTCCCTTAAATTTTTAGTTCTTGAATGGCACATTGTTACTGTACAATTTTCCTTAAGTAATAATGCTCCAGCTGGCTTACCAACAATATTACTTCTTCCAATAACAACAACTTCCATACCTTCTAAATTAATATTTAAGCTTTTTAAAATTGTTAATACCGATTTAGGCGTACATGGCATAAAAGTATCTTCTCCCATATATAGCTTTCCTTGATTAACAAATGTTAAACAATCAACATCCTTCTTAGGAGATATAGCTGATATAACTTTCTTTTCATCTATATGTTTTGGTAATGGTAATTGAAGAATTATTCCACTAACAGTATTATCATTATTTAATTTATCTATCTTATTAATTAATTCTTCTTCTGTTACTTCTTCATTTAAATGAACTTTTTCAAATTCCATTCCTAATGATGTTGCTACCTTTTCTTGATTATTTAAATAAAATAAAGATCCTCCATCATTTCCAACTAATATAGATGCTACCTTAGGAACATTTAAATTGTTTTCTTTTCTCTTATTTACAAACTCTTTAATTTCCTCTTTTATTTCTAAAGCTATTTCTTTGCCATCTATTCTTTTACCCATTTTTGCCCCTCCAGTTTATTAATTATTACTCTAAAGTTTTTAATACTTTATCTAAAACTCCATTTACGAAAGATGTACTCTTTTCATCTGAATACTTTTTAGTTAATTCTACAGCTTCGTTAATTGCTACACTACCTGGTACATCGTCAACAAATAACATTTCACCTACAGCTAATCTTAATATTGTTAAATTAACTTTTGAAACTCTATCTAATTTCCAGTTCACTAACGCATTAACTATTCTGCTATCAATATCTTCTAAATTGTCAGTAACAACTTTTACAACATTTTTTATGTAATCAACATCTATAGTTTTTAAATCCATTTCATAATCTTCTATGAATGTTTCTATTGTTTCCTCGTAAGTATTTTTACTTAATTCCATACTAAAAAGCAGTTCCATTGCTTTTTCTCTTGATTTTTGTCTTTTCATAACTTCCTCCTAGGTATATATAATATACATAATCTTCTTATCTGTATTATAAGCTTATATTACATTAATTAAACATATGTATATTACAATATTATCTTATTTCTGTCTAGAAAAATAATACTTTCATACTTCATTTTTTTTTATTTTTAATAAATAATTTAATATTTTTTATTATTATATCACATGTTTTTTTGTAATACTTCTTCCATAAAGTAAAATTCAAATTTTACTTTTTAATTGAACTTAATCATCTACTGAAAGATATAATATTTCCTTATACATTGAGAAACCCTCTGAATATCAGAGGGTTTTTTTAACTATACTTCTTTTTCAGCTTCTGGTTGTTCTTGTTTTGGAACATATATGTTTTGAACATTAACATTAACTTTGTCAACTTTCAATCCAGTCATAGCTTCAACAGTTCTTTTAACATTTTCTTGAACTGATGCAACTACTTCAGGAATTCTCATTCCATATTCTACAGCTACATTTATTTCAATTGTAGCTTTATCTTCTTCTAATGTAACTTTTACGCTTTTACCACTAGAAGCTTTTTTTCCTTTTAAAATTTGTGATATGTTACTTGAAACCCCATGTGGAATTTCAACGATTCCTTTAATTTCATCAGCCGCTATTTCTGCTATAACACTTACAACCTCGTCAGAAATTTTAACAATTCCTATTGCAGATTCATTGTTTACATTTTCCATTCCCTAACCTCCTAAAGGTTTATCTTGTTAAACCTACTTTTACTTATGTTCATTATAACAAAAGAGTTATTACTTTACAATGCATTATTTCATTGATGTTATATCTACATCACTTAATGTAGTGATATCTTCTACTATCTTTTTAATTGTTGCAGCATCTTCTTCTGCTAAAACATCATCAACTTTTACATATACTTTAACAGTTCCATTATCATTAATCATACATAATGAATCTTCATACCCTTTATTTCTTATTTCAGATTCTACTCTGCTTTCTTGGTCTTTCATCTTAGCTTTGGCAACTAAAGCATTATTTGCAACATCTTTAGATTCTTGAGAAGCATTAGCATCTTCAGTAATAGCCTTCATATCATCAACATACTTATCGTCTTGTTGCTCTTTAGTTAATCTCATGCTATAGAAATATTCAGATGTACTTAATGTTTCTTCTGTTGAAGCCTCACTTTCATTAGTTTTATCTGTATTTTGTTTTAATACAGCTTCTAAACTTGTTGGATCATTTAATCCATTTTCATTTAATTTCATTGATAGAACTCCTACACATACTATCAAAGCCATTAGAGTAAAGATAATCCCAAATTGTTTTTTTGTCATTTTTAATTCCTCCCATATATTTTATATAACATTTATATGCTAGTTATTCATTGGATATACGTTAACTTGATCTAAACTTAAATTATATAAATTTGAAACTGCCTTTTGTATATTATATTTAACCTCACTGCTATTTGCGCCTTCTGCAACTATTAATACTCCTGTAATCGTTGGTTTATATGTTTTAGTTATAAATGGTTCACTTGTGCTAGAATCACTTTTCATAACCACAGTTGTACCTTCTGTCTCTTGCTTTGTAACTCTTGTACCTCCATTTGTATCCTCTTCTTGCGTCTCAGATGTTTGAGTACTTGAATTTGTTGCTGGCACTTGTATTTCTCCACTTTCAAAGTAAATATTAACTATTACTTCTCCTACTCCACTCATCTTAGAAAGTATTTTTTCTAGCTCTGCCTTTTGTTGATCTTCATAATTTAGTAATTCCTTAGATGTCATAAGTCCATCATCTGTAGATACTTCTTGTGCTCCTTGTGGCGTATCACTTCCTTTCGATATTCCAATATCATCTCCTAAAAAATTACTTACTGCCAACCATAGAAATATAATAGCTAATAAAACAATTAAACAATTAACAAACTTTTTATTTTGAAACATTTTGTTAATTTCTTTATTAAACTTATCTTTATCCATACTCTTTATCCTCCCATACTGTATAATTTTATTTTTTCTACTGGTATTTTAAATACTTCTGATAAATATTTTTTTATTTCTTCTTCATTTTCAATATTTTCTTCATTAGATACAGTTTCTTCACTTTCATCATTTATGTTAATTTTAATTTTATCTACAATTTTAATACCACTTTCTTTTACTCCTACCTCTAAACCATCTATACTGTATGTCATATCTTCTAAATTTATAGTACACTCTACATTTGATTTAAAATCCATATCTGAAAACTCTTCCTTCAGCATACTATCACAATTGCTATTTAAATTTTTTTTAAAAGATTCCTTTTGCGTTTCGCTTATATCCTCTGAAGTACTTTCACTAGTCATACCTTGTGTAAGCATATTTTCATAATTTTTGATTATTTTAACTACCTCTTGCTCCCCACCAGTAAAGAATTTAATTATTGGATTAATCATTACTGAAATTAATATTAATCCTAAAACAAATTTTATATATTTTTTCATTGAATTATCAGGGGCAATTATCTCTACAGCTGTCATAAAAATTATTGTTGCAACTAATGTAATAACAAAATTATTTAAATATTCCATTTCTCTATCCTCCTACAACAAACTTTCCAGCTGATATCATTATTGCTATAAGTACAAAAAACATTAAGCTTACACATAATACGCATGACATTATTAAGATTAATGATTCACCTGCTGCTGCAATTGAAGATGTAATTCTTTTATCAGTTATCGGCTCTAATAATGCGGCTGAAAGCTTAAATATAAGTGATGATAATACTATTTTTATTATTGGATATATAATTATTAAAATAATTACTATAAGTCCAATAGAGCCAATTGCATTTTTAATTATCAATGAATATCCAGCTACGGAAGATATAGCATCCGATAAGGATTTACCTACAATTGGGATAAAATTATCTATTGTAAATTTTGTAGTTTTTAATGTAACTGCATCTATTGTTGAAGAACTTATTCCTCTTATAGTTAAAACTCCAATAAATACTGTGATAATAAATCCTTGTATCCATACAGTAGACTTTTTAATAAGACCACATAAGTTAGATAACTTTGGTTCCGTAGAAATATTATTAGCAAATTGCAACACAAATGTAATTAATATTAAAGGTATAATTATATTTAAATAAATTTTAGGTATTAATATTGTTGCTCCTAAAATTATTGGATCCATTGTTGCCGCTTGTGTTAATCCTCCTGATGCAATTAGTAGTGCTGCTAATAATGGTAATACTTTATCCATGAATGTAGCTATTTGTACTATTACATCCTTAGCAAGCGATAAAGAAATAATAAATGTCTTTGATAGCAATATAATTAATATTGCATAACATGCAAAAAATGCTATCTGTGAAATTCCTTCACTTGAAAAAGAGGATTGTAAATTTTTAAACAATGAGCATATTATTCCAATTACTACAATTGAAAAAGCTAATGATAATACTGTTTTTACCTCTTTAAAAAACAAACTCACTACAGCGCTTATTACCGTTGAAACAGACAAATTTCCTTCTCCATTTTCAATATAACTTTGTATATATGAAACTGGATCTAATTCATTCATTAGTTCAACATCACTTTTCATCGTATTTATATAGTCATATAAATTATTTAATTTCGATTCTGTTTCTTCATCATTAATTAATGTTGTTGTAGTTTGATCTTCAGCATAAACTTCATTTTCTGTTGTAATAAAAAAACTACTTAAACTTAATACAAATGCACAAACAAAAATTAAAACTATCTTTAAAATATTGTTTTTCATTTTCTCACCTACAATATCTGAAGTATTGAATCTAATACAGCCATCAGTATTGGTATCGCTAATCCTAAAATCATTATTTTACCTGCAAACTCTACCTTACTTCCTATGCTACCTGCTCCTGAATCCTTACAAATCTCACTACAAAATGAGGTTATATATGCAATGGCTAAAATTTTAAGTACAATTCCTATATATACAGTATCTATATTAGCTTTATTTGCAATGTCATTTATAAAATCTATTACCTCTCCGAGCTGCCCTATCATATATAGAAAAATACCAGCCCCAGCTACAAGTATTACAAGTGGTCCTAAATCAGATTTAGTTTGTTTTAATAAAAGATATATAAATAATGCAGTAAAAGCAAAAAATGCAACTTTAATAATATCCATATAAGTCACCTAAAGACTGAACATAGTTCTAACAGTATCAAATAAATTTGAAATCATTCCAATTACAGTAATCAATATAATGACTATTCCTGCTAAATTTGCTAATACTGCTATTTCTCCCTTACCATTGTCCTTTAATATTTTCTCTATAACCATAAGCAAAACTCCCATTGCACCTATTTTAAATAACAAACTTACATCAAACATCCCTAAGCCTCTCCCCTTTTAGATAAAAAATATTGCTAACATAGCACCTATAGATAATCCCAACGTTCTATATAATTTAATATTTTCTTTTTCTAACTTTTTAGCTTCCTTATAATTAATATCTATATTATCTAAAGCTAAGCTGAAAATTCTTTCTTGACCCGTTACTCCGCTATTACCTAATGTCTTAAAGAAATCATTTATGATTTTATAATCATCTTTATTTAAACTTATATTATCCTTATTTTTTTCATAAGCTATTTCAAAACTTTCATATACACTACTAATATTGCCTTCCTCTAATATGGAAGCCATTTCAATAAATATAAAAGAAATAGGCTCTGAAACTTTGTTTCCAATTTCAAATAAGGCATTTGGCAATGGTGTATTGGAATATAGTATTTCATTATTTAAAAGCAATAATGCCTTTTGCATTTCCTTTAAATGAATACTTCTTCTTTTGTAATTTTCTCCTATAAAATAACCTATAAAGGTACATATTAGAAACATTAAAAATATCATTATATTTCTAAGCATTGTAATCCCCTTTCTCTACTGACCTTATATACTTTTTCTATAGTTCCAGCCCCCTTCCTATTACTTAGTAATATAATTCTCTCTAATATGCAATTATCAATTAAATCCTTAAATACAGCCCTTCCATAAACATCAGCAATATCATATCCATGAACTGTTACTATTACATTCACTCCTGAATTAAATGCCATGTTTAAAGCTTCTAAATCTCCCTTTGTTCCAATTTCATCGCAAATTAAAACTTCAGGTGATAAACTTCTTATTGCCATAATCATTCCTGACTTCTTTAAACAATTATCTAAAATATCAGTTCTTATCCCGACGTTCATTTGTGGTACACCATTATAACAAGCTGCTATTTCACTTCTTTCATCTACAATCGTTACTTTTTTACCAGATAAATTTATCTTGTACATTCCATTTGATATATTCTTTGCTATGTCTCGTAAGATTGTTGTTTTCCCACACTTAGGTGGTGAAACAATTAACGTATTATATACTCTATTATTGTTAGTTATTAAATTCATTATCTTGTTAGAAGAACCTATTATTTCTCTACAAATTCTTATATTTAAAGATGAAATATTTTTAATAGTCCTAACTTCTCCATTTGATATAACACACTCTCCTGCTAATCCAACTCTATGTCCACCCTTTAAAGTAATATATCCTTGCTTTATCTCCTCTTCAAAAGCATATAAAGAGTAATTCGATACCTTAGCCATCATAAACTTCAAATCTTCACTAGTTGTCCTATAATCAAGCACCTTTTCTCCATATGATAAATTTAATATTACTGGCTTTCCGCTTTTAATTCGTATTTCCTGTACGGCATCTTCTTGTAAATATTGCTTTACTATATTACTAATCTCTTTGGGAAGTATTTTGTAAATCTCATCATATTCCATAAACTCACTTCCTTAATTATCTTTCTCTTTAATTTTTATTTCACATAATAGATAATTATTCATACTATAAAAAAATATGTAAAATATTTATTTTATAACTATATAATTTACAAATTTTAATACTATGTAAAATAACTCCCTCTTTAAAATATATTTAGTTATTATCATATAAATGCTTTTAAATAGAAAAAAAGCATAGACTATTGCAAATTTAATTGCATTAGTCTATGCTTTCACTTTAATATGTATAAAATAATTATTTATCACTCTCTTGCCTTTCCTCCACAGAATGGACAAGGAATACTAGAATTATTATTTAAAGCTTGTTGTTCAACAAAAAGTGGTTTATCACAATTGTCGCATTTAATCTCTACATATTCATCTTCAATAGAATTTAAATCATCAAATGAAACCTCTTCAAAAAGTTCATCTTGAATATCAGTTAAATCATTGTCAATATACTCAATATTCTCTTCTAAGTAATCTTGCTTTAATGATATTTCTTCAATCTTAGAAGATAAATCACTTAAAATATCACTTACAGAATCAAATAACTCTTTATATTGTTCTTCTTTGATACCTTCTATTTTTTCTTTAAGATTATTTATCTTATTATTTATATCTTTCATACTTTCACTTCCTTCGAAGAAATACTTTACTTATTACTAATTATACCCATTTTTGCTTTTTTTAAATAAAACAAATGCTAAGTTTTTAAACCTAGCATTTACTTTTAAATATTAAACTCTTTCCATGTATTCGCCAGTTCTAGTGTCAACTCTGATAGTGTCACCTTCATTAACGAACATTGGTACGTTAACAACAGCTCCTGTTTCTAATGTAGCTGGTTTCATAGCGTTTGTAGCTGTGTTTCCTTTTACTCCTGGATCTGCTTGAGTGATTAATAATTCAACAAAGTTTGGTGCTTCAACTGAGAATGCATCACCTTTGTAGAACTTAATTACAGCAAACATGTTTTCTTTTATGAACTTTATAGCATCTTCTACTTTTTCGTAGTTTAATGGAATTTGCTCATAAGTTTCTTGATCCATGAAGTAGTATAATTCTCCATCAGAATAAAGGTATTGCATTTCTTTTCTTTCAATTACAGCTTCTTGTAATTTAGTTGTTGGGTTGAAAGTTGTATCTGTAACTCCACCAGAAATAACGTTTCTTAGCTTAGTTCTAACGAAAGCAGCTCCCTTACCTGGTTTAACGTGTAGGAAGTCTATAACTGTATACACTTGTCCTTCATACTCAAAAGTTGTACCTTTTCTTAAATCTCCTGCTGATATCATAAAAAAATTCCCTCCAAATAACTTGAATTCATTGTTATTATGACCTTTATTAATTACAAATAGTCATAACTTCTTTTGTTGTTTAATGACACAACAAAAACATTCTATCAAAATTACTAAAGAAATGCAATTATTTAAGGAAGAACATCTAAAATTTTAATCAATTTATCTATATAACTCCAAGTTTGCTAACAAAACTCCATCTTTTCCAATGATATTATAAGATTTTATATCAAAAAATTCTAGTTTATCTAACACTTCAACTATATTCTCTTCATTCCCACTTATCTCTATTTTTATATTCCACTTTTCTGCTCTTTCTTCCATTTCTAAAATATTGATATTTTTTATAGTTTTTAACTCATTAAAAACATCACTATAAAGTAAATTTACTTTTGTCATAACAACCGGCATTTCTTTAATATCTTTTTCCTCTTTTATTGTACTACAAAATAAAAAAAGTAAAACTTGTAAAAACGTTAGTAAAATAATTACACTTTCTTTATTATCATGCATATATAATTTAAATTTATTCATAAAAAATTTTCACAACCTTTAAATCATCTTTGTTTGTTATCTTTTTTATTACAATACCACGTTCTTCTAAATAACTAATATCTTCATCAATATTGTAAGTGATATCAGCTTCATTATTTTCTACATGTAATTCTACAATTTTATTATCATACAACCCTAACCATTTACTTACCTCTTCAGGTTTAATATAACTATCATTAATTTCATAATTATTATTAGTTTTTATTTCTTCCTTAAATAAAGGTTTTAAATTAAAACTTAATAATATTAAGTTAAGTAATAGGGTTAATCATATTTCTTAACCCTTATATATCAAGGCCTTTATGGCCAAGATT
>ERZ791641.730-NODE-730-length-23666-cov-5.005082_pt1 | contig 23666 bp, 19 predicted proteins | sample MGYA00510055_ERZ791641 | MGnify/ENA primary metagenome ERZ791641 (study PRJEB30046, sample SAMN00715226) | human gut metagenome | study: EMG produced TPA metagenomics assembly of the A metagenome-wide association study of gut microbiota in type 2... | reverse complement strand
AACCTATTAACCATATAATAAACTATTAGTAGGAGTAATAACATTGGAGGATATATGGACAAAATCTTTAATTATGATTTTCTAAAGTTAGAGTTTAGAGATATATATGAAGATTTAAATGAATTAAAGGGACAAACTAGTCCAGAGATGATAAATAAAGATGTAGATGCTGTAATTGATGATATTATTTATTATATATGTAAACAAAATAATATATTATATGATGAAAATGTAGGATGGTTAAAAAGGTTAGATATATTGAAAGAGATGGATGTTATTCCAAATGAAATATTACAAAAAATAATATTATGGAGTAAAAAGGCTAAAAGTAATGAACACGATTATGAAAATGATCAAGAGCTTATTGAAATGAAGCTATTATATGAAGTGCTTGTCTGGTTTGTAATTAATTATGGTAACGAGAATTATTCTTTATTTATAAGTGATTTATTTGAATCAGAAAAAGAAATATTTAAGAAATATCTAAAAAAAGACAAGGGTGATTTAGAAAGTAAGAAAAAAATAGAAAGTAATATTTTAGAGAAAACAGAGGCAGAAGAGGTCTCACAGGAATTAGTTGAGTCTGGAGAAAAATATTATTTTGGAAGAGGGGTAAAGAGAGATTATAAAACTGCATATAAATATTTTCTAGATGCAGCAAAAATGAATGATGAATATGCTGAAAGTTATTTAGGATTATTTTATGATAGAGGAATTGGAATACCTAGAAATTATGAAATGGCATATCAATGGTATTATAAAGCTGCTAGTAAAGGTAATGCTTTTGCACAATATTCTATAGGGGTATTATATTCTGAAGGTAATGGAGTACCAAAAGATTATTATAAGGCTTTTATTTGGTTCCAAAAAAGTGCTGAAAATGATTATTCTGCTGCATATTATCAACTTGGAAGATGTTACTACAATGGGTTTGGTGTAGAAAAGGATGTAGATAGTGCATTTAAATGGCATAAAAAAGCTGCTGAAAATAATTTTCCAGCATCACAGTATGCATTATCCTTAATGTATAAGAATGGAGAAGGGTGTGAGGAAAACTTAGTTAGTGCTTATTATTGGATTGAAAGAGCTGCTGAAAATGATTATGAAGATGCATATTATATTGTTGGAAGATCATATTTAGAGGGGATATATCTAGAACCAGATTATAAGAAAGCATTTCACTATTTATCTAAAGGATATCTAGCATTAGATACTAATTGTATAGAATCATTAGCAGAAATGTATTTAAAGGGATTATATGTTAAAAAGGATGTTTATACTGCTTTAGAGCTTTATAATAAGGCTATAGAATTTGGAGATAAAAGTATTTATTTTAAAATTGGTAAAGTATATGAGGAGCAAGGATTAATTAATCAAGCTATTAGTGCATATGAAGAAGGACATGAAGAGGGAAATTTAAAATGCACTCAAAGGCTTGGAATAATGTATTACAATGGTGATGGTGTTGAAAAGGACTTAGAAAAGGCAATAGAATATGTTAGTATTGCAGCTGCTAAAAAGGAGCCACATGCTATGTATGTACTTGCAGTTGCATACTTAAGATTAAATAAATTTGGAGATAAAACAACTGACATAGTTAAGAAATTATTAAAAGAAGCATATGAATTAAATTCACCATATGCAGCAGATTATTTAGCTTCAATTATGATTAATGAATTAAATGAAGGTAAAGAAGTTAATAGAGCAGAGTTAGTTAAATATATTAGATTTGGAGTAGAAAATGACCTTAAGGAATCAATCTTTAAGTTTGGTTATATATATGAAAAAGGAATAGGTGTATTACAAGATTATGAGGAAGCCTATAGTTATTACAATATTGCAGCAGAGAGGAATTGTATTAAGGCAATGATTAAGCTTGGAGATTGGTATAAGAAAGGAATTTTTCTATCAAGAAATATAGATTTAGCTATTAAATGGTATGAAAAGGCTGCTAATAAAAATGGAATTGAAGGAATCGAAAATCTTATACAAATATATGAAAGGGGAATAGGTGGGAGAAGAAGTGATATTAAAGCAATTTATTATGTATTTAAATTAATAGATTTGGATGCCTTAAAGGGAAAAGAAAGACTTGTATATTACTGCTTCAAAGGAATAGGTGTTGAAGAAAATAAGGAAAAGGGATATGAATTAATAAATGAAATTGAAGAAATAGATAAAGGTACTGCAAATTTCATTAGGGGGTATTTAGCTGAAAATAATCTAATTGAAATGAATAGTGATGAAATAATAAATTTATATCAAGAAGGAATAGAACTTGGAAATCTAGAGTGCTATGGACAGCTTGCAAATTATTTATATAAAAATAATTTATATAACAACCCTAAATATGAAGAAGTCTTTAATATTGCAATGGAGGGAGAAGCTTTAGGCGTTAGTAAATGTGAGTATGTAATTTTAAAGGAAAAGCTTAAAGAATACGAAGAGAGTAAAATAGTTACTATAGAGGAATTAATCGTTTTAAGGAAATTAAGTAAGCTTATTAATAAAGGAATATATGAAGTAATTAATTATTTAATTAAATGGTATTCTGAAAGAAAACCTGAAGATAAACTTTTATATTATCAATTATTAGAAGATAAAATTTATTATAATTTGAAGGAGTAAACTTAATATAATTGGAATGTCAAATTTATTATATACACTCCTTTGAGTTAAATTTAGAATATCAATTAAAGTATTATTATTTAAAAATAAAAAATAAAAAATAAATGGAGAAATCCAATGGTAGACTTCTCCATTTATTTTTTGAGGAATTTATAATTTAATCAATATGAATAAATTATAATAATTTATGCTTATATGAAATATATGTAACAAAAATATATTTTAGTACATTATTATAAGCAAATATGGTATCTGTCGTAATTAAATAACAGCGAATAATAATTCATCATAAATAATATTTTCAAAGTTTTATTAACTGCATGATTAAATTATAGCATGTAATAAAGGAATTTTATATTGTAATAAAATACAAAAAAAACATAAAATTTATGCTATAGAGCTAAATCAATAGTGATAACGCAACGGTATTCAGGGGCTTCTTTTTTAATGTCAGTCTCTATTTTAGATAATAATTTAGTATGAGATTCTGCATGTGTAAGCTTTGTTGGACACACTTCAATATCAAATACAAGATTCTTTTTATCATGATCACCTACAACTCTGAAATCATGAAAAGATTTTACTTCATCATATTTAAGAAGTATTTTTTCAACCATTTGTCTAGCTTCTCTTATTTCTTCAGTATCAACACAAATAGGATCCATATGAATTACTAAATAAATATTTAGTTTTTTAGAAATTTCCCTTTCAGCAGCATCTATAATATCATGAATTTCCATGATATCAATGTTACTAGGAATTTCAGCATGGATTGAAGCCATAATTCTTCCAGGGCCGTAATTATGAACAATTAAATCATGAATTCCAGTGATATTATCATAAGACATAACCATATCTGTAATATTACTTACTAAAACAGGGTCTGGTGGTTCTCCTAAAAGTGGACTAAGTGTTTCCTTAATAAGAGAAAATCCTGAATAAACTATAGCTAAAGCAACGATTATACCGATATATCCATCAATAGGAAGTGTTGTAAACTTTGAAATTAAAAAAGAAATAACAACAGTACTTGAAGTGAAAACATCGCCCATAGCATCAGTTGCAGTTGCTTTTAAAGTAGATGAATTTATTTTATTACCTATAGATTTATTAAATTTAGATAACCAGAATTTAAAGCCAATTGAAATAAGTAATAATAAAAATGGTATCATTTCAAAGGTTACTGGAGTAGGGTTAACTATCTTTTGAAATGAAGTTTTTACAAATTGTAATCCTACAAGCATAACCATAAATGAAACTATCATTGCAGTTATATATTCGATACGTCCATGACCAAATGGATGCTCAGCATCAGCTGGTTTATTTGCCATTTTAAAACCTATAATAGTTATTATTGAAGAAGCTGCATCAGATAAATTATTAAATGCATCAGCTAAAATTGAAACTGAGTTAGAAAGTAAGCCAACAGATAACTTAATTAAAAAAAGAAGTGAGTTGGTAATTATTCCAATGATCCCAGCAAGATTAGCGTAAGATTCTCTAACTTTAACATCTGATACATTTTCAGAGTTTTTAACAAATCTTTTTACTAAAAAATTTGATAACATAAGAATCCTCCCATATTTATTTTTTATTAATATATAATAAAGTATTTATTTTTATGAAACATATTATTTCCATTTATGCGTCTTATTATATTATGCTAATTTAATCTAGTATAAAAGTCAACTATAGAGAATTACAAGTTTGAAGAATGACAAGCAGTATGAGTGAGAAGTTAAATGAATTTATTAAGATGTTAAATAGTACTATATAGTTCTGTTATATCAAAATGTTGTTAGGATAGTATGTAGAACTGTTATACCAAAATGTTGTTGGGGTAGTATGTAGAACTGTTATATCAAAATGTTGTTGGAATAGTATGTAGAACTGTTATATCAAAATGTTGTTGGAATAGTATATAAATTTGTTATAACAAAATATTGTTATATAGTTAGTTTTATTTAATAAATTTCCAAATTTTAATTTGTTCAAATAGAATTACTAATATTAACAAAAATGAATGGAGAGTTTCCTAAAATGAAAATTCATATTTTTAAATGAGTTGAGAAAAAATAGCAAATGAAGTATAGTAAAATATATACAACAAGTAAAGGAGCAAATGACTATGGAAAAGAATCTAGCATTAGAATTAATAGACTTCTTATATGATAGCCCAAGTGCTTGTCATGGAGTTAAGGCTACTCAAAAAATATTAGATGCAAATGGATTTATAGAGATAAAAGAAGAAGACAAGTGGAACTTACAACCAAAAGGTAAATATTATGTTGTGAAAAATGATTCAGCATTAATTGCTTTTGAAGTAGGTAGTGGAGATATAGAAGAAACTGGACTAAGACTTATTGGAGCACATACAGATGTACCAGGATTTAGAATAAAACCAAATCCACAAATGATAAGTGAAGGTAAATATGTTAAATTAAATACTGAAGTTTATGGAGGACCAATACTTCATACTTGGTATGATAGACCTTTAGGAATAGCAGGTAAGGTTGCATTAAAAGGAGCTTCTCCATTAAAACCAGAAATAAGATTAGTTAACATTAATAAGCCATTATTAATAATTCCAAGTTTAGCAATTCACATGAATAGAGAAGTTAATGATGGATATAAAATCAACAGACAAGTTGATACATTACCTTTATTAGGACTTATAAATGATAGGTTAGAAAAAGAAGATTACTTAATGAATATTCTTGCTAATGAACTACAAGTTAATAAAGAGGAGATACTAAACTTTGAACTTGGATTATATGAATATGAAAAAGGATCATTAATAGGAATGAATGAAGAACTTATTTCTTCAGGAAGATTTGATGATTTATGGATGGTATTTGCTGGAGTTAAGGCATTAGTTGATAGCAGAGAAAATGCTGCAACTAAGGTTATGATTTGCATAGATAATGAAGAAATAGGAAGCTTAACAGCTGAAGGTGCTAACTCAACATTATTAAATAATATATTAGAAAGAATTACACTTGGATTAGGAAAAGACAGAGAAGGATATTATAGAGCTTTAGCTAAATCTATAATGATATCAGCTGATTTAGCGCATGCTGTTCATCCTAACTTAGGAGATAAGCATGATCCTACAAATAGACCAGTTCTTGAAGGTGGTCCAGTATTAAAGATAGCTGCATCAGGAAGCTATAGTACTGATAGCTTTAATGGAGCTGTATTTGCTAGTGTTTGTGAAGCTGCAGGAGTTCCATTCCAAAAGTTTGTTAATAGATCAGATGTTAGAGGTGGAACTACAATAGGTCCTGTAACATCAGCAAACTTAACTATTCCTGTAATTGATATGGGGGCACCAGTGCTTGGAATGCACTCAATAAGAGAATTAGCAAGTGTTAAGGATAACTATTATACTGTTAAAGCATTTACAGAATTCTTTAGTTTATAATTTATGATATAAATATATTTTAAGTTAGCTGTGTCAAAGCTACAATGCATATTAAAAAAATTAATGTTGCAGTAGATTAGACACAGCTTTTGTATTCTTTAGAAAAGTGTATTTCCTAAAGAGTTATTGATAATTTTAAGAAGTATTGATAATTTTTTTTTAGTAGCAGAAATTTATATTCTGCGAAATAAATTCTTTTATAAAAATTAGTTTATAAATTGATATATGTATTAGTCCATTTAAAATTATAATATTACATTAATGATTATTATATAAGTTACTGTTTAGATTTTATAATATATGTTGAATAAATTATTAGTGTTTTTAATAATTGTTTATTAAATTAATTTGCTATTTTGCACAAAGATTGAGGAGTTGTGCAATATTACAAAACTTAATTTATTGTAAAATTTGTATCATAAATAAATGATATTTTTTGTGTATAAGATTTAATAGTTTTAATAGGCTCAATTTAGTACCAATAGTACTTTTGATTAAATTCTCTTAAAGTTATATTTATATTTTTAAGGTTCAACAGGAGGTGTAGGTGTATTAGATGACCCGATGGATATAGGATTACCAATTACTGACCCATCCTTATAAATAGATATAGTATTGTCATCATTTATAGTAAAATCGTGAGATTCAGTATCTATAATCAATTTACATTCAGTTACAGAAGCATTACCTAAATTTTTTAAAGTGCCAGCTTCTAATGGTAAATTAGTACCTTCAAATTTAGAACCTATATCAGTTTCTTTAAGTTTACCTTTATGTTTAACAGACTCATAAGCAGTAACAATAGATTTAGCTTCATTTAAAATACCAACCTTTTTAGCTTCAGTAAGATAATTTCCGAACCTTGGAATAAATGCAGCAGCAAGAATTGCAATAATGGCCATAACAGCAACAAGTTCAACTAAAGTAAATCCATCATTTTTATCCTTTCTTTTAAGTTTAAAGAATTTTTTTAGCTTTTCTAAATTAAAATTATATTTTATCATTTAGTCACTCCTATAAAATAAATTTCTTAACTCTAGGCCTAGTTAAGTCTTTACGAAGTCTTACCTAGAATAGAAAAATATATACAAACCTAAACAAAAATTTTAACTTTTTGTGAAAAGTTCTAAAAAATATGAATAAATTAAGCCTAAAACGGATAAAACAATAATAAGAGATGACAAAGAATAAAATTTATTAATATTAAATAAGCATTCTGCTAAGAGTTTATAAAATATTGAAATAGAAGTTAATGATAATATGTTTGTTATGCATTACTACTGTTTTTTAAATTTTATATAGTGTTATCTCTTTGGAGGATTTTGAACTATTAATTCAAGGATAGGTATAGTGTATCTTTATTTTATAATATTGAGAAAATATCGATTTCTTGGATATAAAGTATATTGTAAAGAAAAGCTTTATAAAGGAATATGATGGTTCAAGAGGTATTTTAATATTACTGAAAATAATATTAAGCATAATTTCGGATATTTTCATTTAAACATACTGCAATTAGAATGATAAAGAAATTTATCAGGAGATAACAAAATTATGTATAATACACTTGAAAACAAATCATAGAGGGTAAAGGACTATCTTTTAATATAGAAATAATAGTTTCAAAATCCTTTTATATTTAAAAATATAAAGTATAGTATGAACTATATATTAATTTATAAAAATATAATTTGGAGAATAATAAAAATCATATAATAATTGTAGTAAATATAAAAATAGAAAATAGAAAATAGAAAATAGATAATAGATAATGAACAATGGCGAGTAGATGGCAGAAAAATAAAAACAGAGAATTAAGAGAAAAATAAAAGAATAGAATTAAGAAATGATAAAGAGTTAAAAATGATAAAGATAAAAGTAGTAAAAAATAATAAAAGTAATAAAAAATAATAAAAAAAGAAGTGATAAAAGATGACGTAATAAAAAATAAGTAGTGATAAAACTACCCGAAAGACTTATCACTACTTATTTATATAAAAATATGCAAACGCTAATTTAAAGTTTAAAGGAAGCACCTTTAAGTTTGTGTAAGAACACTTAATTAGTTTTTATTAATTTATATGCGTGTTCTTAATAAAAAATGTCACTTATAAAAATAATGGTTTAGCAATTAACCCAGATTCATAAGCATAAATAATTGCTTGAGTTCTATCTTTAACATTAATCTTAATAAATATATTACTTATATGTTTCTTAACAGTATTTTCACTAATATTAAGATTTTTAGCTATCTCAAAGTTACTTAATCCATTTGACAATTGAGAAAGTATTTCTAACTCTCTTCTTGTAAGTGGAGTACCTAAATTATTTTTGCTTGTAATTGTAGCGGCAGGCTCATCTTCAACAAGTCTATACAATAATTCACGATCATAAAATTTAGTTCCAGTTGAAATCTTATGTAAAGCATAACTGATGTCTTCTTGAGCAAACGTTCCTAACATATATCCATCAACATTTAACTTTGACACTTTAAAGAACATGTCCTTACTTTCGTTAAAATCTATGATTAATAGTTTTAATTTAGAATAATTGTCTTTAATAGCTAGAATATTATCTATTATTTTTAAATCTTCTTTAAATAATGTGATTATTAAAATTGTATCTTCAGTATCATTTAGGCTTGTGTTTTCTGTAGAATCTAATGTTTTAAAGCAATCTTCTATAGAAGTAAAGCCAGTGATATCTTCATACTTATTTCTTAATATCGCTTTAATACCTTCATGAATGACTGGATATCTACATAAAATAGAAATTTTCATCTTATCCCCCTTTTCATATATAAAGTAATTACTACTAAAATTATATTCTAAAAAAATGTAAAAGTCTATTAATAATTACATTAAATGTTAAAAATTATACTAAGAAGTATTGATAACGATTTCTGAAATTACTACTTAGTAGTAATTAGATACTATAGATTTTATAATCCAAAAGTATAATTATGAAATGAATAATCATTGGCATAATTAAATTTTTATTAAAACTATATCAAGTTAAGTATTATTTTTGAGAGTAATACAAGGGTAATAAAGAATTAGTATTGTAGTATTATCTATAAAATATTATTAAAAATATATTTGAGAAATATTAGTAATAAATTAAAGAGTTTATAAATAGAATAATTACGCTATCTAAAATTGAAATGCAAATTTTGTTGATTAAATGATAATTAAGTAGAAAATAATTCAAAGGAATAACAATAAAATAACTTAAAGTAATTATTTAATAATAATATAGCTAATTAATACAATAAGTAATAAATGTTAATTATATACAGTGTGCAACTAATAGATTATTTACTGGAAAAGGATGTAAAATATATAATTTATTATAACAAATATGTAGTGAATTGACGGTGTGTTAATACTTATAGGTAATTCAAAGTAAAGTATTTAAATAATCAAAAAGGGGGGAAGGACAATGCTTAAAACTACAGTTATAAATTTAAGTAAAAAGAGCAAAAGAGTAATACTACTACTAAGTGATATAGCAGTTATAATTTTATCTTATTATCTAGTTATGTTGTTTCAGTATGCATCCCATACAGAAATAATAGAAACATTTATAAAACTACCATTAGTAGTATTTATATATGTAGTATCATTAATAATTTTTAAAATGTACAGCTGTATATGGTTAAATGCTGGGGTATTTGAGTTTAAACAAACAGTAATATCAACAATAATTTCATGTATTATAACAACAGTGGTTATGATGATTATTCCAAATGGAATATCAGTTTTAACTAATATTTTAGCGGGTATATTAATAGCAGGAATGATTACAGCTTTAAGAATGTCGCTAAAAGTAATAACTAGGGCTTTTATTTACACAGTTTCGGAAAAAATAGATGGTAAATATAAAGTATTAATAATAGGGGCAGGAGATTGTGCTTCAGCAATAATGAATGAAATAAGAAAAGAAAAAAGTTCTGAATATAATATCGTAGGTATTATAGATGATAATAAGAGCAAGATAAATAGTTATTTAAATGGGGTAAAGATTCTTGGAGATAGAGATGCTATTTCTGAAATAGTTGAAAGAGAAAATATAGATGTAATACTTTTTGCAATTGCCAAAATAGATGGGGAAGAAAAATCTAAAATATTAGATATATGTAGTAATACAAAAGCAAAGGTAAAAGTAATACCAGGATATTATCAATTATTAGAAGAAGGAATTTCTTTTAATAAGATGAGAGATGTTGATTTAAAAGACTTAATTGGTAGAGAAGAAGTAAAGCTAGATAAACAAGGAATAGAAGAATATATAAAGGATAAAGTAGTCTTAGTAACTGGTGGTGGAGGGTCTATAGGATCAGAGTTATGTAGACAAATTGCAAAATTTAATCCGAAGTTACTTTTAATATTAGATATTTATGAAAATAATGTTTACGACATACAAAATGAATTATCTTATAATGAGCCAAAATTAAATAAGAAGGTAATAATAGCATCGGTAAGAGATAAATACAGATTAAATCAGATAATAAGTGCATATAGACCATCGATAATATTTCATGCAGCAGCACATAAGCATGTACCATTAATGGAAGATAATCCAGGAGAAGCAATAAAAAATAATGTATTAGGTACATTAAATATGGCTGAACTTGCAAGCCAATATAAAGTAGAAAAGTTTGTTTTAATTTCTACAGATAAAGCAGTAAATCCTACTAATGTAATGGGAGCTTCAAAGAGACTTTGTGAAATGATAGTACAAGCTGTTAATAATGAAAGAGGAAATAAAACAGATTTTGTTGCAGTTAGATTTGGTAATGTACTTGGAAGTAATGGGTCAGTAATTCCTTTGTTTAAAAGGCAAATTAAAAGTGGTGGACCTGTAACATTAACTCATAGGGATATAACAAGATATTTTATGTTAATACCAGAAGCAGCACAACTTGTGCTTCAAGCTGGAGCATATGCAAAGGGTGGGGAAATCTTTGTTTTAGATATGGGCAAGGCTGTGAAAATATATGATTTAGCAGAAAATTTAATTAGGCTTTCAGGATATAAACCAAATGAAGATATAAAAATTAAAATAACAGGCTTAAGACCAGGAGAAAAACTATATGAAGAATTATTAATGAATAATGATGAGTTAAGAAAAACTGCTCACAACAAAATATTTATTGATAAGCCAGAAACTATTTCATTAATTAAGCTAAGAAAACAAATAGATGATTTAATATTTGTAACAAAATTAGGAAATAAAAATATGTTAATTGATAAGCTAAAAGAAATAGTACCAACATATTATTCACCAGATTTTTATAATAAGAAAAAGTTAGTAGAAGAGGTTGCAGCCACAACATTGGGGGGAAAAGAATAATGGAAGTATTAAAGGAGAGAGAGAGTTTACAAAAGAAAGAAGCTAAACGTATAGAAGTAACAAAGCAAAAAGAAAATAAAAGAATATACTTAGCTTCACCACATATGGGAGGACTTGAAGAAAGCTTTATAAAAGAAGCATTTGATACAAACTGGATTGCCCCACTTGGACCTAATGTAAATAACTTTGAAAAAGAAGTTGCAGAGTATGTAGGTATAAAGGATGCAGCTGCATTAGTATCAGGAACTTCAGCAATACATTTAGCAATTAAGCTATTGGGTATAAAAGAAGGCGATACAGTATTTTGTTCAGATCTAACATTTGCAGCAAGCTGTAATCCAATAATGTATGAAAAAGCAACACCAGTATTTATAGATTCAGAATACGAAAGTTTCAATATGTCTCCTATAGCATTAAAAAAAGCATTTGAATGTTATGAGAAAAAGGGAATTTTGCCAAAAGCAGTTATAGTAGTTCATCTTTACGGACAAGCTGCAAATATGGATGAAATAATGGAGATTTGTAATAAATACAATGTTCCAGTAATAGAAGATGCAGCAGAATCACTTGGTGCAACATATAAAGGACAACAAACAGGGACATTTGGAAAGTATGGAATTTATTCATTTAATGGAAACAAAATAATAACTACATCAGGCGGAGGAATGTTAGTTTCTAATGATGATGAAGCAATAAAAAAAGCGAGGTTTTGGTCAACTCAATCAAGAGATAATGCAAGATATTATAAACATACAGAGCTTGGATATAACTATAGAATGAGCAATATAGTAGCTGGAATAGGAAGAGGACAAATAAGGATTTTAAATGAGAGAATAGCTCAAAAGAAGTATATTTATGAAAAATATAAAGAGGCATTTAAGGATATTCCAGATATAGAAATGGCTAATATATGTGATTATGGTAAGCCTAACTATTGGCTAAGTGTTGCAACAATTAATATAGAATCAAAAGTTAAGCCAATTGATATAATTCTAAAGTTAGAAGAAAACAATATAGAATCAAGACATGTGTGGAAGCCAATGCATATGCAGCCTTATTATGAAAAATACGATTTCTTTAGCAGCTTTAGTTATCATGGTATTAGTGTTTCTGAAGATATATTTAATAGGGGGATATGCTTACCTTCAGATACAAAAATGAGCGAAGAAGAAATTAATAGAGTTATTGAAATTATAAAAGAGCTATTTGTTTAAAGAAAAAATAAATTAGATAAAAATAAAAGGCAAATTAAATAAAAAGAGAATTAAATAAAAAGGTAAGAGAAAAGGGAAGGATAATATGTTTATAAAAAGACTACTTGATATTGTAATATCAGCAACTGCTTTAATTCTTTTGTCACCATTTATGCTAATAATTTATTTATTAGTAAGAATAAACTTAGGTGGTCCTGCTTTTTTCTTGCAAGAGAGAGTAGGTAAGGATAATAAGATTTTTAAGATGATAAAGTTTAGGACAATGAAAAATTCTACTGATAAGGATGGGAACTTATTAAGTGATAATGAGAGGTTAACTAGGTTTGGAAGATTCTTAAGAAGTTTTAGTATCGATGAATTACCAGAGCTAATTAATATTTTAAAAGGTGATATGAGCTTGGTAGGTCCAAGGGCATTATTAGTTCAATATCTTGAACATTATAATAGTGAACAAATAAGAAGACATGAAGTACTTCCAGGACTTACAGGATGGGCACAAATTAATGGAAGAAACTCTATTACATGGTGTGAAAAATTTAAACTTGATGTTTGGTATGTAGATAATTGGTCGTTATGGTTAGATGTTAAAATCTTCTTTTTAACTTTTTGGAAGGTATTTAAGAGAGAAGGAATTAATCAAAGTGAAACTGTAACTATGGAGTATTTTAATGGAACAAATTAATTTAACTTAATTTATAGCAAATCAGGGTAAATAAAGAATAGTTGATGAATTAACTGCGAGAGATAAATGGGGAAATTTATTTATAGATAGGAACTTAGGATAGGAGGATTAAGATGGAAGATAGATTATTTGATTTTGAAGAGCTGTGGTATTTATTCAAAAGAAGGTTTTGGATAATCATAGTTATTCCGGTTTTAATGACTAGTTTAGCTTTATATAAGGTATCAAAGCTTAAACCAAGTTATAGTGCAAATGCAAAAGTATTTATGGGGAATAGCAATGATATGCTAGATATTTATTCACAAGAGGAATTAAGTTATTATTCACAGTTTATAACTATATTTAGTGAAATTTCAAGAATTGATGGATTTTTAGATGATACTTTAAAGAAAAATAAAATAGATAAAACATCACTAGAGGTTGCTTCTTCTTTAAGTTTCTCATCTTCAGAAAACACCCCAATAGTTAATATTTATTACTCAAGTTATACAGATAAACAAATGGAAGAAACATTAAATGCTGTTTGTGATGAGCTTATAGACAAAGTAAAGGAAATAATGCCAGGAACCAATCCAACAGTTTTAAGTGAAGCAAGAGTTTCAACAATATATCCTAATAAGACAAAGCTTCCTATGATAGCTTTTGCAGCTGGAATAATTGTATCAATAGGATTAATTTTAGTTTTGGATTATTTAGATAGTAGGATAATGTCTAAAAAGCAATTAGAGAAAGTTATACCAGTTGCTGTTTTAGGAAGTATACCAATGTCTGAAAGAGAGTTCAGAAAGGAGAATAAAAATGTTCATAACGAAAAAAATGCCCAAGTCACTGTCAGCGGAGGCTTATAGAAGTCTAAGAACTAGTATAAAGTTTTCATCTGTAGACAGACCTATAAAAACATTAGTAGTAACTAGCTCCATAATGGGTGAAGGTAAGTCTACTGTAGCAGGGAATCTAGCAAACATATTAAGTCAAGATGGCGCAAGAGTTTTAATTATTGATTGTGATTTAAGAAAGCCTTCTGTACATTATAACTTTTTTGTCACTAATGGTGAAGGATTAACAGATGTATTAGTTGGAAATAGTGATTTAAAAAGTGTTATAAAAAAGGTTGATGATTCTCTTTTCTTAATAACAGCAGGAACTGTTCCGCCTAATCCTTCAGAAATTTTAGGGTCTCATGGAATGGAAGATCTATTGGAAGAATTAACGGTTAATTTTGATTATATAATTTTAGACACACCTCCTGTACTTCCTGTAACGGATGCTTTACTTTTGGCAGCAAAGGCTGATGGAACTCTTATTGTCGTTAAGTCTAGAGTGACTAAGGAAAAGATGGTTAAAGAAACTTATGACAAGCTTATTGATGTAAGAGCAAATGTTATTGGAACTGTGTTAAATGGTTGTGATAAGTCTATTGATAATAAATATTATGGATATTATGGTGACTTTAAAAAACATAAGGAAAAAAAGTTTAAGATAAAGAGAAAGTAAAAAGAGAAGGGTTGCAAAGATGAAAAATATAGTAATCATAGGGGCTGGTGGAGTAGGAAGAGAAGTTTCATTAATAATTCAACAAATAAATGAATTAGAGCAAACTTGGAATCTGTTAGGATTTATTGATGATAACACTGATAATTGGGGAAAAGTTATTAATGGAAATTCAGTAATCGGTGGAATAGATTCATTAGAATTCCTATCTAATGATACGTATATTGTTATTGCTATAGCAAATTATGAAGTTAAAAAGAATATAGTAAATAAGATTAATAATAAATTCAAATTTGCAACTATAGTACATCCAAAAGTTTGGATACATGATTATATGACTGTGGGAGAAGGAACAATAATTTATGAAGGTGCAATCCTTACTGCAAATATTGAAATAGGAAATCATGTAATTATAAGTCCTAAGTGTGGAGTTGGGCATGATTCAATTATTAAAGATTATGTTTCATTATTATGGAATGTTAATGTTTCAGGAAATGACCTTATTGAAGAGGGCGTAATGATGGGGTCAGGGTCTACTGTTATTCAAGGTGAAAAAATAGGTAAGGGATCAATAATAGGAGCTGGAGCAGTAGTAGTAAATGATATTGAATCTTTTAGTACAGCTGTTGGAGTTCCAGCAAAGGTTATTAAGAGTGATAAAAGTAAGAGGGGGAATAGTTTTGAAGAGGGTATTGTATGTAACAACTGTTAGCAGGACTATTAATGCTTTTTTAATACCGCATATTGAGATGCTTTTAGAAAATGGATATGAGGTTCATTGTGCTTGTTCCATAGATAAGCCAGTTGATGAAGAACTTTTAAATAAGGGAGTTAAGGTTTTTGAGGTGCCTTTTTCTAGAAATCCTCTTGGTATTGGAAATATTAAGGCTTTTGAGAAGCTTAATGAGCTTCAAAGACTTTATAGTTATGACATAGTACATGTTCACACTCCTATTGCTTCTATTTATGGCAGGCTATTAAAAATTAATTATGATAATATAAAAACTATTTATACTGCTCATGGATATCACTTTTTAAAAGGTGGATCTAAATTAGGCTGGTTATTATATTATCCTATTGAAAAAGCTATGGCTAAGTTAAGTGATGTAATTATTAATATTAATTCTGAGGATTATGAAATTACTAAAAATAAGCTTAAACCTAAGAAGTGTTACTTTATTAATGGAGTTGGTATTGATTTAAAAAAGTATAAAAAGTTAAGTGAAAATAACATTGCTTCTATTAAGGAAAGTTTAGGATTAAAGGCTAATGATTTTGTTATATTAATGATTGCCGAGTTAAATAAAAATAAGAATCATATGCAAATTATTAATGCAATGGAGATATTGAAGGATAGGTATCCTAATATAAAACTGTTTTGTGCTGGAGATGGTAAGTATATTACTTATCTAAGTGATCAAATAGTTTCAAAAGATTTACAAAATAACATATTTATGTTAGGATATAGGCAAGATGTAAATAAATTGATAAATATCTCAGATATTGGAATTTTGATGTCATATAGAGAAGGATTACCTAGAAATTTAATGGAGTTTATGGCATGTGGAAGAAAGGTAATTGCTACTAATATTAGAGGCTGCAGAGACATTGTTTGTAATGAAAGTGTTGGTACTTTAGTTGAGGTTGGTGATGCGAAGGCAACAGCTGATGCTATTGAGCAGTATTATCTTGCAGGGGATAGAAGTTTTACTGTTTCTGATGAGATTAGTAAATATGATATTAGAAATGTTAATAGTGAATTGTACAGTATTTATGAGGATATTGAATTAGAGATTAATGGTGAGAAGGGATTAGCTTCTTATGCTACTAATAGGTAATTGATATGTGTGAAGTTAGTATAGTTCTTCCTATATATAATGTAGAAAAATATTTGAATAGATGCTTGAATAGTTTATTAAATCAGACTTTTAAGGATATTGAAATAATAGCTTTAAATAATGGATCAACTGATAATAGTTTAAATATATTAAAGGAATATGCTAAAGAAGATGAAAGGATAAAAGTTATAGATAATGATAATTTAGGAGTTTCAGAAGCTAGGAACATTGGAATAAGAGAAGCAAAAGGGAAATATATAGTTTTTGTTGATAGTGATGATTGGATTGATACTAATATGGTTGAAGTTTTACATAAGTATATTCAGTGTAATGATTGTGATTTAGTTATGTGTACTTATGTTAGAGAGTTTACAGATCATTCTAAGGAAAAGATATTTAATTTACCGGAAGAAAGCTTATATGTTAATGAGGAAGTAAAAGATAAGTTACTAAGAAAGCTTGTAGGACCAATTGGGAGGGAATTAGCTAATCCAGAGTATTTAGATGCATTAGGTACTGTTTGGGCTAAGATGTATAGAACATCATTGTTAAAAGATAAAGATTTAAGATTTGTTGATTTAAAGGAAATTGGTTCGGGTGAAGATACTCTATTTAATATATTTGTTTTTAATGAGGTTAGTAAGGTGATTTTATTAAATAAGCCTATGTACCATTATTGGAGAGGTAATAGTAATTCTATAACTTCTAGGTATATTCCTGATTTTGTTGAAAAGAGAAGAAATTATTTTAATTATATGAAGGATTTTATTAAGGACAATAATTTAGGAAATCAATATGAAATTGCTTTGAATAATAGAATATGTACTTCGGTTTTAGGAATGGGACTTTTAGAATGTAGTAAAAGTAATGATATTTCAATTTTTAATAAGATAAAAAATATTAAAGGTATTTTGAATGAAGATTATATTGATAGTGCTTATAAGAATTTGGAGTTAAGTAATTTTGCAATTCATTGGAGAGTGTTTTATTTCTTTAATAAGTATAAGCTTAGTATTCCAAGTTTTTTAATGATAAATAGTATAGAGATGTTAAGAAAAATACTATAAAGGAGGAGATATGACTATGGAGCCTATAAGAGTATTGCAGGTTGTAACTATAATGAATCGTGGTGGTCTTGAAACAATGTTGATGAATTATTATAGAAAATTGGACAAAAGTAAGATTCAATTTGATTTTATGACGAATAGAGTTGAAAGAGGGCATTATGATGATGAAATTGAAGCTTTAGGCGGGAAAATATATAGATTATCTCCTATAAAACCAGGTAAGTATAATAAGTATTTTAAAGAATTAGATAACTTCTTTAATGAACATAAAGAATACAAGGTTGTTCATTCTCATATAAATGAAAATAGTGGATTTGTTTTAAAAGCTGCTAAGAAAGCTGGGATTGAGTGTAGAATAGCTCATAGCCATTTATCAGATTTAAAACTTGATTATAAGTACCCTTTTAGAGTATATGCAAGAAGAAATTTAAAAGGAAATGTTAGTGATTATTTTGCTTGTTCAAAGAGGGCTGGAGAATGGCTATTTGGAAAAGATATAAGCAATTCAGGGAAAGTTACTGTTTTGAATAATGCAGTTGATACTGAAAAATTTAGATTTAATGAAGAAGTCAGAAATAATATTAGAAGAAAATTAGATATTGAAGGTAAGAAAGTAATTGGACATGTAGGAAGGTTTAATCCTCAAAAGAATCATGAGTTTTTAATAGATGTATTTAATGAAATTTATAAGAAAGATAAAGATATAGTTTTACTTTTAGTTGGGGATGGATACTTAAAAGAAAAGATTGAAGAAAAAGTAAATAAGCTTGGATTAGATAAGAGTGTTGAGTTTCTTGGGGTAAGAGAAGATATACCAGAGCTAATGCAAGCAATGGATTTATTTTTATTTCCATCTCAATTTGAAGGACTAGCTGTAGTTATGGTTGAAGCTCAAGCAGCAGGATTAAAGGTTATAACGTCTACTGGAGTAACTAAGGAAAGTGATATTACTAATAATGTAGAGTTTATTGATTTATCTAAAGGAGCTGAATATTGGGCAGATATTGTTCTTAATAGTGATTTTAAGAAGAGAGATGATATAAATCTGATGGTAAAAAAAGGTTATGATTCTACTAATAATGTTAAATGGTTAAGTGATTTTTATCTGAAGAAATATGTATAGGAGTTGGAGGTTTAAAAATTGAAGACATTAACTGTATTTACACCAACTTTTAATAGAGCTTATACGTTACATAAGTGTTATGAAAGTTTGAAAAGACAAAGTAGTAAGGATTTTGTGTGGCTAATAGTTGATGATGGATCTAGTGATAATACTAAGGAAATTGTAGATAAATGGATTAGTGAAAATGAAATTGAAATAAGATATCACTATCAGAAAAATAAAGGAATGCATGGAGCTCATAATACTGCTTATGAATTAATTGATACTGAAATTAATACTTGTATTGATTCCGATGATTATATGACTGATGATGCAGTTGAAAAGATAGTGAAGTTTTGGAAAAGTAATAGACATAGAGGATTAGCAGGTTTTGTGGCACTTGATGCATATGAAAATGGAAAAATTATAGGAACGAAATTACCAAGTGATGTAAGTGAAACCACTTATTTTGATATTTATAATACTTTAGGAGTTAAAGGAGATAAGAAGTTTATTTATAGAAGTGATTTAACTAAGCTTTATCCTTATCCAATTTTTGAAGGTGAAAAGTATGTGAGTTTGGCTTATAAGTATGCAAGACTTGATGATAATTATAGGTTAGGGGTAATGAATGAAGTTATATGTATTGTTGAGTATATGGAAGATGGTTCATCTTTAAATATGTTTAAGCAATATAGGAGAAATCCAAAGGGATTTGCTTTTATTAGAATTGAGAATATGAAGAATCCGAGAATATCAAGCAAGAATAAGTTTAAGGAATGTATTCATTATGTTTCTAGTGGTATTTTATCTAAGGATAAGCGGTTTTTAAAGAAAACTCCTAATAAAGTAATGACAGTTTTAGCAATACCATTTGGAATAGCTCTTTATCTTTATATACTAAAGAAAACACCAGACCTTAATTAGAGGAGGCAATATAAATGGCTGTATTTTATGCAACATTAGTATCTACTTATATATCATATTTTTTAGCTAGAATAGCATATGAAAAGAAATATAGATTAATTGCAATAATGTTTTCTATAATAGTTGCATTAATTTTAATATTTGTATCAGGCTTGAGGAGTGGAATTGGTGATACGGGAATGTATATGCATTCATATAAAATATTAGTTCAAAATCCTGTTATGCCTCAGGATGGAAAGGATATTGGGTTTACTATTATAAGTTTATTATTAATACCAATATCAAGTGATCCACAGATATTAGTCTTTGTAGTAGCATTAATAACAAATTTATTTAATGTAATATCATTTAATAAATATAAGAGTTATTTAGAGCTACAAGTATATATGTATATAACATCTGGTTATTATATTGTAACTATGAATGGAATGAGACAGTGTTTAGCAGCAGCTTTATTGTTTATGTGTGTACCATTAATTATTAGAGGGAAGTTTAAAGTGTATTGTATTTTAGTGGTTATAATATCTATGTTTCATGGATCAGCATTAATGTTAATACCAATTTACTTTATAGTAAGGGAAGAGTCTTGGTCCAAGAAAATGATAATTTTCATGATTTTGGGAATGGGGTGTGTATTGCTTTATGATGTTGTGAGTCCAATTTTCTTTAAGGCATTAGAAAGTACACAGTATGCTGAATATTCGGATTATGACGGTGGTGGATCTAGCTTTATGAGGGTAGTAGTTAATGCAGTTCCTGTAATATTATCCTATTTAAAGAGAGAAGATTTAAAAGAGGCATGGCCGGAAAGTAATGTATTTATAAATATGTCTATAATTAACACTATGTTTGTCGCAGCTGGAATGTTTAATTGGATTTTTAATAGATTTACATTATATCTTCAATTATATAACTTTGTTTTAATTCCGTTTATAATTAAAAATTGTTTTAAAGGAAAGGAAAAAAGATTAGTTTATTTCGCATTTATAATTTGTTATTTTATGTTTTTTTATTATGAACAAGTTATTGGAATGGGGATGGGATATCCAACAAATTTTAATTTAAAAGATTTAATATTCAATTAATGATTGTATGGGAGGAAAACATGAGTAAGTTTAGTATTATTGTTCCTATATTTAATTCTGAAAAATATTTAGAAAAATGCATAAAATCAATATTAAATCAAACATATAAAAATTTTGAATTAATATTAGTGAATGATGGCTCAAAAGATTGTAGTTTAGAAATTTGTAAAAAATATTTATTACAAGATTCAAGAGTAAGGGTAATAGATAAAGAGAATGAAGGATCGATAGCAAGTAGAAATAGAGGTGTGGTTGAATCTAAATCTGAATATGTTACTTTTGTAGACTCTGATGATTGGATTGCTGAAAATACTTTAGAAATAGTTAATAAATATATAGAGGAAAGTGATTCAGATGTAGCTATATTTAATATGTATAAAGTAATAGATAAATTTGGAATTATAAAGAAGTGTGGAAATAAGGAGTATTTTAATAAATACAGCATAGTTGAAGGTGATGAGATTAGGAAATCTTTAGTATCAGCATATTTTCATGGGCATCCGTTTCCATCTAATATGTGTGCAAAGGTATATAAGAGAAAGTTTTTGATTGGAAGTGGAAAGTATCTAAAAAATATAAAATTTTTAGGGGATGATTTGTTTTATAATTTGGAAGTGTTATTAAAGGTAGAAAAAATAACAATGATTAATAGGGAGTTATATTACTATAGATGTGGAGGAGGCACAAGTAAATATATGCCATACCTATTTAATGATATGATAGAAGGATTTAAGGTTCAAAAGAAAGTAATAGAAGAATATTATAATGATACATACGAAAAAAGATATAATGGAGCAACTGCTATGCTTTTGAACACCTTTAAAGTATGTATTTCAAATCTGTTTTTAAGTGATTACAATTGTGAAAAAATAAGAGAGAAAATAGATTATTTTTTAAATTGTAATGAGATAATTGAAGCAAGCAACAATGAAAGAAAAAGAAATTACTTCGAAGATAAATTTTTAAAGTCAATACTAAATAAGGATACTAATTATTTTTATAATATGGGCGAAGAAATGTATAAAAGTAATAAAATAAATAGAATTATTAAAAAGATATTAACTTAAAAAAGCTTTTATGTTTAGAAAAAGGATAAGAGCCTTTGAGCATATAAATAAATTAAATGAATATATGAATATTTTTAAAGTAAGAAAGGGTGGATATGATTAAGGTATCTATTATAATTGTGAACTATAATACAAAGGAATTATTGGATAACTGTATAGAATCTGTATATGAAAAATGTACCTCAAAAAATTTTGAAATAATAGTTGTAGATAATAACTCTTTTGATGACTCATGCAATATGATAACTGAAAAATATAAAAATGTAATATTAATAAAAAATAAAGTTAACTATGGATTTGGAAAAGCAAATAATATAGGCGTAAAAGTGGCTAAAGGAGAGTTTGTATTATTTCTAAACTCGGATACAATAGTACAAAATAATATTGTTGATGAATTTATAAAATATTATGAAGATAATGAGTTAAAAGGGAACATTGGATGTTTGGGTGCATGGTTATTTGATAATGAAAATAATGTAGTTAGTTCGGCAGGTAGTTTTCCAAATGGAAAAAGAATAATTAAAGAATATATAAATATTATACGTAAATCTAATAAAAATAATAATGTAGATAGGAATAAAAATACAAGCTTAAGTATTACTGACGTAGACTATGTTGTTGGAGCATTAATGTTTTTAAAAAGAGATTTATTTATAAGTTTGGGTGGATTTGATGAAAAATTTTTTATGTACTTTGAGGAAACAGATTTACAATTTAGACTTAAAGAAGTTGGATTAAGAAGAGTATTAATTACTGAACCTAAAGTAATTCATTTAGAAGGTAAGAGCCCTAATAGATCAAATACAAAAAGAATAATATATACTCAAAGTATGTATAGTTATTTTAAAAAGAGATATGGAAATATTAAGTATTATGTATTTAAAATATTAACTTTATTTTTAAGATTACCGGCATTTTTAAGGAGAGAGTATTCATTTAAGGAAAATATAAGTTTCTTTTATAATGTTATTCGAGGTTAATCTATATTTGGATGGTGATAGTATGGAAGGTTTTAAAATACCTAAAACAATTCATTATTGTTGGTTTGGAAAAGGAGAAAAACCTAAAATAGTTAAAAAGTGCATAGAATCATGGAAAAGTAATTTAAATAATTATGAAATAATTGAATGGAATGAAGAAAATTTTGATATTAATTCTAATGTATTTATAAGACAAGCATATGATAATGGGAAATATGCATTTGTTAGTGATTATGTTAGGGTATATGCTCTATATAATTATGGTGGAATATATTTAGATACAGATGTAGAAGTAATTAAAGAATTCACTGATGATATATTAAAAAATGATTCTTTTTGGGGATTTGAAGAAAAGAATTTTATAGCTACAAGTACAATTGGATCAAAAAAAGGTAATAGTTTTATTAAGAAGTTTTTGGATACTTACGAGGGGAAAAAGTTTATTAAAGATGATGGAAGAATAGATACTTTAACTAATGTTGCAGTAGTAAGTGAGTTAGTAAAAGAAATAGGAATAAAATTAGATGGAACATTTCAAAGTATTGATGGTATAGCAACATTTTATCCACAGGAGTATTTTTCACCTTATGATTATATAAATTGTTATAATAAACAAACAGATAATACATTTGTAATTCATCATTATTATAAAAGTTGGTTACCTTACAGCACTAGAGTTAAAACAGGTGCAAAGAAGTTATTAGCTAAGTGCATAGGTGGTAAAAATGTAGCATCTATAAGAAGTAAGTTTGAATCTGTTAAGTTGATATGAAAAAATAGCTTGATTTTTCATAGAATTGCTCGCT
>ERZ791641.725-NODE-725-length-23980-cov-62.104535_pt1 | contig 23980 bp, 29 predicted proteins | sample MGYA00510055_ERZ791641 | MGnify/ENA primary metagenome ERZ791641 (study PRJEB30046, sample SAMN00715226) | human gut metagenome | study: EMG produced TPA metagenomics assembly of the A metagenome-wide association study of gut microbiota in type 2... | reverse complement strand
AACAAAAAGAAAACCCGCCCCAGCAGCCGCAAAGTGAAGTCGATGCAGCAGTGGAACGGATTAGAAAAAAGCTTGAATCTATGCCGACAGCGCAGCGTGAAGCGCTGATGAACCTGATCGAGAAGATGTGAGGTAAGCCCGTGTATTACTTGTTGTGCGGCTGCGCCTTTTGCTTTTGGTTCATGCAGGCCTTGTTAAAAGGCAATGACCGTGTGCTATATGGCAACAGCAGAAAATATCGTTACCGTAGAAACCGAAAAAAGAAATGGTTCTGACCCGGTAAAATAAAAACCCCTTGTGCCGGGCTGGTGTAGCTCTGCGCAAGGGGTTTTCTGTTATTCTAGGCCTAAGGCTTGCTCCGCTGCCGGAATCTTATCAGGGTGTTCCAACAGCCATGCGATAAACCTGTCAATCTTAGCTCTTTCTTGTTCGCTCATTGCAGCATATCCTCCCGATCAGTAAATACGATTGTTCATTTGATACGATTATACATCTTTCAGTTGTATAGTCAATACAATTTGAACAACTTTGCAAAAATCGAATGTTTTCTTCGCATCCGTTACTTTTCATCGGGGAAGCCACGAGCGTTCAAGTCAAAAGGGACAACGCCTATCCATTTTTCCTCCAATCACAGCTCTACGAGCTGTCCGTCAATGCGTTCGATGTTATCTGCCGGGTCGCGCCCATCGTCTAAGGCGGCTACGGCACGTTCTAGGATGCCTTTCGCTTCGAGGTAAGCATCTTTATCAGCTTCGTACCCAGAAAGGCTCAGGACAAGCTCCAGCGTCCGTCTGCGGGCGTATGGGACAATCAGAGCATCTACAGTTCGGTTCATTAGCTTTCCTCCCATGGTTCAGGTGTGTGTGGCTGCCCATCGGTAATGCTGGCGGGCATTCCGTCGATGATTGGCATACGTTCATGGTTCCAGATTGCAGTTTCTTTCATTTTGTGTTTCCTTTCTATTTGGAATTTTTTGACAATATAGTTATAACACAGGCTGCTGTTGGTTCTCCATAGCAGCTTTTTCCATTTTTTGGCTTGTCGAATCCGGCAGTTTTGCAGAATTTTGTTGAAAGGGCGTGAATTTATGGATGAATATTTAGTAAGAACGGCCAAAGCATTAGAGATGGCACGGATGCACTCTGGTCTAAGCCAGCAGAAGCTGGCGGCACGGATGGGCATAAATCGTGGCACGGTCGCCAATTGGGAGCAAGGCCTGGCAGCTATTTCCCTGCCAACGGCTATGCGCTGGTTTACCTGCTGTGGTGTATCGGCGGCTCGATACATGGACGCTTGCATTTACCCGGGGCTGCTGGAGCATTTGGAAGATGACCTTCCTGGTCTGGAGAAGCGGCAGATTCTCATAGATGCTATGATGGAATGTTCTTCCTATGAGATAGATGCCTTGTTGTATATCCGGTACGGAGATCACGGCTCAGACCATATGGGTGTGCTGACGGAGGTTCTGGCAAACCTCCACACACCGTTGAAGGACAGGGTCTCTGTTTGCCGGATGGTATCGGGCAACTACGAGATAGCGCAAGCTACCGGAACAGACCCAGACCCGAATGGAGCCGCCCCGAAGATGGAAATTCTCTATCAGGCGCAGGACGCTGGAACGGAAGCTGCTATGAAGTCCAACGATTCTTATACCGTGAATCCAAATAATATAACTGGCTGATTGTCGAATTATCGCAGTTTTTGAAGAACATTTTATCCACGTTTATCCACTTTTTGTACACGTTTCATGCAGATTGGGTATACCTTCGCCTTGTCAATTTGTCCCCCATAGGCTATGAATCGACAATATTTGCGCGGAATAAATAACGTAGTAGCGATAATACGCAGCTTGCATTTAATCGGTTCGTCAATCCGTCCCCCCATAACATCGGCTTAAAAGTTTTTCATCCACATTTTGTACACGTTAGATAAGACTAATAATTGTAGGAAAGACTTTATTTAGAAAATTGAAGGTTGAGTTATCCACAAGCTGGAATGGAAAAAGAAAGAAATTGTTGAAAATTATCGTCATCGCCTATTTAACGATGATATTTAACCTCTTGTTTATTTCTTGTTTAATATATAATAGGTAGATGGGGGACGAAATGACAAAGCATGGGGGACGTTTTGACAAGTCATGGGGGACGTTTTGACGACCCTATGGGGGACAAAAAGACAAGTCACGGGGGACGAAAATTGTTGACACGTCCCCCTACTTGTGATATACTGTTTTCAGACCATTAAAGGAAGTGAGCAGATGCCAAAAATATCAGACAATAACCTTGTCGAGAAAAGCAAATCCCTTGTGTGGGCAAAGTTTAGGGACTACACAGCAGGCGAGCTTCGGCTGCTAGAGGTTTACTTGTCAAGAATAAATCCGAGAGACCCAAACAGCAGCCGTGTGGAGTTCACTTTGGCAGAGTACAGAGACCTGCTGGGGTTAAAAAGCCTTGATGCACGAAGGATTGAGCCGCAGATCAAGCACTTTTTGGGCAACACTGTGTCGATTCCCATTGACAAAGAAAAGGGAACATTTGAGAGCTTTGTCCTTTTCACAAGGGCAAAACTGGACTATGTGCCGGAAACAAGGTCTTATGTTGTGGCAATCACTTGCAACCCTGACCTTCGCCCTATTTTCTTTGACATTGCTGAAAGCGGCTATGTTCGGTATCGGCTGCGTTACACGTCAAGAATGAAGTCTCAATACAGCATTTTGCTTTATTCGATTCTTCGGGACTGGTTGAACATGGACAGCAAGCCGCATGAAATCAGTCTGAAAAAGCTGAGAGAACAGCTCGGTGCGATGGAAGCAAGCTACGATGTTTACAAGAATCTCCGCAAACGAGTGCTTGACGTTGCAGTAGATGAAATCAATGCCGTGTCTGACATCGTAGTGACCTATGAACCGGTTCTTGTGGCACGAAAGGCTGTGGCGGTCAAGTTCAAGCCCAAAATTAAAGCGTCTGAGACGCTGATTGAAGCTCAGGCAAGCGAAGTGCCGGTAGAACCTCAAAAAGCCGTGAGAAAGCCCCGTAGAAGCGGATACGATGATTTTGATTGGTCTGTGTGTGACGAATTGGAAAAGCAGGACTGCATTGACGTGGCGAAGGTAGTTGAGAAGTGGATGAAGAAAGAGCATCCAGAAATCAAGCTGCCGAGACGCAGAGAAGCGGTTTACGACACGGTGAAGGCGGCGTATAAGGACATCTTGTCTTTGGACAGGTCTCCGTTCCCTGACAGACCTGTTGGCTATCTGATTAGAAGCGTAGACAAAGCGGGTATCGTAGACAAGTATATGCCAGCGTTCTATTCCATTGAAGCGTTACAAGAGCAGTAAGACGTAGCGCATTGAGCAGATGATGCAGAAAGGAGAAAGAATGGGATGGATTAGTGTGAAAGATGAGTTGCCAAATTATAGGGAAAATGTAATTGTTTTTACGGAAAAGCATATTGACGTTGGGCATTTGGCAAGAGGAAGATATGGTTCGTTGTGGTGGGAAAGGGATTCCGTTGATGTATGGAAGGACAACGAAGTTCTAAAAGATGTAACCCATTGGATGCCGCTTCCTGAAGAACCAGAAAAATAAAGAAAGAGTGATAAAATGGCAAAAGTTCCCTACTCCGTTCTGAATAAAGCAGAACTTGACCTTGAAAAGAAGTTTGATTATCAGTTTCGGTTCAATCATCATGGAAATCAGGCTTCTGTAAGGGTTTTGCCGCAAAGAAGCTACAGCGAACTAACGCCTGACGAAGCGATTGAAGTCGGGAAGTCTCTAATCGAAGCTGGTAAAGCAGCGAAAAAGTTTGTTTATAACGGATATTTTATAGACTGGGGAGAATAAAAATGGCAAAAATCATAGCTGTCGCCAACCAGAAGGGCGGAACAGGCAAAACCACCACAAGCACCTGTCTGGCTGGTGCGTTACAGTTGCTTGGTAAGAAGGTGTTACTGGTGGACTGCGATGCCCAGTGCAACGCAACTGACACCTACGGCGCACAGACAGAGGACGTGTGTACCCTGTTTGATGTAATGACCCGGCAAGGTACAGTAGAAGAAGGAATCCAGCACTGTGAAGCTGGTGACATTCTGCCGTCAGACAATGCATTGAAGGACATTGACGAGCAGCTTGTCCGAGACATTGGTAAGAACTTCCGGCTGCGTGAAGCGCTGGAATGCGTGTCAGAACAGTACGATTACATTGTTCTCGATACGCCCCCACAGCTCGGTCTTGCGCTTGTAAACGCTCTGATCGCCGCCAACAGCATCATTGTGCCCATTACAGCAGACCGCTATGCGCTTGCCGGATTGAGCCAGCTTTCGCAGACTATCGGCGATGTTCGCAGATACTTCAACCCGACTTTGAAAATTGAAGGTCTGCTTCTGAACCAGTACAAGAGCCGTGAGAACCTGTCCAAAGAGGTTGTAGAGCAACTTCCTGTGATTGCAGAAAGCATGGGAACAAGGCTTTTGGACGTGAAGATTAGACCGTCTATGGGCGTTCGTAAGGCGCAGGCAGAGCGGCACAGCCTGTTTAGCGGCGACACGGCAAAAAGTACCAGCGCAGAGGATTTCAAGGCGTTGGCGAAGATGATTGTGGAAGGAGAAAAAAATGAGTGATTTTTGTCCGCATCTTTTAAATGCAACTTGTTCTGATGACACGGAGCAAGTCTACGTTGTCAATTTTGGTTTTTCATTTAATGACCTTTCCGATAAAGAGAAAGAAATGGCGTTTCATTCTCAGTGGTATCTAGCTGAAAAGTATTGCAAAAAGTGGCAGAAAGAACTTGCAAATAATCAATGGGCGAAATCAGAAGATGAAATGCCAGATGAACTAAACCCATACGTTATCGGGTTTAGCAAAGACGAATACGATGTAGAAATTGTAGGCTATGAAGAAGATTTTAAGGAATGGCGGGACAAAAGCGGAAAGCCGCATAATATAACTCACTGGATGCCGTTGCCGACCGTTCCTGACCTTGATGAAGATTGGGAGGAAGAGGAATGAAATCAACCAGCAAAAAATCCTCTGGCTTGCTTGGCGGGTTTGATTTCCAGCCTGTTTTTTCGGAACAGACATTAAGCCGAAGTGAGCCAAAGGAAGAAGAAGCAAGCCAAACAAAGCCGAATAATGCCGAACAAGCACGGATTAAGCCCAGTGATGCCACAGACAGCCTTACACAGCCGAGTGAAGCAGAATTAAGTTGTATTAAGCCGAAGCAAGCCAAAGACAGCGAAAGACAGCCAAATGATGCCGTATTAGGCGAAGGTAATCCAAAGAAGCTGAAACAGGCAAAAGAAGTGCAACGCTTGATTGAACAGGGCGATGTACCCGGCGCACTGGCTGAAGCTGGCTTGACAAAGAAAAAAATTCCGATGCCGGAATCGCATCAGGGTGTTGCAAGCGGTGACGGCAAGCGTTCTAAACGCATTACCATCCTTATGAGCGAGGAAGAACGCAAGTACATCAACCGTGAAGCCAGACGGCACGGAATGACGATAGGGCAGTTCGTGTACGCTCTGGCTGCTGCGGCGGCAGATGGAAAGATTGAGTTGGAGGATTTTTTAGAGGATTGAGGTATGTCGTGAAACACGATATACCTGCAAACCGTATCTTCCGGTATTAGGTATTGACTTTTAAGCACACAAATAGTATACTTAATGTGCGCTCAAAAGTGGAGGTGAACGCATGAGTGCAAAAATGGGAAGACCAAAGCTGGAAAACCCGAACAGTGTTCGCACGAGCGTCCGTTTGGACGTGAAAACTGACAAACAGCTTTCGGATTATTGCGAAAAAAACGGCATTTCTAAGGGAGAAGCCGTTCGTGAAGCTGTCCAGCAATGGCTTGAACATCAAAAATAAAAAATCCCCTAAACTGTTCGTAACTTGGCGGTCACCGGCAGTTTAAGGGATTACACTCCATGCGATTATGGGTGATAAATCCATTATATCATCTTCATAGTTGCATTACAAGCAAGATTTTTGTGGTAAAGCCAATGAACATTCCAGCAACGAAAGAAGAGATTCTCGAAAACTTCAAGCAAAACAGCAACGGTCGTCCGCTCAATAAGGATGATTACGAGATTGCAGAAGCGTTATCTCGTATCACTTACAAGGCGTATGAGGTCGGCATGGAAGATGCCAAACAGTTGAATATGGAGGATATGATGGATAACAAGAAATGTAATGCACTTCACGTTTTTAAGAACAGTAGCTTTGGTCAGCTTCGTACGATTGAAGAAGATGGAAAGATTCTTTTCTGTGCCACTGACGTAGCAAAGGCATTGGGGTACATCAATCCGAGAGATGCAATTTCTCGTCATTGTAGGGGTGTCGTGAAACGCGACGCCCCTACGCAAGGAGGGATTCAAGCAATCACTTTTATCCCGGAAGGTGACGTTTACCGTCTTATCACCCACAGTAAGTTGCCCGGCGCAGAGAAGTTTGAGAGTTGGGTGTTTGATGAAGTTCTTCCGTCTCTCCGAAAGGATGGCTATTACAGCCTTGCCCCGCAGGAGAACAAACCTGACGCACAGAACGATGCAATTTTGCAAGTGCTGATGAAGAACACGGAAGTCCTGCAAGCCATCGTACAGCAAAACCAGCAGATTATGATTGCTCTTACCAACCTGTCTGTCAGCGATGCAAAGCGCACGATGGAGATTCAGCCTTACACTTCCCATCAAGGGCAGAAGGGTGACGGCAAACGCAGTAAGCGAATCACAATCCTTATGAGTGACAGCGAACGGACGTTCGTTACGAGAGAAGCACGCAAGCTCGGATTCACGGCAGGGGAGTACATCTACAACCTGTCCGTTGCAGCATCGAAAGACCAGATTGACTTAGGCTGAATTGGCGGCTGGATTTTCAGCCATCAATTATCAAAGCTAAAAATTTGGCTCTGTTCATAGCTGGATTTTCAGCGCTGATAGTAAATAAAGAGGGGGTCTGTCCAATTTTGGACAAATCCCCTCCTCTGTTTTACTTATCAGCAATGCAATCCCAGTAGAGATATGCCTTGCCGTCTGCGGCATCTGCGTCCTCAAGGAACGCCTTTGCCATGTCAGCGTAGAAGCCCGGAGTGTCAACGGACTGGCGTTTTGCCACCTGACAATAATCCGAGTACATCATGTTCATGACAGCCCAGAAATCATTCGGGTCACAAGTGATGTTCCGCTGTTTGGCAACGTCCTGTGTCTGCTCCAGCGTCCAGTGACAGCCCTTCGTGCCGTCAGCATTCACCATGCTGTCGCACCATTCCTCCGCTTCATCGTGGGTGAGGTGCTGGCGTGGCATCTTGATGGAACGGCTGTCCGCACCGCCACGTTCATACTGCCCAGACCGCTTGTCCCAGTCTCCGTTCTGCGAGAAGCCAATCTGCGGCATCTTGCGCCCATATTCAACGTCAGGGTAGCGGGGGATAGGGTAGGGGTCGATGTAACGGTTCTCCTCCTGCGGATAGTAAGGATAGCGGTCATTGCCATCTTCCAGCTTGCGCAGACGGCGTTCCAGCTCACGTTCCCTGCGGTCACGTTCTTCCTCAAGGCGGTCACGTTCCGGCTCACGGTCTTTATCGTGGTCGCGGAGCATCATCATGCGGCGAAAATTAGTCTTGCCCATAATCTAATACCTCCTCAAGAAATGGACGCAGGCGCACCGGCGTGGGAACGGCAGAAGCAACCAAGATATTTGAACGTGCCTGTGCCGGTAGCGGACGTTGCCACACGAGTAGCATAGCGGGTGCGGGTGTGGATGCTCTCGGCGGTCGCCTGAGCGCAGTTGCAGTCGGTCAGAGGGTATGCGGTCGTGCCTGCACCTATGGTAATGACCACAGGGGCGTTGATGGTAGTCGTGTCCGGCAAGCTCTGAGCAACCACGATACAATACTTCTCTCCGTTCTGGTATGCGCCAGCAGGGATATTGATGGTCAGCGTGTCGTTGGCAAACGTGACCGCCTGACTGATGACCAAGTGCGGGCAGAGTTTGCAGCTTGTTTTGCAAGCCATAATGTTTTCCTCCTAAAAAATCAGGGGCAGAGGTGTCTTACCCCTGCCCCGATGGTTCACCCGGTGTTATCGGGGAGTGTGTAGGTTAGCAGCAGCCGCAGCAGTTCACGCCCACGTTGGGGTTTGCCACCTGATAAGCGGGAATCGGACGAGGATTGACCCGGTTCAGGATGGTATCGGTCTGCTGGGACATCACAGTGGTCAGAAGCGCATTCTGACGATCCTGAGAAGCAGCGAACTTCAGGTTCTGGTTCTCAGCGGTCAGAGTGGCAATCTTATCCTGCGTGAAGTAGTCCATCATGCTGCGGAAATTGGCGTTGCAGTTGTCCACGATGGCACGGGCGTTGTCTGCGATAGCCTGACGGGTAGCGCAGTCCTGCTGTGCAATGGTGTACTTCAGGTCGCCGATGAGCTGCTTGTTCTCGCAGCAGCAAGATGCAAGCTGCGTGGAAAGTGCGGTCTGACCCGCCTGCCGTGCGTTGCCCTCCTGCATGATGGCGAGGCTGATGGCGTTGTCGCCGTTGGACACGCTGCGTTCCAGACCGTTCACGAGCTGTGCGTTCTGGTAGCCGAGCTGACAGATGGCGCTGTTCACGCCCGCAAAGCCGTTTGCGATGTTGGCGTTGACTCCGTTTATCTGCGCCAGCTGGTCATAGCCCAGAGAGCAGATACCGCTCTGAATGCCAGCCAGAGAACGGGAAGTGTCCTGCTGGTAGAAGCCTTCAGACAGAGCCGCACGAGTATCTGCGCCACCCTGACCAGTTGCGCCAGTGCCGACCAGATAGGGGATGTAGCTGTTCATGCCGTTGTCACCACCGTTTCGACCGTAGCCGTTTGTACCCCAGCCGAAGATGATGGCGAGGATGATAACCGCCCACAGACCTTCGTTGCCGAAAAATCCGCCGTTGTTATTGCCACCGTCCTGCCCAGCCAGATAACCAGTTGCAAAATCGTCCATAACAAAACTCCTTTCAGTTTTGCGTTATGCCATCCCACCGCCGTGTGCGGTGGGCGAAGCCAAACAAAAGCGGTTTTTATCAAGTCCGCAAAACTGAGAAGCGTTTCGCTTAGAGGGATGCTTTACCGGGGCAGCGTCAGGTTCAGAGCGCTTGCCAGCTGATTCAGGTCGATGCCACGCTCTTTGGCGAGGTTCTGCGCCATCGTTCGGAGCTGCGTTTCGTTTTTGCCCTGAATCAGGTTCAAGCCTTGCATGATGGGTGCGTTCTGCCCGCTCAACTGCTGGATAAGCCCCATCGGGTTCTGTCCGGCACGGGCAAGGTTCGCAAGCTGCATGATGGGGCTGTGCGTAATCACATCAAACGGAGAGGACATTGTTATTCTCCTTTCTTTGCAGCGGCAGCGGGCTTTGAAAAGCTCTTCTGCCACTTTTCCAGTTCATCCAGCCTGTGGACGAGGGCGTTATACTCTTCAACAGGCACATACTGCTGTGTCGGTGCAGCGGTCTGCTGTGCCTGTTGCGCCTGTATCTGCCGCCACGCTTCCGGGCTGTAAAACTCCTGCACATAGGATTCACAGGTGTCCGGGTTCAGTCGCTTGCAGTAGATCACACCGCTGCGCAGGTCAGGGCAATAGGTCGGTCTGCCGTACAGGTCAGACGGTATCGCCAAAAACTCCTCCCTGCTGGAAACAGGTCTGCCCAGCAGCCAACCACCGTCTTGTGCCGACTGCTGAACGGGCTGTTGCCCATTCATCGGCTGCGGACGCTGCGGTTGTGCCTGTTGCATCTGTGCGTTTGGCAGGGAAGTGGCAAGTCCTACCGTGCCCATGCCACCATAAGGATTGACAGGCTGCTGCGGAACGTAGGGCGCTCCGGGTGTTGGGTAATAGCTCATGGTTCATCCCTCCTATTGCACTCAGTGTACCGCAAGCGCCCGAAACGAGAGACAACGAACGACCAACGAAGGACAAAAAGCTTGATTAAAACTAATACAACTAATACAAAATAGACAAAAAAGTAAGGCAGAGTTTGGTGACTATGCCTGTATCAACTGTATTAGTTTTGTGGTATAATCAGTACAAAGAAAATGAACGGAGGAAACGAATATGGAAAACAACACCATCCGTAATCTGGGCAAGCTGTACCGCTTGCTGGACGAAGCCTGCACCCCTGACCATGTAAATCAGGCAGACCTTGACAACGCAACGAGGTTCCCTGTGCGTGGCGTGACGATGAAGATCACGCTGGCGCACAAGCTCCATAAAATGACCCCGGAGCTTGACAATGCATGCTCCTATGTCCTGAAGGATGTTAACCTTGAAGATGTAGAAAAGAGCTACGCCCTAAAGGCGCTGCCGATGGAACAGCAAGGGTTGTTCGTGATTGGGTATAACTCGCCCGATTACAAGACGCTTGGCGTGTCTGCCGTCAAAATCAAGGCAGCCAGAGAAAGCGCAGGATTAACCATCCGGGCCTTGGCAGAAAAAACCGGGCTGTCCACTGCAACCATTCAGCATGCAGAGTCCGGCAAGGCAGTCTCGAGAGTGTCTACCCTCGAAAAGATCGCAGCCGCTTGCGGCGTTACCATCGCTGATTTACAGGGATGAGCCGCATGATATAGCCGCCATGCGAATATCGAGCGGTTTCCGGGCGGTTGCATCCTCCATGCGTGGCGTATCTTCCCGGAAACGCCAGGTACAAAGTTATAAGGGATGGAGCCTTGCCGGGCTTCCATGTCCCAAAAAATAAAAATCCCCCGATGCTCCAAACGGAACACCGGGGGATACTTTTTGCGTCTCCCACATGGTACGCACTGTAAGTAGGCGGGCGGGAGGCTGTTCAGCGCCGAATCTGGCGACTGCTTTTTTAATTCTCCGTTGAGCACGGAGTTGGCTCTTGAATGACCCGCCATGATACGCATTGTTAAGAGGCTCGGCGGGTTCTATTGGGTATATTATACCACAAATCGTACAAAAAGAAAACAGCGTAACCATTATGGCTGGAACCCATCAAGATTACGCTGTAGACTGAGCCATATAGAACTAAACCTCTAAGTAAGATATAATTCTAAAGGCACTTAGTACATTTATATTATATCACATATCCAGCATTTTTTCAATGCCTTTTAGCCGGTAGCCTATCGCCGTCCGGCTGTAATGAGTCTGCGCTGCAATGTCCGGCAGCGGAAGCCGCTCAACGTACCGCAGTAAGGCTATCTTACGGTCTACCCTCCCAAGCGGTGCGTTTTTGATGGCGGCGGTCATTTGCTGTCGGTCAAGTCCTTGCAGCGCAGCGGGCAGCACTACACGAGCCGCCGCCACAGGCAGCACCGAGCCAGAAGGGCTGCGGGAGCTGTCCGGCGTTGCGCACCATAGTGCCAAGCACGGCGAAACGGTGACAAAACGTCACCATTTTGTTGACGTTACCAAAATCGCAATGAGTTCGACTTTTAACAGCTAAAAAGTTGAACTCATTTGCTAAAATGGCCGTTTTGGGCCACTTTTGGGAATATGTAGTGCTGCTCATAGTCTTACTCCTTACTCAGTGCCGCCTTCATGCGGTCAAAGAAAAACTGGATCACCCGCCCGATGGTCTCATCGGTGATGGCCCAGCTGATGAGCTTGCCGTATTTGCTGGCGCTCAGAGCGGCCCGGAGCATCTTGACGACCCACGCCTTGCGCTCTGCGCCGCGCTTTGTCCCCTGGATTTCCTGCTCAGCCCTCTCGATGAGGTCCAGCACCAGCGGCTTTACCGCTGCGCCGTAGCCCAGCCGGATGCAGCCCAGAGCGTAAAAGATCACGCCCCCCAGCATCAGCACTGCCGCCACCGGGGCAGGGATAAGGTCAAAAAGCTTAGTTGCCAGTGCTTCCATGATTGGTCACTCCTTTTAACAGATAGTTGTCGATGTCGGCGCGGCTCTTCTGCATCCCCTCGCGATTGTTGCCGGACAGCTGCGCGTCCAGCAGATTGCGCACCCCGTCGAGGGTCAGACGGCTCACCTCGTCGATTTCTTCAAAGCGGCGCAGGTCACGGGCAAGGGCTTGTGTGTGCTGAAGCTGGCCCTGCTCCAAGGTGCCGATGCGCTTGTCCAGCTCATCCAGCCGCTTGTTCTGCGCGTTGTCCGGCTCCTGCGCCTTTTTGATGTACTTGTGGATAATTTCCAGCACCTTGTCGATGGTGATGGCTGCAGCGCACAGGCTGCCCAGGATGCCCAGTACCCACAGCAAAGCTTCTTTTTCGGTCATTTGCCCTCCCGAAGACGGGTCAGGCCCTTCTTGTGGATGATTTTCGGATAGTTGAGGGTGGTGACGTTGAGGTCTACGTTGCCCGTGATGCCCGGCACAGCGCCCTTGCTGGTGTGCTGGTGAGCGTTGTAGTTAAACGTCACGTTGGGCGTCTTGCCGGTGTAGTCGGCAAGCCAGACGTCCCACCGAGAGGACAGCCTCGCCATGTCCAGCTCATACTTGTAACCGGTGTAGGTGTACAGCTGGGCGTAAAAGCCCATCTTTTCTACCTGTTCCAGCGCATAGGCGGTGAGATTGGACAGGTCAAGCGTGGACAGCTGCTTGAGCTTGTTTTCCTCCACGTCCACGCAGATGGGGAGAGAAAACTCCTTGCCGTACACCGCCTGCCGCAGAAGGGCAAGCTCTGCATCGGCCATGGCCTCGCTGGTGGCGTAGGTGTAGTAGTAGACGCCCACGTCCAGCCCGGCAGCCCGGGCGTTGCGGTAGTTGGTCTCAAAGGTCGGGTCGATGTACAGGCCGTCTGCCCGCTTGGAGAGCTTGCGGTTGGTGCTCACGGTCTTGAGCATTGCCCCCTTGTAGCCCGCCGCCGCCACCTGCGCCCAGTCGATAAGGCCCTGATACCGGCTCACATCCACAAAGCGATAGGGCGGGTCACCCTCCCAGCCGGTTACAGCCTCTGCCCCGGGGGGTTCGGGAGGCTCCGGTGCGGGCTTTGCCTCTTCGGCATCCTGCTTGTCCCCCGGGCCAAAGATGGCCCGCACCAGCTTTTCCAGCAGCTCCAGCAGTTTACTCATTGTAGTCCTCCCCCGTGATCTCCTTGTACTGCTCTGCGGTGATCTCGTCCTCGGCCACCCGCTTGGCCAGCTCCCGCTTGACCCCGGTGCGGCGGCTTGCGGGCATCTCTGCCCAGGTCTTAGTCCCTGCGACCAGTCTGTTTGCCCAGATTTTGTCCATTTTGAAATCCTCCTTACTTGTTGACGGCGGCATCCAGCTCGCACAGCGAGTCCTCGATAGTCGCCAGCCGTTCCTGTGATTCCATATCCTGCTCGCACAGGGCGTCTTCCATCTCTGCGGCGGTCTTTGCCAGCCGCTCCGCCACGGGGCCGGTCTTGTCGGTCATCCGGTAGTGGCGTTCGATCTCGTACCAGTCATAGCAGCGCCCCTCCGCGTCCTCCGCGCTGCGCAGTTTGCGGACGATGCGGAAACTGTCGGTGATGGTCTGGTCGGGATACTCCCGCTCGATCTGGTGATACCCGGTCAGATCCGTGTGGTGGCTGCCCTTGGTCTTGAGGACTTCGATGCGGCCCTTTGTACCAAATACGTATTCCATGCGGTCTCCTCCTTATAAAGTTCAGCGCCTTACGGCGCAATCATCTGAGTGGGCTGCGGCCCCCTCAGACTCCCCCGTTGGGGAGTTCCTGGAGGCGGCAGCCGATGTACCCGCTATAGTCTGACGCGCTGTAGTAGTTGACGTAGAACAAACCAGAGTTGGAGTAGTGGCCATAGCTACCACCGACGTAGAGGCACGGGTCCGACGAGCTGAAGAACCAGCTATCGCACGAGTACGTTGCGTCACTACCGGACGCGGATGTGGGGATAAACACCGGGAAGTCGCCGTTTGCCTTGACCCTGAATGCGGACGGCCAGCCATTGGACGGAACGCCCGCCGCCGTGCCGCCGCTGCTGTCGCTGAAGTTTGCGGGGTTGAGGATGATGTTCAGGCCGTTGCCGTTGTTGTAGCAGCCATCGCACCAGTCAAACACGTTATCCCACAGGCCCTCGATGTTGCGGTACTGCGTACCGCCGTAGGCGGCCCGGTTGCTCTGATCGGTGCCGGTATGATACGGCATCGAGTCGGTATAACCCATCGTAAAGGCGTTGCTGCTCGGACTGCATCCATAGCCGATTTTCGCCTGACTGTTCCAGTCGGCGAACTCGACGATGTACAGCAGCCAGAGCGTAAACCTCATAGCAAAATCGCACTGCCAGATGGCAGAGCCGAGGCCGTGGATGTTCGCCCGGGCAGAGGAGCGGGTCATGTTCGCCCTGGGGCTGCCGGTGCCGCTCCTATAGCTGCTGTTGCAGTGGTATCTGCCGATATACACCACGTCCCGTTCTCCGTGGCCGTCGCCTCTGTCCATGTGGGCAGGGCTGACGCTGTAACCCTCTACCGCGCGTTCGGCAATTTGGATGGTCATGCCAGCGCCATTTTGCTCCAGTTTATACCAGAATTTGGGGATAGCCACCATCGTGCCGCCGGTGCGTTCACTTTTTACCATGCCCGCCCAGGGCTGTAAGTTGTCAAAGGGACTGCCATAGCTGCTTGCGCCCGCGACGTAAGGCACCGGGTCGGTAAAGTCTGCCGCCTCGTCGGTGCGGCTCCACTTGGTGGTGCTGGTGCCGTCCCAGCTTGCGCCGTAGATGTGGATATAGGAAAGCTTAAGGGGGTAGTCCCTATACTCGCTCACCTTCACTCTGCGCTCGGTGGTCTCGTCGCCCAGCGTGGCCGTTACCGTCCACGTGCCAGCGATGGGCAAATACAGCTTGATGCTGCCGCTCTCCGGCACCGTGCCGGAGACGGTCTTGTCCCCGCACTGGGCGGTGACGGTGCTGCCCGCCTTAACCGTGACGGTCAGGGTGTAGTAGGTCAGGGTAAGGGTCTTGGTGCGGCAATACTCCGCCTGCATTGTCTCCGTGGCCACGCCGGTGCCGAGCGTGGCGGTGACCTCCCACTCGCCGTCGTGGGGCAGGGCCGCAGAAAAGCTGCCGTCGGTGGCCGTGCCAGTTACCTTTTTGTCCCCGCTGACTGCGGTGACGGTGCTTCCCGCTTCCGTCTGCACCACCACCCGGGGCAGTACGATGCTGCCTACCGCCGCAGCGTCCGCCGCAGCGCCGGAGATGGTGAGGGTGGGGTCGGTCTTGATGGCGTCGATGCGGTCTCCCACGGCTTTGGCGTCTGCGGGTGCGCCCTTGACTGTCAGGGTGGGGTCGGTGCTTACGATAGCCGCTGCATTGTCCGCATACTGCTTCGCCGCAGCTTCACTCTTCGCCGCAGCGTCTTTACTTTTTTCCGAAGAGGTTGCGGCTAATTCAGCAGCGTCTTTTGCGGTTGACGCAACGGTTGCGGCGGCTTCTGCCTTTTCCTTTGCAATGTCAGCCCCTGCAACATCACTCAGAGTGTTGAGGGTGTCGGCGTTCATTGGAGTACCCTCGACAACAGGTTCATCATTACGAATCAAAGTGATGATTTCTGATGTGCCATCAGATTTCATCATAGTCCAACGCCCGGGATATTTTGCTTTTCGGTCAACAAAATGCATAATAGGGTTCACCTCCGCATATTGTATCTGAACAATAAAGTAAATGGTCCTTTGCCATCGCTTCAATGTCAGACAAAACTTTTTCTACTTGATTGATAACCGCAAAATGATAACTCAGCGCCTCGGGAACTCCCGGGGTAGAACTTTTGCCGCTGCATTTGGAACGAATGGCTTTCACGTTATCAATCCACCGAGTGGCATCCGCAATGGTCAGATAATCATTGATTGTCCAACCAGCTTCCACAGGCACAGTTAAACCGATTGTTCCTGAAAAAATAAGCTTGCTGTCGTCGCCGTAATAAGCGCTTCCATTTGTAATGTTGACGTAGTCGTTTGCGACGACCCATGAGGGCTCGACAGAGGGCGGGTAGAAGTTGTTGGAGGCGGCGAAATAGAGCTGGTATTCGACACCCTTTTCCAGCGGGAAATCGCCCATGTCCAACACCACGTCGTTGTAGCCGCGGATAATGTCGATGAACTTATCCACTAGGGCGGTCGTGGAGCCGTACTTGCGCAGGACGGTGCGCATCGTGCCCGGCACATAGCCCTTGACGCGGAACTCCAGCGAGCGGAGTCGCAGGCCCGCTTTCTTGGCAGTCAGCGGCATGAAGAACTCGTACTTGGCGGGATAAGTGTCCCACGCGGGAATGTCGCCGCTTTCATTTTTCGCAGTAACAACTTGAATGTTTTGCTGTACAATCCTTGCAGAATAAGATGCGCCAACGATTTCAGCAAGTTCTTTGATTCCGTTTTCAATGCGGTTGTAATCGGTGTAGCTGAGCGCACCTTTCATACCAGAAGCCCATTCTTGCTGCTCCTCTTCTGTCCATGTGCCGGTTCTTGCCTTTGCGGTCAGCTCTTTGACCCGGTCTATATCCGCCTGCGTTCGGTCGGTTATCCATGTTGCCATATTTCGCCTCTTAAAAAATCAGTTTTCCCTCAGCATCAATAGCAAGAGACTTTGGGACGGTAAATGCAGGGTGAACAACATTATCGTACTTACGAGGGGTTTCATCATTGGTGGCGTAGGAAATTGTCTCTGCATTGGTATTCACTTGTAACGTAGAATCATACACGGCGTATGCATTTACAAGTTTGCTGACCAACAGAGGCCGCCAGTACTTGTTGGCGCTTGAACTTGTGCCAGCAATATCACGAAGCATCTGAAGCGAGTACAGGTAAGGAGTTCTCGTCCAAATAGATCGTCCTCTGCTGGAGCCCTCCATGTCAGAGGCAAGCATCGTTTTCAGGATTCCAGATGCATTTTGCAGGGGAGTACCTTCGTTGTGCTTATAGCTCGGGCTGCTAGTTGTCCAATTCGGAGCATCAGAGCCTTCCGTGTCGTATCCAAACTCGTGGTGAGAAAGCAGAAAAATGCTTTTTGCCATCGTAGTCACTTTGCTACTGCCAGAATTGCAATAAGAGTCAGAAAAACCGGGAGTATAATAGATAGTCGTCTTGTCGATAGCTTGCTTCTGGGCGGAGCTGAACGAGTTGAAGTACTCTCCGTTGAGCCAGCTGTTTACGCTGCTGCTGGCGTAAGTAGACCATGTAGAGCTCCAAGCCATGATAGCCGCGTAGTGTTTTCGAACCAGAAGAGTTCGCCCGACTCCATTCAGCTCGCTTTCGTAGTCATGTTTTGCAACGATGAACTCGGCCACGTTGCCACCCTCATTCATAAGAACGGTGCTGCCTTCCGCAACATCAAACAGATTGTACGACGCCGTAGCGAAGGAACATTCTGCGGAGACGCCGCCTGCTGAAGCTGTGACAACAGCCTTGCCCGGAGAGTTCCACTTGACTTGGCAGGTGGATTTTCCTTCTGCATTCGTCAGAACGTGAAGGGAGACGATTCCTTCGGGAGAAGCTGCCCAGTTGATTTTAGGAGAGTCAATAGAAGCAGGGGAGAGGGTAGCAGACAAAATAACGGACTCGCCCCATCCAAGCTGTTCGCTGGTATGGTCAAGAGACATAGCCTGAGCATCTGCCATCATGTACCCCTCTACAGTACCTTTGAAACACCCATTGAAAGTGTACTTTACATTGGTTGCCAGCAAGACAGCATCGTAATTGAACTGATGGTGAATCTTTACCATATCAAGAGCATCAATAGTAGGGCTTGCCCGATATGTGAGAGAAGCCTTGCGGCGGTTGGAAAGGACTCCATAAGACTCTGTAAGGGCATTCCTGGATTTTGCAAGGATGTCCTTTGTGAGCATAACATTGCTCAAAGTCTGGCTGACGCCTTTGCCCGAAGGGCTTTCGGGATAAGCGTAGGTAACGCCACCTGCGGTGGTCACCACGTTGAGCATATTTTGAGCAAAGGTGATTTCCGGCCAAGAATAATTGTTCAGTACTGGAATGTCCAACACGGGATTGGATGTATCGGCTCCGTAGACTCTGTTAATTTTTATCACGCCATCACGAGTCTGGTACAAAGCCATTCCAGCAGCGTTTGCCGCAAGCTGCAAAATATCGGAATTGTGATAAGTAGACTCATCGCTTGTAATGTCGGTGGAGTAATCTTTCAGTTCATCCGAAATATCGAAGGTAATTTCATCCGCTTCCAACAGCTCCAAGGCATCGTAGCACATCTCATAGAGCGTGCCGTATTTTCTTCCGGTGTACTTCGTGCTGGATAGATACAGGAAAGCGTCTCGCGCCTGAAAGGACGCCTCAATACTGTTGGCAGGGACGCTCCACTCCGACAGGAAGAACATTCCTCCGCTCACCCATTCAGTCTTTCCGTCAACATCCATTCCATAACGAACGGTGACAGGCTGGCGCTCATAGATGTACTTGTAAATCCCTTGAGGGTTTACGGAGTCCCATGTGCGGTCACTGTTGTCTAAACTAAAGGAAATCGACTCCTGAGAAAGCTGCCCGGAGATAGGGTCTCTTGCAGAAGAATGGCTGTAGGACAAGATTTTGGTCTTGTCAAACACCAGATACCTTCCGATTTTCACTTGCTCGACCCTTACTCTTCGGTCGGGGAGACACCACTTCAGCACCTCTAGCTCTACAGCATCAAACCCGGAAAGTTCTACTTCAACGTCAGAACGAATGGATTTGTTTCCGTTCACAGTCACGGTTTTCAGCTTTTTGGCCCCAAGATATGCGCTGACCGAAAAATCTGTAGCGTATTCGTTAAACGCTGTAGACCAGCAAATTGAAACACCGGGAATCGAAGATTTGTTTTCGCTCGGAAGCTCAAGCCGAATAACAGGGTGACTTGAATCGTCAAAAATCTCGGCGCTCAAAAAACCAGTAGTTCCATACGGAGGAGAAGAAGGAACGATGCTACAGCTTCCATCAAGAACGGTGAGATTGGGCTCTCCTGTGGAATATCTCGAAATGGAAGCGTTATCAGAAAGCGCAATATTGTGAAAGGTGGAGAACGGGGCTGCCGATGACGTGACGATGGTAGCTTTTTTATTGATGCCCGGTTCAGTGATTCCGCAGGTAATCTCTACAAAAGATTCCGGAACAAGGGTTTCGTTAAATTTTTCTTTCCACTTATCGGAGACTTCAACCATACGTCATACCTCTACAAGAGAAAGTTTGCACCCTGTCCATCCCATCACGCCACCGGTCTTAGGCCCTCTACGCCACATGCCGCCGGTGCGGTCCGAAACATACATCTGGCGCGTGGTATAACCGGCTGTGGCTTGGTTATAGAATTTAACAGTGCAGTAAAAATTCGTGGTGAAAAGGCTTAAGATGTCGGCCCATTGCCGCGCGGTAAGGTAGTTCCATGACATGGAGACCTTTGCCACATCATGCCGCACGACAGCGCCAACAACTTTACCCTGAACATTTCGCCCAGAGTCCACGATCGTACTAGTCGTTCCCTCGTAAGAGGAGGGTTCCGGCAGCTCTACGCCATTCACCGTAACCAGTGCAGGAATATTGGCCATCTGAACCATCCTTTCTTAGTAAGAGTAAACTTCAGTACCCATAATGGACATGCCACGTTCTTTCTGCGTTTTTTCAACGGAAGCAGTGAGCTGCTTGCCATCAAGGTAAACTTTCACGTCCCTGCCATCAGAAATTTCTTCTCCGTAGCGCTGCCATATATCGAGGAATGCATTGTAGCAGCCATTGTACACAGCATCCCTCATCTCTTCGGAGTTTCCACTTGCGGCAGAATAGGTGCCACTATACGAACCAGACCCATAGGTAGAGTCATAGCTGGATGTGCCAGCATACTGAGAGCTGTCGCTATAGTTAGAACGGCTGATACTGCCAATAATGCCTGCGATAGCAGCGGCAATCGCCAAGCCACCGGCAACCATTGCAAAGCCGGTAGGAATGCCAAGCACAGACAACGTGCCACCGATTGCTTCCAGCATGGCGGTAAAAGCGCCGCCAATCGTAGTAATCAAACCAGCTACACCAGCAAGCATCTTCGGGAACTGGCTCAGTAAGCCACCAGACAAGCCTTTACTGATTGCAAGCGCTGCGGTCGAGAGCGGAGTCTTTGATTTAGTGAACACGCTGGTAATGTTCTCGACCATCTTTGCCGTATTTTGTGTGGCAGCGCCAAAATTCTGAGTCAGTGCGCTCACCAAATTTTTGCCAATGGTAGCGGCTGTATTCAGCAGGGAAGAAGCTTGGCTTTTCAATTCTTTGCTCAGTCTGCCAAGCAAATCGCTTGCAACGGACTTGACGCGTTTACGCTGCTCATCGCCCATAGCGCCCCAAATGCCAGCGGCAATGGTAGTGCCGACCGTTTTCCAATCTCCGCTCTGCGCGGCCTGAATGAAGGTCTGCACTGTGCCGAAGAAGTTGGTTTTGAGGTTGTTATCGAGTTCGGCCCACTTAGAGTCTAGCCCGGAAATGATTCCGTTGACGTAGCTCGTGCCGCAGTCAATGCCATAGTTCGCCATCTCTTCGCCCTTGAGCTTGGTGGCGTCTACGAGTTTATTCATAGCATCGTTGACATAACCGAGGGAGCCAATGATACCATTTGCAAGGCCTTGAACGACATAAACACCGATTTGGTGAAACACTTGCGAAGGAGAATGAATTTCAAGCGCATCTTTGAAGCCATTGACAAAACCATCAGTGAAGTTCTTAATGCCATTTGTAACGGTACTCCATGCATCTTTTAGGCCGTTGATTAGGCCGTCCCAGATGAATTTGCCAAGTTTTCTTAATTCGTCAGGAAGCTTTTTGAACTCACCGACAATAGACGAAACGATTTTGGGAATTTCAATAACAACGAAAGCCACCATACGCTCCCGCCATTTAGAAATAACGTCAAGAGCTTTGAGAATTGCAGTCCAAATATTCCCCGGCAGTTCTTCAAAAAACTTAACAACAGACGAAACGATTTTTGGAACTTCGGTTGTTACAGTAACGACCATGTTTCCGACCCACTCCCCGATTTTGCCGACGGCAAAGCCAAGGGCATAGCCGATTTTTTCAGGAAGAGAGCTAAACCACTCGCCAATGCTACTTACGATGTTCCCAACCTTTTCAGGCAGAGAAGTCATAAAGTCAATGACAGCGTTCCACTTAGTGACAATGATTTGTTTGATGGCATCGATACGCTGTTCGAAAACAGTTTCGACATAATGCATTTTAATGTCGGCTTCTGCGGCAGCATCTGTTTTTTCGCCACTCTCTTTAGCGCCCCATTTAATACCAGCCCAGTGAAGAACAAGGCCAATACCGACACCAGCAGCGGCAACGGCTCCAGCAACAGGAAGGCTTGCACCAACAAGCAATGCAACGCCAGCGCCAGCAACGCCACCAAAAATTCCCATCAAAGCAGTGATGATGGTGTCAAGAACGGGAAATTCTTTCAGCTTTTCACCAAGCGAGAATGTAATTCCCGCAAAGGTAATAAGACCTGCAAGACCGATAGAAAGCGTTGCGGCTGTACCAGCGGCTGCTCCAAGATTGGTGAGCAGTGTGATACCAGTAATAGAACCGAATGCCGTTGTTAAAGCAGCCTGAATCCATGTGCTTGCATCGCCAAGATTGGCTTCGCCGGTGCCAAGCGCATAAGTAAGGCCTGCAAGGCTTGCCACAAAAGCGATGCCCATGCCAAGCGTAACACCATCTGCGCCCATTGTGCGCCAAAGAACAAAAGAGCCAAACGCAGCAGACACCACTTCGCCTAAAAGCTCAAGAGGATTTCCACTAGATGCGTAGCCTTTTGCAAAACTGAATACTAACGATGCTTCGACAACAACTGTTGCAATCGAAAGAGCCAACTTTTGCAAATCCGTCATTTTAGAAATTGCTGTTGCAATGTCCGTCAAGAAATTGGTGATTTTCCACAATGCGAATGCAGCAGAAATAGCGCCAATAACCGGCAGCATATCTTTGATTTTCTGCTTTATAGCGTCAATCTGCTTTGCAAACTCTTCATTGTACTGCTTGAACATATCGTAACCGGACAGGTCTACATCGCCCAAGATGTTGCCAGCAGATGCGCCGCTGCCAGAGCCAGAGCTTCCCTGTGTGGGGTCAATGATGTTCAGTTCATCAAAGCCCATCGTGTAGTCCTTGAGGGCTTTGGCGGCTTTCTTTGTCGAATCGGTTGTTTCGTCCATTGCGTCACCGATGCCGCCAACACTGTCAGCACTTTTGGCAAAGTCAGTGAGCACGACTTTTACGCCCATCAGCTTTGCCACCCACTGAACGAACTCCCGGATAAGTTCAACTGCCGCAATCAGAGGAGGGAGAATGGATTTCATGGCAGGGTAAAGCAAAGAACCAACATCTCGCGCAAGACCAGACAACTGTGCTTTCAGAATGCGAATCATATTCGCAGGGCTGGAGAGCGTTCGAGCAAAATCGCCCTGTGCATCGGTGGTCTGCTTCAAAATTGCAATGTATCTCAAGGTAGCTTTATCTGCCTGAGAAAGCGTGGAAACCTGTTTATTAAAGCCAAGCGCAAGAAGTTCTTGCTGAAGTCTCGCTTGAGAAATATCAACGCCAAGCTGAAGCATTGGCTCAAGTTCGCCAGCCATAGCCGAACGAATCTTCGTAAACGCTTGCGAAATAGGAATATTTTTCAGCGAAGAAAGGTCATAGCCTAACTGGGTAAGGCTTTTAGACAAAGTATATGCTTGCTCTTTTGCAAGTCCGAAACTCTTTGTCATGCTATAAATGTTCGCCATAGCGTTCATGGCTTCTGACGGGTCGATTCCAAGCAATTGTTCCATCTTGTCAATGAAACCGCTTGCTTCGTTTGTCATGTCACCCATCGATACGCCAAACATATTAGCCGCTTCGTAGAAGTCATTGAACTTTGCAACAGCGTTGCCAAGATAATCAGCAATTGCTTTCAACGAAACCAACTTTGCCATGTTTCGCATAAAGCCGTTCATCTGATTGGACAGACTGAGATAGCTCTTACGCTGCTTTTCGTTGGCTGCGGTCACGCGGTTTGCCTGTGTGACCACTTTGCTCAACTGCGGAGGGAGCTTTGCAAAAGCATTGCCCACCTTGTCGAGCTGAGATGCAAGGGGAGTAAGGGCGACGGAAATCTTCTGGCAAGAACTTGCAAAAGAATCGAGGTCGGTGGCTTTCAGCTTATCGGTTAGGTCAGGAACCTTCCCAATCGCATTGAAAGCGCTACCAAGAGCTTTAAGGTTCGATGCGTCCAGAATGGACAGCGGAGCCAAAGCGTTAGTGAGCTGAGTAATGCTTCCAGACATGGAGTAAAAATCCACGCCGTTTAAGCCAGACACAGCCGCAGGAATCTTTTTGATTGCATTCACGACCGTGTTGATGCTCTTTGCGCTTGCGGTCGTGTTGACGTTGGAAAGTCCATTCAGAAAGCTGGTAATTTTGTCCAGCCCAGACATTCCAGCGGATGCCTGTTTCAGCGTTGCAATAGAAGTAGCCAGTTTGTCAAGGCTGTTCACAACCTTTGTGACGTTGCCCTTTGTCCGCAAATTAGAAATGGCGGTAGCGAGCTTGTCGATATTAAGCTCTGCGCCCTGCGATTCCGCAGAAATTTCTACGGATAAGCTCGTAATATCAACATCAGCCATCACTACCACCATCACTTTCCATCATGGAGAACATCATTCTCTTGATTCGCTCCTGCGCCTCAACTGCGCGTTGGTATTCATACTCGTCTTTCTCCTTTTGAGTAAGGGGAATCGGTCTGTCCATGTACTTGATAGGTTTAGACCCTTTCTTTCGGAACATATTGCCAACCGTAGAGGAAAGCGCAGATGCCATGTAAAAGCCATTTCTCCACGCTTCTGCGTTGGCCCTGCGTTCCCGCAGCTCCTCTGCATCACGGTAGACCTTCGCCAGCCAGACATCGCCGTGCCAAAACTGTTCGTAGGTCATACCGATGGAGATGTAATAGGCTTCTACATCGTGGAACAGCTTGGAGAAGGAGAATGGCTCTCCCTCTCCGTCTGTTTCCTGAGATTGTGCGGTTACACAATCTCCCACGTTGCGTTTTTTGCGGTCTTGT
>ERZ791641.720-NODE-720-length-24085-cov-2.740907_pt1 | contig 24085 bp, 18 predicted proteins | sample MGYA00510055_ERZ791641 | MGnify/ENA primary metagenome ERZ791641 (study PRJEB30046, sample SAMN00715226) | human gut metagenome | study: EMG produced TPA metagenomics assembly of the A metagenome-wide association study of gut microbiota in type 2... | reverse complement strand
CATAATTTTGTTGCAGACAAGGCAAAAATACGCAGGCGGGCTGTCGCCCGGCAAGTATTTTTCACGCAGTATGCAACAAAATTTGCCGAAAAGACACGTGTATACGCTTGTGAAGACAGGTTCTTATTGCACAAACATTTCCGTCGTTTCCGTTTCTGTCCCCGTCAGGCTCTCCGGCTTCCGGAGCACCACTGCCTGCTGATAGACCAGCTGGTAGCGGTTCTCGAACTTGTCCATGTCGTACTGGATTTTGCCCCCCAGCGGGTCGCAGACGGTAACCGTATTGGCGTTCAGGTCGTAGCCGCAGAGCAGGACGCAGTGCTCGTTGATGAGGAATACCGCATCTTCTCCCTTGGGCGTTGTCCAGTAGTAGCGTTCTTCCACGCGGCTGGTGAGGTTGATCGTCACCCACGTGATGACCGGATTGCCGTTGGCCACCTCCCACAGCAGCGTCTTCAGGGAACAGCCTGTGAGATTCTGTGCCACCTCGCCGTTGCCCTGTTCGTCAAGGTATTTCTGTGCGGTTTCCACGATTACCGGTGCATAACAGCCCCACGCGTTGGCATCGTGGGGCGAGCCGATAAAAGCTTCCCCGAATGTTGCCTGATAGGGCTCGGCACGGGTGAGATACTGGTCTGCCATGGTGAGCTTGTCCACGGGGTAGCCCAGATAGTTCAGTGCTGCCGTCAGTGTGGTCACTTCGCAGCCGGTAGGCAGTTCCGGATTTTGCAGGACCGGCTGTGCGTCCAGTTCCACCTGCGAAGCCGTCAGCACTGCCGGCTCGGTGGGGACGGTGAGTTCTGTCTGTACCGGAATGGTGCCCTGATACAGTACGCCGATCTCCTCGGTAGTGGTCGTTTTTGTCATTGCCGTGCTTTGCAGTACGGCGGTGGTTTCTTCTGTGGGAGCGTTTCTGCTGCTGTCTGACCGGAAAAAGAGCAGGTAGACTGCTGCTGCGATCAGTGCCAGAAGCAGAAGCAATGCGGTTCTCCTCCGCTGTCCCAACTGTTTTTTGGATACTTTTGCCATGATATAATACTTCTTCCCTTGTGTCCCTCTTGAACACACGTAAAAATGTTTGGGCAGCATCTGCCCTTACTTCTCCTCCTCCGCGTGGTGAGAACCGCCGGAGGTGACGATCTTTCGCCGGAAATCGGATTCTCCCTGTCCGATGACCGGCCGTGCCAGCTGGTAGATGTCGGTTGCCTGTGATTCCAGTGCCGCACAGCGTCCTGCCTCCGGACTGGTGTGAGCCAGTTCCGCCAGCGAGTGGGAAAAGGGCAGCAGCCGCTTGTTCTTGGAATCCCGCAGAATCTCCCGTCCGGTGTCGTTGAACGCCAGAATCCGACCGTATGCCGGATAATTCTGGATGTCTGCCGTGCGGATGTCCAGCAGAATGTGCAGCAGGATCCGCCGCAGCCGTGCCATGGGATAGCGTTTGGTGCGGATCGCCTGTAACAGTTCTTCCAGCGAAGCGGAACGCTTTGCCTTGTACAGACGGTGCTCCAGTCCCTGTCCGATCTCGGCAATGTCGTGGAGATCGTCTGCATCAGTGGTACGCAGTTTGTACAGAATGAGCCGTTCCAGATATTCCATAGAGGCGATGTGTCCGTTCTGTTTTGCTTCCCGCAGGGCATGCCATGCATAAGATGGCATCATTCGCCGGCAGTCGCCGCCCTCCGCAAAAAACTGCCGGATATAGGTGGCACTGGCGGTGCCGTCCGGTGCCGGCTGACTGCTGTTGTGTCCGGCTCCTCTGCGGGGAATGGTCATGGGCTGCAGGGGACTGTCCATTTCTTCAATGGCGTTGAGGTAGGCAATGGCAAGGGTGTTGTTGGGGCTGCGGAGCACGGCAGCCGTTTCTTCCCCGTAGAGCTGCCCGACCATCTGGGAGAGCACTTCCGGATAGGAATAGCCGGAACGGAGAAAGTCGTCCATGACATCGGCGTAGTCTGTCTTGCAGACCTGACACGCCTGTGCCGCCTGTGAGAGCAGGTGAATGTCCCCGCACTCGCTGCCGAAAGAGATCTCCTGCACATTTCCCAGAGCCGTCAGAAGTGCCACGCCGCCCATGGCGAAGTTCTCCGCCGGAGCCAGAGCATAGGGCACCGGCAGTTCCAGCACCAGATCGACACCGCCCTCAATGGCAAGACGGGCACGGGTGAACTTGTCCAGCAGGGCAGCATCACCACGCTGGACGAAATTGCCGCTCATGACGGCAACGATCCCCTCTGCACCGCCGCGGCGAACCTGTTCCAGATGATACAGGTGTCCGTTGTGCAGGGGATTGTATTCACAGATAATTCCACTGATTTTCATGTATGAACCTCCCGAAAAGCTGTAGAAAATGAGAAAATTGCATGATTGGTCGGGGAATTTGCGGAAACCCCTTGCAATTTTTGCAAAAAAGCTTATAATAGTATATGGGACACTCCTGGTGTCCGAAAAATGATGTCAGCGGCAGAGGTCTGCTTCGGGGACATATCGGAAAAGCAAGCAGGTACTGCCGCCGGCAGAGTTTGCTTTTCCGATGTGTTCCGACAGGTGCCGCAAAAATGAAAAAGGAGAAATTTTCCTATGATTATTCTTGTTGTCAATGCAGGAAGCTCGTCACTGAAGTATCAGCTCATCAATATGGAAGATGAGTCTGTCATCGCAAAGGGCAACTGCGACCGTATCGGTATCGATGGTCACCTGAGCCACAAGACCGCTTCCGGCGTAAAGGTGGAAAAGGACTGCGATTTCCCGACACATGCAGAAGCATTTTCCTGTCTGGTAGACGCACTGACTACCGGCGAGGGTGCTGTGATCTCCAGCATGGACGAAATTTCCGCAGTTGGGCACCGTGTAGTACAGGGTGCAGAAGTGTTCACCAAGACCACTCTGGTTACCGATGAGATCATCGAAAAGATCGACGAACTCCGCGAACTGGCTCCGGTACATAACCACGGTCATGCACTGGCTCTGTGGGCTTGTCGTAAGATCCTGCCGAACGTGCCGCAGGTCGTTGTTTTTGACACCGCATTCCACCAGACCATTCCGCAGAAGGCATTCATGTACGGCTTCCCGTATGAGGATTACGAGCAGTTCCATGTTCGTAAATATGGCTTCCACGGCACTTCTCACCGCTTTGTCACTGCCAAGCTGGCAGAAATTATGGGCAAGGATCTGAAGGATCTGAAGGTGGTTTCCTGTCATCTGGGCAATGGTTCTTCCATTACCGCAGTACAGGACGGCAAGTCTGTAGATACCACCATGGGCTTCACACCGCTGGACGGCGTACTGATGGGTACCCGCTGTGGTGCCGTTGACCCGTCTGCTGTTACCTATGTTGCAGGCAAGCACGGCTTCGGCGTTTCCGAAATGGACACATACATGAACAAGAAGTCCGGTATGCTGGGTATTTCCGGTGAGTCCTCTGACTTCCGCGACATCACCGCAGCAGCAGAAGCAGGCGACAAGCGTGCAACACTGGCAAAGGATATGCTGGTATACGACATCAAGAAGGACATCGGTGCCTATGCCGCAGCTATGAACGGTCTGGACGCTGTGATCTTTACCGGCGGTATCGGCGAAAATGCACCGAATTGCCGTGAGGAAGTCTGCGAGAACATGGAATATCTGGGTATCAAGATCGACAAGGCTGCCAACGATTTCAAGGGCGAGCTGAAGAAGATCTCCACACCGGATTCCAAGGTAGAAGTCTGGGTAATCCCGACAAACGAGGAACTGCTGATTGCTCGCGACACACTGGCAATGATCCAGAAGTAAGCAGTTTATCAGTTGCTTTCAATTTTTTAAATACTGGAAAGCGAAGTCTTTTCGAAGGCTTCGCTTTTGTTATACCGGAGGGAAAATCAATGTCAGATATGAGCACTTTTGATAATGCCGAACTGTTGCAGCAGGCTCTGTCTGCCCGCAGAAACGCCTATGCTCCCTATTCCCATTTTCAGGTGGGAGCTGTGCTGGTTACTGCGGAGGGACAGTGCTTTTCCGGCTGTAATATCGAAAACGCGTCCTATTCGCTGACGGTGTGTGCCGAACGCAGTGCGATTTTCGGGGCAGTTTCTGCCGGATTCCGACAGTTCCGGAAAATCGCCATTGTAGGCGGCATGACGGAAGAAGATGCCCGCACCCAGTCCTGTCCGCCCTGCGGAGCCTGTTTACAGGTGCTGGCGGAATTCTGTCCGCCGGAATTTTCCGTGGTGCTGGCAGACAGGGAATACCAGCTGCGGGAGTTTCTGCCCCGCCAGTTTCGGCTGTGATCCTCTTTTAGGGCAATGCCACACAAGCTTTATGCAGTGCCTTCTTTATTTTTTAGACTTATCCTTGTCTGCCGGTCGGTAGGAAGAACCGTCCGGACGAATGACAACGGTGTTGTCCAGCTGTCCTTTCAGATTTCCGATGACGGAACGGCGGTACTCCAGCCGGAGAGCGTTCTGCTCCTCCTGTTCGGCAGGAGTCAGCCCTTCTTCAGTGCGGGATTTTTTCGCCAGTTCGTTGATGCGTGCGATTTTCTTGTCGTCCATATGTGATGCCTCCTTAGAGAAAACATTTTCCTTGTATTCTTACAATTTAAGGCAATACCGCACAAAGATTGTGCGACAGATGCGTCGTCAAATTTTCCGTCAGATGAAACAAAAAGCGGTATTGCCTTTATTCACAAACTGCCGTCAGCGGCAGCGGAGAAGCTTCCGTCCGGAACGGTGCCGCCGGAATCCCATTTTTCCCGAACAGCGTAACTGCCCCGTAGTTCACCCAGTTGTACCGTGCCGCAGCAGGAGCCGGCACTTCTGCCGCCGTCAGCCGCACCGTGTCGCCGTCCAGCACTGCTCTGGCATCGTGATACACCCCGTCTGCACCGGCGATCTGGAAGCCGCAAGGTTCCCCGTGCCACTCCATGCCCTGTGCAGCATGGGAAAAGAACACCGTCAGCGTACTGCCCTCCACAACGAAGCTGCGGAAGATCGGCCCGAACGCCTCCAGTTCCCGTTCCCCGTAAGCCAGCTGCCGAGCCTGCAACGCCAGCCGGTGTCCCACAGGGTGCTTGTCCACAGGGTGAATGTTGCAGTATTCGCCGCAGTCCAGAATCACGGCAATGCCGGTATGCTTTACCGTCTGGTATACCTGCATCTGTGCTTCCCGCAGCCGGCTCCACGCCCCGTTTTCCGGCGTGTCCGCATAGGTGTGCATGGGCAGCTGCACCAGAATGAACGGCAGCCGGGCATCTTCAAAATCCTGCCGCCAGCGGGCGATCAGCATTGTCAGCAGTGTACCATAAGTATCCGGTCGGATCTCGTCGTTTTCGCCCTGATAATAGAAAAATCCCCGAATGGTATAGGGCACTACCCTTTGCAGCATGGTGTGATACATGCCGGCAGGACGATAGGGGCTTTTGATGCCCAGCGGCCCGGGGATGAAATAGGAGTAGGAATAGCCGCCCGAGCGCCGGTAGACAGGGCAGGTATTCATACAGGCGCCGCAACGCAGGCATTTGAGCATGTTGCGGTGCGCGGCATCGGCCAGCCACTCCGAGCGGCCGTTGTCCACGATCACGACGTGTATCCGTTTGCCCGGTGCAGGCTTGCGGTAGAGCGACGTGTAGGAGGTGACGGGCTGCCCCGTCCCCGAACGCGCCAAGAGGCGCGTGAAGACCGCCAGCGCCCGCATGTCGGGGATGACCTTCTCCAACCCCATGATGGCGATATGCAGGTCGGGGAACGACGTTCCCATGTCGGCATTCCCCTCGTTGGTACAGACGGCCAGCGTCCCCGTGGAAGCCACGGCGAAGTTGACGCCCGTCATGGCGATGTCGGCACCCAGGAATTTGGGCCGCAACTGGCGGCGAGCCTCATGCGTCAGGTAGGTGGGATCGCTGTTGCCGTGCTCGGTGCCGAACTCGCGTTCGAAAAGCTCGCCGACCTCCTCACGGCGTACGCCGATGGCGGGCAGCACGATGTGGCTGGGCGGCTCGTGCAGCAACTGCATGATGCGCTCCCCCAGGTCGCTTTCGACGGCATCGACGCCGCGCTGGAGCAGATAGGGCGTCAGTCCGCACTCCTCCGACAGCATCGACTTGCTCTTGATGAGGTTCTTGCCGCCGTGAGCCGATATGAGCTCCCAGACCGTGCGGTTCATCTCGTCGGCATCCGCAGCCCAGTGGACGACGATGCCGTTGGCGGTGGCGTTGCGTTCGAACTCTTCGAGGTAATGGGCCAGGTGGCTCAGCGTGTGGCGTTTGATCTGTGACGAAGCTTCCCGCAACGCCTCCCATTCGGGAACTTCGTGCATCATCTTGTCGCGCTTGGTGCGTACGGCGAACAGGGCTTTGTCGTGCCAGGCGGTGCGCGGTGCGTCGGCGATGAATTTCGCTGCGGCTTTGGAGTGGCTGCTCATAGTGTCGAGGTGAGGATTTGTACGATGTGCAGGGTGCGGATCGGGAGTTTGTCGTGGTCGATGATGCCCTGCATGTGCATCAGGCACGAACTGTCGGCGCCGGTGATGTATTCGGCGCCCGTGGAGAGGTGGTCGCGTACTTTGTCGCGTCCCATGCAGGTCGAAACAGCGTTCTCCTCGACGGAAAACATACCGCCGAAGCCGCAGCACTCGTCGATGCGCGAGGGTTCGGCGATTTCGATGCCTTCGACCATCGTGAGCAGGTCGCGCAGTTTCGAATGATAGGGCAGGTTCAGCTCGCTCGGCGAACCGAGCCCGAGCTTGCGTAATCCGTGGCAGGAGTTGTGGATGCTCACTTTGTGCGGAAAACGGGCCGGGAGCGAGGTCGGTTTTACGACGTCGTGTACGAATTCGCAGATCTCCCAGATGCGGGAATCGATGCAGGCATGTTCGCGGTAGTCGTTCAGCAGGCGGGGGTATCCCTCCTTGACGAAGACCACGCAACTGGCCGAAGGCCCCACCACGTAGTCGTATTTGGCGAACAGCGCTTCCATCCGCTCGGCCAGGGCCTTGGCGTCGCGCTCGTAGCCTGCGTTGGCCATCGGCTGGCCGCAACAGGTCTGATCGAGGGGATAATCCACCTCTACACCCAACTGTGTGAGTAGCTTGTAAGAGGCTTCGCCCACCTCGGGATAGAGCGCGTTGATGTAACAGGGAATGAAAAGTCCAACTTTCATCGGTCGTGTGTGTTTAGAAGCTGTTTGCCGAAAAAGCAACAAACAGGATTCCAAAGTTAACTTTTTTCTGAAAAATATGGATGTTGAGGGTGAAAATAGCTTTCGGCAATTTTTTCGATGTGCATTTTACGACGGTCGTGTGCGTGTAACCGATAGATTTTTCCTATATTTGCCTACTAATAGGTGGACTAATTCTTTTACAAATGCGGATACGACTTTTCACGATACCGAATTTATTGACCCTCATGAATCTGCTCTGCGGGTCGTTTGCCGTCGTGGCAGCACTGATGTACAATGATTTGACACTTGCTTTCTGGCTGATAGTCGCAGGAATCGTGTTCGATTTTTTCGATGGTTTCGTGGCCCGTCTGTTGCATTCGTCTTCGGCGATCGGGGTGCAGCTCGATTCGTTGGCGGATGTCATTACCTCGGGACTGGCTCCTGCCGCAGTGCTCTGGCAGGTTTGCCTGCAAACCGAACCTTGCTGTCTGCCGGCGGCCTGGGAGCTGGGGTATGGCGTGTTCGTCCTGACGGCGTTTTCCGCGCTGCGTCTGGCCAAGTTCAACATCGACGAAACGCAGACGGTCGAATTCTGCGGACTTCCGACGCCTGCCGGATCGCTTCTCTGCGCTTCGCTCGGCATGTTGTGGCAGCAAGGGGCGGTCGCTCTTTCTTCGGACGGGGTGTTGCTGATCGCCGTACTGACCTCCCTGCTCCTCGTTTCTCCGATCCGTATGTTCGCTCTCAAGTTCCACGGCTTCGGCTGGCGTGGAAACGAGGTGAGGTACCTCTTTCTGCTGGCGAGTATCGTGTTGATAATTATACTTCGTACATACGCTATCCCGGTAATTATCGTTCTATATATCGTCGTGTCGGCGGTTCGCTGGCTCTGCATGCGCTCGGGAAATCCCGATAAAGCACCGAAAGCCTGATTTTTTACTATCTTTGCCGCGATTTGCGCGTACGTATTCCGATGTTTCCGAAGGTGTTGAAAAAAATTCTGTGGATTTTGCTGTGGGGAGGGCTGCTGGCCTTTCCGACGTTGGAGGCATCCGCTCAATTCGACGCCAGCGCGATCCTGCGAAACCAGAACAATCAGAATCCGAACGACCCGAATAATCCGAACAATATGCTCGGCAGCAACCCGTTCCAGACGCAGAACGGCGAGGAACAACCCGCCATGCCGACCGATTCGACCAAGAAAAAACGGCTTCGAAAGCCCCTCGAATCCTATTTTTTCAACGATTCGATCCGTGCGCTGCCCAACTTTTCGTGGACGATCTCGCGGGACTACAACCAGGTGCATATCAATCCGCTCGATACCACGCTCGCCACTTTCCGCATCGACTACCCGTTTTATAAGGAAGGCGTCGGCCATGCCGCCGTGGGTGCGTTGGGACAGGCTTCGTTACCGTACAACTACTTCGAACGGCCTCAATACCGCGACTTCTCTTTTGCCGAAGGTTTCGATGTCTATACCTATCGCATGGAAAACGTCCCCTTCTACAACCTCAAACGGCCGTATTTCCACTTCATGTACCTTGAGTCGGGACAGAAGAAGTTCCGGGAGGAGAATTTCAGCCTGACGTTGGGACATAATATTTCGCCGACTACGGGCTTCAACGTCAATTATCGGTCGCGCGGCACCAAGGGCCTTTACGAGTGGTCCCGTACCAAGAACCACAACCTTTCGGTTGCCGTTTCGCACACGGGAAAGCGTTATTCGGTGCATGCCGGATTCATCAACAACCACATAGAAACACGTGAGAACGGCGGCGTGGTGGGTGAATGGGCGATCCGGGATACGACTTTCGAAATGCCGTCGGGCGTGCCGATGAGACTGACGAGCTCGCAGGCTACCAACATATACCGCAACAATGCGTTTTTCGTCGAACAGTCGTACGGTATTCCGTTGCTGCCGGTTACCGAAAGCGACTTTTCGATCGCCAATCTGCCGGCCGTATTCATCGGTCATTCGTTCGAGTACAACTCCTGGAGCAAAGTTTATAAGGATGTTCGGGGAACCTATACCGACGACCGTTACGAACGGGATGATAAAGGTAATTTCGTTCCGGCACGCGATCTCGAATATTACAAGAACTGGTTTATCAATCCCACGCAGACGCGCGACTCGATCTATGAGCGGGTGATTTCCAACCGGGTGTTCATTCAGGCGCAGCCCTGGGATCGCAACGGTGTGGTCGGTACGGTGAACGGAGGTGTAGGACTCGACCTGCACACCTATTCGCAGTTCAGGCTGGATTCCTACCTGAACGGTAAGTACGAGAAGGTGGGGAAAAGCAGTTACTTCGTATATGGATCGGTCGAAGGAAAGATCAAGAAATATGTCGATTGGGGAGCTGACGCCAAGTTCTACCCGTCGGGATATCGCGGCGGTGACGTTTCGTTCGGCGCCAATCTGGCGCTGACGGGATATATCCGCAAACGTCCCCTGATTCTCGAAGGGCGTTTCCGTATGGAAACGCGTTCGCCGGATTACTGGCAGGAGAATCTATTCTCTAACCACTACGTGTGGTTGACTCCTTTGCGCAAGGAGAATGAAACTCGTTTCGAAGTTGCTTTCCGTGTCCCCGATTATGCGTTTGAGGTCGGTGTGTGGCAAGGCATTGTCACCGATAAGATTTATTACGGTGCCGACAGCCAGATAGCGCAGGACAACGGAAGCGTCAGCGTGACGAGCGTGTACGCCCGCAAAGATTTCCGGATCGCCGGACTTCATTTGGACCATAAGGTTTTGTTGCAGTGGAGTACGAATCATAGAGTCATACCCGTTCCGCTCGTCAGCGCCTTCCTCTCGTATTACTACGAATTTTGGGCGGTGCGCAACGTGCTCCGGGTGCAGTTCGGAGTCGATGGCCATTTCAATACGCGCTACTATGCGCCCGGCTACAACCCTGCGCTCTCGGAGTTCTTCAATCAACGGGAAATCGAGGTGGGGAATTATCCCTACATGGATCTTTTCCTGATGGGCAAGTGGAAGAGAATGCGGATATTCCTGAAATATCAGCATATCAACCGGGGCCTGTTCGGAAACGGCGAATATTTCGCGATTGCGAAGTACCCGCTCAATCCGGGCATGTTTAAGATGGGTATCTCGTGGGGTTTCTATGATTAGCGTACTGTACGGCACAGGAAGCTGCCTGCAAAAGCAAGTTTTATGTTAAAGAAAACCTGTTTAATTTTCGTATTTTTAACATTACAGACCACTTTTTACGGATTCAACGCCGATTTTTCGACGTCGTCCGAAGCGGGGATTACCCTGGAGGAGAAAATGGAAGCCCGGTATGTGATCTCTCCTTACGATCACGTAATTCGGAATATCAGCGAGCGGGAGGGGAACGACTGGCGCCTGATGAGTGCTATTGCCTATCACGAGTCGCGTTTCAAAGCCGATATAGTTTCCCGCCGTGGAGCGAGGGGGCTGATGCAGATCATGCCTGCAGTGGCCCGGCAGTTCGACGTAGCCTCGGAAGAAGCCTTGCTCGATCCGGAAACCAATGTATTGCTGGCCAATAAAGTGTGGAATCGGATCGATTCGACGCTCGACCTGCCGGCGGGAATTTCCGAGAAAGACCGAATGAGCCTGATCCTGGCCTGCTACAACGGTGGAATCGGTCATGTCAATGATGCCCGGCGGCTGGCCCGTGTGAACGGCGAAGACCCCAATTCCTGGGAGGTGGTGCTCCGCTACCTGGAACTCAAGTCCGATCCCGCCTATTACCAGCACGAGGTCGTGAAGTGCGGCAAATTTACCGGCTACCGTCAGACGCGGGCTTTCGTGCAGGACGTAATGAATCGTTATAATAAGTATTGCCGGATCGCGCAGCTCTGATCCGGAGGGCGCCGAGAGGGTAAGTCCGATAACAGAACAAAAAAGCAGGGAGTGATTCCCTGCTTTTTTGTTGGAAAGCGCTGCGGATTCAGCGTTTGGTTTTCGTCGTTCGTATCCGATCGGAGGGATAGTCTGACGGCGAATATACCTATTCACCGGTTTTGTCCAGCCGGTCGTAAATCAGTTCGAGGTCATCGACGACGAGCACGCTCGAGGTGCTTCCGATGAAATAGTCGCCCCAACGGGAAGCCGAGCAGACGACGACGATATGGGTCGGTTTGCGGTCTGTCGCCACGTACTTCAGCGGTATGGTAAACTCCTGCCATTCGGAGTAGCTGGCGGTGAGCGGCAGTTGTCCGTAGCCGATTACGGCCGGACTCGTCGGATCGAAGAACGAACTGGGGTTGCGGGTGTCGATCGCAATCGGGTTTTCGGCCGATCCGAACTGTTCTCCCTGCGAGATGCCGTACTCTTCCGGGGTCCAGGTGCCGACGGCGATGTAGATCATGCCGTTGTCGGGATCGCCGACCTTGAGGTTCATCCCCGGCGGCTGGGTGCTGCCCACGTTGGTCAGCATTCCCTGGTTGTATTTGAACCAGCCGTGCAGAGCCGTCGGACGGGCTTCGAAAGGTTGTCCGAAGCAGACGATACCGTGCGTGAGATTTCGGATTCCGTAGAATATGCCTGTAAAGAGATTGCCGGCGGCCAATTTGTAAACGCCGACCAGACCTGCGAGCTTCGACGAAAGCTGTGCGGCATAGATGCCCGATGTGCCGGGACGCACGTCCGTCGTCTTGTCGGTCGGAGTAGCGTTGCCGATGCTGGCGCCTTTGTTGCCTGAATTCCAGAAGTGAATGCCGTCGGCCAGGTAGGGATAGACGACTTTGTCGATCGTTTCCCACTCTTCGAAACCTCCGTTCGGGAGTTGTGGTGCTGCTTCGGTCGTGACGCTTGCTACTTCCGTTTCGTTGCTGCCGGAGTAGGCGACTACTTCGTATTGGGTTTCCGGGGTAAGTCCCGTGATACAGGTGTCGAATGCACCGCCCGAGATGTTGATTTGCTCCTTATCGACTTCGGTCCACGCCTCGTCGCCGGTCTTGCGATAACGGAATCCCAGTTCGTCCGCGCTGTTGCCTTCGGCATAGGCCCAGATGACCCCGCTCCAGGCATCGACCTGCGTGAAGCGTACCTTGGTATCGGTAGCTTCGACGTAAAGCGACCATTTCTCTTCGAAGTCGTGGTAAGCGACGTAAACGTAGCGGACCGATTCGAACGAAGTCAGCTCGTCGATCGGAGGTGTCATCGTGGTGATGTCTGCCGGACCGAGTTTCAGCCGCGTGACCTTGAGATCGCTCAAATCGGTCCCTTCCGGAACGTATGCTTTCGCCGTAAGTTGATCGACGTCGATTTCCGCAGCGCCGATCTGCGATTCCACTTCGAAATAACGTTCGATCTGCTGGTCCGCTACGATCGTCCATTCGTAATCCTGATAAAACGAAAGGGTGAGGTAGAGCGGAGTCCGCAGGTCGAATGTCCCCGAAAGGGGTTTCGAAGACCGGGCATTTTCAGTGACCGATATTTTGTCTATCTTCACGTTGGATATGTCGGTTTGTTCGTCCAGATGGAGCGTGACGATCCGCTCCTGGGTGTTGATATCTTCGGGCGAACAGGTGAAGCCTTCGCCTTCGACACCGAGGATTTGCAGCGTGACGACCGGATATGGAATTGAGTTCTCGATGCAGGAGGTCAGCAGCAGGAGTGTGCCGATAAGGATATGCCGGAAATGTTTCATCATGCTTTGTTGGCTTTCTTGTTCCATAGATGAACGGTAACGCCGATGCGGATATTGAGCAGGTTGAGGCGGAACCGCATTTTCGAAGCTGTTCGTTGGCCGATTTCGTTGCCGTTGGCATCTTTCTGCTTGATCTTGGTGTATTCGATACCTCCCAGCCCGAAGGAAACGGTGCTGCACACGTTCGGGAAGATGTAAACCGCCAGACCCGGATTGAACCCGAGCGACAGTTTCAGGTCGTCGCTGAACGTGCTTCTGAGGGTGCCTTCGGTTTCGTAGGTAAACTCCGAATTACCGGTCTTCATCGAAAGATCTACTTCACCGAAAAGCCCGAAGTGTCCTTTGCTGTCCAATCCCGCATAGGAGCGGAAATAGAGGCCGACCGACAGTGCACTGCTTTGCAGGTGGAGGTTTTTGAAGGCCAGATTGACGTCGTTTTGCTCTCCCAGATTGAAATTGCCCGTGTCCAGCGTTCCGTTGATGTTGGTGTATCCGAAACGGACGCCGGCCGACATGTTGTCCTTGAAGAAGTAGCCTACAGAGGGGTTGATGGTGAAGATACTGCCGTTCAGATTCAGGTTGTCCAGGATCAGCAGGTAGTCCGTGTCGTCGCTTGAGAGGGTGCCGTAAGATACGGTGAGGCCCAGGGCGATTTCACCTGCATAGGCGAATTTGATTTTGTTGATTTCACGGTCGATTCTCCGTTTCATCGGCAGGAATCGTTGTTTCCGACGTACCGGGGAAACCGAGGTCGGCATCGATGCGGACGAGTCGCTCAGATCGGCGTAGAACGTCGGGGCCGGAAGTTCCTCGATGACAGGGACGGTCGTCGGAACCGGAGTGGCGTAGAGGCTGTCCTGCAAGCGGGAAGACGGAATTGCCTCCAGGGATGTCGGTTCCTGGGCTCGGAGCATGGAAACCGTTGCGACGGCTATCAGTATGGTAAAAATCAGTCGTTTCATCGTATTTCCGCGTTATAGATAGAGAGATATACCCAGCCCGATCGACAGGATATTGACTTTGAAATTCATCAGGCTCGAAGTTCGCTTTCCGACGGTTACCTGGTTGTGTACCTGGCGTGTCCGGGTGTAGGAAAGACCCATTACGCCGACATTGACTTCGAAAGCTACGTTGTTGGTGGCGAAGGCTACCAGGCCGGGCGATATGCCGATCGAGGCGGAGAAATTGGTTTCGTAAGTGCCCCGGATCGGGGAGTCCGCAGCGAACCGGGACTGGCCGCCGCCCAATGTCAGGCTGGTTTCGTTGAACAGGGCGAAGCGCTTGTTTTGTCCCAGAGGGATGTACTGACGCCAGATGAAAGCTCCGGAGTAGTTGTGTTGCAGTGCGTTGTAGAAATCGACACCGAGGTCGATGTCGCTGCCCAGTTTGATGCTGCCGCTATCTATGCGGAGCAATGAGCGGGAATAGATGAATTTGACGCCGATAGCCATGTTGTCCCGGATCGCGTAGGCGATCAGGGGGGTGACTTTGAAGGTGTAGCCGTCTGAGTTGATATCTTCGATTACCAGAAACGTGTAATCTTTGTTCGTGTGGGTAGAGTAGGAGGCGGAGGCTCCGAAAATCCATTGTCCCCGGGGGACGAACTGGTTGGACATGGAAGTCAGGCCCCGTTCTGCGCGAGGATCGGCCTTACGCTCCGGGGCGGATTCCATCGGAGCAGGCGATTGTGCATCGGTCCGAAGCGGATGTTCGGGCCGAGGGCTTTCGGAGCCCGTGTTCACGGTTTCCGAAGAATCGGGTTGCGGTATTGCCGAATCAATCGCAGGTCCCGGAGCGGCCTGCGATTGATTGCTTGCAAAACATAGACACAGTGACAGTGTCAGTGTCAGGATGGCGACGGTTCCTCGCATGAAAATCAATATACAAATTCGATGTCGTCGATATACATTCTGCTCTCCTTGTTCCCTTCCATGTAGTCACCGCAGTAGCTCGCCGAGGCTGTTACCATCAGGTAATTGGGCTTTTCATCACTGCGGTATTTGATGGGAATTACGATCTTTTTCCAATCGCTTTGGGAGGTATCGTTGAGCCAGTCCCCGTGGCCGTAGATGGGGCCTTCGGGCAGGCTTTCCTGGGAAGGATCGAAGAAGGTGCTCTGGTCGTTCGTGTCGATCTTGTGGTAGGAGCTCCATTTGCCCATGCAGACGAAGAAGCGGGCCTTGTCGCCGGACCCGACCGTCCCTTTGTACCAGAATGTGATCGCTTTGGGACGGGCGTTGAAGGTGAACGGACGACCCATATACACATCGCCTTTGGTGATGTTGTGAACACCGCCGAAGGCTCCGATGAAGAGGTTGCCGGCAGCGATTACGCCGAAAGCGCTCTGGGTCTTGAGCAGGGCGGACTTGCTCCCGGTCGATCCCGGACGGGGATCGTCTGCGGGTTCGGTCACCACGATACCGGCGGCATTGGCACCGGGGTTACCCGTACCCCAGAATCCGGTATAGCCTGTACCCATGCCGTTCGAGCCGATTTCGTCCGCCGAGCAGGGGTACCAGGTTTTGCTGTTCGTCCAGGTTTCGAATCCCGCATTGGGAAGCTGAATGCCCGTTGCGGCCGAGAAATTGTGTATCTCGCCCGTTTCCGCATCGTTGATGAGCAACTGGTATTCGTAATCGCGGTCTGCGGCGAAGTCGATGGCTTGTGCCGTATAGGTATAGTCGGCACCCGCAACGGCGGTTACGGTCTTCCACTCACCGAAGGCAGGCGACTCCGCCAGGCGTTCGCGTTCGCGGTAACGTACTTTGACGTTGGTGAGCGCCGGATCGGTGACGATTACCTGAAAATCGGCCGTATTGAGCCAGAGGTCGTACACCGCCAGGTCGGTGAGTCCGGGTGTTGCGATGCGGGCTTTGCCCGTACCTTCGGCTTGTGCGACGTCGGTCATCGTAAATTCTACTTCGTGAATGCCGCCGGCGAACGTGGAGAAGAAGGTTCCGCCGAGGGAGAGTTTGCCGCTGTTGTCGTCGGTCTTGGTGTAGCTGATGCCTTTGGCTGCGGCTTCCGGAAGCAGCGCGCCGTCGCTCAACACCTGGATCGTTTCGTCGTTGGCCTTGATGGAGATGCCCGAAAGCGCCTGTACCGAGGATACTGCGAACGAAATGTCGTCCGTGTTGAATCCGATTACCGAGTTGATGTCGAATCCGTCGCCCTTGATCGTCGGCTGCGGGCTGAAGATGAAGGGATCTTCGTGGATCTCTCCGTCCTGATCGACCTGTACGGTGATGCCCAGGTAACCGTTCGGAGTCTTCGAATACTTGAATGTCAGCGTATAAAGATTGCCGCTTTCGGGTGTCGGAATGACTCCGGTTTTAGAAACGCTACCCAACTCCGTGCTCGAGCTGTAAAAGCCCCAACTCAGGTTGTGAACATCTTCGGGCAGCAGGTAATAACCCGTTGCGTTCTCGGTGTATTTGAGCGTCGGTACCGAGCCGTTTTCAGCTTCCGTTTTGGAGAAGGTGTCGATGGCGCTGACGTAAGCCTTGAATCCCGGATCCATTTTGTCCAGAATCGTCTGATCGAAGACGACTTTGACGCCGATGTTGGTGGTTGGGCAGACTACCTCTTTGAGGACGGTCTGTTGGGGTTCGATATCGACGTCCAATTCGCCGTAATAACTCTTGTTGGTGAAGGTCGCCTGGCTCTGGTCCCCTGCTTCCACTTTGATACGGTAGGACCCTGCCACCAGGTAGAAATCACCCGGAGCTTCCGTAGCCGGCTGGTATTTGCGGATCAGCTTCTCTTCTCCGTTTTCGATCTTATAGACGCGCATGATACTCCGATCCAGAGCGTTGTATGCGTCGGCACGCGAGCCGCCGATATTGACGCTCAGGCGCAGGGTTCCCATCTCTTCCGAGGCGTTGCCGTCGATGTCGCTCTGCGAGCAGGCTGCGGTCAGGAAGGCCACGCCTGCAAGCAGCGAAATATATTTAAGAATCTTTTTCATCACTGTTTCGGTTTACTGTTGGGGAACATAGAGCATGATGGACTTGATGTTCTGTCCCGAAGCATCCGTTGCGGTCAATTTGAAGTCCGTGTTGCCCGGAGCTACGGCATAGAGCATCGTCATAAACTGAGAAATGTCGAATTGCAGGGTTTTCTGTCCGACGATTTCGTCTTTGGTCTTAAACCCTAACGAGTGGAGTCCTTCGTCCATTTTGTCGGAAGCCGGATTGACCAGATCCATATGCGCTTCCAAGCCGATACCGAGGCTTTCGAGGACTTCGGCGGTGAGGGCATCGCTGATGATATCGACCGTCAGGCCGGTTATTCCGCTCTCGGAGGCGAGGTTGATGAAGACGTTCATACCCTCCTCCGTGAGCGTGTGGCGGGAGTCGATATCGACAATATCCGTACCTTCCGGATTGGTGCTCCAGAAGATGTTCGGTCCCTCTGCGGTGCCGCTGTCGTGGGTGACCTTGATGGTCATTGTCGTGTAGGAGCGACGGCCTTCGGAGTCGATGGCGATGAACTTCGCGGTATGGGTGCCCGTGTGGTCGTACAATCCTTTCATACCGTTGTAATTGACCTTGACGAGCAGATCGGAGCCGCTTTGCTTGACTACGCAGTAGTCGCCGGCCGGATTTTCGCCCGGCCAGAGGGCTACCGTGTTGTTGCTGTAGCCGGCCGTTGCGAGAGCTTCCAGGAACTGGGCGTTGTCCGAATCGAAGACAACCTCCAGCGAGGCAACGGTCGAACCCTGGTAAGGAGTTACGACGGCCGTAATCATCGGGGAGCAGCTCTGAACGTCGAAGTCGAACATGCTGGTCGTGATGGGGTAGGGCTGGGCGATATCCCCGTTTTCGAGGGTTACTGCCGGAGAGTTCTCGTCCGAAATTTCTTCGTCGGGAATCTCCTCTTCGCCGTAAGAATAGAACGAAGACATGACATCCACGTCGATTTTCTCGTCGTAAACCCATGTTTCGACCGTAACCTGGAATTGGACGTTGCCGTCGCTGGCATGCAGGATCTTGATGTTGATCTTGCGCCATTGTCCGGCTTTGACGTTCTGTATCTCCTGGCTCCAATTGACCGGCACGTAGGAGGCTGGCTCTCCCTCGCCGGCTTTGTTGTATTGGCCGGAAAGGACGATTTTCAGGGTGTTGTCCGTATCGACTGCGCGGAAGAAACCGGGTTTGAGCGTTTCGCCCGTGGCTTCGGGGCGTCCGTAAACCAGGGAATTGTCCTGGATCGAAAGGGTGACGGTGAGTTTGTCTGTTTCGTCGTCCGGCTTGAACAGGCTGTCCAAATCGGCGGAAAGTCCGACCGTCGCCTTGATATTTCCCAATTTGCAGACCAGGTTATTGACCGTGGTCGTGAGCTTTTTGATTACGTTGACCGAAATTTCGCCGTAATAGACGGGCGTTTCCCACGCCACGTCGGGTGTGCTGGCGTAATTGGGCGATTCCGCCGTGACGGTATAGCTGTCCTGCGGTAATTCGATATTGCCCGTGGTCTTTATTTCAGCATAGGTGTAGCTGCCGACCTGTTCTTTTTTCGAATTGTAAATCTTTACGATATAATCGTCCGGTGCGTCCACCGTGCTGCGCGTCGAAGAGGTGCCGGGAGCGTTGTCCGTCGGCAAAATTTCCATGTCGTCCGCTACGGTCAGGTCCCAGTTCTCAAAGCTCAGGATACCCGTTTCCGAACCGGGTCCTTCCGGTTGTTCGCCCGTCGGGAGATCGTCTTTTCCGCATCCCGCCGCCATGAAAAGACAGCAGAGCGGCAAGAGCAAATATTTGGTAAAAGTCTTCATAGGATCTGTTTTTAGCTTATTTTATACGGGGTTATGCTTCGGGGTTGAGTTCGATTTCCTGCGGGGGTACTTCGGTCAGCGTATCGTCCAGTCGGATGCTGATGCTGCCCTGTCCCGCCTGCGAAGCGTCGATCCGGATTTTGTGCCAGGTGCGGGCCGTCGTGACACCGATCTGCTGCTGCGGGAATTCCACTTTCACGCCGTTCTGCGCCTTCACCGCCGTACCTTTGAGCAGAAGTTTGCTTCCCGGCTTGACGAAGATCGGAGTATCGGGCGACGAGGAGTGGGTGAAACTGAAATTGTTGCCCGCTTCGGTCTGGACGGTGAATTGCGCTTCGGAATAGTATTTCTTGAACCACTCGCCGCATTCGAGGCTGATTACCGAGTTCGTGAGCGAGGCGGTAATGGTCTTTTGAATCGTCTTGCGGGCGAGAATTGGAAAGTCGAGCGCTCCCTGGGAGCAGAAAGCCGTGCTGCCCTCCTGCTGCGGATCGCCGTAGCTGATCGTCGCCGTATAGTCGCCGCTGGGCATGAAGGGGGCCGTATATTCGCTGAGCGTGGTGTATTCGGCGAGGTATTCCGCTGTCGCGGTGCCTTCTTTGCCTTTTACGACCAGCTTGAAGCTGTTGCCGGACGGCTTGCAGTTGTCCGGCAGGGACGTTTGCGCCCGGGTCGTCTGCGAATCGACCTCGGAGCAGGTCGTGGTCCGGAATTCGACCGAGCCCTCCCCGTCTGTCGTTTCGGGGATTTCCTCTTTCGAGCAGCCCCCCCCCAACAGTGCAAGGGTCGTTAGAATCAACAGGTATTTTTTCATAGGGTTATTGATTTGGAGGTTTATTTTACGATGGTTACGCGGATGTTGTCGAGGTACATATACCAAGTTCTCGATACCCATCCGTTGCCGATGAAGTTGTATGTTCTCTGAGTCAGCCACGACAGGCGCGTTGCATTCGTTGCTGCGGGAACTTCGCAGGTGCATACTCCCTGAATATTTCCGAACGATACGCCGCTCAGTGTATTGAGGTTGTCGATCTGTTCTTTCAGCGTGTTTTCGAGGCCGTCGTTACCTTTTTTAGGTGCCGTATCCGTGAGGGTTCCGAAACTGCAATAGAGATAGTCGTTGTCCTTGTTGGCATTGAAGGTCACTTTCAGCTTTACGGTTTTTCCGGGTTTGATATAGGCGAGCGGCGGAGTGTCGAGCCGTCCCGGATACTGGGCTATGGTTTCGTGTCGGACGGAAATACGCATCGCCTTTTGCGAAACCTGAAGACGGGTTCCCGTCCAACCCTCGTCAAAGCCGTACTGCGACAGAGAGATACCGTCCGGATTGGATGTCGTAGCTTCTGTTTTGTATTCGAAATCGGTTTTATCGTCGAAATCTTCCGAAAGAAGGTACGGGATTTTGAGTGCGATCGGCAGATGTTCGCCGGGAGTGAACGAAGCGACGCTTACATTTTGCGGCACGAGGGCATTTTCGGTTTCGAAGCTGACCTGCAACGGTTGTTGAGCCAGCAGATCGCCGTAAAGGTCGCCGTAGAAAGCCACCGTGTATTTGTTGGATTCGTCGATGGGGAAGGTCTGCTCGGTCGTCCCGTCGCGGAAAGTCATTCCTTCGGGAGCTTTGACGATCAGGTTGTAAGGCTCTTCACCCAGATTCGAGGAGTCGCCCGTGACCGAAAAATCGACATAGCTTACCGGCAACTCGGTCGGGATCGTCAAGGTAATGGGGGTGATGTGTCCCGCCGCCATTTCGCGGTCGATCGGGACGGAGAGCGTGTGGGAACGGTATCCGTTTGCTGTATAGGCCGTAAAAGAGATGTCGCCGCTTACCGTCGTGGGGTTGATGAAGGCCCAGGCATAGTTTTCGGCTTCGTCCGTCAGCGGGGTATTCAGATCGAGCGTGATGCTCTTCGAGCCTTCGGTCAGGGACATTGGGGCCGACGGATCGGCAGCGTCGAACGAAACGGTTCCGACGACTTCTGTCGGGAAATCGATGACCAGACGTGTGATCGGTTCGCCCCAGATGTTGCGGCCTGCAGGGACTTCGATTCGCAGTGCGTGGCATTTGTGACGGAAGCGCAGCGCGTGCGACGGTGGAGTTTCGAGCATTTGGTCGGACTGTTCGAACAGGGGAAGCGCGTCGGCGGTCAGCGGATCGGCGGCCAGAATATCCCATTTCCCTTCGTAACGGCCCGTCTGTTCTGCCGGGATCCGGTAAGATACCTGCGTGCCGCTGACGCTTTCGGGCACCGGGCTGACGGCCGTGTAGGTATAGGTTCCTGCCGGCATATCGGCGACCGTCGAGCTGAAAACGGCGGTCGAATAGCTGGGGGGGAAGTAGGCCAGCGAGAAATGCTGGGCGTTGAGCGTATAGTTGCTGCCGTCGGCGGTCGCCCAAAGGGCGATCTTGTCATTTTTGTCCCAGCGGGTCGAAGCCCAGTCGTTGTCGTCGATCCAGGTTCGGGTACCGTCGGGCAGACTGTAAACCTGCGGTTCTTTCGTGTTGTCGCACAAAATGGCGACTTCGACTCCGCCGGACGGAGAAGTCGGCTGCTCGATTTCCTCGTTGCGGGAGCAGGCGCCGATCAGAAGCAGCGCCAGTACAGGGAGAAGGATCCGATGTTTTTTCGCCATAAGACAGTTAGTGAATGATATTCACAATTTTCACAAAAATAGACGGGTTTTTTCTATAATGGAAATAAATTCAACGAAACGGGTAAAGTTCATCACGAATCCCCGGTTTTACGGGCGTTTTGTTTGAGATAACAGCGTGGAATTAACGTCAAATACCTCCTTATTCCAAGGAGGTATTTGACGGAATATCGCTGAATGGAGTTAATATACCCATTCGAAGTCATCGACATAGAGGCAGGCTTTCGAGTAGCCCGTCATGTAGTCGCCGTAGGCATTCGCGGCGCATGAGATCACGATCGTGTAGTTCCCTGTGGGAGCCGGAGCTTTCTCTTCGTACCAATGGATTTTGAGTGCGTCTTCGGAAGAAACCAAGGCATCGCCGGGGGTGCTTTGATCGATCCACATCGAGCCGTAGCCGACGACTTTACCTGCTTCCGATACGACGTCCGCTCCGTTGGCCGGATCCCAGGCTCCCGTGGTCGAGCCGGTTCCCGAAACGACCGTGTGGGGCTGGGACCAGTCCACGATCGCCACGAAGATACGGCATTTGTCAGGATCGCCCTTGGCCACACCGGGGGCCGGATTTTGCGATCGCACGATGTCGATGTCGCCGGTCGTGGCGTGATATTTTACGCGCAAAGCCTTGGGACGTGCCGTGTAGGTGTATTTGCTGCCGAATTTCACCGTACCGGTCATGCTGGCATAGTTGAAACTCCCGGTAAAGAGATTGCCTGCAGCCAGGACGAACATATTTTTGCTCTGCAGTTTCGCTGCGGGTGCCGCTGCGCCGAATTTATCCGTGGTAGAAGAACACAAATCTGTCGTGATGCCGTTATTGCCGCAGTCCCAGAAAGAATCTCCGGTTTTATTGGGGTAGGGAACGTCTTTGCTTCCGGACAGACCTGCCCGGGAAACAGTACTCCATTCCGACATGTCCGCGTTGGGAATTACATCGCCTTTGGCCGTCGTGAAGCGGCCGGTTTCCTTTTCTGTACCGTCCAGCTTCAAGCGGTAATCGTAGGTCGTACCTGCGAAAACGCCGGTGGCATAGTCCGGTTCGTAAACGGTTTTACCCATTTCGTTGGTCGATGAACTCCAGGTCGGCTCGATCGCGGCCGTGAAAGTGCCGTTGCCGTTGTCGGAAACGGTCGCCTGCTGCCAGGCGTCGTCGGTGCTGCGCTTGTATTCGAGCGTCGCGCTCGCGGCCGTTGCGGAGGGGACGATTTTCAGCGTTGCGGTATTTTGCCACAGGTCGGCGGTTTCGAGCGTTACCTGGCCGTAATGGAAGGTCAGGTCCTGTACGGTCGTCTGGCCGGCCAGGTCGGTAACGGACACCTTGAATACGTGGTTGCCGATTGCATCGGGGAGCATCGCAATCATCGGGACGAGCTTGGTGATGTCGAATACGGTCGATTTCGTATATTGGATCTCCGTGCTGCATTTCAGACCCAAGTCTTTGTATTGGATGCTTCCTGCGATCGAAGTTTCGTGTACCAGATCGAGGTTTTGTATCCCCAGCGAGTTCAGGGCGTCGGAAACGATTTCGACTTTCAGTTCGGCGATACCGCCCGGTACCGTGATGTCGATGGCTGCGGGGTAGGTGAGCGACTGGTCCGGCCCTACCGTGATTTCATGCGTGGCGTCGATGTCCTGGTCGGGCCAGTCGAGCGACGGGGCAGGAATGGCGGAGGGGGTCAGCGTGCCGACCTCTTTCTTGTAGAGGACACCCGCCTCGAACGGCTTGTCGGTACGGTCGATCTTTACGGAGGCCATCTGTTTGGTGGCGGTGATGATGTCCAGATTCAGGTTGTAATTGCCCGGCAGGACATTGAAGAAGGCGTCCAGTTGAGCTGCGGCCGATGCAGACCCGCCGTCGAAGTTTATCAGAATCGACTTCGACCGTTCTTCCGTGTCGAGTGCGGGTGCGGCGGCCTCTCCTTGTGCCAGGTCGAAATTCAGGGATTTGGCCGACAGGAAATCGTCGCTTTCCGCCGTCAGCAGCACGCAGCGAATCGGGTCGGAGGTCGAATTGGTCAGGTCGAAATCCAGGATCGACGTCAGCCGCTGCATATTGAAGCGGATCCTTTCGCCGCTGTCATCGACGCCTTCCGCTGAATTGGCCGTAGTTTGTGCGGGTGCTATCAGAATGTCGAACAGGCTGTTGTAGGTTCCGCCCTTCTGGATGCGGGTATTGCCGAAAGGAATGGTGGCCGACGTGCCGTTCAGGGATTGCTCTCCGTGGGGATAATAGGCCAGGTAGGTCCAGGCGCCGGTTCCCGGAGTGAGTTCACCTTTGAAAATGCCTTCGCTCGAAAAGACGAAGGGTTTGTTGATTTGCGCGACGCCGTTCAGCGTTGCGTGTATGCCGAGTTTGTCGATATCGACCTCCCAGGCGCCGTTGAAACGGTCGTCGCCGATTTCGATCGTCGCACGGGTTGCCGGCAGTTCGGCGGCGAAAGAGACAGGGACGGTTTTTCCGTCGTTCCCTCCCGGAGCGGCTTCATCCGTCGCAGGATCGGCGGAGCATCCGCAGAGGAGAACCAGTCCGGCCGTTGCGAGGGCAAGGGTATTGATTATGCGGTTCATAAGTTCGATGGTTTTAATTAGTAACTGTCGTTCGTTGCGTCGTTGTACGACATAGGTTCTACGGTGCCGCCCGGGAAAGAGTCGCCGAATCCGCGCTCTATGCGGATGTCCAAAACCCCGATGCTGGGGGTCACATACTTGCGAAGCGTCTTGGTTGTTTCCATAATGCTTATCTGATTTTAAGTTCGAAGTCAAAATTATAGTTTGCGGAACATGAAAAAAAATAAATTCAACGAGCGACGGAAAAGTTGTCACCAATACGCTTTTTTTATCAATGGCTTCCGATTCCGTTGTGGAAAATAGAACGGCGG
>ERZ791641.699-NODE-699-length-25013-cov-5.048642_pt1 | contig 25013 bp, 19 predicted proteins | sample MGYA00510055_ERZ791641 | MGnify/ENA primary metagenome ERZ791641 (study PRJEB30046, sample SAMN00715226) | human gut metagenome | study: EMG produced TPA metagenomics assembly of the A metagenome-wide association study of gut microbiota in type 2... | reverse complement strand
TGAGCTGGACCAGGCTGGATTTCGCGCTGCCCGTGCCGCCGATGATGCCCAGCGTTTCGCCGGGTTTGAGGGAGAACGTGATATCATTCAGCACCGGCTGGCCGGAGCCGTGCTTATACTGAAAGGAAACATGCTCAAACTCAATGGAGCCGTCGGCCACCTGCTGCACGGGGTTCTTGGCCGGGGGCAGGTCAGTCTTCTCGTCCAGCACTTCCACGATACGCTTGGCGGAAGAGGCGGACATGGCGATCATGACGAACGCCATGCTCAGCATCATCAGAGCCATGAGAATGTTCATGATGTAGCCGAACAGGGCGTTGAGCTGGCCGGTGGTGATGGCGCCGTGCAGGACATACTTGGCGCCGAACCAGCTCAGGGCGATGTTGCAGCCGTAAATGGCGGTGAGCATGGCGGGGTTATTGAAGCTCAGGCGGCTCTCCGCGTTGACGAACTGGTTGTACAGGCTCTCGCAGGCCTTGGTGTACTTCTCGTTTTCAAAGCCCTCGCGGACAAAGCTCTTGACCACGCGGATGGCAGAAACGTTCTCCTGCACGGAGGCGTTCAGGTTATCGTAGTTTTTGAACACGCGGTCAAAAATTTTGAACGTGGGCACCATGATGGAAGCCAGCACCGCCAGCAGGAATACCACGGCCACCACAAAGATCAGGGCCAGCGGGCCGCCGATCATGCAGGCCATGAACAGGGCAAACACCAGATGCACCGGGGCGCGCACGCACATCCGCTCGATCATCTGGAACGCGTTCTGCACGTTGGTCACGTCGGTGGTCATACGGGTGACAAGGCCGGCGGTGGAGAATTTGTCGATGTTGGAGAACGAGTAATGCTGGATGCTCTCATACATGGCGTCGCGCAGATTGCCTGCAAAGCCCGTGGAAGCATCGGCGGCAAAGCGGCCCGCCAGCACACCCAGCAGCAGCGCGAAAGCGGCCACCAGGAACGTGAGCAGACCATATTTGAGGATGGCGTTCATATCGCTCTTCTCGATGCCCTGATCGATGATGAACGCCATGATGGTGGGAAGCAGGATATCCATGATCGCTTCCAGCGCGGAAAGGAGAGGCGTCACGATGGCAGAGCGTTTGTACTCGCCCAGATGTGACGCTAACTTTTTGATCATCTGTAGTTTCCTCCTGTGATTGATTTTGTTTGGTACAGAACAATTCTATACAGAACTTTTTGAATGTCAATGCAATTCAAAAAGGTTTCGGAAAAAGTTCATATTTGTGAATCATTCAGCCCGTTCTTGAGTTTGTTGAGCAGTCGGAGCAGCTCGGTGTTTTCTTCCTCTGTCAACAGCCCAGCTACAAATTCGTCGGTCTGATGGAGGGAGAGCATGGTCTTTTCGTGAAATTCCAGGCCTTTGGCTGTCAGCACCAGCATCTTGAGCCGGGCGTCCTGGGGGACGCTCTGGCGCTCAATGTAGCCTTTGCGCTCCATCAGCTGCAGAATGTTGGTCACGGTGGAGCGGGTAATGGAAAAATCCCGCTCGATGTCCCGCTGGAAGACCGGCTCACTCTGATGGGAGTAGAGATATTCCACGATCCACCCATGCATGGGCGTGCCCTGTTCCAGCCCGTTTGCCCGGGAGAACGCGTTGATCTTGCGGAAGATGAGGTTGTTTACCCGGCGGATCTGGGCCGGGATGACCTGCGGCGGCTCCCAGAGCGGGCTGTCGTGGGGAGGGCAGCAGCCGGGATGCACTGTTTTAAAATCGGTCAACATAAGAATCACCCTTTGGATCGTTTTGAAACTGAACTGTTTCAAATAAAACTGTTTGATACAGTACAATTATAGGCGTGAGAAAGGAAATGTCAAGAGAAAAGTTTCCGAAATGCCAAGGCCTCTCCCTTTGAAAGACTCCCCCGTCCGGGGGAGGTGGCACGAAAGTGCCAGAAGGGGGCAAGGTGTCACCGCAGGTGACGGAGAGGGCAAGGATGTGAACAAAAAAGCACAGCGATACGCACTCTATTTGCTAGAGTCAGCGTATCGCTGCGCATACAGATTTTATTTTACCGGGCTCGCCCTCTCAGGCGCTGGCGCGCCAGCTCTCCCAAAGGGAGAGCCCCTGGCGAAGAGGAAAAGCTTATTGTGCTTTCTGGCCCTGCAAAATCGCCATGACGATCTCGGGTTTGTTGGTCACGATGATCTCCGGGTTCTGCTTGAGGACACTGCGCAGGTCCCGGCGGCTCTCGTCGCCCACGGGCCAGGGGGCCACATGGTAGCCCATCTCCACCGCGCGCTGGAGCAGGGTGGTGTCCCGGAAGCAGACGTGGTACTCCGGGCCGACATAGTCCAGCGGGAAATCAAACTGGGAGACATACTTGAGCATATCGGTCTGGTAATAGTACTGCTGTAAGATCTCCACCAGATTTTTGCCCGGGTAGTTGGAGTAGAGGGCGGTCAGGCGGTCATTGAGGTAGCGCACCAGCAGGCCGTTCTCCTCGTCCACCGAGTCTGGGTTCTCCACGATGGAGACGGCCTTTTCCAGCCCCTGCGGGCCGGAGAGCTCTTCCAGCAGCGGGTCGCCGTTGGTCAGGCCCAGATCTTCCCACAGGGCTGTGGGCGGGCAGAGGGAGGACTCCGTGTTCAGGAAGAGGGCTGCCGTGCGGATCTCGGGCCGGATCTCCTTGATGCGGCCCAGCAGGCCGTACTGGAACGAGGTGAGGATGACTTTATCCTCCATGTGCGCATTGACCACCGCGTCGATGACCCGCTCCGGGAAATCGGCATCCCGGTCCAGATAGGGCTTGAGCTCAATGTGCATCATCTTCATGTCTTTACCGAGGTCCAGCACTTCCTCGATGGTGGGGATCTTCTCGCCCTCGTACTCGGGGCTCTTCCACTTGCCAAAGTCCAGCTGGCGCAGCTCGTCAAAGGTCATATCGTAGATATCGCCCTTGACGCCGGTGTGCGCATCGGTGAAGAAATCGTGGGCAATGACCAGCTTGTGGTCCTTGGTGAGCTGGACATCGCACTCGATGCCGTCGGCACCCAGCTCCTTGGCCAGCCGGAACGACGCCAGTGTGTTTTCCGGTGCCAGGTTGGAGGCACCACGGTGTGCTATGATGAGGGGACGCATACAACTGCTCCTTATATTACAATGATTTGATCGCGATTTTAAAAATATCGTGTCACGAAACGATATAATTGCGATAGGCAAACCAACGATGTTACCAACGCGTTCAAAAGTTGGTTTGCCATACATTGTCTCATCATACACGTTTTTATGGGCGGCGTCAATCAACAAAATGTAAATTTTGTTTGGTTTGTAAAACCGCGCTCAGGCCAGGTCCTCGCCGTCCGACGCGATGACCTTTTTGTACCAGTAAAAGCTGTCTTTCCGGCTCCGCTTGAGGGTACCCTTGCCCTCGTTGTCCTTGTCCACATAGATGAAGCCATAGCGCTTTTTCATCTCACCCGTGGAGGCAGACACCAGATCGATGGGGCCCCAGGTGGTGTAGCCCATCAGGGGCAGGCCGTCCTCGTTGATGGCCTTTTCCATCTGCTCGATGTGGGCCCGGAGGTAATCGATCCGGTAACTGTCGTGGACCGAGCCGTCCGGCTCCACGGTGTCCACGGCACCCAGGCCGTTCTCCACCACAAAGAGCGGTTTCTGGTAGCGGTCGTACAGGCTGTTCATGGTGATGCGCAGGCCCACCGGGTCGATGGCCCAGCCCCACTCGCTGACTTTCAGGTAGGGGTTCTTCACCGATGCAGACACGGCGTTGCCTTCCGCATTCTCTGCCGCCATCAGCGCTTTATCCACCGTGATGCAGCGGCTGGAATAGTAGCTGAACGAGATGAAGTCCACCACGCCCTCTTTCAGCAGGGCCTCGTCGCCCGGCTCCATCCGGAGCTGGATGCCGGCCCGCTCCATCTTCTTTTTGGCCCAGACCGGGTATTCGCCCCGGGACTGGACATCAATGAAGAAATAATTGTCCCGGTCGGCGTCGGCCGCGGCCTGCACATCGGCGGGGGCACAGGTGCGGGGGTAATACTGGCCTGCCGCCAGCATACAGCCCACCATGGCCCCGGGCATCAGCCTGTGGGCCAGCTGGACGGCTTTGGCGCTGGCCACCAGCTCATGGTGGGCGGCCTGATATTTGGTCTGCAGCACGTTTTCGCCCGGCTCAAACAGCAGGCCGGCCCCCATAAAGGGCATGTGGAGCAGCATGTTGATCTCATTGAATGTCAGCCAGTATTTCACCTTGCCCGCAAAGCGGCGGAACAGTACCTCGCAGTAGTGGGTGTAGGCGTCCACCATCCGGCGGTCTTTCCAGCCGCCGTATTTTTGGATGAGTGCAATGGGGGTGTCGAAGTGGCAGAGAGTGACCAGCGGCTCAATGCCGTATTTGTGACACTCGTCAAAAAGGCTCTCGTAAAATTTCAGCCCCTCCTCGTTGGGCTCGGCATCGTCGCCGTGGGGCAGGATGCGGGTCCAGGCGATGGAGAGCCGGTAGCATTTGAAGCCCATCTCCGCAAAGAGGGCAATGTCCTCTTTATAATGGTGGTACATGTCGATGGCCTCATGGGAGGGGTAAAAGTGCCCGGCGTCACAGTCCAGCATCTTCAGCTTGCCCATGGCCACGGGGAAGCGGTCAGGGCCGAACGGCACCACATCCACGCTGGACAGGCCCCGCCCGCCCTCGTTGTATGCGCCCTCGCACTGGTTGGCGGCGGTGGCACCGCCCCATAAGAAATCCTTTGGAAATCTGCCCATAAAAATGCCCTCCTGTTTGTGAAAAATTCTTCTGCTACCACTATACCCCATATCCCGGCGGCGTGTCCAGTCACGCTTTGTACAAAAATCGGCCCGCGGTTTTGGCACTGCTGGCCGGGAAAACCAGGGAAAAGTACGACTTTTATCGTCGATACGACGAAAAACGAGGCTGATTTTTAGCAATTTTCACGAAGAAAACCAAAAAATGAGGGCATTTTCCTTGGATTCTGTTTCTTCCAAACGGACAGGTTCTGTGATAAGATATTGATGGAAGCTGAAAACAAAACCCCTCTGTCACCTGCGGTGACACCTCCCCTGACAGGGGTGACCCTGGCGTACCGCAAGGCTTTCTCTCTTTGCCAAAGGCTCTCCGGACAGGAGAGCTGGCGCGAAGCGACGGAGAGGTTTACACAAGAAATAGGAGTGTTTTGCTATGACAGAGTTTAAGCCCATCAAGGAAGGCAAAGTCCGCGAAATTTACGACAATGGCGACAGCCTCATCATGGTTGCCACGGACCGCATCTCTGCGTTTGATTACATCCTGAAAAATAAGATCACCAACAAGGGCAAAGTGCTCACCCAGATGAGCAAGTTCTGGTTTGATTACACCCGTGATGTGGTGCCCAACCACCTCATCAGCGTGGACAATAAGGATATGCCGGAGTATTTCCAGCAGCCCGAGTTTGAGGGCAAGTGCACCATGTGCCGCAAGCTGACCATGCTGCCCATCGAGTGCATCGTGCGCGGCTACATCACCGGCAGCGGCTGGGCCAGCTACCAGGAGAACGGCACTGCCTGCGGCATCAAACTGCCCGAGGGCCTGAAAGAGTCCCAGAAGCTGCCGGAGCCCATCTACACCCCCTCCACCAAGGCGGAGCTGGGCGACCACGATGAGAACATCACCTTTGAGCAGAGCATCACCGTGCTGGAAAAGCTCTTCCCCGGCAAGGGCGAGGAGTACGCCACCAAGCTGCGGGACAACACCATTGCCCTGTACAAGAAGTGCGCCGAGTATGCCCTGAGCCGCGGCATCATCATTGCCGACACCAAGTTTGAGTTCGGCCTGGATGAAGAGGGCAATGTGATCCTGGGCGACGAGATGCTCACCCCGGATTCCTCTCGCTTCTGGCCGCTGGAGGGCTACGAGGCAGGCCACGGACAGCCCTCGTTCGACAAGCAGTTTGTCCGCAACTGGCTCAAGGCCAACCCCGACAGCGATTTCAACCTGCCGCAGGACATCATTGACAAGACCATTGCCAAGTATGAGGAAGCCTATGAGATGCTCACGGGCAAGAAGCTGTAAGAACTGCTGATTTTCAAAAACAAACTTTCAACCGCAAAGCACCCGCCCTGTGGAAAACGGAGCGGGTGCTTTTGGCGTAAAAAGTTTCGTTTTGCAGAAAAATCACTTCTTTTGTTGCGCGGCGGGGGGCGGCGTGCTACAATAGCCAAGGTGAAATGGGGTGTGCGGCAAAACACCCTGCAAAATACGGTGAAACGAGGAGAACGCCCCGCCGGGGCGCTGAAAGGAAAAACGGTATGGAACACAATAAGCGGGAAAAGATCATGGCGTACGTCAGCCAGTACGCGATCATCACCCTGAGCATCACCATCATGAGCGTTGGTGTGTATTTCTTCAAATTCCCCAATAACTTCGTCTTTGGCGGTGTGACCGGTGCGGCAGCTCTGGTGGCAAAGCTGACCCCCCTCTCGGCTGCGGCGTTCTCGTCCTGGGCCAACATGATCCTGCTGGTGGTGGGCCTCATCTTCCTGGGCAAAAAATTTGCCATGACCACAGGCTATGCCTCGGTGGTCATGTCGGCGGAGCTGATGTTCCTGGAAAAGTTCTTCCCCATGCACGGCTCCCTCTCCAACCAGCCCATGCTGGACCTGCTGTTCGCCATCGCTCTGCCGGCCATTGCCTCGGCCCTGCTCTTCAATGTAGGTGCTTCCTCGGGCGGCACGGACGTCATTGCCCTCATCGTGGAAAAATACACCCACATCCACAGCATCGCCGTAGCCCTTTTCCTCACCGACCTGTTCATGGTGGTGGCGGCCTGCTTCGTCTTTAACCTGTACACGGCACTGTATTCGTTCGTGGGTCTGACCGTGAAATCGCTGGTCATCGACGCCGTGCTGGAGCGGATCAAGATGTGCAAGGCCATCCTCATCATCTGTGACGACAAAGATCCCATCTGTAATTTCGTCATGCGCAAGCTGGTGCGCGGCGCTACCTACACTCCCTGCTTTGGTGCCTACACCGATAAGCCCCATTATATGATCTACACCACCCTCACCAACCGGGAGGCCGGCCAGCTGCAGGAGTTTATCCATAAGGAAAACCTCAACGCGTTCATCTCCATGCTGAGTACCACCGAAGTGTTCGGCAAGGGTTTCAATCATGCGTAAAAGATCAGGGCCCCCGGCATATAGCCGGGGGCCCTGATCTTTTACGGTTTGCCATCTTTATCCATTCTTTTCCGAAATGGATGGAGATTGAAAGACGCGATTTCACAAAACGAGGTTTTGGGCGCATAATAGAAGCAGGAAAAGCGGATTTCCCCGCTTTGTAAGCGATGTTTTTGTGGGAGCGGACAGCGGAGCGGAAACGCGGACGGAAACCAGACATGAGAAAATGGAATATTTCTTGTGCACAAGCGAAATTTTTGCTGTTTCTTAACGAATATTAAGGCTGTGGCTATGATTTCTGTAAGGTTGTAAGGCTATCATAGAATCATCAAGGGCGGCCACTGGGCCGCAAGAACGGTATATTAGAAGGTAACACCCACCAAGGAGGAAAAAGCATGGAGATCAAGAAAGCAGCAACTGCTGGCACTCTGGAATCCAGCGATTGCATGGTGACGGTGGAGCCGGGCGAGGGCAAAGTTGATTTCTCCCTCGAGAGCTCTGTCATCAACCAGTACGGCAACCAGCTGCGCAAGGTCGCACTGGAGACGCTGAAGAACCTGGACATTGATAACGTCCGCATCACCATTGTGGACAAGGGCGCGCTGGACTGCACCCTGAAAGCCCGCATTGAGGGCGCGGTGTTCCGTTCCGTCGATCAGTATGAGAATCTGCCCTGGGGAGGTGCCATTCGATGAACAATCCGAACAAGAAGCGCCTGCGCCGCACGATGATGTTCCTCAATGCGCAGAAGCCCGGCCTGATCAAGGACCCTTACATCTATAAGGCCGACTCCCTGATGCTGGATCTGGAGGACGCTGTGGCCGAGAACCAGAAAGATGTTGCCCGTTTCAGCCTGTATCACGCTCTGAAGACCGTGGATTACCGCGGTGCTGAGCGGGTCGTCCGCATCAACGGCCTGGACACTCCCTACTGGCGGGAAGATATCCGCGCCTGTGTGGCTGGCGGCTGCGATTCCATCCGTATCCCCAAGACCGAGCACGCTGAGGATGTCCACCGCGTGGCGCAGGCCATCGCTGAGGACGAGAAGACCTATGGCCGCCCCGAGGGCGATGTGCTGATCATCGCTGCGCTGGAGTCTGCCCGCGGCGTGATGAACGCCCTGGAGATCTGCGAGAGCGATGAGCGCCTGTTCGGCATCGCTCTGTCCGGCGGCGACTACACCAAGGACCTGCAGACCCACATCACCGGCACCGGCATCGAGCTGATGGGTGCCCGCCAGCAGATGATCATTGCAGCCCGCGCGGCGGGTGTGCAGTGCTTCGACACCGTTTACACCGACCTGAAGGATATGGACGGCTTCCGCAAGGACGTGGAGAACATCCACCTGATGGGCTTCGATGGCAAGTCCATCATCAATCCTCGCCAGATCCCCATTGTCCACGAGATCTTTACTCCCACCCAGAAAGACATCATCTTTGCGGAAAAGGTCGTCAAGGAGATCGATTCCAAGAAAGCTCTGGGCATCGGTGTCTTCACCGTGGACGGCAAGATGATCGACATCGCTTTCTACGATGGCGCAAAGCGCACCATTGATCTGGCCAAGGCTTCCGGCGTGTATAAGGGGGATTTGTAATTATGATCAACGCAGTCGGCAGAGAAATTCCCGAAGAGATCCTGGAGCGCACCGGCAAAGAGGTCTTCCAGGGCAACAATTATAAAGACGGCAAGGCTTTCCAGAAAGCCAGCCCGAAAGTGACTCCCGTGATGCGCAATGACCACGACAAGATGGTCAAAGACATCCACGAGGCCCTCGTCAAGTGCAACGCCCACGACGGCATGACCGTCTCGTTCCACCACCACTTCCGCGAGGGCGACCTCGTGGTCTGCATGGTCATGGAAGAGATCCACAAGATGGGCATCAAGAACGTCACCCTGAGCGCAAGCTCTCTGGGCAAGGCTCATGACGCCCTCGTCCCCATGATCGAGGACGGCACCATCGTCAACATCGAGTCCTCCGGCGTCCGCGGCAAGATCGGCGATGCTATTTCTCATGGCAAGCTGAAGGGCCTGGCTACCATGCGCAGCCACGGCGGCCGTGTCCGCGCTATTGAGACCGGCGAGACCCACGTTGATATCGCATTCATCGGCGCACCTTCCTGCGACGAGTACGGCAACTGCTCCGGCATGGGCGGCAAGACCAACTGCGGCGTCCTGAGCTATGCTTACGTGGACGCTGAGATGGCGGACTATGTGGTCGCTGTCACCGATTGCCTCGTGGACTACCCCAACTACCCCGCAGAGATCAACCAGACCAAGGTGGATTACGTCTGCGTCGTGGATCAGATCGGTATCCCCGAGAAGATCGCAACGGGTGCAGCCAAGCCCACCACCGACCAGCGCAAGATCCTGATGGCAGAGTACTGCACCCAGGTCGTGGCCAACACCCCCTACTTCAAGGACGGCTTCTCCTATCAGACCGGTGTCGGCGGTGCATCCATCGCTTCCACCATCTCCCTGAGCAAGATCATGGAGGAGAAGAACATCCACATGGGTCTGGGTGTCGGCGGCCTGACCAAGCCCATGTGCGAGCTGCTGGACCGCGGCCTGGCACGCAAGCTGGTGGATACCCAGGACTTTGACCTGGACGCTGTCAATAACGTCCGCACCAACCCCAACCATTTCCCCATCTCTGCGGGCGAGTATGCAAGCCCCATGAATAAGGGCGCGTTCGTCAACAAGCTGGATTACGTCATCCTGGCTTCTCTGGAAGTGGATACCCACTTCAACTGCAACGTTGTGGTTGGTTCCGACGGCATCATCACCGGTGCACAGGGCGGCCATCCCGATACCGCACAGGGTGCAAAGTGCACCATCGTCATCGCTCCGCTGCTGCAGGGCCGTATCCCCGCCATCTGCACCGACGTGACCACCGTCACCACCCCGGGCGAGAGCGTGGACATCGTTGTCACCGATTACGGCGTGGCGGTCAACCCCCGCCGTCCCGACCTGCTCAAGGCTCTGCAGGAGGCTGACTGCGTGCCCCTGAAGACCATCGAGGAGCTGCGTGACATCGCTTACTCCATCGTCGGCGAGCCGGACAAGGTCCAGTTCGGTGACCGTGTGGTCGGTATCATTGAAGCACGCGACGGCACCATCATGGACGTTGTGCGCGAAGTCAAGCCTTTCTCTTTCCGCGAAGATTGAGTGTTCCCGCTCAGCGGTTCTTCTGCGGCCTGCCAACCGCAGCTTTCGGAATTGATTCACGGAAATTCCTTTCGCTCTTCTTCAACCCGCTGAGCAACTCAGACACACAATTTCATGCGATTCTCCTTTTAATGGTTTTGTGTTTTATACCGGCATAAAACCAAAAGCCCCCGGCTGCACCGCGCGCAGCCGGGGGCTTTCTATGTTGTGAATGAAAAAATGCCGTGTTTACGGCACAAACCGATATCCGACGCCCCGGATGGTGATGATATGCTGCGGGGTACGGGCGTTGTCCTCAATCTTGCTGCGCAGGCGGTTGATGTACACCATGATGGCATTGTCGTCTACGGCGATCAGGTTGCCCCAGATCTGCTCGTAGATCATGTCTTTGGTAAACACCTGCTGCGGGTGCCGGACAAAGAGCAGCAGGAGGGAGCGCTCTTTTTCGGAGAGGTTCAGCTCCACATTGTTCTTGTAAAACCGCATGGTGGTGGTGTCGCAGAGGAACGGCCCGCAGCTGATCTGCTGGCTGTTCTCCTGAGAGAAGCTCTTGCTCCGGCGGATGAGGGCTTTGACCTTGGCCCCTAAGATCTGCGGGCGGAACGGCTTGGTGACATAATCGTCAGCACCCAGCGAGAGGCCGTACATGAAATCGTAATCCTCGTTGCGGCCGCTGATGATGATGACCGGGGTGGTGACGCCGTTGCGGCGGATGGTCTGGATGACATCAAAGCCCTCCATATCGCCCAGGGTGATGTCCATTAAGATCATATCCAGCGTGTTGCTCTGCCGCGCGATGAGGTCCAGCGCCGCCGCGCCGCTGTTCACCACAAGGGGCTCCATCTCGTTGCTGACCATTACTTTGGATAAAAGTTTGCAAATTGCCGGATCATCGTCTACAATAAGAACATGGTAAGACATGGTTGCTTCACCGTACTTCCTCTGACCAAAACCGTCGAAAATTGACACCTGAAATTGATACTTAATTAAAAGTATAACATTTTTAGCCGGGAAGAGCAAGCACCTGCCCGGATGAAAGGAGAAACCGCCATGAAACCGAACAAGCCGAACGCGCAGGAAAAGCGCTCCCCCCTGGAAACGCTCCGCACCCTCTGGGTGCCAATGGCTGTGGGAGCCGTTCTTCTGGTCATGCTGGCCATTGTGGCAAATCTGGTCTGGAAAGATTACAGCACGGCCCTGATGGAAAGCCAGACCCGCCAGATGGAGTTGGTGGTGCAGAGCCTGGCCGACAGCATTGAGTTTTCGCTGGAGGAGTACCTCGACCGCCTGGACTCCGCGGTTGCCAAGGTGGAAGCAAACCCGGACTATAAGCCCACGCTGGCCCCCAGCGATACCCTGAGTGATCTCTGGCTGGAGGACAACGATGGCAACATCGTTTACAGCTGCTACGGCATTACCGCCCTGAGCGATGTTCTCATTACCCGGTCAGAGGGCGTTTCTTACTGGCAGTACCACTGGGGCGATACCCATTATCTGGTGCTGAAAAAAGCGGCGGGGGAGCAGAGCGTCTGCCTGGTGGTGGATTCTACCACCCTCTACAAGCAGCTGGTCTCGGACATCCGGGTGGGCACCAACGGCTATGTGATGATCAAAAATGCCAATGACATGGTGGTCATGCACCCGGAATCGGCCCAGTGGGGCATCCGGGTGGTGGATGGCCGCCAGAAGCTCTATGCCTACAAAGATCTGGACCTGACCAGCCTGAGCGAGCTGCTCAAGGCCCAGCGGACACAGGACTCCGGCATCCGGGATTATTACTCCTACTGGTGGACCGACCCCAAACTGCCCCGGGTGCATAAGATCAGCGCGTTCCGGCATCTGGATGTGGGGAGCAGCTTCTGGATCGTCAGCGCCGTGGTGGATTACGACGATCTCTACCAGCCGGTGCGGGACAGCTTTTTGAAGATGGCGCTCATGTTCAGCGCCGTTGCGGTGGTTCTGGTGCTGTTTACCGGGATGATATTCCGTCTGCAGTGGAAGAACCAGCGCAGCGTGACCAAAATCAACGACCTGCAGGAGGTCAACGAGGCGCTGGAAGAGCTGCAGAAGAGCCGGGAGTCTCTGGCGCACGACCAGCGGCTCCAGCTCATGGGCACCCTGACGGGCGGCATCGCCCACGAGTTCAACAACTTCCTCACCCCCATCACGGGCTATGCCGACCTCATTATGGCCGACGCCGACCCCGAGAGTGAAATTTATGACAACGCCCGGGAGATCAGCGAAGCTGCCGAAAAGGCCCGGGACGTGGTGAAGCAAATTTCTTCCATGAGCCGGAAGAACGTGGAAACGGTCTATGACGCGGTGCCCGTGGAAAGCCTCATCGAGCACACCTGCAAGCTGGTGGAGACCAACTGCCCCAAACAGGTGCGGCTGCGGCAGGAGCTGGAGCTGCACGGCGAAAACGTGTTGGGCAACAGCACCCAGCTGCAGCAGGTGCTGCTGAATATCTGCATCAACGGCATCCACGCCATCGGCGTGGGGGAGGGCAGCCTGACCCTGCGGGCAAAAGCTGTCCCCCGGGAGGAGCTGGCGGCCCGGATCCCCGAGGAAAAGATCTCGGACGACTGGCAGAGCTATGTCCGCGTCAGCGTCACGGACACCGGCTGCGGTATGGATAAAGACACGCTGGCCCGCATCTTTGAGCCGTTCTTCACCACCAAAAAGCAGGGCGAGGGCACCGGCCTTGGCTTGGCATTGGCGGAGCAGATCATCAGCACCCACCGGGGCCATATCCTGGCCGAGAGCACCCTTGGCCAGGGGACAACGTTCTATATCTACTTGCCCGTGCTGGAGCGGCAGCGCGCCCTGGAACAGGTGCAGTGGGGCGTGGACCACAAGCTGCGCATCCTGGCTGCGGACGACAACAAGAAAGTGCTCAATTTGCTGGAGAAAGATTTCGGCCGTTTTGGCTTGGAAGTGCTCACCTGTTCCCGCCGGGGCGAGGTACGCACCCTGCTGGAGACCCAGCCTTTTGACGCCCTGGCCATCGACGAGAGCCTGACCGGCGGCAGCGGCGTGGAGTTCTGCATGTCCATTCAGGGCAAGTACCCGGCTCTGACCCGCATCGTGATGACCAGCAGCCCCACCCGTGAGATCGTGGATGCCCGCCGCCATGGCGTGATCGACGGTTACACTCTGAAGCCGGTCTCCGCCGCCACCCTGCTGGAAGAAATTCGTGCCTGCAGGCGGAGCGAGAAGCAGAAATAATTGTATACAAGTAAGCATACAGATTCTTACAGGATATTAAGTCCTTTCTTAACAAACCGTAATGGACGGCACTTTGGCGTGTAAGTTTACAGGGCTATACTGGAACCATCGAAAGAGGGAATGGAAGTCCAGTAGAAACTGGAATGCCTTCCCAGATACGGAAAAAGGAAAGGAAGTTAACCAACATGAGTGATACGATCCTCGCTCTGCTCGGCTTTGCAACGGTGATTGCGGTCATCGTTCTGCTGCTGCGCAATGTCACGGTCCCTGCACTGGCTTTCGTCGGTGTCTCGACCATCACGGCTGCCATTCTGGTGGCAACCGGTGCGTTCACCCTCGATGAGATGGCAGGCTTTATCAAGGAAGGCGTGAAAGGCGTCCATGGTACCGCGATCCTGTTCATCTTCTCGGTCCTGTTCTTCGGCGTTATGACCGACGCCGGAATGTTCGACAAGATCATCGGCGCGCTGATGAAAAAGGTCGGCAACAATGTTGTCGGCGTTGCCCTGATGACCTGCCTGATCGCCATCATCGGCCATCTGGACGGCGGCGGTGCATCCACGTTCCTCATCACCATCCCCGCCATGCTGCCGGTCTACAAGCGCCTGCACATGCGCCGTGAGACCCTGCTGCTGATCTGCGTTACCGCTATGGGTGTCATGAACCTGATGCCCTGGGGCGGCCCCACGATGCGTGCGGCCAGCGTGCTGGAGATCGAGGCAAACGACCTGTGGTTCCAGCTGATGCCTATGCAGGTGGTCGGTTTCATTCTGGCCATTTTCACCGCGATCTTCTGGGGCTTCCAGGAGAAGAAGCGCATTGCCAAGCTGGGCGACGCTGCGGTTGAGGATGCTGACAAGTACGACGACTCCGACAGCGGTGAGAAGAACGAGGAGCTGGCTCGCCCGAAGAACTTCCTCTTCAATGTGATCCTGACCCTGGCCGTCATCATCGTCCTGGTCATGGATATCTTCCCCTCTTACTATGTCTTCATGGTTGGCTGCGCTCTGGGCATTCTGGTCAACTACCGCGGCAAGAAGCTGCAGAACTCCATCATCAAGAGCCATGCGGCTTCCGGCCTGACCATGGCCTCCACCATTATGTGTGCCGGCGTCTTCCTCGGTGTCCTGAGCAAGAGCGGCATCATGGAGAAAATGGCCATCATGATGGCCAGCGTCATCCCGGTTTCCATGGGCAAGTTCCTGCCGGTCATCATCGGCATCCTGAGCGTGCCTCTGGCTCTGCTGTTCGATACCGACTCTTACTTCTACGGTCTGCTGCCCGTCCTGATCAGTGTTGGCAACCAGTTCGGCGTCAACCCGGCTCACATTGCCATCGCCATGGTCGTCTGCCGCAACTGCGCCACCTTCATCAGCCCGGTGGCTCCCGCTACCTATCTGGGCATTGGTCTGGCCGGTGTCGAGATCAAGGATCACATCAAGTACTGCTTTGGCTGGCAGTGGGGCGTGTCCCTCATCTGCCTGGTGGCTGGCCTGATCCTCGGCGTTATCACTTTCTAAGTTTCCCATTCCGCCGCTCGGCCGCTTCCCGCAAGGGCAGCCCGGGCGGCTTTTTTGAAAAATCCCGATCCCCATTCTGAATCCCTCAAAGGAGGCTGCTGCAATGAACCAAACCCCTGTCTGCACCGCGGCCGACGCCATCTATCGTCTGGCGGCGGGCAACCTCAAATATCTCAATGCGGAAAGCGGTAACGGCGATATCTCCCGCCGCGTCCGGCTGGCCACCTGGGCGAAAGGTCAGTCCCCCTACGCCATCATCGTCACCTGCTCGGACTCCCGGGTCATCCCGGAGAGCATCTTCTCAGCCGGCATCGGGGAGCTGTTCGTCATCCGGCTGGCGGGCAATGTGATTGACGACCACCAGCTGGGCAGCATCGAGTACGCGGCCGGGCACCTGGGCTGCCGGTTGGTGGTGGTGCTGGGCCACACCCACTGCGGCGCGGTGGATGCCGCCATCCACCACGAGCCGGAGGGGTATATCAAGTACATCACCGATGAGATCAAAAAAGCCATTGGCGATGAAAAAGACCCCTACAAGGCCAGCTGCATGAACGTGCGACACAGTGTGCAGGAGATCGAGAAGAGCCTGTGCATCCACCACATTGAAGAGGAAACCGGTCTGCGGGTCGTCGGTGCGATGTATCACATCGAGGACGGCAGTGTGGAATTCTTGTAAAATTTAGATCATTGCGGCAAAAACGGGTCATTTCCTGCGGGAAATGGCCTGTTTTCTTTTGACAATGCCCGCTGGACAGGCTATACTAACTCTGAATGGAATCGACTGGAAACGGAGGAGATACAAGATGGTACAGGTAGACCTCATCACGGGCTTTCTGGGAGCGGGCAAGACCACGTTCCTGCGGCGGTACGCGGCATATCTGGCCGGGCAGGGGGAACGTGTCTGCATTCTGGAAAACGATTTTGGCGCGGTGAATGTGGACGCCATGCTGGTGCAGGACCTGCTGGAACTGGGGTGCGAGATCGAGACGATCAGCGGCGGGTGTGACTGTGACACCCACCAGCGCCGGATGCGCACCAAGCTCATCTCCATGGCCATGCGGGGGTTTACCCGGGTGCTGGTGGAGCCCAGCGGCATTTTTGATGTGGACGAGTTTTTTGACGTGCTGCGGGATGACCCGCTGGACCGCTGGTATCAGCTGGGGAATGTGATCGCCATTGTGGACGCCCTGCTGCCGGAACAGCTCTCGCCGCAGGCGGATTATGTCCTGGCCTCCGAGTGCGCCAACGCGGGCCTTGTGCTGCTGAGCCGCGGCCAGCTGGCCAAACCCGGCCAGTGTGAAGCGGCCGTGGCCCACCTGAAACGGGCACTGACGGCCTGCAAGTGCAGCCGGGTGTTCCAGCCGGAGGAGATCCTGGCGAAAGACTGGGCCGCCCTCACGGAAGCGGACATGGCCCGGCTCGCCCGCTGTGGGATGCGGCAGGCCAGCTGTGAAAAGCTGCATTTTGAGGAGCACGAGGCCTTTTCCTCGGCGTATTTTCTGGAGCTGGGCCTCAGTCTTGCCCAGCTGGAAAAAGCCATCCCGGCGCTCTTTACCGACCCGGCCTGCGGGCGGGTGCTGCGGGTGAAAGGCTTTGTGGAGGAAAACGGCCAGTGGGTGGAGCTGAATGCCACCGCCAACGGCCTCACCGCCGTGCCGCTGCCCCGGGGCCAGCAGGTGCTTATCGTCATCGGCGAGGGCCTGGACAAGGCCCGGCTGGAGCAGCTCCTCCGGGGCTGACACTTTGCGGCGCAAACTGCTAGAGAAAGTGCAAAAATAAATTGCTTCTTGTTTCCTCCCGGCGTATAATGGAAGAAAGAAAAAAATAAGGGAGGAAGAACCCCATGAACGACAGTACGCAGCAAAGGCCCGGGACCCGCCGGGTGATCGGGATGGTCGTCGGCATCGTCATCATTGGACTGGGCATCGCCCTGTTCAAGCAGTCGCACCTCGGCAACGATTCCATCAGCGCTCTGAACATGCGTCTGGCAGAGCTCTTTGGCATCTCGCTGGGAGTGCAGAATATTGCCGCCAATCTCCTGATGTTCGCCATTGAGATCTGGGTGGGGCGGCAGTACATCGGCCTTGGCACATTCGTCAACGGCATCTGCATCGGTTTCATCGTCACCGCGTTCTATGACCCCATTGCAGCGTTTTTCGGCCCGGCGGCGTCTTTGCCGGAGCAGCTGCTCTGGGTGGCGGCAGCGGTCATCGTTACCGCGTTGGGGGCTTCGCTCTACCAGACGGCAGACCTTGGCATCGCCCCTTACGACGCGCTGGCGCTGGAGCTGCGGGACCACACGCCCGTGCCCTATTTTGGCTGCCGTGTCTTCACGGACGCGGTCTGCGCGCTGGCCTGCTGGATGCTGGGCGGCCTGGTAGGGCTGGGCACGCTGATCTGCGCGTTCTGCCTGGGGCCGGTCATCCAGTTTTTCAACGGGCATTTTTCGGAAAAAGTGCTGCGGTATCAGCTGCGGAAAACCTGAGCATCGGATCTGCACCGTCACGGGAATGAGGTGCAGGCGGCCCTGCGGCAGTGCGGGAAGACGCCGTAGGAGGACTCTCCCAAGGGGGAATAGCAAATGGCGGAAATGGAATATTTACCAAATTTTCAGAAAGACAATTACATCCACCCCAAAGCTGCATGGGATAAACTGCGTCAGGCAGGCGCGCGGCGGCAGAATGTTTACCTTTACGCGGCCACGGGCTATGGCAAGACGGAGCTGCTCCACCGCTATCTGCGGCGGCGCAGGCATATCTGGCTCAGCGGCGAGGGCCTGACCGTGGAGACTCTGCAGGAGATCGCGCTGCCGGCAGAAGCCACCATGGTCATCGACGACCTGGCCCGGGTGCTGGACCCGGCTGTCCGGCGGGAGATCGTGTCCATGCTGGATCAGCCGGGGGGGGGTGTGTGGCTCGTTCTGGCGGGCCGCTGCCCGCTGCCCAGCTGGCTGACACGGCCCTATGTCAATGGCCGTCTCAGTGTCATCCCGGAGGAAGACCTGAGGCTTTCCGAGAAAGAGATTGCCCAGCTGTACCTTTCGTGGGGCGTTCAGCTGCCCCGGAACCTGCTGGAAAAGCGGATCATCCCGCTGGTAGAGGGCAACCCGTTGGGGGCCCGGCTGCTGGCTGTGGAGATGAGCCAGGGCTCCAGCTATACGGAGGAACTGGTGAATGGCCTGACCCGGAAGTTTTACGAGTACCTCAATCAGGCCATTTACAGCGAGTGGCCGGAAGAGATCCGAGAGATGATGATGCAGCTTTCGCTGCTGGAGCATTTTACCATCCAGCAGGCGGAAGAGATGACCGGGCGGAGCGATGTGAACCGCCTGCTGGCCCAGGCGGCCGAGATGGGCAACCTGTTCAGCATCAAAGACGGCGGTTACACCCTGCGGCCCGCCGTCATCAACAGCATGAAGCTGCGGATGGAGACGGTCTGCGATCGGGTGCGGAAAAATGAGCTGCTCCGCCGTGCAGGCACCATCTGCGAAAAAGAGGGCAACATCCCCCGGGCACTGAAGCTGTACCAGGACGGCCAGTGCGAGAAAGAGATCCACGCCCTCCTCATCGACAACGCCCGCCGCTACCCCGGCGGTGGCTATTACTATGAGCTGACGCCCGCCTATCTGGCCCTGCCGGAGGAGGAAGTACGCTCCTCGCCCGACCTGATCGCGGCGCGGAGTATGCTCTACTCGTTGGCGCTGAACGCCACGGAGAGCGAGCGCTGGTATGCCGTGCTGCAGGAATATGCCGCGGGCCACCCGGACCCGGAGGAGCACCGCCTGGCTGAGAGCTGGCTGGTCTATCTGGACATCAGCCTGCCCCACCGGGGCAGCACCAACCTCATCGAGGTACTGGACGAGGCTGCCCGGAAGATCCAAACCGAGCGTCTGGTGATGCCGGAGTTCTCGGTGACGGGCGGCCAGCCCTCCATCATCAATGGCAGCAAGGACTTCTGCGATTGGACGCGGGATGATCAGACCATGGCGTTCCAGTTGGAAAAGCATGTGGGCGAGGTACTGGGCCCCTACTCCAAGGGGCTGGTGTCCATTGGCCTGGCGGAGAGCCTGTTTGAAAAGGGCGGCAATATCTACAAGGTGCTGGAGCTTGCCAACCGGGGCCTGATGGAGACCATGAATGGCGGCAAGTTTGAGCTGCAGTTTGTGGGCGCGGCGCTGGTGGCCCGGGTGTATCTGGTCACCGGCCATCCGGGCGACTCGGTCAAGACACTGGAAGAGATAGAGACCCGCGCCCAGCAGCGTGGTGTCCGCCGCGTGGTGCGGAACGTGCGGGCCATGCAGAGCCGGATCAAGCTCTGGCAGGGCCGGGTAGAGGACGCGGTCCGCTGGATGGAGAACGAGCCCCAGGACGAGATCCATTTCAATGTGCTGGAACGGTACTGCTACAATACCTTTGTCCGGGTGTACATGGCGCAGCAACGGTATGATAAAACCGCGCAGATCCTGATGCGGCTGCGCAGCTATGCCAATATGGAAAAGCGGCCCTGGCTGCAGATGGAGGGCGACCTGCTGGAATCCATCATCCGTTACCGCACCGGGAACCCGCTGTGGAAAACGGAGCTGACCCAGGTGCTCCGCCGGGCCGAAAGCTACCACTTTGTCCGGCTGTTCTGCCGGGAGGGCGCGGCGCTGCTGCCCCTGCTGCAGGAGCTTGGCTGCCCGGAGGGCGTGGACGAGGCCTACTGGCAGGAAGTGCTGGGCAAGACCCGCGCCATGGCCGAGGCTTATCCGCTCTACCTGAGCACCAATGCCCCGGCGGCACTGCCGGGCGCGGTGCAGCTGAGTGAGCGGGCCCTGCAGGTGCTGCGGCTACAGGATCGGGGCCTGACCCGGTCTGAGATCGCCCGGCAGCTCCAGCTCAGTGAGCGGAGCGTCAAATACCAGTGCGAGCAGGCCTACCACAAACTGGGTACCAGCAACAAGGTGGAAGCCCTTGCCGCCGCGCGGAAATTAAATCTCTTAAATTAAATCTCTTATAAAAAATAAGAAAGCAGCGGCTCGGAGAAATGCCTCTCCGGGCCGCTGCTGTTTGCGTAAAAAATTACTTTTCAAATTTGAACAGGGGAGCGCCTGCGGCCACGATGCCGCCGCCCACGATCTGCATTTCGGGCAGGTCGTCCGCGTTGGTCACGATGAGAGCCGTGGCCGTGGGGTGGCCCGCTGCACGGATGGCGTCCAGGTCGATCTTGAGCAGCGGGGTGCCGGCTTTGACTTTCTGGTCTACCTTGACCTGTGCCTCAAAGCTCTTGCCCTGCATCTCCACGGTGTCCATGCCCACATGGATGAGAACCTCAATGCCGTCATCGCTCATCAGGCCAACGGCGTGCAGGGTGTCTGCAATGGTGGTCACGGTGCCGTCAAAGGGGGCGTAGACCATATCGCCGGTGGGCTCCAGGCCGCAGCCGGGGCCCAGGATGGCAGTGGCAAACGTTTCATCGGGCAGCTGCTCCAGCGGGATCACCGTGCTGTCGATGGGGGCCAGAACGGTCATCTTCTGGCCGGAAAATTTGGTGGCAGCAGCCTTGCTGCCAAAGATCTTGTCAAAAAAGCCCATGGGTATCTTACCTTCCTTTCAAAATTCAAGATACCATACCAGGAGGGAAAATGCAAGCAACAACCTGTACAAAGACAGGCCGCTGTTTTTGGCAGTTACAGCAGGGCCAGCAACTGCCGCACTTCCTCCATCCGGGTAGCCCAGCTGGTGGCGATCCGCATCACCGTGTGGGTGTCGTCGTATTTTTCCCAGAAGCCGAACTTTGCCTTGCCCTCCAGCGCTTCCAGCTGGGCGTTGGGGAAGACCACGAAGATCTGGTTGGTGGGGGAGTCCATGAAGAACTGGTAGCCTTTTTCCGCCAGACCCTTTTTCAGCACGGCGGCCGTCTCAATGGCGTTTTTGCTGATCTCGGTGTACAGGCCGTCGGTGAAGAGCACGTCGAACTGCAGACCCATCAGGCGGCCCTTGGCCAGCAGAGCGCCCTGCTGCTTGACCATGGTCATAAAGTGGGCGGGAGCGCCGTGGGGAAAGACAACAGCCTCGCCGCAGAGGGCACCTACCTTGGTGCCGCCGATGTAGAACACGTCGGTCAGGCGGGCAATGTCAGCCAGCGTGACATCGGTGCCCTCGCTGACCAGACCGTAGCCCAGCCGGGCACCGTCCATGAACAGGGGCATGTGGTAGGTGTGGCAGACGGCGGAAAGCGCTTCCAGCTCTGCCTTGGTGTACAGGGTGCCGTACTCCGAGGGGTGGGAGATGTAGACCATGCCGGGGAAGACGAGGTGGTCCATGTTGGCGTCGGCGTAGAATGTTCTGCAGAAATTCTCCACATCCTTGGCGGCCACTTTGCCGTTGGTGTGGGGCAGGCTGAGCACCTTGTGGCCCGTGAACTCGATGGCACCGGCCTCATGGGCGGCTACATGGCCGGTGGTGGCAGCCAGCACGCCCTCCCAGCGGTGGAGCATGGAGTCGATGACCACGGCGTTGGCCTGAGTGCCGCCGGAGATGAAGAAGACATCCGCCTCCGGGCAGGCGCAGGCCGCGCGGATCTTCTCTTTGGCGCTGGCACAATAGGGGTCGGTGCCGTAACCGGAAACTTTTTCAAAGTTGGTCTCTACCAATTTCTGCAAAATGGCCGGGTGGGCACCCTCACAGTAGTCGTTTTCAAAGTATAGCATCAGAGCTTTCCCTCCACAAATCAAGATAACCTAATAGTATCCCTAAATGAAAAGGGTGTCAAGCTAAGAAGATTTACTGCATCTTAAATGAGAATGTGGTATACTTTTCTGGTGAAGGAAACTCGGACGAGGAGGGACTGCGGGTGAAAGGAAAATTCCCATGGAAAGACATGCTCGTGTTGGGCGGTGCACTTGCGGCAGCGATTGCGGGCGTGGCGGCCATTCAGGCGGTCAGCGGCCGGATCGACGGCGTGGCATCCATGGTCTTTGTACTAGCTGCTTTTTTCGTCTCAATGTATACGGAGGGCTATCTCTGGGGCGTGGCGGCGTCGGTCATCGGAATGCTGGCGGTCAACTTTGCGTTCCGCTCGCCCTATTTTGCATTTAATTTCACTCTGCCGGAAAACCTGTTCTCGGGTGCCGTGATGCTGGTGGTGTCCATCATGACCAGCACCCTGACCACCCGCGTCAAAAAACAGGAGCAGCTGCGGATGGAGAGCGAGACGGAAAAGATGCGGGCGAACCTCTTGCGGGCCGTCTCCCACGACCTGCGCACCCCGCTGACGTCCATTTACGGGGCCTGCTCCACGGTGATCGAAAACTACGACTCCCTGGGCCGGGAGCAGAAGCTGAAGCTTCTGGGCGAGGTCTGCGAGGATGCCCAGTGGTTGAACCGGATGGTGGAGAATCTGCTGTCCGTCACCCGTATCGACAGCGAAAAGGTCTCGGTGAAAAAGACCCCCACGGTGCTGGAAGAACTCATTGACACCGTGCTGGTCAAATTCAAAAAGACGCACCCGGGGGTGAACATCCATGTGGAGCTGCCGGATGATTTCATCGTCATTCCCATGGACTCCATGCTCATCCGGCAGGTGCTGACCAATCTTTTGGAAAACGCTGTTCTCCACGCGGAGGGGATGACAAAGCTCACCCTCCGGGTGTTCACGCTGGGCAACCGGGCGGTGTTTGAGGTAGCGGACAACGGCTGCGGCATCCCGAAAGAGCGTCTGCGCACCCTGTTTACCGGGACGCTGCCCTCGGAGAGCGAGGCCGACAGCGGCAAGCACGGCATGGGCATTGGCCTTTCGGTCTGTGCTGCCATCATCAAGGCCCATGGCGGTGAGATCAAAGCCGAAAGCAAACCCGGTGAGGGCACGACCATTCGGTTCTGGTTAGAGACAGAAGAAATCGAGACGGAGGAGACCGAAGATGAGCAATAATAAATTCAAGGTCCTTGTGGTGGAAGATGAGGCCAATATCTGCAGCTTCATTGAGACGCTGTTGGAGACCAATGGCTATCAGGCGCTGGTGGCACAGACCTGTGCCATGGGGCTGACCCTGTTTGCCTCTCACAACCCCGACCTCGTGATCCTGGATCTGGGTCTGCCCGACCGGGACGGTCTGGAGCTGATCCGCACCGTGCGCCAGAAGTACATGACTCCGATCGTGGTGCTTTCGGCCCGCACCACGGAGCAGGATAAGATCGAGGCGCTGGACCTGGGGGCCAACGATTATGTTACCAAGCCCTTTGGCACCGGCGAGCTGCTGGCACGTGTCCGGGCCGCCCTGCGGGTCAACCGCTACAGTACGGCGGGCAGCCTGCCCACCGGGACGTTTACGGCACAGGACCTGGAGATCAACTATGAGCGCCGTAAGGTGTTTGTGGCCGGGCAGGAGATCAAGCTGACCCAGACCGAGTACAACATTGTGGCGTTCCTCTCCGAGCACGCGGGCCGTGTGATGACCTATGCCGCCATTGTCCGGGCCATCTGGGGCGATACTGACTGCGGCAGCACCAAGAAATTGCAGGTCAACATGGCCAACATCCGCAAAAAGCTGGGCAGCCGCCCGGGCAGCAATACTTATATCCTCAACGAGCTTGGCGTCGGCTATCGGATGATAGAAGAAGACGCAAAGCCTCTGGAACCTGCGGAGGAGACGAAATGACACTGGCGCTGAGCCTGTTTGTCCTGTTTTATATCTTGATGCTGGCGGTTCAGCAGTACCGCCCCTGGGTCGCGCTGGGCGGGGCCGGGGCGTTCCTGCTGCTGGGAAAGCTGGGCGTGTACGATTTCACGCTGGCGGACGCCGCCCGGGCCGTAGACTTCAATGTCCTGCTGATGATGGCGGGAATGATGGGTACGGTCTTTCTTTTTATCCAGAGCAAGATGCCCGCCCGGCTGGCCGAAGAACTCATTGCCCATGTGCCGGATGTCCGGTGGGCCGTGTCGGTGCTGGCGCTGCTGGCGGGGTTCATCAGTGCCTTTGTGGACAATGTGGCCACCGTGCTGATGGTGGCTCCGGTAGGGCTTGCCATCGCCCGGAGGCTGAAGCTATCGCCGGTGCCGGTGCTCATCGCCATTGCGGTATCGTCCAATTTACAGGGCGCGGCAACGCTGGTGGGGGACACCACGAGCATCCTGCTGGGCGGCTTTGCGGGGATGAATTTCTTCGATTTCTTCTGGATGGAGGGTCGGCCCGGCATCTTCTGGAGCGTGGAGCTGGGAGCGCTGGCCTCGCTGGGGGTGCTGTTCTGGCTGTTCCGGGACCAGCGCCAGCCCGTCCATGTCACGGTGAAAACGGAGGTGGAGGACGACGTCCCCACGGCGCTTCTCCTGCTGACGGTAGGTCTGCTCATCGCGGCGTCCTTCCTGCCTGAGCCTTCTGGCGGCGTGCTGCATCTGCTCTATACCTTGCGCAGCGGACTCGTCTGCATGGGGCTGTGCCTCTTCGGTGCCGCCCGCGCCTGCTGGCGCAGCCGCTCCCTGAGGCCGCTGGCCGAGACGTTCCGGGCGCTGGACTATGACACCCTGCTGCTGCTCTTCAGCCTCTTTATTCTGCTGGAAGGGGTGAGCAGGGCGGGCGTCATCGACGCGGCGGCGCATCTCTTCCGGCGGAACACCGAGGTTTTCCAGCGCGAAAGCCACGTCTTCCTCTACCACCGTGGCGACGATCTGGTTGTCCGGGCTTTGGAACACCATGCCCACGGTCTGGCGGATGTCATAGAGCTTGTCATCATCGGTGGGGCTGTCGGCCTTCATCGACAACATCCCCTATGTGGCGGCCATGCTGCCGGTGGTGCAGGGCGTCGCCGCCCTCATGAACGGCGGCGCGGGCATTGAGCCGGAGCTGTTCTACTTCGGTCTGCTTACCGGAGCGACGCTGGGCGGCAACCTGACCCCCATCGGCGCGTCAGCCAACATCGCGGCCATCGGCATTCTCCGCAAGAATGGCGAGACTGTCCGCACCCGGGACTTTC
>ERZ791641.658-NODE-658-length-26701-cov-2.734407_pt1 | contig 26701 bp, 20 predicted proteins | sample MGYA00510055_ERZ791641 | MGnify/ENA primary metagenome ERZ791641 (study PRJEB30046, sample SAMN00715226) | human gut metagenome | study: EMG produced TPA metagenomics assembly of the A metagenome-wide association study of gut microbiota in type 2... | reverse complement strand
TTCTGTCTGGGGGTTGCCGTGGTTTCACAGATCCTATGTATCTCCACCACTCTGAATAAGAGAAAAGCAACTGAATTTTTGATTTTGTTTTTTGCTACTCTGATACACTATCGCAAAATACGCCATTCGTCAAGAGGAAATAAAAGGATTTGAGACATTTTCTTACTGTTGTCCCAAACATCCTTTCTTTTTTTCTGATTTTTCGGCTGTATCTTCTGTTATTTGTGAACAGATAAGAAAACTCTCCAAAACAGAGAGTTTTCTTATCTGCTGTATCGTTTCTTCTACTCTTCTGCTTTCATCTCGCGGACAACCTTCCGCAGCTTCAGAATCATGGACGGAGCAACAGAAAGCTCATCCACTCCCATTCGTACAAACTGCTCCGTCAATGTCAGGTCTGCACCGAGCTCCCCGCAGATTCCTGCCCATTTTCCGCATTTGTGTGCATTTTCCACCACCATGCGAATCATCCGAAGAACTGCTTCATGGTGTGGGTTGTAAAAATCATCCAGCTGCTCATTCTGACGGTCAATCGCCAACGTATATTGGGTCAGATCATTCGTTCCGATGCTGAAAAAATCTACCTCTTTCGCCAACTCATCGCTCATTACAGCTGCTGCAGGCGTTTCAATCATAATGCCTTGCGCAACCTCGCCAAATTCAATATTCTGTGCTCGAAGTTCCTCTTTAACCTCTTCCACAATCTTTTTGATCTGCTTTACTTCCCACACACTGGTGATCATTGGATACATTATAGATATATTACCAAATGCGCTGGCGCGATACAAGGCACGAAGTTGTGTTTTGAACACTTCCGGTCTGGTCAGACAGATTCGGATCGCACGATAACCAAGCGCCGGATTGTCTTCCGGATCCATGTTAAAATAATCACACTGCTTGTCCGCACCAATATCTAATGTACGGATAATTACCTGCTTACCAGCCATTGTCTCAGCAACCATCTTGTATACCATAAACTGTTCGTTTTCCGTCGGATAATCTTCTTTTTCCAAGTATAAAAACTCACTGCGGAATAAGCCAATTCCCTCGGCATCATTTTGCAATACCATCGCAAGATCCTTGCTGTTGCCAATGTTAGCATACAATTTGATCTTTTTGCCATCCTTTGTAATGGTTTCTTTGCCTTTAAGCTGCTGTAAAAGCTGCTTCTTTTCCTCTGCCTGCTCCTTCTTTTCCTGCATCTGTGCAAGCACGTCTTCACTTGGATCAATATAAACCGTTCCGTTATCACCATCAACAATGGCAAATTTGCCCTCCAATTCTGCATCTAACGGCATATCCACACCGATCAGTGCCGGAATGCTCATCGTTCTAGCCAAAATCGCTGTATGCGAATTGACGGATCCCTGCGTTGTTACAAAGGAGAGCACCTTGTCTTTGTCCATCTGTACCGTCTCAGAAGGTGCCAGATCGACTGCCATTACAATCACCGGTTCGTCTGCATCCATCTGCTGTCTGCTCGCACCATTCAAAACAGAAACCAGACGTTCGGAAATATCTTTAACATCTGCTGCCCTTCCACGCATGTATTCATCATCCATAGATGCAAACATCTGGGCAAAGTTATCACCGGTTGATGCTACGGCATACTCTGCATTTACAGACTGACTATCAATAATATTTTCAACCGATTCTGTAAAATCTTCGTCTTCCAGCATCATCTGATGCATCTCAAAAATTGCTGCATTGGCTTCTCCAACTTCTTTAAGTGCCTTATCATACAATCCCTGCAATTCCGTAATTGCTGTCTGAACCGCCTCGCGATAACGCTTTTTTTCTGCCTCTGTATCCTGTACTTTGATACGTTTTACCTGCTGTTGTCCTTTACTAAAAATGTGAATCCGTCCAATTGCAACGCCGCCAAATACACTTTTGCCTTGATATTGTTCCACAACGCACCCTCCTCTCGCAACTGAACGATGACTACATATTTTCTTCCAAGAATGCACTTACCTTGGTATATGCTGCATCTTCATCTTCTCCATCAAATGTAACAACAACTTCCTGTTCCTTCTTGACAGCAAGACCCATCAAGCCAAAGATCTTTTTACAGTCTGCCGTTTTTCCATCCTTCGTCAATGTGATCTTACATGCAAATTCTTTGCAAACTTTAACGAGTTCTCCTGCCGGACGTGCGTGAATTCCTTCCGGGTCTGTGATCGTATACTTAAATTCCTTCATGATAATCCTCCATTCTGCACACTGTTACTGTTAGGACGAATATGCGCCAAGTGTGCTAAGACGCATATCCGCCATTTCTTCATGAGATATTTATTATTAAATATATCGTGTTTCAAGTTCTTATACTTTATATCGCTCAAGCCACTTTCTTCTTTAAGATTCCCAAGAGCAATGCAGAAATCACTGTTCCGATCACCAAAGCTACGAGGTACATCCAAGCATGTCCCACTACCGGGAATACGAAGATTCCACCATGTGGTGCCATCAGCGTACACTTAAACGCCATACTGATTCCGCCTGCCACAGCACTTCCGATGATGCAGGAAGGAAGTACACGAAGTGGATCCGATGCGGCAAATGGAATGGCACCTTCTGTAATAAAAGCCAGTCCCATAATAAAGTTTGTAGGTCCTGCTTCTCTTTCCTCTTTCGTAAATTTATCCTTGAAGAGTAACGTTGCTAACGCAATTGCACAAGGCGGTGTCATACCACCGATCATTACGGCTGGCATAATATCGTAGTTACCTGCTGCGATTGCCGCAGTACCGAAAACATAGGCTGCCTTGTTGAATGGACCACCCATGTCGATCGCCATCATTCCACCAAGTACCAGGCCAAGCAGGATACGGCTGGAATCTCCCATTCCTTTCAAACCACTATTTAATGCTGTATTGATCGTACCCATGACCGGCTCAACAACGAAGTTCATTGCTAATCCAGTCACCAAAATACCAACAACCGGATAGATCAATACCGGTGCAAGTTTTTCCAATGCTTCCGGCATCTTTTCGCATACTACGCACAGCGCCTTGATCACGTAACCTGCCAAAAATCCTGCAGCTAACGCTCCCAAAAATCCGCTGGTTCCATTGTGTGCCATCATTCCACCGACGAATCCCAGTGCTAATGCCGGTCTGTCTCCGATCGCCATGGCGATAAATCCTGCTAATACCGGAAGCATCAAGCCAAAGGCAATATCACCAATTCCCTTTAATGTTGCAGCAACCGGTGTGATCGTACCAAAATTTCCACGATCCGCAACAGATAAGGAATTCATATCGACTGACAAACCATCGATCAGAAATGCTAATGCTATAAGAATACCGCCTCCAACGACAAATGGAAGCATATGTGATACACCATTCATAAGTTGTGTATAGATCTGATGTCCAATACTGCCACCGGATTTTGCATTCTCGCTGCGGGCCGGAGCATTTGCTGCATGATATAGCGGAGCATCTCCAGACGTTGCTCTCTCGATCAACTGATCTGCCTTGTTAATTCCATCTGAAACCTGACATTCTATCACACGCTTACCATCAAAACGCTCCATTGGCACCTGTGCATCTGCTGCTACAATAATACAGTCCGCATCGTCAATTTCCTGCTGTGTCAACACATTCTTAGCACCACCAGATCCGCGTGTCTCGATCTTAATGGCAATCCCTGCTGCTTTTGCTGCTTTCTCCAAGCCTTCAGCCGCCATATACGTATGTGCAATTCCTGTCGGACAGGAAGTAACGGCCAACACCTTTGCTGCCGGAGCTGTCTCTAACCTTTCATCAATGTCCGGTTTCTCATCGTCTGCCTTGTCGATAATGTTCAAAAACTCATCGACTGTCTTAGCATTGCGGAGTGATTCTGAAAAATCCTCATCCATCATAAGCACTGATAATTTGCTAAGTACATCCAAATGGACATTGTCCTCTGTGTTTGGTGCTGCGATCAAAAATAGTAACGTTACCGGTTCGCCGTCCAAAGAATCAAAATCAACACCATCCTTGACTACCATTGCTGCAAGTCCCGGCTTTGTAACTGCATCGCATTTACCATGTGGAATCGCAATGCCCTCACCAATTCCGGTCGTGCTCTCCTCTTCACGAAGAAAAACCTGCTTGCGGTAAGCTTCAATATCATTGATCTTACCACTTTTGCCCATAAGTGACACGATCTGATTCAATGCCTCTGTCTTGTCCGCTGGCGAAGCATCCAGACAAATGCTGTTTTTGTCTAATAAATCTGTAATTCTCATATGATCACCTTTCCTTCCCATACATTATAAATAATGCACTGCGGTTTTTTCATATTCCGTTTCAATTTCCTGTCTTGTTGCCAAATTTTCAGAGCAAGCGCTGGCACCTCCACTGGCAAGGCCCATACGGAATGCATGTTCGTAATCTCTCTTCTGCATCCAGCCGGCCATAAAGCCTGCAACCATGGAATCTCCCGCTCCTACTGTGTTTTTGACTACACCCTTAGAGGATTCTCCTGCAATGATTTTCCCATTCTCTGCAATAAGAACTGCCCCTTTACCACCCATAGAAACTAATACATTTTTAGCTCCACGTTCCTGTAGCTTCTTTGCATATGGAATAACATCACTCCACTCTGACAATGTTACCCCAAATATCTCACCCAATTCATGATGATTCGGTTTGATCAAAAACGGATGATATTCTAATACATTTAGCAGCAAATCTTTAGTGGCATCAACTGCGATTGTCATATTTTTATCAGACAAACGTTTCAAGATCTGCTGATAAATATCATCCGGCATCGAGCTTGGAATACTTCCTGCCAAAACAAGCACATCATCTGTATTGAGCTGATCAAGTTTACCCATCAGCTGATCAATCTGCTGTTGTCCGATATCCGGTCCTTGTCCATTGATCTCTGTTCCATCAATGTTCTTTAATTTCAGATTGATACGTGATATACCATGCTCAAGTTTGATGAAATCCGACTGAACTCCTGCCTGTTCCAACATTCGCACAATCTCGTCTCCTGTAAAACCGGCCATGAATCCCAGTGCTATGTTCGCAATCCCGAGATTTCCAAGGACAATAGAAACATTAATTCCTTTGCCACCCGGCAACATCAGTTCGGATGCAGTGCGATTGGTCATTCCCAGTTCAAAATCGTTCACCGACACAATGTAATCCACTGATGGATTAAATGTTACTGTATATACCATACAACTTCCTTTCCGCTGTCTTCAGCTATTTATTTTCTTCTTTGCCTGATCGATCATTTGCTTTATGATAATTTTATTATAACCGCATACTCTTTCATAATCAATCATAATCAATCACAAATCTTCATACTGTTTTTTGTGCAGATTGCACAATACTACTCTTATTTTTTTCATTCTTCTAGATATTTCGTGTGTTTTATGCCGGTTTTGCCATATTGGCAAAATAATTCGAACCATTATTCATTCTATTTCACTCATACTCGTTCATTATCGGTCATTATTTTCATGATGGTTAGTTTGCTTCTGTAATCTCTCTTTATTATAAGAGCTGAGAGTACGATTTAGAGCTGAAAGGTTGCGTTAATACAAAAAGACAACCTCTATTTACCATAAAGGTTGTCTTCTTATTATTTCTTTTTATCCAAAAAATATGACTGCCAAGCATGATGTTGGTTTGGCATATTCTGATAATACGATACTGCCGTTCGGCTGCTCGCTCTGGAATTACCAATCTCTTGGCGCTGTTTCAACAGATACCGTTGAAACACTTCCCGATTTCTGCGTTCCAACCCCTCGATCTTAACACCGCAATCAGTAATGACACGGATCAAATTCTGCATTTCCAAGATTGCACTGCGATAACTCTGCTTATCTTGCTCAAGATATGGGCTGACTTTGTGATATACACTATCAAACCCTTTATCCAGAATATTGATTTCTCCCAGCGCTTTTTCTTTCTGTGCCATTAATTGTTCAAAAACATCTATGTCCATGTTTTCCTGTTGCAAAACTTCGCTTTGTTGTTGCGTCAATGTAAACAGTTCTTCCATGATCCGTTGTTTCTTTTGCAGCGATTCCTGCAACGCGGATAAATATACTGTTGCCGTCTCCATCAATACTCTCCTACTTCACTATGCCGTTACTCTATATAACCTTGTGCACAGAAAGCAATGCCTCTGACATCCGTTCTGCACTATCGATCATACCACATTATTAATACGCATTACCTCTTTCCACGTCTCACGCATTGTCTTAATATGGTGCAGCGCATCTTCTAACACTGCTTTGTCTTTTTTGACATTAGCCTCAACCAAGCGACGGTAAATATAATCATAGACGACCTCAAAATCCTTCGCCACCGGATACTTCATATCAAGCGTTGAACGAAACTCTACAATAATATTTTGAACTTTAATAATATTATTATTCGCTTTCTCAATATCGCCTTTATCGATTGCCTCAATCGCCATATTAGCGAACTTGATCGCACCATCATACAACATCAATGTCAACTTAGCCGGTGATGCCGTCTGAATCGCATTACGCTGATACTGCATTGCTGCCTTGTTATATGTTGCCATTCCTCTTATCTACCTCCATGTATTAGTTGCTGCCAAGATAACTTGACAAGGATGACTGCTGTGAATTCAAGCTTGCCAATGCTTTTTCCATCGCTGAAAACTGTTTATAATAATGGTCTTCCATCGTCTGCAATTTTGTTTCCCAACTCTTAATATCTTTCTTATATTGAGTCATCTGCTTTGTCATTTCCTTATCGTTATAGAACGTCAAAGCACTGCTCATCGTTGTCGATTTCATCTTTTCATTTAATGCATCATACAAGTTGTTGGTAAGCCCTGCCATCACTTCTGCCACAACGTCCGGATCTTCTTTCAAAAGATCCTGCAGCGTATTCGTTGAATCAGAGTAAACCGAATCATCCTCATCTCCTTTAATATGAAGCTGACCATACTCTTTATAATCTGTTCCTGTAGTAATACCAAGATTTGCCAAAGAATACTTCTTCCCGTTCGAAGCAGTGATCGATTTACCGGTAATACTTCTCATCGTTGTAATAAGTCCATCAAGAGTGCTGTCACGACGAAGCAAAGAATCCTTAATCTTTGTATTCCATTTCTCTACCTCTTCATCAGACATCGCATCCTTCTGATCATCAGTCAACACATCATAGTTTCTCGCCGATTTCGCATTATACAATGTATTCATTTCTTTCAGAATCGAATTATACTGTGTCACAAACTCTTTGATCGAATCGTATACCGCATCGGTATCATCAGAAACGGTAATAGACACTTCTCCGTCTGTCACATCCATAAGATCTAAGGATAAGCCATTTACATTCAAAGAAGTCTTGGAACTCGTCAATGTTGCACCATTTACCTGTACTACAGAATCTGCCGCTGCAACAACAACCATGCCGACACCGGAAGCAGATTCCTGCACTGCCGAACCGTCAATCGTATCCAAACCAATCTTCTGCAGTTCTGCTGAGGATCCCGGCTCGACCCCGGCCCCTTTTGCCATAGCTGCTGCATAGTCAGTTACTGCATCAGTGATCGTCCGTTTACGGGTTTCTTCTGACTGGATCGTAATCTCATCATTACTGAGACCATTGGTCAACGCTTCCGTAATCTTACTCTGATAATCGTCTCCGGCAATCTGACTATCCGCATTTTCCTGTATATATTGTTTTGCTAATGTGACTAGCTCTTCTTGTGTATGTGACGCATCATCTTTTTCTTCCAGCTTCCCGGCGTTGATCAATGCCTGTTTGGCATCGTCCGTTATCACATTATTGCCATTTTCATCTTTTTTGAAATATTTTGTTTCCAATTCTGTAACAATCTGGTTACGGTAATATCCGGTCCCCTCAGATTTTGCCTGTGCATCCGATACTTCCATCAGAGACGCAACTGCCGAATCAATCTTATCCGAAGATGTGTCATTTTGTATACTATCTAATACGTCCAGCACACTATTCTTCTGTGCTGCTGTCAAACTATCATATTTTACGGCATTGTTCACAGTCTGTTGCGCATTTAACTGCTCCTGCGTAAATGCCATCATCTTGATCTCAAACTTTTGATCTAAACCACTATCCTTTGCACCGATGAAGAATCTGCCCTGTCCCTCATCAAAAGATGCATTTAAGCCTGCCGATTTCAAATTATCAACAAAATCACTGATCGTAGTATCTGCATTTACCGTCATGCTGACTGTCTGATCTGCCGTCTTGATCTGAATCTGCTTCGTGCCATCAGCCGTCATGCCAAGATCAGAAAGTTTTGTGGAAGAAGTAACCTTGTTTGTAATCTTCTCACCCTGATCATTAGTAGTCTCATAAGAAGAAATCTTGGCACTTGTAACATACTGTGCCGCTGCAAGACTCTTCACATTGACGCGATAGGTACCTTTTGTCGCACTGCTATTTGCAGATACTGTCACTTTCGTTGAATCGGAAGATGTTGCTTTCTTCGTCTGATAATTAGACTGAAAACGAAGCTTACCGGCATAATCTTTATAAAAGCTATACATTTTCGTATTCAGACCGGACCAAATCTCCTGTTTCCACTCTAATTTCTGCTTCTTAGACTCTATCTTGGTCTTCTTAGCTTGCTGTGTCTCCATCAAAGACTTTACAATCGATTCCGTATCCAAACCGGAAATCATACCTGACATTCTAATCGCCATAATATCCTCACCTTTCTAAGTGCCTATATATCGCCGACATAACCGCACTATGTAATTATTTACATTCTGATTTTTACCATTAGCGCTTTTCATCCACGATCAAACCAGCCAACTCCCACATCTTCTGAAGCATTTCCAAAGACTCTTCCGGCGGCACTTCGCGAATCAGCTTATCGCTTGTTTTGTCAAACACTTTGATCGACACTCGCTTGGTTGCCTCATCATACGAGTACTCGCATCGGGTACTCACCATGCGATTATTTGCACTGGAAACCGCAGAATCTATTGTACTCTTAGCAGGATCCTTCCCATCAAATGGCATTCCCTGCTTTGCATCAGACTCCTGTCCACTTGTCTGCCCTGTTGTCTGTCCTGTAACATTACTTGGTGCTGCCGTTGTCTTCTGTACGGCAACCGCCTTACCTGCATCTACACGGGTTACATCCGGCGATGCACTTTCCGTAGTCCTGTTTACTCCACTTATAACATCCATATCCATTTTCTTATACCTCCGTGTGCTATACTCTGCAAGTCCCTTAAGCGTCTTGGCACATCCTGTACCCGCTTTCTATATAATATATCGGATTTTCCGAAAATAAATTAACCGTTCGGCATGTTATTTCTGAAACAATCCTTTCAGTGCTTCTACATCCACGGCACTTCCTGCCTGTTTATTCTCTTCCTGAATCTGTACATACAATTCTTTGCGATAGATCGGCACGGATTTAGGAGCTTTCACACCCAGTTTAATCTGATCGCCTTTAATCTCCAACACTGTGATCTCTATATCATTTCCAATCATAATGGATTCATTTACTTTTCTTGCTAACGCCAGCATAATTTTGTCTCCTCTCCATGTATTACTGCAAAATAAAGTGTTTCACCTCATAATCTGTATTTTCAGCAACGATCTGCACGCCCTTACGCGTTCCCGCATTAATGATCAATGGCGCCTTTTTGTTTACCGATGTGCGTTTCACATCTGCCGGTACCGTTGCCAACAAAAATACAACCAGATCATCTTCCTTGATCTCGCCAACAGGCTCTAATAATGCATCCTCAACGATCGGATTGTACTGTTCATCTACCCGCTGTGGATTTACGATTGGAAATGCCAGTCCCGGCTCCGTTGTTGACTGCAACCATGAGAAAAACGGCGGTTCCTCCCCATCGATATCGTAAAGGATCGTGTAATCCTTGTATTCTTCAAAACCAAACAGCCCCTTATCAAAATGTACGATCTTTTCATCGCCGATTTCTACTTCCCCAAAATATCTTGTTTGAATCTTCATCTGTGCATCCTCCTCGTTGATAATCAGTAAGGTGCCAAACTCTTTTGACACCTTACATTTATTTGCTGATCCTGCTGCCTGAAACCTCCCTGCAGGAATTGCCATGTTCTATTCTAGATATAATCTAACAATGAATTACCCAATATTTTTGCCGTAGCCGATAATGATGCCTGATACAGATTGTCTGCCTGTGTCAAGCCGATCACAGCATCTGCGATATCCATATCTTCGTTGTTCGATAATTTTTCCTCCGTATCTGTCTTTTCATCCGAAAGACGATCCTGTGTCATCTGCAAGCGATTGTACTTGGCTCCAAGTTCAGCTACCGCAACATTTAAGGTTGCCTCACATTTGTTCACCATAGTAAGACCGCGTCCAAAGGCTTCATTCATGATACTGACGCGAAGCTGCTGCTCATTTTCCAACGATGTTTTTAAGGTACCTAACGATGCAATTTCATCTTGATCAGACGTATTTGCTATCTTCTTCTCTACATCTGCAATACGGTTTTCTACATCCGTCACATCGCCGATCACACGCTCAATATAATCTAAGCAACGATAAATTTCTGTATCAAACGCATCTTTTGCCTGCGTATTTACTGTCAATGTCTGACTGAAATTGACCTCATAATTAATATTTTGATCACTTGGATCTGCAAAGTAAGTGTTCTTCATGGATACTGTATCGTAGCGATCACACTTAAAATACATCTCCGGGCGAATATCACTTTTTTCGAATTTATTCTTGGTATAATCAATTGAAAAATCAGCCTCTTTCTCCTGAATCGTACCATACAAAGTCTTACCTAGCGCAATTTCTCCGGCATCATATATATATAGTGCTTCATAATTAGTGCCGTTCACCTGATTGTACCGGTCAATGTCGTAAGCATACGCATCATTTTGAGACACCACACCAACTTTACCATTATCTACCGAATACTCTTCTGTCGTATTTCCATAGGTGAGTGACATACGAAATACATTGTTTCCGCCTGTGATCGGCTGATTGGAACAATTGTTGTAAGATAACTGTATGCGATAACCGGTGTTCACCTTTGCCTCTAACTTAGCATACTCTTCCTGCGTCATGCCATCCTGATATTTAATATCAGACTCTACATTACGGATCGTATCAATATCTGTCGATTTAAATTTCTCCGTAATCTCATATTCTAATGTATCACTGGAGTTCGGGAACAACAGCGATGTGTCCGTGCGATACCCGGTAAACATATATCGTCCGGCGTAGTCCGCATTTGCATTATCCTCAAAGATTGCTGTTGCGTACTGTCTAAGCTGTGTCAGTATCGCTGTTCTCTCTTTTGATTCCGGATAACTGTTAGCACCTTGGCTAAAATATCCTTCCATATCCGTAAACGTAGAGCTTACCTTTTTCATCGCTCCCTCTGTCGTATCCATCCAATCCATGGCATCCTGCACATTTTTTTCAACATATTGTGTCAACTGTGCCATTGTTGTGCGAAATTTCAGCGAACGGGATGCGATCGTCGGATCCTCTGACGGACGTTGAATCTTCTTCATCGTCGTGTACTGCTCTTCTGCCGTCAACATTTTATTCTTTGCATTTGATATATGCACCTGTGATCTGTTTGAAATCATTGAATTTGTTACTCGCATAGGTATTCCCTCCATTTACTGATCATCCATTATACTGCAGTGCCATTGATCAATTTATCCAATGCTTCGTTCATTACGGACAAAACACGGTATTGATAATGTAACAGATTTTGATAGATTACCAAATTCTGGCCCTCTTCATCTTCATCTACACCGGAAATCGAAGTTCTTCGATGATCCACTGCATCCAAAATGTTCTGTGCATTTTCTGTAGCTGCCGTCACACGTGCTGAATCTACACCAAGTACTGCAGTGCATAATACATTCAGGAAAGATCCCGGATCACCCTGCTTAAACATGGAATTATCGGTCTGCAGTGCCAACATTTTTGTGAGATTTTTGGACTCTTCCCATCCGGTCAGACCCTCTGTATTTTCTGCAGAGCAGGCCAACATTCTGCCGTTTTTAACAATATCGTCATTGGCATGAAAATTAAGGATCGACATATTGTAATAACTGCATACTGCATTCTCATCCGTATTACCCAACTCTGATGAATGAAACGAGAATATGTTGTTGTCATCATCCGGAATGAACACTTTTTCTACAATATTGCCATTTTTATCTTTCAGATTATAGTAGTTCGCTTCTCCTGCAACAGTTTCAAACTGATAACCATCTGCCCGATAAGCCTGCTGCTTGTTAGAATCAAACACTTTACAGCCGTTATAATAGTAAAATGTATCTTCCGCATTATACAAAAATTCTGTCATCTGAAACTGTTGATTCGATGTCACGTTAGCCGCTACAAACAAATCCTTTCCAAGTTTGCCATCCAGATCATAGCCCTTATTTTGCAACATATTAAAGTTTGCAGAAAATGTTCTGACAAATTCATTAAGCTGCGTCATATAATACGGGATTCCACGGAATGCGATAGAATCTCCTGCCGATGCAAGCCTCTTTTCAGGATTCGGATCCTGCATAATATTTTGCAGACGTGTTACCCCGTCATCACTTAACTCCTCCTTCAAAACAAATGTATATGTATATGTACCATCTGCAGCTACTGTTGCAGAAAAGGATTCATATTCGTAATCCACATTACCGATCGTTAACACTCCATCCGATGCCGGCAGATCCAGCTTGGATAAATTCGATGCGTTGGCGCTGCTGTATTGATCACTCGTGATCGTTAATGTACTCTTACCGCCCTTTGCTGTATCATTCTTCTGCAATCCGGTCAGTGTTGCTTTGAAATTTTCCGCATTGTTGCCATCGCGCATCTCGATCAACCCCTGTAATTTGCCTCCAAGCGTTGTATTGTACATGTCAAATTCCTGACCATAACTCCACTCTAACCGATACAGATTAACAACATCATTCTGGCTTACCTTGTTCGTAGATCCCTCTGCATTGATCGTATTGTACTGTGTGGTATCGACCAAAATACCTCCACCCAGCGTCACAATAAACTGATTCGTTCCATTGCCATCTGCGGGTGCTTTTTCTGTCACATTGATGTCCGCTAATTCGGACAATTTGTCCAAAATAACCGCTCTCTGATCACGAAGATCATTTGCACGGTCGCCATACACTTCCAATGTATTGATCTGTTTATTTAAGGAAGCGATCTGTGCTGCATACGCATTGATCTGCTTTACCGTTGTCTCAATCTCTGTATTGACATCTACCTGCATATTCTGCAGCTTCACTGCCGCATCTCTGACATAATAAGACAGCGTATCCGCATATCCTGCCACCTGTGCACGGATCGTCTGATCCATAGAAGAGGTTGTCAAATATTTCAAAGAGGAAAAGAAGCTGTCTAAAGAATTCGTAATGCTTCCTTCCGAATCTTCTTTCGGATAGATACAATCCTCAATGCTGCTCAAATAAAAGGACTCTGTTGAATATTTACCTACTGTAGTATTGCTGATGCGGTACTTGGCATCATAATAATCATCGCGGCTGCTGAGAATCGCTGTGGCATCTACACCTGCACCCAGCATTCCGTAGCTGGTGCGCAGCGAAACAGCTTCCTTCGCCGACTGCTCTACTGTCTGTCTGCTGTATCCTTTCGTCTTTACATTGGATATATTATGTCCTGTCGTTGTCAATCCGGCATTATATGTCGACATGCCGGACACTGCTATATTCAATCCAAAAAAAGTTGATGGCATATTCCATTCCCCCTTCTGCTCTATCCAAGTCGTTCAATCAAATGCTCTAACATCGCATCGATCACTGAAATATAACGTGATGCTGCATTATAGGCGTGCTGATATTTTAACAGATCCACCATTTCTTCTTCACTGGAAACGCCCATCACCTGCTGTCGTTTATCCTCAACACTCTCGGTCAGCTTTTGCTGGTTGTCGACCATGCTCTGCCATGTATTTCCCTTCGCACCGAGTGCCGTGACCATAGAGCGGTAATACTCCGCATAGGTATACGTTGTCTCATTGTTGGGATCCAGTGCGGCAAACTTCTCATTCCATTTCGAAAGAATATCCTCAAATACTTTTGTATTGTATCCGCCGGTCTCTCCAAGTTCCGGATTAAGTTTCACCGGAAGCAATGCATAATCTTCTATAACATCCGGATTCACTTCCAGATTCAGCAAAGTATATAACGTATTGGCATCTTCTTCGTCCTCCTCATTGTATACATACAATTTATAAGACTTAGATCCATCCGCATTTGTAATTTCCTGCGCCAACGGAATCTGATTGCCCTCCTCGTCTTTTCCATAAACCTGTGCATCTATGGTAAGTACCCGATAGCGATCCGTTGCTTTGCGGGAGAAAACTTCTGTTCCGATCGTCATATCATCATCAGTACCCACTGCACAATTTACAACATCTAGGATCTTGTATTTGCCATCCTGCAAGTTCACAGCATTGCCGTTTGCATCTACACCACTAATTCCTGTAAGATCCTGCGAGATGTTCGGACAAAATGCATCGTTGACCATCGTTACCAATCCATGGATCAACTGATCAAACTGTGCCTGTATCTGTGTAAGTATCGAATTGCCGGTTGTATTATTGTATTTATCTAATTTTTCTTCGAAATCATTACAAGCCAACAAATAACTTGTTTCATCAAATTTGCCGGCATCATCGATATAATCAGACTTGACCGGCTGTACCGGAATATCTTTATAATTGGCGATCTCATTTCCTCTCGCTGTCAAGATACCAAGCAAGGAACCGGTATCTGTCTTGCGCACAGCAGAGTACGCTGTCTCCATATCATAAACATCACTATAACCATTGTCGAGCCATGTAACATTATACATTTCAGATACTGATTTTACTTCATACTGCTGTGTCGCATCGTTGTATTCTTCCTGTTTTATGCGTTCAACACCCATGTGGTAACTTCTCGCATCATTCACTAACGGTGCATTGCCTATAAAGACGCGCACATTGCCGTTATGATCCTCATTGTATGTATAATAAGTATACTCTGCCAGCTCATCAAGGAGCTGGTTTCTGGCATCGCGGTAGTCATTCGCATTTTCCAATCCGGACGCTTCCGCCTCGCGAATACGCTTGTTCAGATCCAAAATCTGTTCTCCAATAGAATTGATCTTATCGACCTGCGCCGTGATCTCTTTATTCAAATTAACCTGGTAGTCCACCAAAGTCTGATAAACATCCTTTGCATTCTTAATAAAAGACTCTGCATTGGATAAAAACAGTTCGCGATTCACGACACTCTGCGGATCGGTCGAAATGGTCTGTAACGAATCCCATATATCCTGCAGTGAATTTTGAAATTCAACACCTTCCAGCTCACCTAAGATGTCTTCAATCTCCTGACTGGTCGTAAGCTGTCTGTCATAAAAGTTTCCTCTACTCACTTCCAGACGATATTCCTTATCCAAGAAAATATCGCGGATCTGTCGAACCTGTGCAACCGCAGTTCCATAACCAATCTGCTGCGTCCCATGGCTTGTCACCTTGATGTTGGAATAGTAAGTATCCCGCAATATATTCTGTTGTCTCGTATATCCGGTCGTTTTGGTATTGGCCAGATTGTGTGCCGCAGTATTCATACCCGCCTGCGAAGCCTTCAATCCGGACACACCGGAATTAAAACTGGTAAATAAGCTCATACGATACTCTCTCTTTCTTTCCGTTATACATAAAAAGCACGAATACCACTCGGAAAATACAGTGTGTCAGAAAAGCTTCCTACTTCTCTGACGATCACTGCTTTGCGTCAAAAGACCCCGTCCCAAAGCCGGCATCAACTCCGCCTCCTGCGGCTGACGCATTTTTGTCGTAATTATTATTTCCCGGTGACATCCGTGTACTCTGAATAAAATTCATATTGAATTCAATCATTTCAAGGGAATTTTCTATTAAATTTTTATTCTTTGTATTAACATCTACCAAGCGTTTCATCGTTTGTTGCAGCTCGTCGTGCAACAGTGCCAACCGCTCCTGCTCTTCCGGCTGTTTCCCCAGCAGTTCGATCAGGCCGGTAAGACTTAAATCTTTCACCGGACGATTCAACACCATTCCCATATTGTGCAGAACCTCTTCTCTGCGATGTCCGTACGCAGATGCCTGATCCAGCAATTCCTGTTCTTGATCCGTAATCTCTTGCAATCGCTTTAGATCTCCACGGATCAACACTTCTGTCTTCTGTTCCGATATCGGAATCAGTGTCTGGTAGACTTCCATCTCCTGCTGCAACACGGCAGTCAGGTCATCAATCAAACTTGCCAAATCTGCTCCCTCTTGTCTCCTATTTCAAGAATCCGTTCTTAAAATAAGGAATCAAAATATTTACTCACCATCTTTTCTGCAATCTCCTGTGAAGATACATTATACGTACCGGAAGTAATCGCATCCTTGTACTTATTTACCTTGTCCTCACGAACATCTTCCGTATCCTTCACTGCCTGCTTTGCAATCTGATAATCCTTCGCTGTCTGCGAAATCTGAAATTCGTCTTTCGCATATTTCTTCTCAGTGCGGACATTCTTCGTCGGCTTAGACTGCTGATAAAGTCGGCTTACATGATTTAATGCATCAATTCTCATTGTTATCACCACCTGTTTCTCTCTCATTTCAGTGTTTCATACATAATATGTATCGGATTTTTTTAAGATTACTTTAGCATTTGTTATTAATTTTCCAAAATTTCAAAAGAGGCACTGCCCTACTGCAGCGCCTCTTATATAGAAAACATTTACCATTCAGCGATCGATCACTCTTTGACATTTTTAAGAATGTCACAAAAATCAAAGGTTGCAAAATAATCTTTTGGTGTTTCAGCACGACGGATCATTTTGACACTTCCATCTTCCTGTAAAAGCAACTCTGCTGATTTTAATTTGCCATTATAATTGTACCCCATAGCAAACCCATGCGCACCTGCATCATGAATGAACAGGTAATCACCCATATCAATCTTTGGAAGCATACGGTCTACTGCAAACTTGTCGTTATTCTCGCAAAGTGAACCGGTGACATCATATTTGTGATCACATGGTGCATCTTCTTTGCCCAGGACTGTAATATGATGATATGCACCATACATCAGGTTTACTGCACAGGCATCCAAGCCAATATACTCTTTGTAAATATGTTTTTCATGAATTGCCTTTGCAATCAGTGCACCATAAGGAGCTAACATAAAACGACCAAGCTCTGTAAAGATAGCAACATCGCCAAGCCCTGCCGGAACCATGATCTCCTCAAATTTCTGACGGACACCTTCACCGATCACTGCAATGTCATTTGGCTCCTTATCCGGTGTGTAAGGAATGCCAACTCCACCAGATAAATTCACAAATGCGATCTCCACACCCGTCTCTTTCTGCACTTCCACGGCAAGTTCAAACAAAATGCCCGCCAATGTCGGATAGTATTCGTTAGTCACGGTATTACTTGCCAAAAAAGAATGAATACCAAAACGCTTCGCACCTAACTTTTTCAAACGCTTAAATGCTTCAATAAGCTGTTCCTTGGTCATGCCGTATTTTGCATCACCCGGATTATCCATAATATCGGTACCCATTTGGAATACACCACCCGGATTATAACGACAGCAGATCGTCTCCGGAATACCGGCAACCTCTTCCAAAAAGTCAATGTGAGTAATGTCATCCAGGTTAATAAACGCACCCAGTTCTTTTGCTTTCTGATACTCTTTGGCTGGTGTTACGTTCGAAGAAAACATGATGTCCGATCCCTTAAAACCACAAGCTTCTGACATCATCAACTCAGTAAGAGATGAACAATCTGTGCCACAGCCTTCTTCCTGCAGGATCTTCAAAATAAATGGATTCGGGGTTGCTTTAACTGCAAAATACTCACGAAAACCTTTGTTCCAAGAAAATGCCTTCTTCATTTTGCGTGCATTTTCGCGGATACCCTTCTCATCATACAGATAAAACGGAGTCGGATATGTCTTTGCAATCTCTTCAACCTGTTCCTTCGTAACAAATGGTGTCTTTTTCATAGGTACTCGATGCCTTCTTTCTTAAATATTATGTATTCTAACTTCGGATGTATGAAGTTTGAATTATTTACATTTTCTTATCATATCAAATGACATCCATTTTTGCAATATGGTGGAGAATGTAGATGGGGTGTGTTACAAGTTGCATTTTCTCTATATTTTATGGTATAATAAGGGCTTGGTAGCGAACAGACGTTTGCACCGGATGATTATATGCGGCAGAATATACACTGCGGCAGGAAATGAGGTAACTATGGCAGAATATACTGGCAAAGATATAGTAATATTAGAAGGACTGGAGGCCGTACGTAAACGCCCCGGTATGTATATTGGTTCCACCGGATCACGTGGCCTGCATCATTTGATCTGGGAGATCCTCGACAATGCTATCGACGAGCATCTCGCCGGTTATTGCAGTGAAATACATATCACACTGCAAAAGGATGGTGGCATCTGCATTCAGGATAATGGTCGCGGTGTTCCGGTCGATCTGCATCCCACCAAAAAAATCCCTACGGTCCGTGTCGTCTATACGATCCTGCATGCCGGCGGTAAATTTGGCAATTCTGCCTATAAGGTATCCGGTGGTCTGCACGGTGTCGGTTCTTCCGTTGTAAATGCACTGTCAACGCATATGATCGTAGAAGTACGTCACAACGGTTTGATCTACCGCGATGAATATGCCGATGGCGGTCATCCGGTCTCGCCTCTCGTTAATGGTGAATTGGAGATCATAGGTAAATGCCGCAAATCCGATACCGGCACGAAGGTTACTTTCTATCCGGACCCGGAAATTTTTGAAACGATCATATTTAAGCCGGACATTATAAAAAAGAAACTAAAAGAGATTGCTTATCTCAATAAAAATCTAAAGTTGATCTATTATAATGAAGCCGAAAATGAAGAACGTACCTACCAGGAAGAGCACGGCATTCAAAGCTTTGTCAGCTATATCAACCGTGATGCAACGCCAATTCATGACACGCCGATCTATATTGAAGGGACAAGCGGTGATATTGAGGTAGAGATCGCATTCCAATACACCACGAATTATTCTGAGCAGATCAATCCCTACTGCAACCGCATCAATGTAGCCGATGGCGGTACGTTGGTGACCGGTTTTAAAACAGCTCTGACACGTGTAATGAACCAGTATGCAAGGGAACTTGGCGTACTCAAAGATAAGGATGAAAACTTTGATGGAAAAGACATCCGTAACGGCATTGTCGCTATTATTTCGATCAAGCACCCTGATCCACAGTTTGAAGGTCAGACCAAGACAAAACTTGGCAACACGGATGCAAAAACGGCGGTCGATGAAGTATTCAGTGCCGAAGTACAGCATTATTTAGACAAAAATGTAGATATATTGAAAAAAATTCTCGATAACTCCATGAAGTCCTATAATGCACGCAAAGCCGGTGACAAAGCACGCACTGCCGCACTAAAACAGCTCAATGATGTAGATACTAAAAGCAAATTAGCCGCCTGCACCTCCAAAAAGCCAGAGGAATGCGAGATTTACATTGTCGAGGGTGATTCTGCCGGCGGTACGGTTAAAACAGCCAGAAACCGCAAAACACAGGCAGTTCTTCCTCTACGCGGAAAAATACTGAATGTAGAAAAAGCAACTTTAGAAAAAATATTAGTAAACAATGAGATCAAATCTATGATTGCCGCTTTCGGCTGTGGAATCGGTGAAGAATTTGATATTTCCAAACTGCGCTATGATAAGATCATCATCTTAACCGATGCCGATGTCGATGGTGCACATATCAGCACACTGCTGCTCACATTCTTCTATCGCTTTATGCCGGAATTGATCTACTCCGGCAAAGTATACCGTGGTCTTCCACCATTGTATAAAGTAGATTACGAAAAGGCAGGTTCCGGCAAAGCAGGAGCTTCCGCCAAAACGCCAGCAGATGCCAAGCCAAAGAAACGCGGAAAGAAAAAGTATTCCGAATATGTATTTAATGACTTTGAGCTGGAAAAATTCCGCAAGATCAAGGAAAATAAGATCATCGGCATCCAGCGTTACAAAGGTCTCGGCGAAATGGATGCAGAACAGCTTTGGGAAACTACACTGGATCCGGAAAGCCGTATTCTTGCACAGGTAACGATCAGCGATACTGTAGAAGCTGACGATATCACAACAACTTTAATGAGCAGTAATGTCCCACCTCGCCGTGAATTCATTATGGAAGAAGCCAAATACGCAACGCTCGACATTTAAGATCAGGAGGAATGTGAAAACATGTCACAAAAGGATTCAATTATACAATTAGACTTTACAGAGGAAATGCGTAATTCTTACCGCGATTATGCTGTAAGTGTTATTATTTCCCGTGCGCTGCCAGATGTCCGGGACGGATTAAAACCGGTACAACGCCGTATCTTATATGCAATGACTGAACTCGGTCTGGCTCCGGATAAGCCACATCGAAAGAGCGCGCGTATTGTCGGTGATACCATGGGTAAATATCATCCACATGGCGACAGTTCGATCTATGACGCATTGGTACATATGACAGAAGAGTATTCTCTCTCGATCCCACTTGTTGACGGCCATGGTAACTTTGGCTCGATCGACGGTGACAGTGCTGCTGCCATGCGTTATACGGAGGCACGCCTCTCTCCGGGCGCTATGACAATGTTGGATAATTTGGACAAACAGCTTGTCCCATTTGGACCAAACTTTGATGAAAGCGAGAAGGAACCTTTGGTCCTTCCTGCCACTCTGCCAAATCTGTTGATCAACGGTACAACTGGTATCGCCGTAGGTATGGCAACTAATATGCCGCCGCACAATCCAGCCGAGGTCATTGATGGTGTGATCGCCTATATGAAAAACCCGGACATAACGATCCATGGGTTAATGAAATACATTAAAGGACCGGATTTCCCAACCGGAGCGATCATTACAAATGCAGATGAGATTGCACATATTTATGAAACAGGCGAGGGAAAACTAAAGGTTCGTGCCAAAACGGTGATCGAAAAGAGTGATTATGGCCGCCAAAACATTGTAATCACGGAAATTCCGTATACGGTAGCCGGCAACAAAATGAAATTGTTAGAAAATCTGGTCAGCCTGACGAAAGACAAAGTATTTGATGAAATTTACGATGTCCGCGACGAGTCCTCGAAAGAAGGTATTCGTCTGGTGATCGAAGTAAAGAAAGACCGTGATGTACAAAATCTTCTCAATGGCTTGTACAAAAAAACTGCCATGGAAGACACCTACGGTGTAAATATGCTTGCTGTAAAAGACAAGCAGCCGATCACGTTCGATCTCAAATCGCTGATCCAGGAATTTGTATTCTTTCAGGAGGAACTTTACACCAAAGAATATACACATCTGCTCAACAAGGCGAACAAGCGTCTGGAAATTGTTGCCGGACTGATCAAAGCGACCGATGTGATCGACTTGATCGTCGAGATCCTGCGCGGCAGTTCCTCCGTTAAACAGGCAAAGGGCTGTCTTGTAAATGGTGTTACGACGGATATCCGCTTCCGAAGCAAAGCTTCTGAAAAGCAGGCCGCAACACTGGACTTTACCGAAACGCAGGCAGATGCCATTCTGGCAATGCCGTTAAGCCGTTTAGTCGGCTTGGAACTTCTCAAGCTGCATCAGGAAAACGATACCTTGTTAGCAAATATTGCCGAATACAAAAAAATACTTGGTGATAAAGAGGCTTTACATGATGTTATCAAAAATCGTCTCAGAGCCTACAAAAAACAATTTAACGCGCCTCGTCATACAGAGCTTGCCAACATCACGGCTGCTAATTATGTCGAAGAGATCAAGGAAGAAGACTTGTACGTGTTGATCGACCGCTTCGGCTATACGAAATCAGTCGACGCTTCCTCTTACTCCCGCATTTCCCCGGATACTTTGGAGGAATATCATCATATCGTGCCGCTTCGCAATATTGATAAATTATGTGTCTTCACCAAAGGCGGTTATATGCATCAAGTGAAAGCTATGAATATCCCAAAGGGACGTGCCAAGGACAAAGGCGTTCTGATCCAAAACCTATGTAAACTGGAAAATGATGAGCCTCTCCTTTATATTAGTTTTGAAGAATTGTTTGATTCACAGCTTCTCTTCATTACGCGAGCTGGCTTTATCAAACTGGTATCCGGTGTCGAGTTTGAAACAAATCGTCAGACAATCGCCTCAACAAAACTGGCAGAAGGTGATGAACTTGTATGCGTACAGCAGGTAGGCATTGAAGATGTGATCAACGCAGACCGTAAAGTAATTGTAATTACCGATCAAGGATTGTCTTTGGGATTTCCGCTTCTCGAAGTTGGTGAACTCAAGAAAACCAGCCGCGGTGTCAAGGGTATCACTTTGATCGGTGATGATCTTGTCAAGCATGCCGGTTTTGTTACGCCGGATATGGAGCGTATAGACTTTGACGGCAAAGCGATCAATCCAAAGAAGATACGCAGCCGCAAACGTGCTGCCAAGGGACAGAAATCGCAAATCGGAACCAAATAAAAGTAAAAAAATCCCCAACCGTTAGATATTATCTTAACAGTTGGGGATTTTCCTATTCACAATATTCTTTTGTCTTTACCGGAATCATTTGTCCGAAAATTACTCTGCGTCATCCTCCGCATCTTCCTCAGACTCATTTTCTTCCATCTCGTTGCCGTCAATGTCAAGGGTAACATACTCTCTGTCATCCACCTCATCAGCGAACACATCTTCAAACTCTTCCTCATCGAAATCTTCGCTCTCATCTTTGTTGAAATACTTTTCGATCACATAGAATGTTCCTGCAATCGCTGCGCCTGTAGCTGCTGCCCCGACCAAAAATTTCATCATTTTCTTCATATGCCAATACCTCTTTCCTTATATTGCAATTAATGTGCTGGTTACAAACGATCCGCTGTACTAACCTCTGGTTGTCAGCTTCTTCATAATGTGGAACAAATAAGGATCCAATCCCTTCGTCATTGCCAATGCTTCCTGAATATCATAATCCTTAAATTCACCATTGTGATATCCTACAACACGGTTGCTGGCACCCTCACACAACAATTCTACCGCTCTGGCACCCATTGCAGATGCATATACACGATCTTTGCAAGTTGGATTGCCACCACGCTGTATATGACCTAGGATCGTTGCTCTCGTCTCTACTCCGGTAGCAAGCTCAATAACCTTAGCCATCTCATTGGAATTACCGATACCTTCTGCATTAACAATAATATGATTCTTCTTACCCATCTTACGGCGATCCTGAATCTTGGTAATAATACGCTGAATATCACCATGATATTCCTCTGTAGTCAAAATGTACTCTGCACCACTGGCAATACCGGTCCACAATGCAATGTGTCCTGCGGTACGTCCCATTACCTCGACGATACTGCAACGCTCATGAGATTCCGATGTGTCGCGCAGGCGATCGATCGCCTCCATCGCTGTGTTGATCGCTGTATCGAATCCAATCGTATATTCCGTACAAGCAATATCAAGATCGATCGTTCCCGGAACACCGATCGTGTTGATGCCCTGCTCAGAAAGTCTGCTTGCACCATTAAAGGAACCATCTCCACCAATAACAACAATTCCGTCAATGCCGTGTTTGCGGCAGATATCAGCACCCTTCATCTGATATTCTAATTTCTTAAACTCCAGACAACGCGCTGTATAAAGGATTGTACCGCCAAGCTGAATAATATCCGATACATCGAGTGATGACATATCAAAAATATCTTCTTCCAAAAGTCCTGCAAAACCGCGACGAATACCTTTGACATGTAATCCATTCGCAATACCGGTACGTACTACCGCACGTATCGCTGCATTCATACCCGGTGCATCTCCACCGCTCGTCAATACGCCAATCGTTTTTACTGCATTGCTCATTATCTAGTCCCCCTTGCTTCTCTTGCTGTAATTTCTACGCTGCAACCTTCTAACAATGCAACGCATTTCATATAGATTCTACGCTAAAATCAACTATTTTTCAATACTCTTTTCTTTAATCGCCACAGATTCTTTTCCATATTCTTCCAATGCACCTTCAGCCACCAGTCTTCGTGCATTCGTCTCATACGATCTTGGCAATTTTTTAACCTGATGCTCTTGCTCCAGGTAAATACAGATCGTATCAGTGCCATCCTCGCTAACTACCTGCTGCAACAGCTTTTTCTCTACGGCTAAGTAAGCTTCCTTATTAGCAAACCGAATCCATAATTCACAAGGAATACGGTCAAAAGGGATAATATCCTGACATATCACTTTGCCGGCTTTATTGTCTTCCGTCTGTGCCCGTCCCTTGACAAAAACTTTCGACCCCTCCACTAACAAATGTTTCTTCTTTTCATAGGTCTGAGGAAATACTATAATTTCCACTGTCCCATACAGATCCTCGATCGAAGCGATCGCCATCATCGTATTATTTTTTGTTGTTTTCACGATTTTATTCACGAGCAGACCTCCGATGACAACACGTTCACCATCTGTAACACTGTTGTCTTCCTGCTCTTCTTCGGCTGCAAAATCGGTCGAAATACAGGTACAATTTTTTTTCATCAAAGCAACATATTCTTCCAATGGGTGCCCACTGACATAGATTCCCATCACCTCTTTTTCATAAGTTAGCAGCTCCTCCTTTGGGAACTCCTCTACATTCGGCAATGGATACTGCTTTGCTTTCGCAAAGCCCTCGTCACCAAGATCAAATAACGATACCTGTCCTGCCATATTGTTACGCCTGTCTTTGCTGACAGCATCCATAATATTCGCATAGGCAATGACTTTTTGATGACGGTTGCCCGGAAGCGAATCCATCGCACCGGATTTAATAAGATTCTCCACCACATGCTTATTCACTTCTCCGGAAGCCAGTCTCTCCAAGAAATTTTGGAGTGAAGTATAGGCTCCCCCACTTTTTCGCTCCGCAACAATACGCTCGATCACATTCACGCCAATCCCCTTGATCGCGGACATTCCAAAACGAATTCCACCATCCGCAACCGAAAAGTCTGAATAGCCTTCATTAATATCCGGCGAAAGCATCGGGATGCCCAGTTCTTTACAGTTCATTGTATAGTGTATTACCTTAGACGTATTATCACGCACAGATGTCATCAGTGCTGCCATAAACTCTATCGGATAATGACATTTCAAATATGCCGTCTGATAGCTCACAACCGCATACGCTGCCGCATGCGATTTGTTAAAGGCATACTTCGCAAAATCAATCATTTCGTTATATATTTTATTAGCAACTTCCTCGGAAATGCCGTTTGCAATACAACCCTTAACGCCCTCTGCTTTATTGCCATATACAAAGTTTTGACGTTCTGCCTCCATGACCTTTTCTTTTTTCTTAGCCATCGCACGGCGTACCAGATCGCTTCGGCCAAAACTATATCCGGCCAGACTGCGCACGATCTGCATTACCTGCTCCTGATACACAATACAACCATACGTCGGTGCCAAGATCGGCTCAAGCTGCGGGCAGTCATACACAATGCTGTCACGGTTATTTTTGCCCTCTATATATTGTGGGATGAAATCCATCGGACCCGGACGGTACAACGCATTTCCTGCCAAAATATCTTCCATACACTCTGGTTTAAGCTCCGTCATAAAGCTCTTCATGCCACCGCTTTCCAACTGGAAGACACCGTCCGTCTTACCGGCACTGATCATGTCAAACACTTCTTTGTCATCAAATGGAATGTTTAGAAGCGTATCGTCTTCGATTCCTGCCATTTTAGCTGCATTTTGTATGACTGTTAGTGTTCGAAGACCCAGGAAGTCCATCTTAAGCAGCCCCAATTCTTCTAATACCGTCATCGTATACTGCGTCGTGATCGTTCCATCAGACGCCTTGGACAATGGAACATATTCGTCTACCGGCTTTGGACTGATCAGTACACCGGCTGCATGCATCGAGGTATGTCTGGGAAGTCCCTCCAGCCGCATGGACATATCGATCAAATTCTTAGCCTGTTCATCTGATTCGTAAATTTCACGCAATTCCGGATTGACCTGCAATGCCTCTTTGATCGTAACTTTTGCTCCCTGCTTTGGCATCGGGATCTGCTTGGCAATCACATCCACATAATTATACGGCAGATCCAGCACACGCCCTACATCTCGGATCGCATTTCGTGCTGCCATCGTACCAAAAGTCACGATCTGCACAACGTGATCTTTGCCATATTTACGCACTACATAATCAATCACTTCCGGTCTTCGCTCATAGCAAAAGTCAATATCGATATCAGGCATCGTAACACGTTCCGGATTTAAGAAACGCTCAAACAACAGATCATATTTGATTGGATCGATACTGGTAATGCCAAGCGAATATGCTACAATACTTCCTGCTGCACTGCCTCGTCCCGGTCCAACACTGATCCCATTTTCTCTCGCATAGCGAATGAAGTCCCACACGATCAGGAAGTAATCAACAAAACCCATTGTCCGAATCGTATCCAATTCGTAATCCAGTCTTTCCTGCAGTTGTGTAGTGATCTCTTCATAACGCTTCTTCATGCCATCCTGGCAAAGTTTTTGCAGATAACTATCCGCTGTAAATCCCTCCGGGACATCATATTTCGGAAGTTTATATTTACCAAACTCAATCTCCACATGACACCGCTCAGCAATCTTAGAAGTATTCTCTAACGCC
>ERZ791641.656-NODE-656-length-26864-cov-4.269872_pt1 | contig 26864 bp, 22 predicted proteins | sample MGYA00510055_ERZ791641 | MGnify/ENA primary metagenome ERZ791641 (study PRJEB30046, sample SAMN00715226) | human gut metagenome | study: EMG produced TPA metagenomics assembly of the A metagenome-wide association study of gut microbiota in type 2... | reverse complement strand
AGTCATCGGGCATTATCTGAACATAAAACACTATCAATAAGTTGGAGTCATTACCAGAGTCGCCAATCTTCATTTCTGCCTCATCAAGCCAATAATGGACACCGTGATTTTCAAGGTCTCTCGCTAACTTTCTAACAAATGGCTTGTCATTATGATTATGACTTAAAAAAACACTAATACTCATAGATCCCTCGACAAGTAATGATGTAAAAACTTACAAGTTCGTAGGGTACCATCAAGGCACATCCTTGTGTCTTGAGTTAATGAGGCTTTTATTGAGCAAACTCAAACGGCCTTACCATCCCATCCCGGTTTGCATCAAGAAAATCTGCCCACCACTGTAGCATCAGTCTCCTTTGTTCAAGGTGCTTGGCTTTATGGGTATAGGCAGCACGAACGCTGTTGCTTTCCTTATGGCTCATTTGAAGCTCTACCGCATCTTCAGACCATAGCCCTGATTCAATCAAAGCACTACATGCCAGTGTGCGGAAACCATGACCGCAGATGTCCTGCGTGGTGTCATAGCCCATCTTACGCAGCGCCTTGTTGATGGTGTTTTCACTCATGGGTTTGAATGAGTCATAACAGCCAGTGAAAATTAATCCGGCTTCGTTACCTTCTTCATAGGTAAGCCGGCGGATCTCTTTCAGTATTTTAAGAGCCTGCCTGCAGAGGGGAACGAAGTGCTGGCGTTTCATTTTTGCACCACGCGTGGAATATTTGACGCGCTCAATCGCTCCACGCTTTTCTGGTATCACCCATAACTTACTGTTGAAGTCGATTTCTGACCATCGTGCATAGCGGAGTTCACTGGAACGAATGAAAATCAACAGATTGAGTTTAATTGCCAGTGTGGTAAGTCCACGGCCTTTGTAGGCATCAATACGTTCAAGTAGCAGGGGGATTTCTTCAAGCTCCAGTGCTGGACGGTGCTCAGTCTCTGGTTTCTGCACAGCACCTTCCATATCGTAAGCAGGATTATGGCGCATAAGTTTTTGCTGGACGGCGTGACGCAGGATGGCAGTGATGTATTGCTTGATCCGCATGGCAATTTCAAGATAGCCAAGCGTTTCTGCTTTTTTAACCGGAACAAGCAAGTCACCTGTATCCAGATCTGAAACGTTGCTGTCGCCAATGTCCGGGAATACATAGGTCTCAAGGCGCTTCCATACCGTATCGGCGTAATCTTCTGACCATTTTGTTTTGGTGGCAAACCAGCTTCTGGCGACGACACGGAACGAACGGGTTTTATCCCGCTTTTCCTGCAGAGCTTTTTCATCAGCCTGTTTTTTAGCGTTAGGATCGATTCCCTGCGCAAGCAGCTTTTTTGCTTCATCACGTCGTTGTCTGGCATCAGCAAGAGAAACCGCAGGGTAAACACCAATGGAAAACACTTTCTGTTTACCATCGAAGCGATAGCCTAACTGCCAGTATTTTGAACCATTGGGATGCACAAGAAGGTAGAGACCAAATCCATCAGTGAGCTTGACGGCTTTTTCCGCTGGTCTGGCATTTTTTACTTTAGTATCAGTAAGTGACATGACGGTTCCCTCCGCGTGCTGGTAAAACGCAAATCGAACCAGCTTTACCAGCATTTTTACCAGCAAAGTAGTGTGGATTCGAGCGGTTTTTAACGAACGAGGGTGAACCTGAAGAAGGGGATAACCAGTTGATATAAATGCAGAAAGCAGACGTCAGTGAACGTCTGCTTCCCTTAAATTGGCTCCTCTGACTGGACTCGAACCAGTGACATACGGATTAACAGTCCGCCGTTCTACCGACTGAACTACAGAGGAATCGTGTGAACGGGGCGCATATTAATGGCAGTGCATGGTGATGTCAAAGGGTGAAATGCATTTTTTTGTTTGTTTGCTGTCAATTTCAACAAAGTGGTGAGCTTTCAATCTTATTGGGTAATGAACCATCGTGGTGCATACCCTCCTTTTATAGGGCAGGGGAACGCGACAGCTGATTAAAGGAGCAAATGACGAATCTATCATAATCTCTTATTTGACAGTTGGTTAGCTTGTACATCAACGCCAAAATAAAACTGGCAAGCATCTTGCAATCTGGTTGTAAGTAATGGCGGCACTTGGGCCGATTCTTAAAAACCGGAGGCAACATGAACTTCAGACGCCTGAAATACTTCGTAAAAATTGTAGATATTGGTAGCCTGACCCAGGCTGCTGAAGTATTGCATATCGCACAACCAGCGCTCAGCCAGCAGGTTGCCACACTGGAAGGTGAGTTAAATCAACAACTTTTGATCCGTACAAAGCGGGGCGTTACGCCAACAGACGCCGGAAAAATTCTCTATACCCATGCGCGGGCCATTTTACGTCAGTGTGAACAGGCCCAACTGGCGGTGCATAACGTTGGTCAGGCATTATCGGGGCAAGTCTCGATTGGCTTTGCACCAGGAACCGCTGCGTCATCCATCACCATGCCCTTATTACAAGCGGTTCGCGCTGAATTCCCGGAGATCGTTATCTATCTTCATGAAAATAGCGGTGCAGTGCTTAACGAAAAACTGATAAATCACCAACTCGATATGGCGGTGATTTATGAGCATTCCCCTGTGGCTGGGGTATCCAGTCAGGCTTTGCTGAAAGAAGATCTTTTCCTGGTAGGAACTCAAGATTGCCCGGGGCAAAGCGTTGATGTTAATGCTATTGCACAAATGAACCTTTTTCTCCCCAGTGATTACAGCGCTGTTAGACTTCGTGTTGATGAGGCGTTTTCCCTACGGCGGCTCACGGCAAAAGTCATTGGTGAAATTGAGTCTATTGCTACGCTTACCGCAGCGATTGCCAGCGGCATGGGCGTTGCAGTATTACCCGAATCGGCCGCGCGTTCGTTATGTGGCGCAGTAAATGGGTGGATGTCACGCATTACCACGCCTTCCATGAGTCTCTCTTTGTCATTAAATTTACCCGCCAGAGCGAACTTATCGCCACAGGCACAGGCAGTGAAAGAGTTGTTAATGTCAGTGATTAGTTCTCCAGTGATGGAAAAAAGGCAGTGGCAATTGGTGAGCTAAGCGTTATATCGGGATGGAATAAGATGCGGGTTTTTATTATTTGTTATGCCGGGCGTTAGACTTTAACAATAACGGGATATCTGAACTGCCCGGAGTTTACCGTGAATTTCCAACAACTAAAGATAATCCGCGAAGCTGCACGTCAGGATTACAACCTGACAGAGGTTGCGAATATGCTTTTTACCTCACAGTCAGGCGTCAGCCGTCATATTCGGGAACTGGAGGATGAACTTGGCATCGAAATATTTGTTCGACGAGGTAAGCGACTGCTGGGCATGACTGAACCGGGCAAAGCATTACTGGTCATTGCAGAACGTATTCTGAATGAAGCCAGTAATGTTCGTCGGCTTGCAGACCTGTTTACCAACGATACGTCTGGCGTTCTCACTATTGCAACGACGCATACTCAGGCGCGTTATAGCTTGCCAGGGGTCATTAAAGCTTTTCGCGAACTTTTCCCGGAGGTTCGGCTCGAGCTAATCCAGGGGACGCCACAGGAAATTGCGACGTTGTTGCAAAATGGCGAAGCTGATATTGGTATCGCCAGCGAGCGTTTGAGTAATGACCCGCAGCTCGTCGCCTTCCCGTGGTTTCGTTGGCACCATAGTTTGCTTGTTCCACTCGATCATCCCTTGACGCAAATTACACCATTGACGCTGGAATCAATAGCGAAGTGGCCGTTAATCACTTACCGACAGGGGATTACGGGGCGCTCACGTATTGATGACGCATTTGCCCGCAAAGGTTTGCTGGCAGATATTGTATTAAGTGCGCAGGATTCTGATGTCATTAAAACCTATGTTGCTCTTGGGCTGGGGATCGGATTAGTTGCCGAACAATCCAGCGGTGAACAAGAGGAAAAGAATTTAATCCGCCTGGATACGCGGCATCTTTTCGATGCTAATACTGTCTGGTTGGGACTCAAGCGAGGACAACTTCAGCGTAACTATGTCTGGCGCTTTCTGGAACTTTGTAATGCAGGACTTTCAGTTGAGGATATCAAGCGGCAGGTGATGGAAAACAGTGAAGAGGAAATTGATTATCAGATATAGCAAAAAGCCCGCTATAAAAGCGGGCTTTTCAGAAATTTGGCTCCTCTGACTGGACTCGAACCAGTGACATACGGATTAACAGTCCGCCGTTCTACCGACTGAACTACAGAGGAATCGCTGTTGAGGCACATCTTAACGGCGAAAAATCTTTTGTCAAACCCGATTTTTAAATTCCCCAACTGTTTGCCGTTTCTATCAACAGTTTGTTGCATTTGCAGACAATTTGTTGGCGAAAATCTTTGCAGCTTTGCTGATTCTCCCTCATTATTTGAAATGTGGTTTCACTTTCTGCAATTAAGGTCGGCTTTGAATATCTCCTCTGCTTTACGCCAGGTTGTTCACGGCACTCGCTGGCACGCTAAACGCAAGAGCTACAAAGTGTTGTTCTGGCGCGAGATAACCCCGCTTGCTGTTCCTATCTTCATGGAGAATGCCTGTGTCCTGCTGATGGGTGTCCTGAGCACTTTTCTGGTCAGCTGGCTGGGAAAAGATGCGATGGCCGGCGTGGGATTGGCGGACAGTTTCAATATGGTCATTATGGCTTTTTTTGCTGCTATCGATCTTGGTACTACTGTCGTTGTGGCATTTAGTCTCGGTAAGCGGGATCGACGACGAGCGAGGGTGGCGACGCGGCAGTCATTGGTGATCATGACGTTGTTTGCCGTACTGTTGGCAACGCTTATTCATCATTTTGGCGAACAAATTATTGATTTCGTCGCGGGTGATGCCACGACAGAAGTTAAAGCACTGGCGTTGACTTATCTGGAGCTGACGGTACTCAGTTATCCAGCAGCTGCCATCACTTTGATTGGTAGCGGGGCACTTCGTGGTGCAGGGAATACGAAAATACCGCTACTGATTAACGGTAGCCTGAATATTCTTAATATTATTATTAGCGGCATATTGATTTACGGCCTTTTCTCCTGGCCGGGACTGGGATTTGTCGGGGCTGGGTTGGGTTTAACCATTTCTCGTTATATTGGCGCAGTTGCAATTTTGTGGGTGCTGGCGATTGGTTTTAATCCTGCGCTAAGGATTTCGTTAAAGAGCTATTTTAAACAGCTGAATTTTAGCATTATCTGGGAAGTCATGGGGATTGGTATTCCAGCGAGTGTCGAATCAGTGTTATTTACCAGTGGTCGGTTATTAACCCAAATGTTCGTTGCCGGAATGGGGACCAGTGTTATTGCCGGAAATTTTATCGCGTTTTCAATTGCGGCTCTTATCAACTTACCCGGAAGTGCGCTCGGCTCTGCTTCTACGATCATTACAGGCCGAAGGTTGGGGGTAGGGCAGATAGCGCAAGCAGAGATTCAGTTGCGGCATGTGTTCTGGCTGTCCACTCTTGGATTAACGGCCATCGCCTGGCTAACGGCTCCCTTTGCCGGGCTTATGGCATCGTTTTACACCCAGGATCCACAGGTTAAACATGTCGTTGTGATTCTGATTTGGCTAAATGCTTTATTTATGCCTATTTGGTCCGCCTCATGGGTGCTACCCGCTGGATTTAAAGGTGCTCGTGATGCCCGTTACGCCATGTGGGTTTCGATGTTGAGCATGTGGGGTTGTCGGGTTGTAGTCGGTTATGTGCTGGGAATCATGCTTGGCTGGGGTGTGGTTGGTGTCTGGATGGGAATGTTTGCCGACTGGGCTGTGCGGGCCGTGCTGTTTTACTGGCGAATGGTTACTGGACGTTGGCTATGGAAATACCCTCGACCCGAGCCGCAAAAGTGTGAAAAAAAGCCAGTTGTGTCGGAATAAACGACAAAATGCAGATTATTTCAGCAAACGATTTCAAATTTAAAAAACAGGCTTTGACATTGTGGGTGGGCATCGCTAATATTCGCCTCGTTCTCACGATTCCTCTGTAGTTCAGTCGGTAGAACGGCGGACTGTTAATCCGTATGTCACTGGTTCGAGTCCAGTCAGAGGAGCCAATTTAAGGGAAGCAGACGTTCACTAACGTCTGCTTTCTGCATTTCTATCAATTGGTTATCCCCTCTCAGTCGTTCACCCTCGTTCACTAAAAACCACTCGAAGCCATATCATTTTGATGGTAAAAATGCTGGTAATGCTGGTTCGATTTCCCTTTTACCAACAAATGAGGGGGTGTTTTCATGTCACTGACTGATATTAAAGCAAAAAATGCAAAACCCCTTGAGAAGGAATATAAGCTGACTGATGGCTTTGGTATGTTCCTTCGTGTTACCCCTAAAGGTTCGAAATACTGGCAAATGGCCTACCGTTTCGAAGGAAAGCAAAAACTTTTCTCTATCGGTGTTTACCCTGCTGTTTCTCTTTCTGACGCAAGACAACGCCGTGACGAGGCCAGAAGGCTTCTGGCTCAGGGTATTGACCCTAATGCAAAGAAACAGGCAGAGGCTAAAGAGCTTAAAGCCAAACGTGATAATACACGCTCCTTCAGAACAGTAGCCAAAGCGTGGTTCTCCACGAAAACAAAATGGTCTGATGATTATGGTGATGCCGTATGGAAGCGCCTTGAAACTTATGTCTTCCCGGTAATCGGTGACAAAGATGTTGCCGAACTGGATACGGGTGATCTGCTGGTTCCGGTGAAAAAAGTTGAGGCTCTTGGTTATCTTGAAGTTGCCATGCGCATTCAACAATACATTACGGCAATCCTGCGTCATGCCGTCCAGCAAAAGCTGATACGCCATAACCCAGCCTATGATATGGAAGGTGCAGTTCAGAAACCACAAACTGAACACCGCCCTGCACTTGAGCTGGAAGAAATACCCCAGCTACTGAACAAAATTGCCGAATACAAAGGCCGCAGGTTAACCATACTGGCAATACAGCTCAATCTGATGATTTTCATTCGTTCCAGTGAGCTTCGTTTCGCTCGCTGGTCTGAAATTGATTTCAAAAGTAAGTTATGGGTGATACCCGAACAGCGTGAAGCAATTGAAAACGTCAAACATTCGACTCGTGGTGCCAAAATGAAGCGTAAGCACTTCGTTCCCCTTTGTAAGCAGGCCATGAAGATACTCAAAGAGATCCGACAACTGACTTATGAAGAAGGCCATGATGATGGATTAATCTTCACTGGCTGTTATGACTCGTTTAAACCCATGAGTGAAAACACCATCAACAAAGCCCTGCGTAATATGGGCTATGACACGAAGCAGGACATCTGTGGACACGGTTTCCGAACACTGGCCTGTAGTGCCTTAATTGAGTCCGGGCTATGGTCAGAAGACGCTGTAGAGCTTCAAATGAGCCATAAGGAAAGCAACAGCGTCCGTGCTGCTTATACCCACAAGGCTAAACACCTTGATCAACGCCGTCTGATGCTCCAATGGTGGGCTGACTACCTTGATGCAAGCAGAAACGGTATGGTAAGGCCGTTTGAGTTTGCTTCAAATAAATAAAGGGAAAGGCCGTTCGCGGCCTTTCAACTTCATGCTTAATTACACTCTATGCTGAATATGATACTGAATCTTTCTCTATCACTAAACCAGCGATTTTTTCCAGCATTATTTCCCAGAGTGCGTATTTTCTTTTGTGCTCAATAAACAGGGATTTTAAATACTCTTCTGTAGAAGGGATTTTTTCAGTCCATGTAATATCTTTACTGTAATCAATGCTTTTTTTCATATCAGATGCTGCATAGGTGTAGTATTTACTCTGAGAACGACTGATACTGTCCTCTGCCAGAACTCTACGGAGCAAAGTTGCAGAACATGCATAACCATGCCTGTAAAGTTCACTCGATAAAGTACGAACAAAAGAACCGCGTAATAAAGACATCATCTCTGCGATTTCATTTTCACTCGCATTCATGACTTCAGAATCAAGTTTTCCATAACTATCTGTCCCGGACAAGAAAAGAATAACAAACGGAAAGCCTTTGTTCTTTGCTATGCCAGAGAACAAATCCAGTGAGTCATTATTTTTCTCTACCCGATTATAGATATTATAAAAAATAACATCACACCTGTTCTTAAATCCGTCTATACAAATTGTTTTTGCCTGCTGAATCTCGCCTTCTTCAATCAACGCCAGAGCCAACACCTCAGTCCATTTATCACGAAGCCCTGCCTGATCAACTGATTTATCTTCTTTGATTTTATTGAGAACCTGAATGGCTTCCTCAGTGCACAGTTCATCAACCAGCAACTCAGCAAACTTAATGATGTATTCTGGCTGGTTCAGTTTTCTTTTCTCAAAGCATTGCCTGATGAAATCAACATCCCTGATATACAGACTTAACTCAACAGCATAATTAACATCACCTGTCTTAAGAAGACTTTCCCTTAAAGCACGAATAACATTGTATCCCAGCTCTTTTTTATACTTATCAAAAATATCAAAGTTAAAATATACATCACCTTTAAGCACGGAAAGTATTTTATCCGCTATAACATCAATGCTTTTGTCTTTTTGTAGGGACAGGGATTTTAACCATGTTTCGACAGCACCATTATAATAGTCCATCCATGATCCATCTGATGTATCTGCAATTTCGCTGACTTTATCAAATGAGAGCAGTAAATCATGGCAAAACGCCTCGGTTTTTTCAGGCAGCGTTGATACCGTCTTTTCAAGTGGAAATATGACATTCCTGTATAGCCCCTCAAAAAAAACCGCTGCTTCATAATAATCATAAAAGCGTTTTGTTTTAATTACCCTTTTGTATTCAGCCTCAGCCTTTTTCAGTGATTCTTCTGGAGTTAACAGATATTTATTAATAATAAAGGATTTTGCCTGACCATTACTCTCTGCAATATCACAAATTATTTGCATGAGTTGATCGGCAGGCATTTCCTTGAGTAAAGCAAGTTGTTTCTTGTTAAGTTTAGCCATCATCACATCCTGATAATTTTTGGTAGACGCATAAAAGCTAATTGTACTAATACAAGGACAGGACATTCAATAAATGCATTAACATAATGATTTAAAAAGAAATCTGCAGCACACTGTTCATTGATGAAATGCACTATTTACCGTAAAATATCCCCCATCACACAGTAACCTGATACAGATACGTGGAATGGTCAATGAACAAACTTTCGCCTGAAATGCCCGAACTGCAATCAATGAATATCACTGCCGATAACATCACCAAGCTTAAATCATTGTTTCCTGAAGCCTTTAATGAAAACGGCATTGATTTTGACGTTTTAAAACAGCTTTTGGGTGAAAATGTAGACGAAAAAGAAGAACGCTATGGCCTGAACTGGCATGGTAAGCGTCAGGCTCGTCAGCTTGCTCTTACCCCTTCTCGTGGCACCTTACGCCCATGTAAAGATGAAAGTGTTGATTGGGATAACACCAAAAATCTCATGATCGAAGGTGATAACCTTGAAGTGTTAAAACTTCTTCAAAAAAGTTATGTAAATAGAGTAAAGCTAATATTTATTGACCCTCCGTATAATACAGGAAAAGATTTTGTTTATCCTGATAACTTTCAAGATAATATAAAAAATTATCTTGAAATAACAGGCCAAACAGAAGAAGGAATATACGTAGGTTCGAATGTAGAAACTAGTGGACGTTATCATACTGATTGGTTGAACATGATGTATCCACGCCTTATTTTAGCAAAAAACTTATTGACTCAAGATGGAGTTATTTTTCTATCGATAGATGGAACAGAGGTTTCGAATCTAGAACACTTGTTAAATAATGTATTCGGAGAAGAAAACAAAATCACTTCTATCTGTTGGCAAAAAAAAGTGTCTCCTGCAAATGATGCTAAATGGTTCAGTTCGGATCATGATTTCATCTTGGTTTATGCGAAGAATAAAGATATTTGGAGACCCAAAAAGCTTAAACGTACTGGCGAACAGCTATCTTATTATAAGAACCCTGATCATGATCCTAAAGGAGAATGGAATTCTGCAACATACACATGTAATAAAAGCATGCATGAGAGGCCAAACCTTTATTACCCAATAGTAAACCCAAATACTATGGAAGAGGTATGGCCTAAAGAAACAGCAGTATGGAAATACTCAAAAGACATAACTGAAAAATATATAAATGAAAAACGTTTATATTGGGGAATTGATGGGCTTGCAAAATTCCCGCGTGTAAAATTATATCTTTCAGAAATGGATGATGTTGTTCCAAGATCCATCTGGAATTATGGCGATGTAGGTCATACTCAACAAGCGACGAATGAAATAAAGGAACTATTTTCTGGTGAACAAGTATTTGATACACCAAAACCACTAAAATTGTTAAGAAGAATAGTTCAACTATCATCAAATAAAAACGATGATATCATTTTGGATTTTTTTGCGGGTTCAGGAACAACAGCTCATGCTATTTTTGAACAAAACAAGGAAGATGGCATTTCTCGCAAAAGTATTATCGTGCAACTTCCTGAAGTTTTATTAGAAAGCAATCGTGAACAGAAAGCCGCGTACTCTTTTTGTATGAAAAACAATCTCCAGCCAACAATAAGTGAACTTACTAAAGAGCGCCTACGCCGCGCGGGTAAAAAGGTTCGTGAAGACAATCCAGAGTGGAAAGGTGACGTTGGTTTTCGTGTTTTCAAACTCGATACATCTAATATCCGTCCGTGGGAAGCCTCCGCCGAAACGCTTTCACAACAGCTTGATGCCTATGTAAGCCCAATCCTTGAAGGTCGTAGTGAAGAAGATTTGCTCACAGAGTTGATGCTCAAACGTGGCATTGACCTGAGTGTAAACATTGAAACCCGTCAGTTTGATGAATTAACTATTTCTTGTGTTGATGGTGGCAAATTGTTTACCTGCTTTACCCGTCAAATCCCTGCCTCTTCTGTTGAGGTACTAACCAAGGGGATCATCGACTGGCATAAGAGTTTAAAAGCTGGCAAAGATACTGTCTGCTATTTCCTTGATGACGCATTTGAAAATAACGTTGCTAAAACAAATCTTTGCGCCATTCTGGAACAACATGGCCTAACTAACCTGCACAGCCTGTAAGGGAATGAGATGAAACTACATTTTGAATCTGACCTTACCTATCAGCAAAACGCCATAACATCGGTCTGTGATTTGTTTGAAGGGCAAGAGAAATGGGAAAGCGAAATGACTGTGCTGGCCCCAGCTCAGGGTGCACTCTCATTTGAAGGCGCAACAGGTTCAATGCCTGTTAACCCACAAATACCCGAAGATGATGTTCTGCTTAAAAATCTGAACAATGTTCAGTTAAAAAACCAGCTTCCACCTTCACCTGTGCTCGACAGCCATGACTTTACTGTCGAGATGGAAACAGGGACAGGTAAGACGTATGTTTATCTTCGCACCATGCTTGAGTTGAATAAACGATATGGCATGAGCAAATTTATCATCGTAGTTCCTTCCGTTGCCATCAAGGAAGGCGTTTATAAAACGCTACAAATTACTGAAGAACATTTCAAAAGCCTGTATGCGGGAGTTCCATACGAATACTATTTGTATGATTCGGCAAAACCTGCCGATGTCCGTAATTTTGCAACCAGTTCTGTTATGCAGATCATGGTAATGACTGTGGGTGCGATTAACAAAAAAGATGTTAACAAGCTCTATCAGTCCAGTGAAAAAACAACTGTGGACGATCTGGATAAGCCCATTGATTTAATCCGTGCTACACGTCCAATTATTATTGTCGATGAACCGCAAAGTGTTGATGGTGGCTTGAACGGTGCGGGTAAAACCGCACTTGATGCTATGCACCCTATGTTCACCTTACGCTATTCAGCAACACATATTCATAAACATCATATGGTGTACCGCCTTGATGCCATTGATGCTTACAACCAAAAACTGGTCAAACAGATCGAGGTTGCCGGGCTTGAAGTCCAGAATGCAAGCAACAGTCCTTATGTGAAACTGGTCAGTATTAATAGTAAGAAAAATGTTATCAGCGGTACTGTTCTTGTTGATATAGCCGATAAAAAAGGGAACGTAGATCGTTCAGAGATTACCGTATATGACGGTATGACACTTGATGACGAAACAGGACGTGATATTTATCAGGGTTACCGGATAAGCGAGATCCGAACGGGCAAAGAGGGTTATCTTACACTGGAAACACCTTCTGATACCTACTATATGAAAGTCGGTGATGTCGTGGGGGATATTGACCCTATGCTCATCCAGCGTCATATGATCAGACGTACAATCCGTGAACATCTGGATAAAGAACTTCGCCTGAATACTCAGCAAATCAAGGTTCTTACCCTGTTTTTCATCGATAAGGTTGATTTCTACCGTCAGTTCACTGAAGAAGGACAACGTGAACCGGGTGAATATGCCCGTATCTTTGAGGAAGAATATCTTAAAGCAATCAAAAGCCCTGCATATAAAGATTTACTCCCTTCTCATCCAGAACATGCTAAAGACGTTCATGATGGTTATTTCTCCATTGATAAAAAAGGTGCGTGGGCTGAAACAAGCGAAAGCAATAATACAGGCCGTGAAAATGCTGAGCGTGGTTATAATCTCATTATGAAAAATAAAGAGAAGCTTTTGAGTTTCTCGAATCCAGTGAGGTTTATTTTTTCGCACTCTGCTTTGAAAGAAGGCTGGGATAATCCAAATGTATTCCAGATCTGTAGCCTTCGTGAGATGGGGAGTGAACGCGAACGCCGTCAGACATTAGGCCGTGGGCTTCGCCTGTGTGTTAACCAAGATGGTGAGCGTGTCCGGGATGACAGCATTAACATTCTGACTGTCGTTGCCAGTGAAAATTATAAAGCCTACGCCGAGCGCTTACAGTCTGAAATTGAGAACGAAACAGGCATCCGTTTTGGCATCGTCGAAAAAGATGCGTTTGCCCATCTGATATGCTCTGATTCCTCACAAGTTGTAGGTATCATCGCTTCACAGGAGATATGGTCTGAACTACATGCTGAAGGTTATCTGGAAAAAACCGGGAAAATCACCAAAACACTGAAAGAGACTCTTTTCGATGGCACTTTTACAGTTAGCGAAAAGTTCCTTCCCCTTCAGGAGCAAATTGAATCTATCCTGCGTAAATCATCAGGACGACTCAATATAAATAATGCTGATGAACGTAAAACAATCAAATACCGGAAAGAAATTTTAAACAGCCCGGAATTCGAAGCGTTATGGCAGCGCATTTGTCAAAAAACGCTGTACCGACTGGCATTTGATGAACAAGCTTTGATTAAATCCTGTACGAAATCACTTTCTGAAATGCAGCCTGTAGCAAAAGCAATGGTCAGTTTCAGCAAAGCAACGATCAAACAAAGTCAATCTGGCCTTGATGTTAAAGTGCAGTCTAATGGTACAACAAGTTCTGTTATTGATGTTGAAGAACAGCCATTGCCAGATATTCTTGGTGTTCTACAGGAAAAAACCGGACTGACAAGACGCAGTTTAAGCACCATCCTGAAAGAGAGTGGAAGACTCGCTGATTTTGCTAAAAATCCACAGCAGTTTATTAGTGAAGCTATCACCAGAATAAACTACTGCAAGCGCTTGTCTATTGTTGATGGTATTAAATATTATCCACTAAAAGGAGAGGTGTATGCGCAAAGTCTCTTTATGGATAAGGAGCTAACAGGATATGCCCGCAATCTTTTCGAAACCTCGTCTAAGTCAGTTTACGAATATGTTCCTAAAGATTCTGAAGTCGAAAGCCGTTTCGCTCAGGAACTCGAAGAACAGGATGAAGTTAAGCTTTATGTGAAGCTGCCGGGATGGTTTAAAATCCCGACACCATTAGGGACTTATAATCCTGACTGGGCCTTAGTCATTGAGGATAATGGTGAAGAACATATCTATTTTGTTGTCGAAACTAAAAGTAAACACATTGGTCTTGGTCATGAAGAAGATGCGAAGATAGCCTGTGGAACTGCGCATTTTAGTGCCCTAAAAGAAGAACAGAGTAATGCAGCAAAATATATCAGAGCGACAAATCTTACAGAAGTAATAAGCAGCATTTGATTTTTTTAAATTATATATCTTGGCGATTAGGTAGATACCACTAACTCTTTTTAAATTACTCAAAGCACCGTCTGATGGCGGTGCTACGTGAAATCTGGCTGGTTTTAAAGTTTTGAACACAATGCAACAGCTCTAACACAACCTTCAAAACTTCCCGGTGGTACAACTACGAATCCTGTAGTCGTAGGATAAGAAGAATCAGGAGCATTCCTTCCTTCACTTCCATACCAACTGGTTAAATTATATCTTCCAGAAATAAATTTACTACCACTCGTACATGTAGCCGTTGATGTTTTTCCATTAGAACATACTGAACACTAAGAACCTATCCCATAAGGAATTGTCAGATAATGCAATATGATAATTTCTTTTGGGATAGGTTCTTATTATTTAATATATTATTTTTTGATTTTCAATTTTTATAATGTATTTTAATATATTAAATTTATTATAAATCATCTACATTGATATAATCTTTGTGTACTTTTTGTAGTCACACCCTGCCCATTATCTGGACGGATTGTATCGCTTGTTGATGTTGAACTCATTATGACCACTGATGTTTTTCCCGATGGGCAAGAACATGCGTTTGTATCTGTATTTGGAGTCGAACATGTTGCACTATTACCATCTTTAGTATTAGTAGAGTAAAGCCCACCACCGCCACCAGAAGCTTTTGTCCATTTACCACCGACACATGACAACAACAATCCCGTTGAATCCGTGCCCTGTAAACCATTTGGTGAACAGTTTTCTCCTACATTTGCTTTCCCATTAATCTGTAAGAACTCTCCTGTTGTCATTCGGCCAGACGATGTAATGTTACCTGTTGCATTTATTGCTCCATAAGCATCTAATCCTTTTTGAGCTTTAATATTTCCATTAAAAGTAGCATTTCCGCCCGTATATAATGTCCCATTATTATTTATACTACCGCCCGGGTTTGTGTAAATATTATCAAGGTAAGAAGTTCCATAGTTAAAAATTTGCCCAGCAGTCCCACCATTAATCACAAGTTTCAGAGCTTGCATTTCTTTGTTAGCAAAAACATAATCCCCTGTAACAAATTTACTGGTAATCTGATGGCCAACGTTGATATTTTGAGCTATCTGAAGGCTATTCATAGATCCAGATTGAGCATTAATGTTACCGAAAGAATCTAATCTTCCTTTTGTATTGCCTCCCCATGTTAAAGAGTTTTGAACAATAGCGTATCCCGCTGTTACTGTACCCGTAATTGTAGAATCCCCAGTTGCATTTAAATTTTTTGCACTGACATCCCCTGCTACAGTAGCACTCCCCGTTGCTGAAAGATTTTTAAGGTTATTTATATCTCGCCCGCCCATATTTAAATCACCCGTCATAGGTAATGTCCCGTCACGACGAAGATAAACCGAATACATAGTACTGTTATATCCTACACGAAATGCTAATTGCCCTGCAGAGGTAATATTATTGAAATTGGCAGAAGTTTCTGACCATTGACCACCATAACCAAAAGCATTTGATGTAGTTCTGGTCATTCCGCTATCAATACCCGCTGTTTGCATGGCTTTCCCTAATAAATCATAACGTGTTTTTCCGCCTTCAATCCATGCCGTCGATGTCGTTATAAGACCATTAATAACATAGTTAGGTGAAGTTCCATCTCGTTTTAATATGATTTTATACGAGGATTTATTAGCATTAGTGCCTGTGTAGGTTGAAGGTAGTAAACCTTCGTTAATCAATGTCTGGTAAGTAATTTCACATACTGAACCTGAACAGGTTCTTGGACCCGGATCGGTTCCTGTTCCGGCAGCATTGGATAATGTTGATAATTTATCATAACGGATATTTACATAGCCATTAACTGCTTCACCGATCTGTTTCATTTGTTGACCGACAGTAGAAGCCATTATACTCTCCTGTTCATTTTTCATATCCTGAAACTTCATAAAAGCCACCATCGTCCCAACACCTAAAACAAGAGTTAATTCTAGTAAAGAGAATCCTTTTTTCATTTTCATCGTCCTTTTTATTTTCACGTATTAATTAATTATCAAATAACAAACAAAAATCAAGATGGAAGAAGAACTATATATAGAAAAATAAGAACTAATAAATGAATAAAAATGGCCCCTTTAAGTAAGGAGCCAAAAAAATAATTTATTAAAACATTGATGTTAAATAGAAGTGAAGATCAATGTATTACTGTTAGCGTCAGAACAAGCACCTGCTGTTGCCGCTACGTCAAGCGTTCCACCTGCTGGTTTAACAGTTGTAGAGCCTACTTGAGCAATGTAGAAGTTACCTGCTGTTGCTGTCATGATCTTAGTACATTCTGCTGCTGGTACGTTATCATAAGTAATTGTGAAAGAAGAACCTGCTGCTGATGATGGACCAGTGTTAGCTACACCTAATGTTACAGCACCTTTGAATGCGTTGATTGGTGTTGCAGAGTTACCTGAACCGCTTAACATGTTGTCAGGGAAGATCTTCGCTTGAACTGCTACTGAGTTATTCAAACCAGTAAAGCTTGAAGCGGAAGTATAAAGGGCTTTAACACCAGCTTGGATTGTTGCGATGTTATTACTCTCAGCTTGTGAACGTTGTGATGCTTGCACTTTAGGATATACGATAAATGCTGCTACCACTAACGCTGCGATAATACCAAGAACAAGTAATAGTTCTAAAAGTGAGAAACCTTTTTTACTTTTTATGTTTTTAATTAATACTGTTTTTTTCATTTCCTTTATATCTCCATTGTTTAATAAATTGATATAAAGAAAATAATAAATTTAAAAATAAACGCAACCACTTAAAAAATATTATATACAAAGTAGCCGATAAGCGGATTACTTAACAGAAAATAAAAAGACCGCGAGTGAACACGGTCTCTTTATCGGGAGGATACCCCCATGACTTTATTAAATACCACCACAGCTTACAAGATTTGAATATGGAGTTATTCATCTGTGATGATAAAATGAAATACAATTAATATAAAATAATGTCAAATTTAATTCAATGAAAGTTGAATACATATAACATTTTATACTTATACAATGACTTCTATATTCCATTAAGTTTTTCGGCCTTTCATACTAGCCAGAAATAACATTCCGTTTCTTTTAAATCTTTCTTTATCATCTGGATGTAGGTGGGGTATCTCTAGTAGCATACCTAAAACAAGATCCTTATCCACCGTAAAAACATCACAATCAAGAGCCTTGGCAACTTCCGCACCTAAAATTATTTTCTGACGTGTCTCTATCTGTTTAGCTTCTTTCTTAGACTTATATTGCAAACGATTTAAACGCATCTGAGCAGATGCTAATTGCTGTTCCAGTGTCTTTTTTATTCGTGGTTTCTTTCTGGTTTGCTCTTTATCTGAAATATCACTCATTTTCTATCCTCTTATAGTTCCATGATACATATATATTTCTTATATATATGTTAGTCAATGAGGATATTTGAAAAATTGGATTATTATTTCTTTTTATACGATGGGAACTTTTCTTTTAAGATATTAAAACAGTTAATAACATTTTCATGTTCTACTGAAAAATAATCTATGCTCCTTTTCAGAAGATCATTGGCAACATCAACAACAAATTGGCTCCCTTCACTATGATCATAGACAGTAAATACATCAGCTATCCAGTGGTAGCAGCAAAGCGTCAACAAAATACAATAGTCTTGATATTCTTTAATACCTGATAAAAAAGTATATCCGTTATAATCTACTTGCCTTGTTCTTCTATAATATTGTCTAAGCGTGGGTTTCATTATTATTAAATTGTTTTTAACTATATCATAGTGAATGTCATCCTGAACGTAGTCGTTTTTAAGAAAGAAGTTATTGCTATGAACATATAAAGCATAGGCAATAGATTCAGTAGAGATTCCATATTTCTCGCATAGAGCCGTTGAGACAACAGGATTGTTTTCTATATATTTTATAAACTCACTTTCTTTCAAGTTTTTTGTTTTGGTTTTCTTCATATATTTCTCACCATTATTATATTCGATTAACGACGGAAGGTTTCTGGTCTTTTCCACTCAAACACTACTGCATGACGTTCTTTGTCTCTTTCTTTTTTGATCTGACAAGATATACGATTGTTGAGGATCTTTTTTCGAGCGATTTTTAAAACTTCTTTCATTTCACATTTTACAAGCTTTCTACCTTTAATTTTCATTTCTTCATATATGGCATTATTGATAAAATCTCTTTCGTTAGCTGATAGTATCTTTAATCTTCCTTGCTCATCCGCATTATTTGATATGGTATTAATTGTTTCATCTTCTTTTTTTTCCATATCAACTTTACTCTTCTTTTGTTTTTTTGATTCTTGCTCTTTTCTAATCGAGCGGACTTGATCACGAGCAATAAATTTGACAGTTTGTTTTTCTTTTTTATTTAGTGCTTTACCTTTTAACTTAGCGGCTTCTTCCAGAAAATCATCAATTATCTTTTTTTCATTCTCAGTAAGATTTTGTATCCATCCCATTCTTAGTTTTTTTGTTTTACTTTCCATATCATTACCTTTTTATTTATATTTTTTAATTAATACAATTAAAAAACAAAAAACTCAAATTAATCCATGCACCATATTTAATTTATAAACCTACTTATCTTTCGTTAGTGCCTTGATGAAATGGCACCTACCTACTGATATTTTTAAAATTATTTTTTTGTACTAGTAGTACTAGAATTTTATTAGATTAGGTTCTGGGGTTTTAGATAGCGACTTTCAGTCGTAGTAGTTTTCCGTCAGGAAAACTTAGTTTTTCTGCAAGCTTCACCCCCCTAACCCCCCGTAAAAAAATACTATTGTAATATTTTTTTTAGGTTCGCAGGTTGGCGATTCTCACCGTAGCTATTGAGTTCCAGCACGTTTCCATTACTGGGACACCCCATCGGACTCCTACGGATACATCATGATCATTTAAAGCATTTTCTCGTTTTACTAAAGAAAATTATACTACCGCTTTATAGATTTTAGATGAACGCTTCAAGTTGGTGGCTACCGACTTCCCCCCGTTTATATGCCACCTACAATAACCTAAGAACAAAACAGTTTTTAACACATGATGTCCAAAGATTCTTAGACCTGATACAGCAGGTTTTAACGTTATTGCTTTCGAGAACTAAAATGTTTTTGGAAATGGTATTTGAAAAGCTTGTAAAAAGTTGAGATTTAGATTTGACAAATATGAAAAGATTATTTAATACTTTATTATATTTGTAATCACGTTATTCCTCTAACTGATTACAAGGCTTCAAAAGTCGGCAAAACTTTTTTAGTCCTTAAAAAGTCAACTTTGATAAGTTGGCTTTTTTTGTATCTTTATTTTATTTACATCGACATTTTTTATTTGTCAAATAATAATCAATAAAATATTTTCCACACATAGCTTTCAAATTATTATGTATTGAGCTATAGCCAATCATATTCTCTTTTTCGCAGCCTGAGCCTTCTACCATTTAACCATCCCATGATCAATACTTTTACCGAACTTCTTAATTAACCCGTCATTTATATATGATCTTATTTTTAATTTTCTAAAATTGAACCCATAAACTTCCTGTTGAAAAATTGTAATAATCATCGGAACGTCAGAATGCACAATCCTCCCACTATCTAGCCAATTAATCATTTTTTCCAAAACACTCTCTCTGAAACGTTCAGTCACAGTTTTAAATGATATATCAGCATCATCCATCACCTCTTTTATTTCGCTATTAATTTTATCACCATGATCACACAAAAGACTTAAAGATATTTTTTCGCCTATATCGCTTTTGATTTCCATTATCTCATCATTATATGATTTGATGATACCTTTTAGCTCATCGTAAAACTTACCATAAAAATAAAAATCTCGTGTAATGCATAGATTAATATGTTCAAGTTGTTTTTTGTTTTTCTTCTCATTATTATTTGAATTATATTCACTCATCTTATCCACCCTCAGCTAAATAGATAATACTCTTCTTATATTTATTTGCTTTTGTCAAAAACAGCACTTCGTGATTGTCATAAACAATCACTATGCTGAATAGGGCTTGCCCTATTAATGATGGTTTGTTCCAATCATGGGTTTTATTCTCATACCTTGCTAGCGCTCACTCACATAAAACAGGTTAGACCAATTAAACTAAAAGTGATGGAATATTGGAAATAATGAAATTTAAAAACATGATATGTAAAATCCACCTAGCTTTCAAAACCAGACCTCTCCGCGTTACTTATTTTTACATATTAGTGCTTTTCATTTAACCTGTTAATATCCATTCTATTTCTCATAACTAAGCTGTGATTTGTGCAGCACATAAAAGAGTCTGTTATTTTAGGAATTTCAGTTATCAACTAAAGATTTTCAACTCAATTTTAATAAAATTCACGTTCCCGCCTACGGCGGGAGACTAATTTAACTACTTTTGCCCTTACGGGCGCTCTCTAAAACCACAATCATTAAGATTCGTGTAATACCTCAGCCGTTCATCCGATTCTAGCCCCGTTAATTTCACAGACATTAAAACTAGCGTTATTATTTAACTATAGAAAAGCTTTATACATTGTCGTTATTTTTAGCTCCTTTAGGAGATATAAAAATAAAGCAATGCCCACCTATACACTGCTACGCAGTGTGTGGGGTCTACCGACGGTTGCCTGCCGCAGGCTAAAAGCAAAACCAAGGTCAACGTCAACACCAGAGTTTTTCTTGCGAAAAACTAAAACCAGCATAGTCGCATTGGAGATTTATATTTTGGTTTGTTATTTAAAATTATATTGAGGTTCTTTTTATTGTATGGCTATTTTTCATCTTGATTTTAAAATTGTGAAACGTTCAGAAGGCAGGTCTTCCGTTGCGAAGGCTGCCTATCATGCTCGTACACGTATAACAGATGAAAGAACAGGTGATACGTATGATTACAGTCGCCGTACTGATTTATATGGGCACTTCATATTAGCTCCAGCTAACGCACCAGAACACATCGTAAAAGACTCTACAGCATTGTGGAATGAAGTTGAAAGAGTTGAGCGCCAGAACAATGGTCAAACATCCCGTTATTTCGATGTTGCTATTCCTGCCGAGTTAAACAATGACGACAAGAAAAGACTTGTCCTTGAGTATTGTCAGAAAAATTTCGTTGATAAAGGCATGATTGCTGACATCGCTTTCCATGATCTTGATAGTGATAATCCTCATGCTCACGTTATGTTGACCTTAAAAACCATAGGCCCGGAAGGTTTTGGTAAAAAAGAAAGAAGCTGGAACGACAGAAAAATGTCTGTTTTATGGCGTGAATCATGGTCAGCTATGGCTAACAGCTACCTTGCTGCCGCTGGTTCGTCAGAACGTATTGACCATCGTTCTCTTCAGGCCCAGCATGAAGAGGCATTAGAAAAAGCGGCGGTAGCTTTAGATAATGAAGAAAAAGCGTTATGGCTTGCCAAGGCCGCTGAAACAAATCGCCCTGCAATGAAACGTATCCACAGTGCCAAATGGCGTAGTAAGGCTGCTCAGGAGCAAAGAGCCGCAGAACAGGCTGTTCGTGACGCTGCTAAACAAGAAGCTGTTGAAGTCTACAAAACATTCAGTGAACTTGATCTTGAAATCGTCGTTGATGTCAGAAGCTTCACGATTACACATCTTGCTGAACCAGAACAAATCGTATTACCTGAAACACACTCCGGCTCTTCTACTGATGAGAATCAAAGACCTGTTTTGGTTGCACCAGCTCCTCATACTCGTATGCGTGGCGTTAAATCTTACCGTGATAAAACAAAAGTCAGTAAGGTCGTTGCAGGTAAGAAACCATCAGTCAGTATTTCTGGTTCTGGAACAAATACTATTCTGAAAACATCCACCTCTCAAAACCCAAACAGGGCATCCAGAAGCGCCCCTGACCGTGCAAGAAAGCATAAGACTACTCCACGTCAGGATAATATTTTTAAACGTTTCACAACTCTTGTCATAGATTTTTTCAAGCAGAAGTTTGTATGGGCTAAAGCAAACAAATCCCAAAATGATCTTATCAGTGAGGAACATGATAAACGTATTACTGAAAATTATGTCTTTGACGAAGTATTAGGCCGTTATATTTCTCGCGCTGAATATGAGAAACGAGCTAAGTTTAACCTAGATGACTACAAGCCAACACCGGATGAGATCACCCGTTTCCCAAGTCGTCCTAAGCACGAACTGCCAGAAAACGATCACAGCAAGGATCTAACTCCTTCTATGCCATCCCTACAAGCCAGAAGAAGTAATGTGTCAAAATCAAAGCCTCCGGGCTACTGGAAATAGAACCAATCTAATTACTTTAACTTTGGTTACTCTGGTGGTATTATTTTTAAACCCAATTTTTGTAAGGAATTTAAAATGAGTACTGTTTATTATGAGCAATTCCCTTGACGGATTGTTTTTATATGTTATTAAATTAAAAAAATCCAATACCAAAGGTGAAACATGAAAAAGATAAATTATCCAATGGCAATATACATTTTATTATCCTGCCTGACGCTTATAACTACCATAGGTACTTCTTTAATATATTTCATAAATGGAAATAAAAACATCCCCATACTATCGATGTTATGTGGCATAACGTTGGCTTTATGGTTAGCTACTACGATTATTTTTCTCCCCCTATTCAAAAACTACAAATTATTTATGAAAAAATAGGCGGTATAAAACACCGCCTCTCTTATCTTAGGCTTTATTCTTCATTGCTATTAGTTCATCATATGTGATCATTAACTTAATAGTTATCGATGTCGCAAATATCCAGACAACAATATACACGAGTGCCATTATAATATAAAATATAATTGAACTGAACACTCCAGCGTCTTTCAACGAATCCAGCATACTAATGTATGGATTTTCAACATTAATCGTTTTGAATATTAGAATACTTGCACTTAACGTTGAAGAAACCAATCCCGTTGTATCAACAAGCTTTTTGAAATAATGGATATTCACATTCGAACTATTCATCACCATCTTATGTATTATAATACCAAATGCCAGTGGTGATATAAAAAGAGTCAGGTGATGACTTGCATCTATAAACGAATCAATAAAAAAGCCAACTATAACAACAAGGAGAGGTAGAATAAAATAGATCACCCACTGCGCTTTCGTTAATATTTGGACTTCTTTTTTTGTTTCACCATTTTCACTTTCCTTAGCTTTATGAAATGACAAATCAACAGTACAGTTAATTTCAACTCCGTCAATAATGCCTTTCAGGTTCACATCACCAATTTTCTTTTTTTCATCCCGACATGATAAAGAAACACTATTTTTATCTACATTATTATCATTCATTAGTCTACCTTAACTTCATGAAATTTGTAAGCAATATAATGTTATATTAAGTGTTACAATAGTACAACACAATCATCAGGCTCCCCATTTTTGGTAGTACATGAAGCCACATCGTCATAAAACGATGCGGCTTTAAGAATAACATAAGTTAAATTACATCCTTCTTCTGAACACAACATTATCAGAGAATATCGCCTTACCAGCTATAAATCCAACAGCCGCAATTATTGGCAGGCTAATAGTCGCCCCAGCCATTCCTGCAGACATTCCGATCAGTATAGACAGGCCGAAGGTCAATAATATAACCACGAAAGCATACCAGCCGGGGTAGGTTCCATACAGAACCGTCGCCATGCAGCCGGTGCAGACATGGACACCCCTTTGGCTTTCTTTCAGGCAAAATGGACACTTGATGGTATTGTTTTCCATGATAGCCCCTTAGATCGCTTTCCAGCCATTGCTGGTTTTAACAAGATTAATCATGCCGTCTTCAGGTTCATTCATACCCTTGACGCTGGAGAACGCTTTTTTGTCCACCCATGCAGGAACATCCGCCAACTTCCATGTATAAGACACGCGAACAATTTTCTGATTACCGTTTCCCGGTTCAGTCCATTCCTTTATCTCAGCAACCGCACGATGACCAACACAGGCACCATCTTTACGATCCCAAAACTCAACCGCTTGGCCTTTGTCTGTTACTTCCAGAACATCGACACTACTGAAACCATTAGCTTGTTGAGAAACATCAAGCAGCCCCTGATTACCCAGACCTTTCAATATTTCATCACTGGCACTATACCCCGCTGAACGGTAGCCACGGTTAACCTTAATCGGAAAACCTTTATTAAATACAATGTCGTTGTCCTGCAGGGAGTAGCACAGCTTTGATTGTGATATTTTTGCGTTGATCGCTTTCTCAAAATCCCCTTTTTCACCGCATCCCGATACAAGAGCAGCAAGACTTGCCACGAGTAAAATTTTACGCATAGTGTTATCCCAGAATTAATGGTTGATTGTGCCGTTTCTCAGAACAACAAGACGAACTGGCATATCGGCGTTGTTGACGGTAGCGAACCCACGGACTTCGAAATTGTTTATCGTTCCGGTAACGCTGACTTTCTGGCCTTTCTTGTAAGTAAGAACGGCATCATCAATACCAGAGTAGTAATCCAGCCAAACCATCCCGCCGCAGTAGCTGGTATCAGAGGTTTTAAATAAGAGGTAATAGTTAGGGACTGACTTAGGCATTCCCGTCATCATGTCGCTGGCACTTCTGCCCTTCGTAACTTCCAGAACAGTGGCATTAGTGATAGAGATCCTTTTGCCAGTCCACTGTTTCTCTGCCGCCATTGCGTTTTCTTCATAGTCTTTGCAGACAGCACCAAGGCCAGATACAGACGATACCGGGCCAAGGCTTTGAGTGGTGGCGGTGCCCCCCAGCGCTTTACCTACTGAAGACAACGAAGAACTGATTGCTCCATTAACTGTATTCACACCATCGTTGAGCTGCTGGCATCCTGTCAGTGCGGCAGCAGACAGCAGTAGAGGCATCACTATCCGTAATTTCATATCTATCCCCAATGTGTGGAAACTTTATGTCAAAGACAGCCCTACCCATAGGTTGGTCTCTCTGGGCTGTAAAAAAGCATTAATCAATTGATAGGATTCAATTTATTTTTCTGTTCGTCATATCGTTTGTATCGATCGAATTCAAATCGTTTGATAGATCAAAACTATCATATATCTATAATCGATCGATATGAACAATTAAAACACCGATCAATTGACGCTAATTTGATAGTTAATACCTATCAAATGAAGTTTATTGATCTTTTGTATCGATCAATAAGAGGTGTAATGTACACGAAGAGCCATGTCACTAGCTGTTTGCACATGGATGGAGATAGAAAGGTATAGGTCGGAACAGATAATACCCTGTCGACCATTACGCAGACAGGGATTGTTAGATCTCAGGTAATGTAGCTATCTTCAGATATGGTGTTGTAAAAACCTGTATGCAACGCATGTTTTAATATACTGTTTCATATGGAATGGTAGCTACCATTCAGACTTTTCAATCATCTTCCAAAGCACTCACACCACTTGCCGGGGAATTGGTTTTCATATTATTCGATATCTTCGGAACTAAGGACTCTATTGTTTCTTCGCTAACTTGGCTGAGTTCAGAAATCAATCTTCTGTATGTATTAATCATTCGTTCCTGATCAAACTGATTTGCTGATTCTGATAAGAAGAAATAGCCATAATCTTTGACATGGATATTATCACCACTTTCCAAAGTGAGTTTTATTCCTTATTCATTTTCTTCAACTTCTTTAACAATACAAGTCATAAATGGTATTTTTTTATTTGTATGAAAGAGCGTAATAATCTTAATGTTGTTCATTCATTATTTTCCTTCTTTTTTATTATTTAATACCATATCGAATCGGTAAAAATCAAATTTAACTCATATAATAAACGTTTTACCTGTTTTTTCTTATTCTTTTGAAAAGATATTTCTCTTATGAGCTAACGCTCATGTGCTGACGCACGGCTACGCCCTAACTCTGTAAAATATATTTAACGATTTAACAATGGTCCTTGCTATGTTTTAGGGTAAAGCCAAAAGGATCAACATCTATTCTTTTATTCATGATTAAATATTTTAGATCCTATATTTCATAACAGTATTAGCACTAAAAAATATAGTATTTGCTCTTAAACGCATAGGAAAACTATATCCTCAATAGCAGCACTGAGTGATTGTCCAAAACAATCACATTGCTGGAACAGGGTTCATCCCTGTTGATGATGGATTTATCCATGAATAATTGCGGCGATAGTCGCTATGAGGTAAATGGGAAACAATTTCAACTTTAATAAGATATCAGCAGCGCTTAGTGATTGTTTGAAACAATCACTTCGCTGAGATATAAATTGAAGAGAGGAAACCAATGCAATAAATAGTTAAACTATACCCTTGAAATGCCTCTGCATAGTTGTTCTCAACTTCACTAATTGAATAATGAAGAAGGAAAATGCTCTCAGGGCAGCTATAGCTCAAAACCAAGTACCGACATCCGGGAGTTAAAGTCCCGAATCCCGGTACTTAAGTTGATAAGTATTCTCAAATAAAAATGATAAAGTGTTATTTATATATATTATGTAGCACTACAAGTTTCATAAGTAAAAACATCAAGTGTTAGTTATTTTAAAAAATATAAACTTTAAGTATTGACTTGCACGCAAAATATAGTATTTACTTAAATGTATAACTAAAAAAATAAAGGAGTAAATACCATGATAGAAAATAAGATACAAACTGAAGTAAAGAAATCAAGAAGAGGTCTCCCACGTCATACTAAAAACCCATTTCTTAATGACACAAGTCTACATACAAAAACTGGAGTCAGACGTATTACTACAGGAAAAGATCGATTAGCATTAATTAATGAAAATACTGGAGAGCAAGTTGGAAATGGCGGTTTCTCAGGATAGAATGCTTTCATTGCAAGATGAAGCATAACT
>ERZ791641.641-NODE-641-length-27486-cov-36.013379_pt1 | contig 27486 bp, 23 predicted proteins | sample MGYA00510055_ERZ791641 | MGnify/ENA primary metagenome ERZ791641 (study PRJEB30046, sample SAMN00715226) | human gut metagenome | study: EMG produced TPA metagenomics assembly of the A metagenome-wide association study of gut microbiota in type 2... | reverse complement strand
GACGCAGTAAACGCAGTCAAAGCGAAGTAGTGCGTTCACTCATCGAACACGGTACAGTGCGCGAACGGATTACGAAAGAAAATCTTGACATCATCCGAAAACTGATTGGCGAAAGCACGAACCTGAACCAGCTTGCCAAACGAGCCAACGCTTACGGTTTTTATCGTGTGGCCGATGAGTGCAGTACCGCCGTTCAACAGATTTCACAACTCATAAAACAGCTCAAGGATGATAGGTAAAATTGTCAAGGGTACATCGTTTTCTGGGTGCGTAAACTATGTGCTGAAAGAAGATAAATCACGCCTGCTGAAAGCGGTTGGTGTCTACGGTTCACCCGAAGAAATAGCGGAGCAATTCGAGTTACAGACTTTATTGAATGACAAGGTCAAGAACACGGTCGGTCATATATCATTGAGCTTCTCCGCAGAAGACGGAGACCGCATCCGTGACGATGATGGACTGATGTTGAGAATCGCCCACGACTATATGAAGCTGATGGGAATTGCGAACACGCAGTTCATCATCGCCCGGCATACCGACCGTGACCATCCGCATTGTCACATCGTTTACAACCGGGTGGATAATGACGGCCGCACCATCAGCGACAAGAACGACCGCTACCGGAACGAAAAGGTCTGCAAGATGCTGACAGCCCGTTACCGTTTGCATTTTGCCGAAGGAAAAGAGCATGTCAATTTCATGCGGTTACGTCATCACGACAAGGTAAAGTATTTTATCTATCATGCCTTGAAACGAGAAGTTCCGAAGGCCCGAAGCTGGAGTGAGCTGCGACTGGCCTTACGGAGATACGGAATTGATACGCAATGGAAGCTAAGTCGCACGACCGGAGAGATGCAAGGTGTCAAGTTCACATGTGACCAACTGACCTTTAGCGGTTCCAAGATTGACCGCCAGTTCAGTTTCCTGAACATTGACCAGGAACTGAGATACAACGCTCTTTCTGCTACTATGAACCAGCATCAGGTACAAGCAGAAACCATACGCGAGGAGCCTCGGCATGAATACCAGCAGGAGAATCATTCCAGCATCAGTCTGGGACTGTTCACTCCGTCTCCTACGGATTATGATACGGAGGAAGCAATACAGGCCAATCGGCTTAAAAAGAAGAAAAAGAAGCCGAAACGCAAGCGAGGTTTCTGTCTATAATCAATTTTTTATTAACCATCAAAATTCAATTTTTTATGAACTATTCCGATTTTATTTACGATTTCAATCTCTATTTGTGTGAAAGATTCGGTTACAGAAACTGCTGTTCCGTCATGCACAACGCCAACGGCATTTGTGTCTCTGTCCATGTTGGCGAAATGGATTTATACATCCGTTTCTGGGAATACAGTTGTGGCGTTGGCAGCATCCCCGACTGGAGCATTATCATTGTGCGCAGCAACTTCAAACGAAACCAACAGGAAAATCTGAAAGACCTTGCCCGCTTCTTCCAGGAGTACGCCCCGCGCTACGGTTACAAATACCTTTGCACCGAAGATGACGATTACAAGTATTATCAGACCCTTGGTCTGAAACTTATCCACAAAGGATTTTTCAGACAATATAATTATGGGTTGCCGTTAAAGGAGTTGGAGGTATAATCATAAAATAAAGGGTGTGTCAAAACTTTCAATTTCAAAGAAGACAAATTTTAAATGTGAAATTTGTATATCCATCCAATAATGTAATTACAAACTATAATTTTTTAAAGTAATTATTTAAGCTTTGACACACCTCTTTACGAATTTACATCACAAATGCAACTATTTAATCATTGTTTATTTCATCGAAATGCACATAAAACTTCAGTTTTTCATCAGTTTTAAGATCAAAATAATCGTACAGTTCTTCTACAATAGGAACAAAAATCTTATCTTTTGTTATTATTGTTGTAGATTTTATAGAATGCCCGCCTGTACTATTGGGAATCTTATGAGTTAACTCTAAATCGTAATATAATGTATTAGCACCAAGTGTATCCGTAAATATATATATTAGTCTATGCATGCTCCAAATTACGCGTGTCGTATGCGGATTAGTAAAGAATATTCGTTTACTATTCACCATTTTATCTGTTAATGCCATAAACATTTTATTATTATTAAGAGTAGGAGTATTAATATCTGTTTTTAATATTCTCAATTTTGTATCTACATCTAAACACAATATCGGCGGCATAGGAATAATATCCAGATCTTCATCAGAAGATTTATTTACAGGCATATTTTTACTTAAGAAAGCATCTTGAACCGAAGCCACAACCTCTGTAACATCTCCAACTTGTGACGGATTTATAGTTTGTTGATGCTTATTACGTTCTGCTTTAGCAAATTTTATAAATTCTTCTGGACTTATTTCATCTAAGCGTAATTTATTAATCATTTCGTCCATTGTACCCATCATTTCATATGGTATAACATATTCATCCTTAGTATTATGTAATACTTTAGTGATGTAGTCTGTGCGTTCCTTAATTCCTCTAGGGATGAAAGCAGAAAATTGCTGATATAGTACAACTCGTACAAAGTCTTTTGCAATCGGAGTAAACAATCTATAATTTTCACTCCTGATTTTAGCTAAATGCAAAACCTCAGAATTATTGGGAGAAATATAAATACAGAACGAATTATTTTTTATATCGTGTGTTACATATACATTTAACATATGAGAAATATCGGCAAATTTAATATCGAAACCTTTTACATAATAGTCTTCTTCTATTATATATTTGAATTCTGATAAAATTAAATATTGTTCAGTTGAAATTTCTTTATCACTATAAACTTTTAATATTTGTATATCATTTGGTATAGAAAGTACTCCCATAGACTGAAGATATAGTCTTTGAATCCGTTTTCTATATGAATTATCTGAAACACTTAAAACACACTCATCAGAATTTTTAAATTTAGCTAATATTGAACTATCAACACCATCCGCATACTTGTATCTATGAGAATTTTCCTTATTAATCTCCCCTAAATAGATATAATTATCTTCATTTGCTAATTTTATTCTTATATTCTTAACAATTGAATCATTATAATTATTGCTTGCATAAATGATAAATTCTCTATACTGATCACATAAATAATCCTTTGAAATGATATTTGACCACTGTTTTTCTACTGATTTTAATACCGTTTGGACTATTAATATAGATTCCCTGCTTATGGCTTCTCTTCCAGCAGTAGGTACTAACTTATCTAAATTTACGACTCCACCCCAATTATATATAGTATTTAAATTAATATTGGATAAACCAAATCCATTTCTTAATCCCAGCAAAGTTTTATCATTCGTATTGAGATAAATAAAACCAGAAAGAGATTCTTCCGCATATTTAATATTATTTATTAATATTTCGACATGCAAAGGCATATTCTTCCCATAGTTTATGTTTATGGTATATTCAATCATTGAATCATGAATATGCAAATTTTCAATTTTAGGAATAAAGTCTATTTTTTTCTGTGGTATAGGCGTTCCATTTACACAAACTGGAACATTTATATACTCAACATATTGCTTAATATAATTCCTAGCATTTTCAACAGTAATACTACCTGGTATTTCCAATGTCGCTATTATACTTGTACCATATTGAACCTCACCGGCAGCTGTACCAATTATAGGAATAGAATCCTTTAGATTGAGTTTATCTCTAATTGCCTCAGTCCTATAACACACATTTTCTCCATAACGCCGTGTAACGATTTCTAATTTCGTACATACTCCGAAATTAGCCAAAGCTCCAATACCAAAATGACCAACAACTCCAGCAGCTATAGATTCTGGATTATTTTTACTACTATTTCCTGCCTTCCAATAATTATTAGCTAAGATATTCTCGTTCATTCCGATGCCATTATCTTTAATAATAATTTGGTTATTATTAATTGTTATATCAATAGATGGCATAAAATCTACATCAACACGCATGCGCTCTAATATTGCATCATACGAATTTTGTATATTTTCTCTAAGCATTGCCAAGGGGGAATCATATAAATCGTTACCCAGCAAACGTATCATTTGCTTAGCATCAAATTCCATTGAAACATATTGAGTTGTCATAATTTTTCTTTTAACACTTTTAATATTTCGTTGATATAATGATCATTAAGACTTTTTATTTGAGAATCTGAAAGTACTTCTTTTATATATTCTAGATTACCAATTTGTTGGGCAGAAATAACTTTCAAGAATCCTTCTTTTACCGAGTCTATTTTTGTAATATTTTTATATACATACTCGTAATCTTTTATTTCTTTTAAGTATTCCAAAAATAAATTATACACATTATAATTATCTAGACCAAGATCTTTTAACTTTTCACAAGCCGAGATATAATCTGAATCAAACTTACATTTCTGATCTATCTCTAAGATCATTCGCCTTAAATCCAGTTTTTTTGTCAATACTTTATATTGAATACTATTTGTTGCATTATATAATGCCTTTGCTTGCCAGTATGGAAGTTTGTTATTTAATTGATTAGTATCCTCTCTAATATTTATAGTTATATCTGCAGCTCCATTAGTATTATTTATTTCTATAATATTATATTGTCTGCGACATCCATAAGGCAATTCTTTATTACCCCCAAATAAGGTTCCAGAACTAAGTAAAAGAATTCTCTTTGAATTTTCATTAGATGAATGATACAAATCAGAATATTCTTCTGCAACTTGTGCATAGTGTTGATGTCCATACAATCCTATATGCACATTATAATCAAGTAATGTATTAAGAAAAGACCTATCTATGTAATTTGTTTCTAGAGGCATTCCATAAAAATGATGATGCCATACACCTATATTCAGAAAGCCTGAATTGTAGCAATCTGACAATTGATGACCAATAGATATAATAGCATCATCGGAAATACCTCCCGTATGGCATAAATGATCTAAGCTACAACAACTATTAAAACAAGAAAATGAGACTTTGTAATCATCAAACTTTTCAAATAAAGCTTGATTTACAGGATCTACAGGAAATGACCTAATACCATCATAAAAGCGATTATAGAACTCAACAAATAGAGAAAACCTATCATTATAAGCTGCCCAATCTACAATATGATAAAATCTATAATCCTTCCAACTCCATCTCGTTACTTTAGATCCAGAAAAATAATCTACATAATCTTCTTTTCTATCTGATGCAGAAGGACTCATACTAGCTTGAGATCTATTTCTATTCATATCATGATTACCAGGAACAATCAAAATACGTCTTTTATCACTATCTAGGAAAAGATCACAAATTTTAGTCAAAAATTCTTCTGCCTCGGAATATTGCTCTCTAATAATATCATCGTCATATGCTCCTTCAATAATATCTCCACTTACAACAATAAAAGAAGGTTTAGCTATACCAGCTTCAGTATAACGAAATAAATCGCGTTCAAGTGATTGAATTAATGAATCATAAGCTACATCTTTATGCTTATGGATATCAGATATATGCAATATAGAATAATGCATGATGAATATAGTTATAAAATTATCTCATAAATATTTCCTGTTTAACCCATTCCAAATCATTTGTAATTGATTGGTCTTGCATCATCTTCATTATGTAATAGAAACCGCCATTGGCATACTCATTTATCAACTCGATTGCTTTTGTTGGTTCTTTCATAATATCAAGAGAACCTGCTTTGGCAATACACATACACAATAATGCTTCAGCATCTTTTTCGCCACCACCATTACACATTGTATTTAAACTGAAAGGACGGTCAGCAATAGGAGACTGCAGAGGTCTACGTTCATTGTGTATAAAACCAACAACCGCAGCCCAAACAAAACATTGCCAATGATAAGAAAACACATTATAGGCACCACCTTGCTTATTTGAAAATTTAAGGATTACATTATCCTTAACATATTGTTCAAATGAAAATTTAATTTCAAATATATTTTCCATGTTCCCTTATTTTAAGATTGTTATTTGCGTAGAAACTTCGTGCTGTCCACGGTTAGCATCTCCACTATATATCTTGCTCTCCAAATTGTAAATTCTCGACACATTACTTTGATTCTGCAAATCAAGATATTTATCACTTTCCAAATCCACATCTTTTGTCAACACAATGGATTGACCAAATATATCTTTAATACCAAGCAGATATTTATGAGTAGTCTCCAAATCGAAACTAGATGTTGGAGCGTCACTTATAAACGGATAATAAGTACCCATAGCCTCTTGATTCAACGATAATAAAGCATTTATGATACTCATCTTCTTTCTATCCTCGTGGCTAGTATTAAGACCCGCATCAAATTCGATAGAGTAGTCTTCACCTATTTTTACATTACCTTTGTATCCGTTATCATGCTCCGTAAACTTTGCATAAAAGAGATTTGCCCTTTCTTCAATTTTATGAAGCAAATCTTTTCTTGCATTTTCCTGGACCCTCTTGCAGATATCTTCTAGGAATGTTGAAATGTTTTTCCATTCTGTCTCTGGAACTTTTGCAACAGTAGTATCTTTTGCTCCTAATTTTTCCAATTCTCGTTCAGCAACACGCAATTCACTCCTGTAATTACTAAGTGTCTGCTTGGAAACATCCAACTTTCGTTGTTGAGTTTCTAAATTACTTCTGCTTGCTCGAATTGAAGAATTGATAATACCGGCTGTCTCTGCTTGGGTTACAGGATCTACACCATGCCTTTTCTTTATATCTTCTATTTGCTCATCCAATTTACGTTTTTCATCTTGCTTTCTTCTTCGCTGAGCCATATATTTTTCTAATTCATCTTCGCTATCTTTCCATTGTTTGTCAATTTTTGACAAAGAAATCAGTAATGAATCTGGATAATCTTGAATCTTACCAACAAACATGTTAAACTGTTTAGAAAGCTGCATATTGCTGGTATACTCTTCCATTTCTTTTAAGTACTCTTCCTGTAATCTTAATCGTTCTGTGATGTAGTGGTATGGGGCATCATCTTCAGAGAATTCAGTGCCGCATACAAAACATTTCTTATCTTTAAGTATCTCTTCTAACTTTGAACGACTAGGATTATCTAGATACTTCTTTTCTGGAACAGTATACTCTTCCTCCTTGTGTTTTTCAATAATTTCTTTACATTGTTGAATCATTGGTTCAATTCCACGAAGGATCCACAAAGAAGGAAGTTTCTCTCTTTGAAACTCATCTATACGAGTCGTTTCTGACAATAATTTATTTATCTCGTTTTCACAATCCTTGTATTTCTTTACTAACATTGAATAGCTCGCTAATCCAGAAATCTTTGTTTCTCCATCTGCTAAGGCTATCTTAATAGTCTCAATGTGAGTCTCAAATTGCTTTTTGTTCTCTTCTTCTCTAACAATCTTATAGTTTAAATTGTCAATGGTTGATAATAACCCCTTAACGTTTGAATTATGTTTATTAACCTCTTTTAATTTACGACTCTCAATTCCTGTAATCTTCAATTTAGACTTACTGATTATTTCAGAAAGTTTTTCGTAATAAGGAAAATATGAAATATGCTTAACAGCAGCTTTTAATGTTTCTTTATTTCTGAAGTTTATAAGACTTTCGAGTGACTCTCCTTGAAACCATATATAGTTTCTGATACCATCTGGGAATAACTCATTAATTTTGTCCTCTGCTAATAAATCATTAAGTACTTTTGTTCCTGTGGTGGAATCAAAAGAAACCTTCAGCATATTACCTCCCACTTGCCAAGCTTCATTAGAGTCCCATTCTTCTCCTTCAAGTCTTAATGCACTGACAGAGCGCTCTATTATATAATCATTACCCTTATCGTCCTCAATTTCGATTTGTACTGAGGCTCTAATTTTATCGTTAATTTGTGCATTGAATAGAGCTCGTTTGTTAATGAACTCATAACGCTGCATTGCAAATTTGGCAGATTGAGGCAAGTTATCTGTTGTACACCAACCGATACCAGTGATATATATTTTACCGAACAATACCCAGTAAAAGGCATTGAAAAGTTTGGACTTGCCTTTTCCTCCATTGCCTATGATTAGATTCAAACCTTTGGAAAACTCCATTGTTTGACTCTCATAGTATGATTGAAAATTTTCGATAGTAATATTTTTGATAATCATAACTTTGCGTATTATGAGTTACATATATTCTTAATATTGGCAATATACTGATTTGTTAATACATCTGCATCTCCAACACTAGTTGATAGTTCTGTCAGCATTTTGGCAACCTCTTTTGCTTTTTCAAAGTTCACAGTAACTTTTTCAGCACCTGATTCAACTGTTTGATTAATTTCTTTCTCGATTGCCTTATACATTTCGTCTTGTATAGCCATAGTATTATTATTTATAGTTATTATTTTCTTCTTCAAGCATCTCAAATAAATCTATTCTCAAAGCCTCACAGTAATTTTTCAAATCTCCATACAAAATATCTATTTGATTATCAGCAAGGGCTGCAAAGTTTACAATACGTTTAACTTCACTAATGAACATATTGCGTTCTATACCGATGGAATCATTCATCACATTTGGTGGCGTAACAATCAAATCCCATATTTTTGCCTTATCTTTTCCTTTACTTTTTCTTAGTACGCGTCCACGACGTTGAACAAATTGACGAGGGTTACCTGTACTTGAACAGAATATAGCATGTTCCGCACGTGGTATATCAACACCTTCATCCAAACACTTCATTGAAAGCAAAATTTGAATATCTCCTTCTGCGAAACTTTTCAATATGCCTGGAGCATCATCAAGTCCACTAATGTATTTATGATAACTGTACCCTTGATCCTTAAACATCTGTGCATACTCATCTATAATATGAATATCTTCTTGATCAATGTTATACGAATCTCTTTCGGAGTAATCAGGCTCATATCCCTCAGGCACAAAAACAAAAGTATAATCAAGTTTGCGCTTTTGTTTTAGGTCTTCTAGTAAATTAGAAATCGCCACTTTCTTATTTTCAGCCTTATGTATAATTCTTTTACGCTTCAACAATAATTTCTCGGCTTCGGGTCTATATTTTCCTGTATCAGGATCTATAAACTTCCTTAACTGAGTTGAGATATATTCATACTCTTCCATTTCAGAGTCTGTTAACTCAACGAATATAGGGTAATAATCATAGTGGCATAATATGTTTTCTTCTATTGCTTGTTTCATTGTATATCTATATGTATACTCTGGTGGTCTAGAATTGAAGAACTCATATAATTTTTCAGAGCCTATATCATCGTATATACGTTCAGGTGTTGCGGACAAACCTATACGCCACTGTATATTATAAGGTAAATGTTTTAATGAACTTGGAGAACCTATATTGTGTGCTTCGTCAGCTACATACATAAAGGTTTCTATCCCCTTAACCTTATTAATAAACTGTTGTATATCCTTGCGGTTAAATGTCGCATATGTCGTTATGATAATAATACTCTTTGATTGATCTAATAAACTTCTTGTTGTATATCGACTCAAAGTGTTCTTCCAATCTTTATCCGTATGTGTGGATATAATATTTTGGAAGTTAAAAGCTTTTGCCTCTTTTTCCCATTGAACTGCTAATGCTTGAGTGGGTACGACAATTATTGCTTTATAATAGCCATTCTCTTTATATTGCTTTCTCAAGCAATTGAGAGCTGTAACTGTCTTACCAGAACCTGTTGCCATAGCAAAAACACCTTTTTTCCCATTGCTAATCCAAGCATTATACGCATTAATTTGGATTGATCTTTCTTCTGGAAACGGGAAACGGGGTTCCTGTTCTTTTAATTCAATCTTATCTAAAAGCCTTTGAGATAGTGGTTTGATATAGGTATTACTATACGAATTATCAGTTCGCAAATTTACGCTATTGTCTAAAAGTTCTTCAATAGCTATTCTTGGGAACTTTTCACAAATTATGGTTTTAACATTGTCGATTGGGATATGGAGCAAATGGGGAGTATTATTTTCCCAAGATCTATCAAATAATGTTTGATATTCTGCTATTCTTTTATTGTCATCTGGAGATGTAAATACTGTGATTGTCTCACCATTTAATTCTAATGCTGATTGTGAAAAGTTCGCAGATCCAATAAATGCCACTTTGCAGCCTTTTTCATCTGTAAATACCCCATACTTATCATGTCCTAATCCACCTTTAGTTGAAATAGTTGCGATAAATTCAATTCTGTTAATAGAAATTAAATACGACAAACAGCGAAAGAAATGTTCATCTTCTTTGGAAAGTGTCTTTGTTAACTTATCTATATCAGATAGAACACGGCACTCGAAGTCCTCAATTAAATGTTTTTGTCCATTTTCAATAGCCTGCTTATCTTCCTTGCTTAATATATGGTTTATGATAACACGCATTTTGCCTCCATTCGCTATGAACAGGGCAAAACCATATGCAAGGCTTCTTATTCCACTAGATGAAAAGAATCCCAAGCCTAAATCAAAAGCTGAGCTTTCAATTAGTGCTTCAGTAAAGAATTCTTTTGGCTCATCATATCCAGAAGAATAACTATGTTTAAATTTCACATCTTTCAACATAAGATATCTTCTAATCCATAAGTTATTTTATCAATCAAATAATCATATCCATTCAAGTTTGGATTATCTCTCAACTCCTTATTCATTAGTTGCAATCCATCATCAATATGCAACTTAATATATTTAGGAATATCTTTATCTGTCTTATACAAACCGTACTTTACGCATATAAGGCCAATATAGTAAGGTAGATTACTTCCAAATAAAACATTCTTACTGTACTCCTTACCTTGTGAATCAGCAATGTCTGATAATGATAATTTACGATCTTTTGATAAGGAATAAGTCAAAGCTATACGCGCAATAATATTCTCTGCGCCCAAGTTAAATTTACGACTTAAGTCTGTAACAATATCCTTATTAATCTTTGATGTTTTTATCGATGTAAACATAACTATGATAGTGTTTCAAACAATTTATTTGGAGTAATCTTTCTAAATGAAGAACATCCATTCTCATTTTCGATTATATAAACTTCATTAACATTAGGTAATAGTACATTGTACTCATCCTCTGACAACTCTTTTCCAAGTAATGGGAAGATAACGACCTGCTTCGACACGCTCGGATAGAACTTTGTGATAACATTTTGTGAGTGAATACTATCAAACTTCTGAAGAGGGCTATCAATAAATACAGGGAATTCTATTCCAGACTCCTCTACCAGAGCGTTAAGAATAGCCGTAGCATACAACTGCTGCTCTCCCTTTGACAATTTCTCCTTATTAATAATCTCTCCGGCCTTATCCAAAAGCTCTATCTCAATAATATCATTTTGTAGGTCAATACGCACACTGTGTATAAAATCCGCCTTGTGCATCAACACATCTATGCCAGCCATAATCTTCTTCTCAAGAGAAAACTTGCGCTTAGCTCTTAACTCAAATAAGAATGTCGTTAACTCACCGATAAGTCGCTCCGCTATTAAATCCTTCTCTTTATCAGCCTTATCAACGCGAACATGCTTCGCAACTTCTGATAACTGCTTTTTAAGGCCTTTAATATCCTTGTTTAATGTTCCTATTTGTTCTGAGAGATGGCGGGTTTGGATATCTAACTGAGCCAATAACTCATCAACTTCTGCTTTACGCATTCGTATCTCCTTGATATCGCCATTTCCATCATCATACTCTGCCTCAACAATCTTTCTTTGAGTTTTTGCCATGAATAGAGCATTGTTCTTTATATCCTTTACTAGCTGCTTGAATAAAGTGTTGAAAGAGTATCTGATATTGTCAAACAGGGCCTGAAACTCATTTGATTCACTATCATTAAAGTCAACTAACACCTTAATTGCAGCTGCATCTTCCACCGATGTTTCAACGATGTTATTTGCAAAGGCGTCTGCGATAATCCTCTCAATAGCTTGTTTTTGAAGTGCTGTAAGTTTAAGTTCAGATACTCCCTCGGTAATTTGAGTTTGTGTTAATTGAAGGGCAGCATTTATGGCAGCACGACTGGCAGCAGTCGTTTTAATTTTCTTCTCGGCAATAACCTGCGTCATTAAGTCTGTGAACAATTTACCCGAAATAGCAAATGGAGCAACATCTAACATTTCTCGTAATTGAGCCTTTAATTTAGAGTCCTTCTCTTTCAATGTAATAAGCAACTCTTTTTGTTTCTTGAGGTCCTCTACACTAATAGCATTACCTTCACGAATAAGTCGCTCTTGCAACTGAACAGCCTCTGCTCTATACAGCTGAATCTGATTATCAACTCTTTCTCGTTCCTCTTCCTTTGTTCTAATTTGTGCCTCTAAATTATCAACTCCAGCCTGAAGCCTATCCAATTTAGCTTTACTTGCTGTTGAGCCTGCACTCTTTCGGAATTTGAGACGAAGATTCTCAAGATTTCTCTTGATATCTTCATACTTCTTTATACCTAAAACCTCGCTATAAGCCGTACTCAATCGACGTTTTTCATCAAGTGATTTTACTTCTGCAAGGTTTACAATCTTTTCTGCATCAAAGAAGAAGAACTTTGCAATATCTTTTGAAAGAATAAAGTCATTGATAAAGATGTCGTAGCCAACGTCTTTTGCTAATTCATTTACCTGTCCATCAATTAACACTTCAACGAATTCAGTATCTAAGAAGTAGTCATAGGTTCGCCGAATTGTAATTGTACGACAAGGGATAGATGGAATAAATACATCAGAAATACTTATCTCAACATAATACTGTGCATTCTTCTTAATATATTCGCTTTCCGAAGAATAACCGTGCTTTATAATCCGTTTTCGCTCTTCAGGGCTTGCTTCATATGTATTTACAACACTTGCTAACTCTTTATGCAAGCTTTGGCGGGCATAGTTCTTATATCCTTGAGCATCATTGATATCGCGTCTAAACTTTTCATCAACATCGACCATTAATTTGCCATATAGACACCATACGAGGGATGTGAGAAATGTAGTTTTACCAAAACCATTGTTGCCGGCGACAAGAAAGATATTCTTGGCATCCTGCTTAAAAGAGGTTTGGTTATGCCCCTTGTATGCTCTGTAATTATGTAATATTATTGACTCTATAAACATTGCTTACTGCTGGTTGAGGTAGTTATCTAATCGTTTCTCAATATCGCCTTGTAGACCATTATTATTCATCAAAATGGTCTTGCTCTTTTGAAGCGATACCAAATCATTTATCAAGTGATAATCTTCAGGATGTTCTGCACATATCTTTTCAAGGATTAATCGCTCTTGGTACTGCATATTTTCAAGAGGCATATTTCGCTTATACACCATATTGTAAATATCTGTTACTTTTGGCGCAAAAAATCCATCTCGATACCAGTTAATTTGAATCGCAACAAGTTCTTGATTTGAAATCAACTCCATATGCGGCTTTATTTTCTGCATATCGCGCTGCAATTCCAATAATTTACGGAGCATCTCACAGCGATACTCAAAAGTGTAATTACCTTGATTATGACCATCTGCATCTTGAGCAGCTTGACCATTTCTGCGGGTTGCATACCTGTTTTCTGAAATATTTCGCCCTGCAACCATTTCGTCTCGATATTTTAATAAAGGAGCCATCCATTGATTGCCATTGTTAATAAGGGCCATCATCGACTTGTCTTCCTTAACTACGGTGCAAACCCAACAACCAAATCGACTCTGCCCACATGAAGGCTGAGTCTTATCCGTAATTACAGTAGGACACTCATAATCATCTGCTGTGGCATCAGCATATATTTGGAACAACTTCTTATTGTCATAGCCCCAAGGTGATGGCTCATTGTTAAGTATATACCATACCTCCTCCAAATATAAATCTTTAATTGGAGGATATGTGTATGTATTGGGGTTCAACGGATGCTTGGTTAAGCGTTTTCCCTTAATTTCGTGACGACGAATCGATTTCGCACGCGTAGCACTCTCGGAAAGACGAGTACCAATAAGAACAATAGCCTCTCCCATAGCATCTACCTTATCAAGGATGAATTGCGTAGTCGGCTTAATCTTTAATCGATCAGTACACCATCTAAAGGTATTATTTGGAACAGGATATCCCTTACCTAGGAAGCTAATCCAGAAACTATCCTCTAATTTTGGTACTGTTATTTGGACATTGATAGGTAGTTTTTGTTCAATAGCAGCAATACGGATACAATCCAACACCTCAACGATATAGTCTGTAATAATAGGATTCTCCACTAGGGTGTCATTATTTACAACATACACCTGTCGAACAAGAGCCGTATCGCCTAACTCTTCTCGTATAGATAGCAAGGCTCTCCACACTAATGTTAGCACAACCGTACTATCTTTTCCTCCACTAAAACCGATAATCCAAGGTATATTGTTATCTTTTTCAAGATATTGTTCCTTGATATCATCAATTATATATTCAATGCGTTTCGACATTTTATATTACTCTTTCTGTGATTTTAATAGTACACGAACATCAACATCTAACAAGATTGCAATTTCTTGTAATTGAGCGATTGATGGCTGAGATTTATTAGAACACCATCTCGAAATGGTATTCTCTGATTTCCCCATGTGTTCAGCTAACCATCTATTGGTTTTCTGTTTCTCAACAAGTGTAACTTTAATTCTATTCATCACTATTTGTTGATTATTCGACATATTAATTCAATTTATTGATAAAATATCTACAAAGATACACTTATTTTTTGTACAGAAGGACATTTTTGTTCGATTATAATAGTCATTACATAACTTATTCTTTTGGGGATACACTTTCACGTTTTTTGAGACTCAAATTCTGCAAGGCATTTCCCATTGCACCTTCTTTTGCGAGAAAAAATATCATCATCCAGTTGAAACACATAAAGTACTCTAAGATTAATGCCTATTACTTCTGTTGACATCTTTCTCTATGTGGGAAACCGTAAGGCAAACAGATGGCACGTTCTACAAATCTGAGCAATACTGAGATTTGTACGTAGTCAAGCCAGCCTGAGCTGCTTATCCACTATCTGCATCTTCTGCTTCAACTCTCTTGGCTACTTGGTACCCATTGTGCTTTTTGTCATAGCTCAACATATCATATAATATATAAATATGATAGTTTTACTTTATTTTATGATAGGTTACGGAAATCTATTTTTCGAATTTATTCTTGCCGCAACCTGCTTGACCACATTATTGGGAGTTGAGACATTAAACGCTATTATATTATTCATATAGTTCGTATTTTACCTGTAACGAACAATATATTGTTTCTTACTAGAAAGCGAAACTCATTATGATTGTACAACTTTTATCCTGATATTTATGTATAGACAACACCAATCAGCAAAATACTACAATAAATGTATATACACTTTTTGTTGCAACGATTTATGTAATTACATTTATTGGATAATAAGGCTGGTGAAATCTCATTCCAGGACCCGATTTATGCCTATTGGTTGAAGACTGAGTACTTTATGAGACTATGAATAAGTGTAACCGTACTTGGATTGCCTTCGCCAATAAGAAAAAATACCTTAGGCTTTATTTCTTGAATAAAACTTAAGGTTGTATTACTCCATTCTTACCATCCCTGCCAACTGTACGAAATAATCATTTGACCAAATATCAAGTTCTTTTGGATTGCGCATGAAAGGCAGGACATCTGCCTTTACTTGCTTTATATCAGCTGTAGAGAGACGCTCAATGAGTTTCTCTTTGAATAACTCTGGAGTAATATTCTCATTGTTAAACTGCTTGCACCGTTCTGCCAAATGGGTAAAATCCAACGGAACATTATGGCGTACATACCATTCAAAATCGTACCAATCACGACCTTTGACCCTATTCTTCCATACACGGTAGACCAATGCGTGCATCTTACCTGCAAATAAGTCCGGAAGCGTAATACAACGAGTCATAAATGAATGTGGCTGAAGCAATAACTTTTGTTCCGTCTTGAAATTCAACGGTGGACAAGTATCTACTTCAATCTTTATCTTTATTGACTTCTCTGTTTGGAAAGTCACATCATACACATCGGTATTATCTTTAAGAAATGCCGATTCGACCTTTCCAAAATTCTTCTTATCTTTTTTCTTTATTTCAACCTCACGGCCTACCATTGCAAAGGCATCAATGATAGCAGGAAAATATTTCGTAAAATCGAACTTGTCATCTTGCGCAAGCAGTGAGAAATCCATATCCTCACTGAAACGCTGCAAGCCATGAAAGATTCTCAAGCAAGTTCCGCCATAAAATGCAGCCGACTCAAAGAAGCCTCCAGCATACAGGCCTGCAAGTATCATTTGTTGGTTCACTTCAAATATGGCGTTTCTCTTATGTTGCTCCGTTGTTAGATCATAACGGGAGAGCATATTATCGAATATTTCATTTTTCATCGCTTTAAGAATTTTAAAAGTGTCGAAATTGAATCAGCCTTTTTCCCCACATGAATATAATCTTCAAATATGGTTGCGTCCATATTATAGAACTCATCCATATCCATACGAATATCCTGCTCAAGATATGTTTCTACATCCTTCATATAACGAAGAATGACTTTTGAGGAATTGGCAATCAAATCACACAAAGCCTTTTCCGGTGATGCAATAAGAAATGCATAGTCACCCTTATTCATACTCCTTACTCCTATCGGAAATGCCTTTCTTGAAATATATTTGTAGTCATAATTGCCGACTGGAGTTTGAAAGCTTCGGGGATGTTTTACTGTCATTGATTGATGAACATATACAGCCTCTGGGATAAGTCCATAATATCGTAGTGCAGTAGACATTGAAATATACGAAGGTGCATAGAGATGATTGGCAATCAACTCACTCGATAGGACCTTTCCTGAATATTCGGGGTTGATCACATAAAGTCCTCGCTTCAGTCTGATGATAACCCCTTGCTTTTCGAGCCAGGTTACTTTCTTATTAGCAGACTTAAGTTCCGGATATAACGATTCAATGATTGAAGTCGTTACCGGAATGGTTCCTATTTCATTTAATTGCCTGTCCATACTGCAAATATAGTAATAATTTGAACAATAAAAGAAACAACACTTCTTTTTCTGTTCAGAATATTACTACTAAGGCTGTCTTAAAAATAGCGACCACTGCCACATAAGTCTGTTGTTTGTAACAATTACCGAAACAATTACCGAAACACTAACCACACAGTAACTAAACTATCTCAAAGCTCTTATTGCCGGCGAAAAGGCCATTAGTTCGACCGAAGTGATGCATCGCTATCAAATCTCTTCAACAACCTCAATATCCCGTTCAAAGGCAGCCCTTATCAAGAATGATATATTGGATAATAAAGCCGGTGAAATCTCGTTTCAGGACCCGATTTATGCCTATTGGTTGAAGACTGAGTACTTCGCAAAATAATCATAATGTCCCATCGGTTTTAGAGCCATTTTTGTACCTTTTCTCATCAAAAAACGGCATTTTTCACAAGTTTTTGTACCGCACATTTTGATATTCAAGAAATTACACTTACTTTTACTTTCCAAAATGGAGGTACAAGCCGAGAATGGTGCTAAAAATCACTAACTTACACATTCTCAGATACTTGTCAACCTACTGGTTGTACCTTTTAGAGCGCTATACTATTGATATTCAACGATGTACACATACTGCATCGGCAAATGACAAATATTTAAATAGTTGATTATTAGTAATTTAATAAATTTTATAGAATTTCTTTAAATACTATGCCAAAACGGATATAGCACATTGATAATCTGCATTATAAAACATTACAATCCCCAACAGAAAATTTTATAAAAAACAATTTTGTCCCTTTTGTTCCTCGAAATCCTCAAGGGACAAAAGAGGCACTTTCAGGATGTAAAATACAGAACTTCTCATTCTAAAAACCATAGATATATTTAGCACATCAAAGAATGTATTTGTATTTCATATATTTTTTCTTGTAAACTCTTATTCCTAGACAATATTTTTTAAATATATTCTCCAATATCCTTCTGATAACAAGGCGTGACTTTTCCACAAGAATACTTAGACATATCCTATTTTCTCTCCCATATATCTAAAACAAGTATTATAAACACATCACTTTATTCTAGAAATAATAACTGAAGGGCATATATCATTCATATACACAAGATAATAAAATGGGGTATAAAATAAGACGACAATCATAATGAAATCAAAAATAAAATTCCTCAAATGATATTTTTGATTCGCATCATGTGATAAAATATTAAATAAACAAGTAACTTTACATTAAATCTAAGAGGAAACTCTATGCAAAACATTAATATAGAAAATCATGGATTTACAACGAATAATCTATTTGGTTAAAGAAACCAAAGAAATCATCACAAACCGGGAAATGGCAGCCCATGTAAAAGAAAAAGGAGTTGCCGATTATGTCACGCAAGTGGATGTAGCCGTACAGAACTTCCTAAAAGAAGAATTATATAAACTATACCCAGAAATCCAATTTCTCGGAGAAGAAACCGGCTTGCAACAGATGAACACAGATAGTTATTGGATTCTAGACCCCGTGGATGGAACAACCAATCTCATACACGACTATCACCACAGCGTAGTATCATTGGCGCTTTGCCAACAAAATGAAATTGTATTAGGCATTGTCTATGACCCATACCATGATGAGGTTTTCTCTGCAGTCAAAAAAGAAGGTAGTTTCTTGAATGGCAAGCCTATCCATGTTTCCTCTGCCAAAAAACTGTCGGAAACTATCATCGGTATCGGAACTGCTAAAAGAGAACTGGCTAAAGAAAACTTTACTAGGTTTCTCAAGGTCTACGAAAACTCACAAGACATCCGAAGATTGGGGTCTGCGGCACTGGAACTGGCATATACAGCATGTGGCCGGCAAGGTGGATATTTTGAAGTGTATCTGAACCCTTGGGACTATGCTGCAGGCATACTTTTGGTAGAAGAGGCAGGAGGAAAGGTAACTGACTGGATTGAGAATAAGCTTAATCCCAGACAAGGAAACCAAGTAATCGGAACAAACGGAAATATCCATCAAGAACTTCTCAGAATATTATAATAAGAGATCCTTATTTTTAGTTTAATATAAGCTGCAAAAGAAAATCTATATTATGGCAAGCAATATTGAATTTGTAGAGTTTATATGCTCTTAACTACAAGAACTAGGGCATATCCGTTTTCGAAAGATGTTTGGGGACTATATGGTATATGTAAACGAAAAGCTGTTATTAATGTTGCAAAGATCAAAAAAGAAATAATTGTGGAGGATGTCCTCGTTTTCCTTGTTCGCACTTCGTGAATGACTCTTCTATATCTAAAGAAGAAAACGAGAAGAATCTAAAAAAGATGATTGACAATCTTTCGGAATTCAATCAATAGATTAAAGAATTTAAGCTAATACAAAGTAAGTACTCAGCCCCCCGTATTTTTACTCTCTGAAAGTTATTCTTAGTTTGCGCGAATTTAAAACGTGAAACAATGAAGAATTTTAGAGGAGAAAATACGGGGGCAGTATTAGGTATAGTTTTGTAAAAACGCTTTCTTTTACTACTATTTACTGAATGTCCCTATTTAGTATGCACATTTTTCAATGTATCCTTCCTGTTCATACACCCTACCATAGTGATGAATCATGCCAACCAACCCATTCAAACGTGAATCTATAATCTTCAGATTTTTATATCTAAGATATTGAGTGTCATACAGTCCCGTATTCCCAGATTTCAACCTTTCTTCAATATCTTCGGGAATAAGAAAACTCGCTCTGTCGCCCCAAAATTTATAAAACTCTGATTGATATATACATATACCTGCCAGATCAAAATCTCCAAAATGTATATATCTATTAGGAATTTTGATAAGCCATTCCCTTAAATCTGCCGACTGGGGATATCTGGAAACAAACAAAACTTTATTATCTCCAAACAGATATTTCTGACTCCGTATACGACAGAAGTTCTCACCATTTTCCACTCCAACCACTGTCACGTCTGACGGTATATAAAATTCATCTGGATTTTTTTGATAAATCTTAGCCTCTTCTCCCCATACAGGTGTAAGTCCTCTTGCTCCATCAACCGGTGCCGCTAATGGAAAAATATTAAGACCTTTCTTCAAGAAGACCGGATTATACATAAAACAGGATAACCTACGTCTGGTATCCCATGCCAATCTACCAATTTCCTCACCCCAAAGGATTACTTTTAACGACTGTACCATAATTTATCCTATTTAGAATTTCTGACACGCTGTACTTTTTTATCATCCCTACGCATCAGGTAAGGAGATTCGGGCAACTCCGGAAGAAGATTGTCTATAGTGCTAATCTGCCCGACCACTTTCAACAACACAATAAATGTTGACAACGAAATATTACCTGCTATACCATTCTCGAATTTGTGGATGGTTGTAAGTCCAATACCGGATTGCTCAGAAACATCTTTCTAAGTAAGATTGCAACGAATTCTATATTCTTTAAATCTGTTACCTAATAGCCTTACAAGCTCAGGTGTGGAGTATTCATAGAAATCTACCATATAAACCGCATTTATGTATTATTATAATGATAGTTACATATATTTCCAAGCATTAATCTTCAATATTATAAAGATTATAAATACGAAACTATGCAATTTCTGAGAATAAAACTAATTTTTTTTGTGAAAACTTATCGTCAGATTCATAGTAACTGATTATAAATCCTATATTTTGTATTTGTTATATGTCCAATTTCGCAATTTTCCTCATAAAGTTTTTCGGGAAAAGCATTTTCCATCGCGGAACATCCTTTCCGGTGTTATACCTGCTGGTATGTACATGTCCGAAAAGCTACCATGTACCACAGTAAGCTCCTCCATAACAAAGGAAGGGACAATGGTTCAGATAAATTTTCTGTTTATTTACTTCAATATGCATCTGCATCGTTATCTGTTCAAAGTACTTCGTATAATTCTGCCTGAGATTCTTAATATCATGATTACCAGCTATAAGATATATTTTCCCATTCTATCTGCATCGGTAAGATTATCACTTATACCTTCTACCATCATTACCAAATTCCTCCACCCCAATGCATAATACCTGGTTTTGCTGTCATAGGGCGACAAGTGGAGCATACTCTTTTCCAAACGTTTACATAGAGTACCACACCTCCGTTTTCAGCATGAAGAAGTTTTATGTCTTTTTTGATTGCAAAGTAACTGAGGATTCCCTAACTATATAATGTGTACTTTATCGGATACTTACATACAATTTGAACATATTGCAGTATTTTATTCCCAACCATATATTTTTTCCTGTGCAACATAAATTCCCTGCAAAATCATCCGTCATACAATAAATCTCTGTAACTTTAGCCGCTGATAACATAGCAGTAAACGTTTAAATGTTACAATCCGGCACTATAAACTTAACATTTTATTGCTATCTTATTTATTATCAATGAAAAGCTTATCACTCTAACACCATATTATGTTATGTTAGAGTATAAAACACAAGAGAAACGGTATTCTTCGGGTCTAACCCCGTTTTTATATCGAACTCGGTTATGAGAGTAACCATAGATTGCGCATATTCTTGCACAGCTATGAGTCAAACTTAACAATTGAAGTCTGTTAAACTAAAAGCAAAAAATGAAAGGTTCGGTAAATATTAGTGACTATTTCTACGGCGCAAAGACACAGTTTATTATACCCCTCTACCAGCGTAAGTATGCATGGCAGAAAAAGCATTGTGTACGTTTATTTGAAGATCTGATAAAAATTCATAAAGAAGAATTGCAAAGCCATTTTTTCGGAAGTATTGTTGCAACAAAAGCCAGCGAGGTTGAAGACGATTTGCTGATTATCGATGGTCAGCAGCGTATCACAACTTTATCGCTCCTGATTCTGGCCGCTTTCAATGCAGTTGCCAATGGCGATATGCAACCTGGCAATGAAGATATTGAGGAAGTAAGGAAAAACTATCTCTATGCCATAAGAAAAAGAATTGACAGACAGATAAAACTGCGCCCGATTGAAGGAGATATCGAAGCATATGATGCACTGTTTACCAACAATTCAGATGATTTCATCAAGAATACAGGCATTACTGCAAACTACGAACTTTTTTACCAATTAATTCAGATAAGCAACCTCACTTTTGAGGAGCTTATTAAAGCCATCGAGAAACTGGAAGTGATTGATATTCGTTTGGAAGCGAAAGATAATCCACAGTTGATTTTTGAATCTCTAAACTCGTGCGGCAAAGACCTTGAAGAGGCAGATAAGGTACGCAACTATCTGCTCATGTCACTTTCTTCCAAGAAGCAGGAAGACTACTACCATGCCTACTAGAGCAAAATAGAAAAACTGACAGATGGAGAGCCAACAATGTTTATCCGTGATTATCTGACACTAAAGAAAGGCACGATCAGCAATATTGAGGACTTATATTTTGACTTCAAATCATACGATATGAAGTCTCACATCGACCGTCAAATCCTCCTTGAAGATATGTTGAAGTTTGCCAAATACTATCGGCAGATACTCAAAGGCGAAACCAGCCATGCCCGTCTCAACCGCAAGCTGAAACAGATTGCGACCATAGAATCTCTTGTACACTTGCCCTACCTGTTGTCGTTCTTTGACTATGCGTCAACGAATAACCTGAACGAAACCGAACAGTATGAAGTATTAGACACAATCGAAAACTACTGGGCCCGCCGGATTATCTGCAACTACCCTGCAAATGCGCTTCAAAAGATGTTTGCTACTCTCCATAATGATATTTTGAAGATATACAAACGCCATAAGGAAAGAGATGCCGAGTTACTTCTACCGTACTCTCAGATCCTCAAATTCATTTTGCTCAGGAAACAAGGAACCGTATCATTTCCAAACGACAACGATGTTAAATCAGCCTTTCCAACCAGACAGATTTATCGTATTCCAAGCAACTATAAGTTCTTCCTGTTCGAACGTATGGAAAATGAAAACAGTCCGGAGGCAAATGATACAATCGTAAAAAAAATGAAGGACGGCATATTCACCATAGAACACATCATGCCTCAGACACTAACACCTCAGTGGAAAGAAGAACTGGGAGAAAACTGGCAGCAGATATATGACACCTATCTCCACACTTTTGCCAACCTAACCCTTACCGGATTCAATACGTCATACAGCAACCACTCGTTTCAGGAGAAAAAGGACGGATACACAGACCGCAAAGGAAACAAGATTAACGGTTTTAAAAACTCGGCTTTCTGTTTGTCAAACTATCTAAAACAATGTTCTAAATGGACTATTGACGAGATTAAAGAAAGACAACAGATTCTTCTTGAAAACTTCCTCCGGCTATGGCCGATGATACAGACGGAATATGTTCCACTGGAAAAGGAATATGAGTTGGTTTCATTTGACGACGACGAATATGAACTGAGTTGGCGGCAAATCATCGGTTATCGCTACAGAAACGAACGGCATGCAGTCTCAAACTGGGTGGAAATGCTGGTACAAGTCTGCAAACTCATATACAATGAAAGTCCTTCTACAATGACCTATGTAGCCGGTAAGAATTACTGGATACATGCTTCCGAGGCCAAAGGAAGAAGCAAAGTGACAGAACATTGTTACGTTCATACTTCTTGCAGTACAAACACCAAACGCAATATCTTGAACTACTTATTTAAAGAATGCGAGATACCGGCAAGCATTCTTGAATTTGAGCTGGTTCCACTGGCAGATAAGGTTATGGACTCCAATGAAGAGTAATTCTTTTTCATTGTTTGATTTTAATCCCGATTCACGAAAACACATCAAAAACAATAACAAAAAAGAAACAGCCACATGCCCATCATCGAAATATCATCCCTATCCCACCCCGGAGTGGAAATTTTCAGCACGCTTACCGAAGCTCAGCTACGTAATCGCATCGAACCTACCAAAGGCATCTTCATTGCGGAAAGTCCCAAAGTCATTTCCGTTGCCATTGATGCAGGATATAAACCTCTGGCACTCCTATGCGAACAGAAACACATTACGGGTGATGCCGCAACCATCATTGGGCGCAGCGGAGACATTCCGGTCTATACAGGAACAAGAGAGTTGCTTGCCACGCTTACCGGATATACCCTGACCCGCGGCGTCCTTTGCGCCATGCGTCGCCCCACGCCACTCAGCCTTGAGGAAGTATGCCGGGAAGCCCGGCGTATCGTAGTGATAGACGGCGTGGTCGATACAACCAACATAGGAGCAATCTTCCGTTCGGCTGCCGCTCTCGGCATAGATGCCGTGCTGCTCACCCCCACCTCTTGCGACCCGCTCAACCGGCGTGCGGTCAGGGTATCCATGGGGTCGGTATTCCTCGTACCATGGACTTGGCTGGACGCTCCTATCGGCAGACTGAACGACTTAGGTTTCCGCACGGCAGCTATGGCGCTTACCGACAACTCCATACCTATCGACAATCCTGCCTTGACCGCCGAACCTAAGCTGGCTATCATAATGGGTACCGAAGGAGACGGACTGTCACGCGAAACCATTGCCGGGAGCGACTACGTAGTCCGCATCCCCATGTCGCACGGCGTCGACTCGCTTAATGTGGCTGCCGCTGCTGCCGTAGCTTTCTGGCAACTTCGCACACCAGCTTCCGGAAAATAAAACAGGAAAATAAAGCCTGAAGCTTGTTTTTATTTTCCCGCTATCGCCACTTTAATCACCCCGTCCAGCCTGTTTTCGAATACGCGGTATGCTTCTTCGATTTTTGTCAGGGGAAAACGGTGTGTGATAAGCGGCGTGGTATCAATCTTTCCCGCCTCTATCAAACGGAGAATCTCGGCACAATCGCATCCATCCACTCCACCGGTCTTGAAAGTCAGATTCTTACCATACATATCGGGCAAAGGAAGTATTTGAGGATTGTCATAAAGCGCCACAACCGTAACCACCGCATTGGGACGGGCACATTCCCACGCCAGGCGGAAAGTGTCTCCGGCTCCTGCCACTTCCAGCACGACATCAGCGCCTCCGTGATCGCTGTTACGAAGTACAAACTCCTTACACTCTTCCGGCTCCGTCACCAATACATCAGGATAATGTTCACGGATAAACCGAATTCTTTCAGAAGACTTTTCACAAACAATGATACGCTTCGGTTTCTTCAGCATCACGCAAAGCAAAGTACATATCCCCGTAGGGCCGGCTCCTATGACAAGAACCGTATCATCCCCGGAAATCTCCGAAATGCGTGCCGCCCAAAATCCCGTAGCCAGCACATCGCCTACAAAAAGCGCCTGCTCATCACTCACCGAATCAGGAATGCGGTTCAATCCCCGGTCGGCATAAGGAACCCTGACATACTCCGCCTGGCCGCCGTCAATACGGCATCCTAATGCCCAACCACCATTCACATCCGTACAGTTATTCACATATCCGTGTTGGCAGAAAAAACACTCACCGCAAAAAGTCTCAACATTGACAGTAACCCTGTCGCCTGGTTTGACCGAAGTAACACGACTCCCAACCTGTTCAACAACGCCCACCATTTCATGCCCTACCGTTATTCCCGGAACAGCACGCGGCACACTGCCATGTTTGATATGCAAATCACTGGTACAGATGCTACCAAGTGTCACGCGGACAATAGCGTCGCGAGAGTCCTTCAATTCGGGCTTTGGCTTGTCCAACAGACCGAATCTTCCATGTTCGATGTATGTATATGCAAGCATAATATCCTTCCTTAATAATCAGTTTCTGTTTTTTTGCGAATATAAACATAACATTTTGATAAAAGAGCAATAATAGATTTTTTTATAAACACCTCACACCTATATAAGAATGGTTACATTTGCAGTTTCTGCTCTTCACTGAGATTAAACTACAAGAACGACAGGAGAGGCAAGGAATAAAATCATAACTCTATTTCATTGTCCATTAAACAAAAAGTTGAAGTAAATGAGTAATTTACCTCAGTTTTTTGTACCTTTGCTCACTATATATATGTTTTAAAAACATGGATGAAAAATTAGTCGATAAAGAATATTTACTTGAGAAATTGCCCGGCAAGTACGGTTGGACATATACGATTATTCCTGAAATTAGGCCAGACCCCAATGCCCCGTTCAATTGGGTGAAAGTACGAGGAACAATTGACAGTTATCAAATCAAAGGTTACCGTTTAATGCCATCTGGGGATGTAATGCCATCTGGAAAGGGGGTTCTGTTTCTGGCTGTCAATGCTGAAATCCGCAAAAAGATACAGAAACAGGCAGGAGATTATGTCCACATTGTTTTATATCCAGACAATGAACCAATAGAAATCCCGAAAGAATTTTTGTTGTGCTTACAAGATGACATCGTAGCTTTGCAGTTTTTTAATTCGCTCATTGAAAGCGAACAATACAAATACATCAGGTGGATATATTCGGCAAAGGGAGAGCAGACCAGAGTTGACAGGATTGCCAAAACAGTAACCAAACTTGCAAACCGCAAGAAATTTGCAGACAAAGAATAATGATTACTATAAACCCAAATGCACAAGCTTCTATTTTAATAGATGAGCCTACAATAAGTGCTGGCGAAAAAATACTATCTTTCTTTTTTCTCGTCAGCACTATTTTTGTACTTTTACAGTGAACAAAAGAGTTATTTTGAAAGCAATGCAAAGCAGAGCGCAGAAATGAGTACAAGTCATTACCTCAAATTCCATTAGCCACTCAAACTGCTTTTATTTGAACAAGTTAGCTTTTCTTTCCAAGATTATAATAAACATTTTTGATAAAAGAGCAATAATAGATTTTTTTATAAACATCTCACGCCTAATTAAGAATAAGAATGGCTACATTTGCAGATAGTTATCAGAGTCCTCACATAAACCGCAATTCATAATGAAAGAAAAAGAACTTGCATTTTCAGATGTTCCCAATAATTTCCTATGGTGTATCAACCGGCAATGCAGTAAAGCAGAAACTTGCCTCAGGCAATTGGCAGAAAGGCTTTCGCCGGAAGAGCTTATATCTTGCAGTGCCATCAATCCCAAGCATTTAGCCAAGTTCAAGAATGAGTGCCCTTACTTTTGCTCCAATAAGCAGGTGAGGTATGCCAGAGGCTTTCTCGGGATTCTGGAAAACCTCACCTCCAAACAAACACACTTCTTCATCAACCGGGTCATCAGTAATTCCAGCCGCCGTACCTACTATCGTGTCCGCAATGGCGAACGGGCATTATCTCCTGCCGAGCAACAAAATATCATAAACATACTCAAAGAGTGCGGAGTAACTTTCTCCATTGAATTCGATTCTTACTTTGAAGATTATTATTGGAGCAATACATTATGACATGCCAACCTTTGCCTTTTAATAGGCAAGGTTGTGCCTATTAAAAGGCACATTTGTGCCAGCTAAGTGGCACAACATTTAGAATATAGCCTCATGATACCTGAGGGTTTTATGTATTAAGAAGAAACAAAAGAGTAAAAGAGAACAGGCTATTTACCATATATTTCACTATCTTTCCTCTAAAAAACAAATAAGACCACCTCCCTCTCTTTCGGCTTGACAGA
>ERZ791641.639-NODE-639-length-27552-cov-5.480962_pt1 | contig 27552 bp, 21 predicted proteins | sample MGYA00510055_ERZ791641 | MGnify/ENA primary metagenome ERZ791641 (study PRJEB30046, sample SAMN00715226) | human gut metagenome | study: EMG produced TPA metagenomics assembly of the A metagenome-wide association study of gut microbiota in type 2... | reverse complement strand
ATGAGTCTGTTATATCAAAATGTTGTTAACAACATTTTGATATAACAGACTCATATAGTTTTTTACTAAATATAATAATAAGTAAATATTGAATGTAGAATTTAGGTTAAGTATAAGAACTATAGCATAAAAAAGAAATAGATTTTAATTTCAGTTATAAGTTTTAGAAATTGATTTATATGTGGGTAAGTGTAAAAAAGTATTATATTTCTTTGAAAATGAAAAAATGATAGTAGTAATCAATTACATTGTAATGAGTAAGCTTATTTGTAATCTTTTTATATGTTTTAATAGCTTGACTATAAAAAATAGCAATGATAGAATACATAGTATGCTATGTATTGAGGAGGATAAAAAAATGCATAACTTTGATCCTAAAGAACATATTGGATTAATGATTAAATTTCTAAATGGGAAAATTAGTAATAAAATTAATAAAAACCTTGCGGAATTCAATTTAACAGGAGTACAACATGAGATTATATGTTTTATAGATAGAAACGAAAGTCAAAGAGATGTATTTCAAAAGGATATTGAAAAGTGTTTGAAATTAACGAATCCTACTGTAACAGGCATAGTAAAACGACTAGAAGAAAAAGAAATGATAGCAAGGGTTCCAAGTGAACAAGATGCTAGATATAAATGTCTTCATGTAACTGAAAAAGGAAAAGAAGTTATATGTAAAAGCTTTAAGTTTGGTGCAAACAATATTGAAAAGCAACTATCTAAAGGGATGACTGATGAAGAAGTAAAAATGTTTAAAGATTTATTATATAGAGCATTAAAGAATATGGAGGAGTAAAATCCTCTTATTTTTAAGTGTATATATAGCTAACTATGTATTGTTAAATTATTGATAATGTTTAGAAATAGCTATATTTTCAAATGTTAATAACATCAATGCGGATTTTAAGTTAATGTAATAAAAAAGTTATCGCATAACAAATCGGCAGATAGTGTTTATATAAAAATTAAAAAATTATTATAAAGAGGTGAAATATATGATTAAAAAATTAGCTCCTTATATGAAAAAATATAAGACACCATTAATATTAGGTGTTTTATGTGCGGCATTAGAAGCTACTTTTGAATTATTAATCCCATTAGTAATGGCACAAATAGTAGACGTTGGGATTTCTACTGGGGATACAGGATATACAATAAAAATGGGATTATTAATGCTTGTAATGGCAGCTATTTCTTTAAGTTTTGGTATTGGATTATCAAAATTTTCAGCTATAGCAGGACAAGGATTTGGTGCAGAACTTAGACAAGCTGAGTATGAAAAAATACAAACTTATTCTTTCAAGAATATTGAAAAGTTCAGTACTGCATCTTTAATTACAAGACTGACTACTGATATTACAATGATACAAAATTCATTAACAATGGGTATTAAGCTCTTAGTTAGAGCGCCTATGATGCTTATTGTTGCATGTATTTTATCTGTTGCAATTAGTCCACAGCTAGCAATGATTTTCTTAGTATCTATGCCAGTTCTTATAATTTCAATTGGATTAATCATCAAAAATGTTAAGCCAAGATTTGAAGCTATGCAAAAGAAGATTGATAACTTAAATACTACTGTACAAGAAAATCTAATTGGGATTAGAGTTGTTAAATCTTTTGTAAGACGTAATAAGGAAAAAGATAAATTTAAGAAGAGTAATGATGAATTATTACAAGCTTCTGAAGGTGCTTTTGGTATAGTTGTTTTAAACATGCCAATTATGCAAGCTGTTGTATTTGCTAGTATTATAGGTATTCTTTGGTTTGGTGGAAATATGGTTCATGCAGGAACATTAACTGTAGGTAAGCTTACAAGCTTCATGACTTATTCTTTCCAAATACTAATGTCTCTTATGATGCTTTCTATGGTTCTTATGATGCTTTCAAGATCAGTTGCATCTGCAACACGTATTATTGAAGTTTTAGAAGAAGAATCAGATATTAAGGATCCAGCTTCACCTATAACTGAAGTTAAGAGTGGAGAAATTGAATTTAGAAATGTTAACTTTAAGTATGAAGATGATAGTGATGAAAACAACTTAGAAGGAATTAACATTAAGATTAAATCTGGTGAAACAGTTGGTATTATTGGTAGCACAGGTTCAGGTAAGACGAGCTTAGTTCAACTTATTCCAAGACTTTATGATGCAACTGAAGGTGAGGTTTATGTTGGTGGAGTTAATGTTAAAGACTACCATATTGAAACTTTAAGAAATGAAGTTGCAATGGTTCTTCAAAAGAATACATTATTCTCTGGAACTATTAAAGAAAACCTTATGTGGGGTAATGAAAATGCTACAGATGCTGAAATTGAAGCTGCAGCAACATCTGCATGTGCTGATGAATTTATTAATATACTTCCAGGAAAATATGATATGCACTTAGAACAAGGTGGAGTTAATGTATCTGGTGGACAAAAACAAAGACTTTGTATAGCTAGAGCAATATTAAAGCAACCTAAGGTATTAATCTTAGATGATAGTACAAGTGCTGTTGATACTGCTACTGATGCAAAGATTAGAGCGGCATTTGCTAATGATTTAAAAGATACAACAAAGATTATAATTGCTCAAAGAGTTAACTCAGTTGCTACTGCAGATAAGATTATCGTTATGGATGATGGTAAGATAAGTGCAATTGGTACTCATGAAGAGTTAATGGAAAATAGTGAAATTTATAAGGATGTATACAAATCTCAACAGGAAGGGGTGGGTTTACGTGAGTAAGAATAAGAATGAAATGCCAAGACAAGAAAGCAATAATTCTCAAGGGCAAGGATCACACGGTGCACCTGGAAAAGGTGGCAAAAAACCAGGACCTCCAAAGCCTAAGAATATAGGAAAAACAATAAAAACTTTAATGCATTATGTTGGAAGATATAAAGCATTATTAGCTTTAGTTATAATATTAATAGTTATAAATTCATTTGCAATGGTTGCAGGATCATATTTCTTAAAGCCATTAGTAAATAATTATATATTACCAGGTGATTTTACTGGACTAGCTAAGATGTTAGCACTACTAGGAACTATATTTGGAATTGGTGCCCTTGCCTCTTATGGATATTCAAGAATTATGGTTCATATAGGTCAGAACACTATTAGTAATATAAGAACAGATTTATTTAATAAGATGCAAGAATTACCTATTAAGTACTTTGATAGAAATACTCATGGTGACTTAATGAGTTTATATACTAATGATATAGATAATATTGGTGAAGCTTTAAATAATAGTTTAACAAATATTTTAGCTTCAGGACTTACATTCATTGGAACAATAGTAATGATGGCTGTTTTAAGTCCAGTGTTAATACTAATAACAATAACATTCTTAGCTGTAATGATATTTGTTATAAGTAAAGTTGGTGCTAAGAGTAAATATTACTTTGGATTACAACAAAAGAATATTGGTAAATTAAATGGTTACGTTGAAGAAATGATAGAAGGACAAAAAGTTATTAAAGTATTCTGTCATGAAGAAGAAGCAATTGAAGATTTCAAGAAGCATAATGAAGAGTTAAGAGTTGCTTCAACTGGAGCTCAAACATTTGGTGGATACATGATGCCAATGCTAGGTAATCTTTCTCACATGAATTATGCTGTAACTTGTTGTATTGGTGGTTTAATGACAATAGCAGGTGGTTTTGATATTGGGTCATTAGTGTCATATTTACAATATACAAAACAAGTTTCAAATCCTATAGCACAAGTATCTCAACAAGTAAATATGATATTAGCAGCCCTTGCTGGTGCTGAAAGAATATTTACAGCTTTAGATGAAGAAGTTGAAGTTGATGATGGTAAGGTTACTTTAACTAGAGTTGAAGTTAAAGAAGATGGAACTTTAGTTGAAACTGAAAAATATACAGGACACTGGGCTTGGAAGATTCCAGCTTCAGTTGTTGCTAAGATGAATAACAGTGAATATGGTGAATCAGCATTAGAAATGGCTGCAACAGTTTCTGGTGTTAATGATATATCAGATTCAAGATTAGAAACAGCAGTGGAATTAACTGATGAACCTATATTAAGAGAGCTTACTGGTGATGTTAGATTCAAGAATGTAGTATTTAGATATAATGAAGAAAAAACTGTATTAAAAGATATAAGTTTATTTGCTAAGCCAGGTCAAAAAATTGCATTTGTTGGTTCAACTGGTGCAGGTAAAACAACAATTACTAACTTAATAAATAGATTCTATGAAATCAATTCAGGAACAATAACTTATGATGGAATTGATATTAAGGATATTAAGAAGGACGATTTAAGAAGATCACTTGGAATAGTTCTTCAAGATACGCATCTATTTACTGGAACAATTGCTGATAATATCAGATATGGTAATTTATATGCAACTGATGAAGAAGTTAAAGCAGCTGCTAAGCTTGCAAATGCTCATACATTCATTAAGCATTTACCACATGGATATGATACAGTAATTACTGGTGATGGTGAAGGATTATCACAAGGACAAAGACAGTTACTTGCTATTGCCAGAGCTGCAATTGCTAATCCTCCAGTTTTAATAATGGATGAAGCGACAAGTTCAATCGATACTAGAACAGAAAAACTTATTGCAGAAGGTATGGATAAGCTTATGGAAGGAAGAACTGTTTTCGTAATTGCTCATAGACTTTCTACTATTAAGAATTCTAAAGCAATCATGGTTCTTGAACATGGTGAAATAATTGAAAGAGGAGACCACGATTCTTTATTAGAACAAGGTGGAAGATACTATCAATTATATACAGGAAAAGCTGAATTAGATTAGATAAAGATAAGTGCCACTATGATTAACTAGAGATTTAGATTAATCATAGTGGTGTTTTTATTTCTAGCTTTATTTATCAATAAAAAATTATACAAGTTTATTTAATAGAGAATTCTAAGATTAAGTATTAAATAAATTATAATTTTGGAATTATATAAAAAGTAAAAATTTATAATGATTATGTTTATTAAGAGAAATAGAAGGTAATAATCACAAATGGTGATGAATTATGTATGAGAGATATAAAATCTTAATAAAAAATGCTCCGGAAAGTGTAACAAATATAAATTCCAAATTTAATGTTATTAAGGGGAACGAAAACAATAATAAAAAATGTCCTTATTGTGATAGTAATAAGATTATCAAGTTTGGATTTTATAAGGGAATCCAAAGATATAAATGCAATAACGATGAATGTGGAAGAACATTTAGTGGTGATAGTAATAATCCATTTAGATGTTCTAAAAAGTTTAAGGATAACTGGGAAGAATATTTCAATCTTATTACTAAGGGGCTATCTTTAAGAGAGTGTGCAAAGAAAATGAATATAACTATAGTGACATCTTTTTTCTGGAGACATAGATTTTTAAATGATTTAAAAGAACGAAATTACATTGCAAAGATTGGTTCATATGTTGAGCTAACAAAGATGGTTACACTTGAAAATTTTAAGGGGGATAGAAAATATCATGGTGAGAAAAGAGATAAAATTATAGTTATAAATGCATTAAATAATTATAATGATGTTCTTCCTATAATTGCTGGAAGATCTTTTTTTGGATTTTATGAAATAAGAGATAATCTCATACCTAGATTAGATAAGCATGCTTATGTAGTTGGATATACAGATTCTAGACTTAAATTATTTTCTAAAGCGTTTAATGAAATTAATAAGAGAAAGTTGGATAATGAAAATATTTCAAGGATGGATATTATGTACTCTATTAAAGTTAAAAAATGGCTTAGCAAATTTAAAGGGGTAGCCAGTAAGTATTTAGATCATTATTTGAGTTGGAGAGTTTTTGAATATAAAAATAATAGTGAAGATAGAAAAGATAGTTTTTTTATAAAAACGTCTAACATTGATATTAATATAAAAGCAGAAATTAATACATATTCATCATGGAATAACATAAAAGCAAAGGTTATATCGGTATAATTATAATTTAGAAATGCGTTATTTATAATGATATATTTAAAGAATATACATGTAGTTATAAAATATTGGATTAATTCCAAAAATAAGAACAATATTAACAAATATGGGATTAAATATGTGGATAAAAATAACATTGGTGTGGATAAATTTTGAAAAATATAAGAGAATAGTATAAAATTTTAATAATCCACATATAGAAATGATTTTGTGTGAATTGTTTTCTAGTGCCTGTGGATAATTTTTCGATTTAAACTATTATTATTTTAATAATAGTTTATTTGTGGTATGTTATTCTTAAAAACTATTTTATAGGGACGAGTCATTATTATACAATCCATAGATTATCTAGTCAATAGTATAATGATTAATTAGTATAGAGGTCTGTTATATCAAAATGTTGTTAACAACATTTTGATATAACAGACCCCTATGTGAGTAAATGTATTATAGCTAACCTTGCTTAATAAATATTATAATTAATAAATTATAACGTAATGTATATAAATGAAATAAGTTATTTTAACAACTTAACTATTAAATTAAAATATATAAAGTTAAAATCCTTTAAAAATTAAAATTATTATCATATAGAGCTATTTTGAAATTGATAAAGTTTTTTATATCAATTTTTAAAATAGCTTTTAACTTTATTACATAAAAAATAATTCAAATTTAATATATAAGAGTTTTTAATCAATATTATTCCTAAAAAACTTTATTTATTGTAATTTTTTCTAATAAGCCTATTATATTTTCTTAAAAAATTAATATTAAAGGTCATTTTTTAGGATGAATGCAAATATAGATTATAAAAAAGGGGGGAAATGAGTTTGCTAGTAACTTTAATTGATAATAATAAAAGCTTTGATTATGTACTTCCTAAAAAAGTGGCTGGAAAATACATAATAAATACTAAAGATGATGAGGAGAAATTAAAGCCACTAATTATTGTTGAAGAAGAAGAGGGAAAATGGGTTTTAAAGTCAAATAAAAATGCATTCTTAAAAGATAATCAAGATAATTTATTAGTAAAAATAAAATTACAGCCATCAAACATATATAAAATATTCAAAAAAGATTCTACATTTGCTTCTTTAATTGCCTTAGATGAGTGTGATGAAACTCATAGATTTAAATCATATAAAGTAAATACAGATATAATAAAAATAGGAACATCTAAAGAATCTAATATACTTTTTAGAAGCAAATTAGTTTCTGAAAATCACTGCTATATAAAATATAGTAAAAATTATAGTGAAGCAGTAATTATAGATAATAGCAGTGATAACGGGGTCTATGTAAATGGAGAAAAGGTGACGGAGAAAAGGCTTTTAATAGGCGATGTAGTTTATATAATGGGATTAAAAATAATATATAACGGAAATATATTATCAATTAATAATCCTAATAATTCTGTTACTATTGATGAAATAGATTTTACTTTAATTAAAAGACCTGTAACAAAAAATATGGCTGAAGACATATTAGATGAAATTGAAGAGGAAGTTATAGAAGAGGATATATTTTTTAGGTCACCAAGATTTAAAAATGACATAAAGAAAAGAGAGTTCAAGATAGATTCACCACCACCATCAGAAAAGGTTGAAGATGTACCAGTAATGTATATGTTAGGACCAGCTATTACTATGGGAATGGCAAGTCTTATTACAAGTATAGTTTCAGTTCAAAATGTTATAAGCAATGATGGAGATATTAAAGAGGCTTTACCTATGATTTTAATGTCTTTTAGTATGATAATTGGTACAGTTTTATGGCCAGTTTTGACAAAGAGACATGAAAAGAAGAAGAATTTAAGTAAAGAAAAAATAAGGGAAGAAAAATATAAAAAATATATAGAAAAAATAAGAAATGATATTCAAGAAGAAGCTGAGAAGCAAAGGAGAATATTATATGCTAACAATATTTCAATTTATGAATGCATCGAAATGATATCAAATAGAGACATAAATATTTGGGAAAGAATAATTGAGCATAATGATTTTGCTAAAGTGAGACTTGGAGTAGGAAACATACCATTGGAAGCAGATTTTAAATATCAAGAAAAGAAGTTTTCATTACAAGATGATAAATTACAAGATGAATTATATAGATTAATTGATGAACCTAAAATTCTGCAATCAGTACCAATTACAATATCATTACTTGAGGAAAAGGCAAGTGGAATAATTGGAGATAGAGAAAGTGCAAAGTTTTTTATTAAATCATTAATATTTCAATTAGCAACACTTCAAGGTTATGATCAGTTAAAATTTATATTTTTGTATGATGAAGAAGAGGAAACGGATTGGGCATTTGCAAGGTGGCTTCCACATTCATGGAATGAAGATAAGAGTATTAGATTTATATGTACAAACATAAAGGATGTAAAGGAAATATCGCTTAGTATAGAAAAATTAATAATCCAAAGAAAGACGAGTAATTCTCATGGAAAAGAGAAGATAATACCTCATTATATTATATTTTCTATGAGTAAAGGTTTAGAAATAAGAGCTGAATTTATTAAATCAATATTAGAGGAAAATGAAAATTTAGGATTTAGTATAGTTAGTTTATATGATGAAATAAGAAGTTTACCTAAGGAATGTTCTACAGTTATAGAGGTTACGGATACAGTAGCTCAAATATATGATAAAGATGACATTACGGGAAAATATATAGAATTTAACATGGAGATTGATAGGGATTCGGATTATGAGAAGTTAGCAAAGGAATTATCTAATATTAATCTTAATGAAGAAAAAAACAAAAATACATTGCCAGAAATGATAACATTCTTAGAGATGTTTAAGGTGGGGAAAATAGAACATCTCAATATATTAGAAAGATGGCAGGAAAATGATCCTACTAAAACAATTGAAACTGAAGTTGGAGTGGACACTATGGGAGAAGTGTTTAAATTAGATTTACATGAAAAGTTTCATGGACCACATGGGTTAATTGCTGGAATGACTGGGTCTGGTAAAAGTGAATTTATAATGACATTTATACTTTCTTTAGCAATTAACTATCATCCAGATGAGGTTACATTTATTTTAATTGATTATAAAGGTGGAGGGATGGCAAATGCTTTTACAAACTTGCCACATATTTCTGGAACAATAACAAATTTGGATGGATCAGCAGTTAAGCGTTCATTAATATCTATAGAAAGTGAATTAAAGAGGAGGCAATCTATATTTTATAAAGCAAGTAAGCAAACTCAAATAAGTAATATTGATATATATAAGTATCAAAAATTATATAGAGAAGGTAAGGTTAATGAACCGTTATCACATTTATTTATTATATCTGATGAATTTGCAGAGCTTAAAGTTCAACAGCCTGAATTTATGGAGCAACTTATAAGTGCAGCCAGAATAGGTAGAAGTTTAGGAGTTCATTTAATTCTTGCAACACAAAAACCAGCAGGTGTTGTTGATGATCAAATTTGGAGTAATTCTAGATTTAGAGTTTGTTTAAAGGTTCAAGAAAAAGCGGATAGTATGGATGTAATAAAAAGGCCAGATGCTGCTGAGATAGCTGAAACAGGTAGATTCTACTTGCAAGTAGGTTTTAATGAATTATTTGAAATGGGACAATCAGCGTGGTCAGGAGCTCCATATTATCCAACTAATAAATTTGAAGCTGATAAAAATGAAAATATAACTGTTATAGATAATATAGGAAGAGTATTAAGAAGTACAAAGATAGATAAAAAAGCAAAATCTATCAAAAATCCTCCAAAGCAAATAGACGAAATAGTAAAATATATTATCAAAATTGCAGATGAAGAAAATATAAAAGCAAGACCAATATGGCTTGAACCAATAAAATCGGTAATTTATTTAGATGACATAAAAAATAAATACAACATTAAAGATATTAAGTATAAGTTTAATCCTGTAGTTGGAGAGTATGATGATCCTGTAACACAATCTCAATATGCAATGACAATACCTATTTGTAAAGATGGTAATGTAATTATTTATGGAGCTTCAGGTAGTGGTAAAACTACATTTATTACAACTATTATTTATTCGTTACTTGAGGGACATAGCCCTGAAGAGATTAATATTTATATTTTAGATTTTGGATCTGAAATATTAAGAGTATTTGAAAAAGCACCTCATGTTGGAGAAGTTTTATTATCTTACGAAAATGAAAAGATAAATAATTTATTCAAAATATTATATTCAGAAATAGAAAAAAGAAAGAAATTATTTGTTGAATTTGGTGGAGATTATAATTCATATATAAAAAATAGTGGCAGTACTATAGAAGCATTATTAATAATTATAAATAATATTACAGCATTTACTGAAGCCTATGAAGAGTTATCAGACAAGTTAGCTTATTTAATAAGAGAATGTACAAAGTATGGAATTTATTTTGTTACAACTGTACCAAATATAAATGGAATAAGATATAAATTAGCTGAAAATTTTAAATACGTATATTCACTACAACTTAATGATAATAGTGAATATGTATCGATACTTGGGCAAACTGATGGCGTTATTCCAGCAAAATATAAGGGAAGAGGTATATTTAAAGTTGATAATGTATATGAATTCCAAATAGCACTTCCTTTTAAAGATTTAGATAATACATTTGAATTAATAAGAAGATATTGCAATAAATATAGCAAGGAATGGAATGGTAAAGTAGCAAAGAAGATTCCTGTATTACCTAAAAAAGTTGATTTAATATTCTTTAAAGATGAAATAGCAAGAAATCAAGTAAATCAAGTAAATGAAGTAAATCAATTTAATAAGGTTCCAATTGGAATAGAAAAGAGTACATTAAAAACTTTATATTATGATTTTGATAAAGAATTTATAACGGTAGTTTTATCACAAGATCAAAGTAAAAATAGCTTTGGTCAAGGTTTAGCAGAGGTTATTTCAAATTGCATAGATTGTAGATATAAAGAAGGAGAAGAAGCTATAAATGAAATAATACCAAGTAACAGTAATGTAATAATAGCAAACAGCAATGATAAGGTAACATTAGAGATAAATGATGCAGAGATAAATGATGTAGATGATAGTATAAAGATTGGATATAAACCTATAGAAAAAGATTCAATAATTGTAAATAAAGCAGAAGAAATTATAAAGAAGCAATATGAATCTATAGAGAAAGATGAAGTAATAGTGATAGATGCAATTAATTCTTTTATTGATGATGATAATAAGAAATATAGATATATTAATGATTCTTCTCAATTTGAAGATATAGCAGTTGAATTATTTAACACATTAGTAGAGAGACATAAAGCTATTAAAAATTCAAAGGAATGTAGAAATAATAAACTAAAAGAGGATGTAAGTAATAAAATAAAAGAGAATGTGAGTAATAGGATAAAAGAAGATGAAAGTAATAAGGTGAAAAGAGATAGTCTTAAGAACCAAAATGAAGTGAGCATTAAAGCTTTAAATTATAAAAATATAAAATGTATAATCAATTCATTTAGTGAATTTTATAAATATCTATCAGCAGATGGAAAAGATAAAGTTAATGTATTTATGTTAAATGGTAAGGTGGAATATAATATAAACTTTATCATAATTGAAGATATTAATAATTTAAATTCATTTGTATATGAAGAGTGGTTTAGTAAGCATGTTTCATTAAATAATGGAATTTGGATAGGAAATGGTATTTCAGAACAATATCATTTAAAACTCAATAAGATTTCTAAAGAAATGTATTCAGATATTGGAGATGACTTTGGTTATGTAATAAATGATAGCAAGGCTAAGTTAACTAAGCTACTTACAAGTATTAATAATATACAGGGGGAATAGTTATGGATAAAGTTCTAATAGATATATTTTTACCTGCTATTAATAGAAGTTTTGAAGTTTATATACCATTGGATTCAAAGTTTTATGAGATAACACCCTTAGTTTCTAAAATGCTAAGTGAATTATCTAACGGATTATTTATTTCAGGTGATGATTCAATTTTATATGAAAGAAAAACCGGAAATATATTAAATATAAATATGTCAGCTAGGCAGTTAAATATTAAGAATGGGGACAATTTAATGTTGTTATAAGATACAGTTAATAATGATATCTAATATCATTAATTAATAGGTTTAATGATATTAATATATATAAATCTTATAGATATGAAGGGGTGGCTATATATGGCAAAAATTATGGTTGATCCAACTAAATTAGAATTAGTTGCAAGTAAGATAGAAGAGCAAGCATCTGATTATTCAAAGTTATATCAACAACTATTTACAGAGGTGGAAGCAATGGGGAAAGCATGGCAAGGGGCAGATAATATTGCTTATACAACTCAAATTGAAGGATTTAGAGAGGATTTAAATAAAATCAAGCAGGTATTAGATGAATATTCTTCTTTTTTAAGACAAAGTGCAAAAGTATATAAGAGTACCCAAGATGAAGTAATAAGTAAAGCAAAAACTTTAACAAATAAATAAAGAGAGGTTATTAAAATGGCTATAGAAGGAATTAGTATTAGTTTAGAACAAGTTTTGGAAACAGCAAGAAATATAAAATCATTAAATACTCAAATAGTAACAAGGTTAAATGAAATAAAGAGGGAAATGAATTCATTAGAGTCTAGTTGGCAGAGTGAGAGTTCAACTACAATAAGGGCAAATTTTAATAAATTAGAAGCTAAGTTTGAAAATTATAAGAATATAATAGATTCTTATGGAACATTTTTAGAAAATACTGTTGAAGCTTACTCAACAACTGAATCAAGTATTAATAATAATGCAAGTGCATTTGAGTAATAATTAGAAATGAGGGGATGTTTGGTGGATAAATATTTGCCTATTGGCTCAGTAGTTTTATTGAAAAATGGAAGAAAGAAAATAATGATTTATGGTAGAAAGCAAATGCATGTTGAAACTGGTGAAGAATGGGACTATTTAGCTTGTTTATATCCAGAAGGGAACATAAATGAAGAGTTTATGTATTTATTTAATCATGATCAAATAGATAAAGTTTATTACTTAGGATATGAAGATGAAGAAGAAAAAAGATTTGTTGAAGAAAATTTAAGTTAATTCAATTTGAAAAATTTTAATTTAAATTAAGAGATTTAAGTTAAGTAATAAAAGTAAATAATCTAAAAAATAAATTAGGCTAAAAATTTAAATTAAAAGATTAAAAAGACTAATCTATAAGCTTAAAAGTAGTTAAAATAGTAGCTAAGTTAAAAGTTTAAAAGAAGCAATTAAAGCAATAAATAAAGCAGATAGTAAAAATGAGCAACTAAAGTAAGTAATTAAATAAGAAGTAATAAATAAAGTAATAAGCAATAAGTAATAAGGCGAGTAGTGTTAATAAGGGGCAATTATATAAAAAATAAATGTAGAAATTTCTACACTAAAAGTTTAATAAGGTAATTTGGGTGTAAGCATTGTTAAATTAGTATCTAATACAATATTTATATGAATACTTAGAGGGAAGGTTTTATATAAGTAAGTTCAAATATTTTAATTAGCTACTAATGTTTAATTGGGGTGATTGTTTATAATGTTTGATAATATAAGAAATATAAACAATGGAAGAAAAGTTTCAGAATTGGGAAATGAAATTAAAGGGATAGGAATTAAATGTGAAAGAGTAACGGATATTATACCTAGCAAGTACAGAAGTATAGAAACTTCAGCCATAATAAGAGAAATATATAGTATAAGAGAAGAACTTAATAGTATAGGAAATGAACTTGAAAGTTTAGGCGAAATTATTGTTAGTGTTTCAAAAGAACTAGAAAATAATTCGTTTGATAAAAATGGTGGATGTAGTTGGTAGGAAATGATATGGATATATTAATAGATACAAATAGTATTAGGGCTAAAGCAAATGAATTAGAAAGGCTCATGAAAGAGCTAGATAGAAAAAATGATAGTTTAGATAAAATAAAAAAACAACTTGATTATGAGGTAAAGTGTAAAAGTAATATATCAAACTCCATAAGTAACATTAAAATGAGAATATCAATAGTTGAAGATAGAATAGGTAAAATTAATTACTTATTGTTATTTGTTGCAACCAGTTACGAAAATGCAGAAAGATCACTGACAAAGTTAACTAAGGAATTTGAGAGAAATTTAAAATCATTAGGATTTTTGTTTGTATCAGTTTATGGTAAAAGTGAAAACTGTATAGATAAAAATAAAAAAAATAAAAAAGATGAAAAATGGTATACAAGTAAATGGTTTAAGATAGCTGTAGGTGGAGCTGTTGTTGTTGGAGCAGCTGTTGCAGTAGTAGTCACTGGAGGTTCAGCAATGGCGATTGGAGCTGCTGTAGGAGCGGGGGCTATGGGAACTGCAAAGGGAATAATTAGTGGTATTAAAATTGAAAAAGATGGAAAAGACTTTATGGATGGATTTGCAGATGGCTTCATGAAAGGAGCAATTTCAGGAGCAATAACAGGTGCCTTTATTGGAAAAGGAGTAGGAACAACCTTAGCCAAAAGAGCAGCTCAAAAAGCAGCTTCAAATACTGCGGCAGAAATGGCCGCAGAAGTAGGAACAGAAACAACAGTAAAAACCGCTGCCGGTAGTATTTCAAAAATTAAGCCTGCATTTAAGAAAAAGATAATTGATTCAGGTAAAAATGTTTTAAAAGATTCAATTAAATCTGGAGCGGAGGAAGCGCTTAAAAGTGATGATAGTGGTTTAGAAGTTGCAGATGATTTTCTTAAAGGAGCAGGAAAAGGAGCCAAGAATTCAACATCAAAATTAGTTAAGGATGTATTAAAGGGGAAGGCTGGCAATAATGAAGCCACAGATATTTTAATAGACGGTGGAGCAGCTGTAGTTGAAGAGGAAATTGATTCTATTATAAAAGGTGAAAAGCTAACAGCAGGTGAAGCGTTGGAGGCTTTTGAAAATGGTATTAATGATTCTGCAAAGGGAAAATTTAAAAAAAGTATTTTTGGTGAATCTATAGATAAGAAGGGGGAGATAATTGTAGATTTATCGTTTAATGAGGAAAATACTAAGATTATTGATGGCATATCAGAAAGGATAAATAAAATGAACAATAAGGATTCAAATAGTTGAAATAGTGGTGGATCATGAGAATGAAGTGAATAAAGTTGTAAGGTTTACTTCATTAAACATAAAAGGGACATGATATTTTGAGTCATGTCCTTTTTTATGTTTAATTATATAAGTTTAGATGTACTATAAAGGATAGTAGATAGCCTTAGCGAGAAAGAGGATATATTTATTTCCCTAAATCATGCATTAATGCATTTTTAGTTCGACGTTCCCTTTCTTCTGCAAGAAGTTTTAAATTATTATCTTCAATATCGTTTAATGTTATATCATTAGAATGAGTATTATTATACCAGGATTTGTTTTCAAAGTAGTTATTTAGCTCGGTTGATGAAAAGCTATAACCATATCTAGCATATATTTCATTTATAGCAATAATAATTTCCCAGTTATTTTTTGATGAAATATCACTACTTGATAATAGTGAAGAAGAACTATTTGGAAAAACGTAATCAGAAGTTATATCTGGACATGAATCATGAGATAATTTTGTAAATTCTACTGTTCTAATTAATTTACAATTATCTTCTTCAATTTCTGAATGAAGATCACCGGAATAATTGGAGTTAGATGAATACCATTCTTTACTCTCAAAGAATTTAGCAAGATTAGAATCATCATCAAATACATAGCCATACCTTGCAAACATTTCATTACGAGCAATAAATAATTCTTCTACAGAAAGAGAATTTAAATCTGAATAAGTTAATTTTTTAGTCTTGCTTTGAGGTAATATAAAATCTCTGTCTGCATATTTTTTTATATAAGAATCTACTGTGCTAGAATCTTCAGAGTTAATAATAGTTTTATTTTCGTTACTAGTATCATCATTATTAACTGTATTATCAGTATTACCTTGATTATTAGTTTCATCCGTATTTTCAATGATAATAGTTTCATCTATTTTTTCAGTGTTATCATTATCAATACTATTAATATCATCGTCATCAGTATCATTTCCATCGGTATTGTTTATAGTATCTACTGGATTAATAGTATCTATATTATCGGTATTAACTTTGGTTTTATTTTGATTATAAATTAATAATACAACTAAAATAACACATAAAAGAGAAATTCCTATTGCTATTGAAGAAACTATAATTACAGGTTTCTTGTTATGTTCTTTTTCATCAAAGTTTGGTATTTCTATTCTTGCAGTATTTTCTATGTTTTCGTCATGAGAAAGGTTAGCTTTATCTTGATTATTACTTGTAGTTATAGGTAAACCACATTTTGGACAATACCTCTGATTATCCAATAATTTAAATCCACAATGAGAGCAAATTTTCATTAGTACTTCCCTCCTTAAAATATAATATTGCCTATATTAAAATATTTGTGAAATTGAAAAAATATAACATTAAATTTTAAAAGGATTAGTTTGTATTATGAGAGAAAAAAGTATATAATAATTAAGTTAAGTGAGACTCCAAATTTTAATTTGGTTAGTCGAACTTACTCAGCGACTGAAAGGAGTCGAGTTTCCTTTAAAGTGAATACTCCAAATTTCAATTGATACTCTAAATCTTAGATTTAGTTAGTAGAAGTTACCTACTTGGTAATTTGGTTAGTCGAACTTGACGGAAACCCAAAATTTCAATTTAGTCATTTAAAGTTACATACCGTGTATTCAACGACTAAGGGAATTTAAGATTCTTTTTATTAAAAAAGTTAAGATAAAGAAATTTTATTTAAATTTATATATAAATAATTTTAGGAGGACATAAAATTGGCTGATTACATAAATGAGATAAAAAAGAGAAGAACATTTGCAATTATTTCTCACCCTGATGCTGGTAAAACAACATTAACAGAAAAGTTCCTATTATACGGAGGAGCAATTAGACTTGCAGGTTCAGTAAAAGCAAGAAAAGCATCAACACATGCTGTTTCTGACTGGATGGAAATAGAAAAGCAAAGAGGTATTTCTGTTACTTCATCAGTAATGCAATTTAATTATGCAGGACACTGCATAAACATTCTAGATACTCCTGGGCACCAAGACTTCTCAGAAGACACATATAGAACTCTTATGGCTGCTGACTCTGCTGTAATGGTAGTTGATGCTGCTAAAGGGGTGGAAGACCAAACAAGAAAGTTATTCCACGTTTGTTCATTAAGAGAAATGCCAATATTCACATTTATCAATAAGATGGATAGAGAAGCTCAAGATCCATTTGGATTATTAGAAGATATTGAAGCTGAGCTTGGAATTAAAACTTATCCAATGAATTGGCCAATTGGTTCAGGTAAAGACTTCAAAGGTGTTTATGATAGACAAAATCAAAGAATTATAGCATTCAATGGTGGAAATCACGGTTCTACAGAAGTTGAAGCTATTGAAGGTTCTGTTGATGATGAAAAGTTCAGAGAAATATTAGGTGAAGCACTTCATGATAAATTAATGGAAGATATTGAACTTCTTGATATTGCTGGTGATGAGCTTGATATGGAAAAGGTTAGAGTTGGGGAATTAACTCCTGTATTCTTCGGATCAGCTTTAACTAACTTTGGTGTTGAGCCATTCTTAGAGCATTTCTTAGAAATGACTACATCACCACTTGCTAGAAACTCAAATATTGGAGAAATTGATCCATTTGATGATAAGTTCTCTGCTTTTGTATTTAAGATTCAAGCAAATATGAACAAGGCTCATAGAGATAGAATTGCATTCATGAGAATTTGTTCTGGTAAATTCACTAAGGGTGAAGAAGTATTCCACATGCAAGGCGGAAAGAAATTAAAGCTTGCTCAACCTCAACAATTCATGGCTGAAAACAGAGAAATTGTTGAAGAGGCATATGCTGGGGATATTATCGGGGTATTTGACCCAGGTATATTCTCAATTGGAGATACTTTATGTTCACCAAGCAAAAAGTTTAAGTTTGAAGGAATTCCAACATTTGCTCCAGAACACTTTGCCAGAGTTAGACCAGTTGACACTATGAAGAGAAAACAATTCGTTAAAGGTGTTACTCAAATAGCTCAAGAAGGTGCAATTCAAGTATTTAAAGAAAACCATGTTGGTATGGAAGAAATAATAGTTGGGGTTGTAGGTGTACTTCAATTTGAAGTTCTTGAATATAGACTTAAGAATGAATACAATGTTGATATCAAGATGGATAGACTTGCATTTAGATATGTAAGATGGATTGAAAGCTACGATGGAGATATTGATAGATTAAACTTAACTTCTGATGCTAAGAGAGTTAAAGACTTTAAGGATAGAGACCTTATTATATTCCAAAATGACTGGGGAATTAACTGGGCTTTAGATCATAATAAAGGATTAGTTCTTTCTGGTGTTGGTAAGAGCGACGAATAAATAAAATTTTAAATTATAAATAACATGTTACAGGGGAGGAAAGTTCCAAGTAACAAGTGATAAATGATAAGTGGCAAGTTGTGAGAATAATTTCACAGCTTGTCACTTTTCAATTATGTATTAGTTAATGGGATATATTAAGATGTTTATAAAGCAGTATTTGTGGTATATAATATAAATAAATATAGAAATAAGCGGAGGAAGAACTATTGAATTTAAATAAGGATATAATAAAAGAAATAGTAGATATATCGAAAAAATATGATGGAATTAAAAAAGTAGTTCTTTTTGGATCTAGAGCAAGAGGAGATAATGAATTAAAAAGTGATATAGATTTAGGAATATATTGCGATAGTGATTTGTTATTATTTATTGAAGAAATTGAAAATAATACACATACACTTTTAGAGTTTGATTTTTCAGATATGAATAATATTCGAGATGAATTTTTTATAGAGCAAGTAGAGAAAGAAGGAATTTTATTATATGAGAAGTGTTGAATTTAAATATATAAATCTAAAGAAAGCCTATTTAAGATTAAAAGAAGTTAGTGATATGTATGATGGTAAAAATGATATAATAAGAGATAGCTTAATTCAAAGATTTGAATTTACATATGAGTTAACACATAAAACTTTAAAGGAATTTATGAAGTATTTAGGTGTAACATTGGAAAATTCATTTCCAAGAACTATATACAAAAAAGCTTATGTTAATAATTTAATTTCTGATGATCAGGTTTGGATTAATTTGTTAGAGGATAGAAACTGTACTTCTCATATCTATAATGAAAATTTAGCTGATGAAGTTGCTAGAAGAATTGTTGATAAATATGTAGATGCAATAGGTGAGCTTGTAAATAATTTGGAGAAATTATTATAATGTATAATTTTATAATTAGAAATTTCAGACGGCTATAGAGGATTATATAAAAATAGTAGTTTAGATTTTAATGATAGAGATAATATATTGATATTTTTATATAATTTATATGTAAGATTCCGATTTTGTATCGAAATGTTGTTGGATAATATATTAACGCGTTTATACAGCTTATAAAGTTATTAAAATCAATGAGTTTACATAGTATGGATAAAGCTAAATCAGAGAGAGAGAACAAATTGTGGTTATAAAATACAGTTTGTTCTTTTTTTATGTCTAGAAAATTATAAAATTTTTGAAGTTGTAAAATAAGTGATATAAGTTATTCTAAACAGTTAGGGTTGTAAGGTTGATACTCTGAAATTATTATGGTTAATTAACATAACTATTATTAAATAATAAAATTTTAAAGTTAAGAGAACACTCTTTTTAAATAAATGATTAAATATATTAAAAATAAAATTATAGAAATTAGAGAAAAAATATGGTAAAATATGTTAAATTGTTAACCTCAATAAAGTAAAAGGGATATTTTATTGAGATTTGCTAGTAATAATTTAGCCATTGAATAAATATATTTAATATGTATGGCAAAATTAGCTATAATGATTATTTATTTAAACGAAAAGGGAGAAAAGGTATGAGAAAACTAAATAGGGGTAAAAATAAAATTTTTCATAAGGGTATATTAACATTTTTAATGATATTTCTAATGATGACAACAATATGTACAACAGTTAAGGCAGAAGCATCAAATAATAATATAGTAATACCTAAAACTGGTGATGAAGGATTAGGAATGGTTATTGCAGTGTTAATATTATCAGGAGGAGCATTATTACTTGAAATTAATAAACAAAAAGTTGAAAGTAGAGAATAAATTCATAAAATATATTTAAGCAATTTATAAATTATAATGATAAAATAGATATATAAATATAAAATGTAAAAAGGGAAAATATATGAGAAAGATAATTAACATTATATTAGTAGCTATTATTATAGTATGCTTAAGTATTATAGGATATAAGTATTATAATTACAATAAAGATGATAAGTTAAATTCAGAAATACAGGATCTTCAACCAGTAATTAATGAAGCCAGTGATTTAGATAATAATTTTAGTGGAGAAAATGATGGACAAGATCAATCTAAAGATGGGGATTATGTAAATAGTGCAAATGAAGAAGAATTAAAATCTATAAATAGTGATTATAAAATGTGGATACAAATTGAAAATACAAATATAAATTATCCTGTTGTTCAAAGTTCAGATAATGATTATTATTTGAAGCATAACTTTAGAAAAGAATCTAATATTTCCGGGACAGTTTTTGTAGAAAGTGCAAACGATATTGATAATGATAAGAATATTATTTTATATGGACATAATATGAGAAATGGAACTATGTTTAATAATATTACAAATTATAAGGAAGAAAGTTTTTTCAATGAAGATAATAAAATTAGCATAATAATGAATAATACATTATATGAGTATGAAGTTTTTTCTGTTTATGTAAAGAATGTAAATGAAGTTAATTTAGCAATTGGATTTGCAAGTGAAGATGAATTCATTAATTATGCGTATAATGAGGCAGAGGAATCTCTTTATAAAAAGGATGTTGATTTTAGTGCAGAGAATAATCTTATAACTTTAGTAACTTGTAGTTATGAATTTACTGATGCAAGAACTATTGTAGTTGCTAGAAGGTGTAATTAGTATAAATCTCTGTTATATCAAAATGTTGTTGAAAATATCATATAGGTCTGTTATACCAAAATGTTGTTAACAACATTTTAATATAACAGAATTATATGGGGTTACAAAGTATAATTGTTTTATTAAGTAAAAGTAACTGTTTTAAGAAGAAATAACAGGTAGTAAAATTATTTAAAACGACGTAGAGAAATCAATTAATAATAACTAATAAATTATTAATTATAAGATATGCCTAGATTAAGCAATCTAGGCATTTTTTCTTACAAATATTTATGATATATCAGAGGATACACATAAGGTCACATTTCAATTAATACTATATTACAATTTAAATTAAATCTCAGTTAACTTCCAAAGTTGTCCACCATAGAATGGGTTAGCAGTACCTATATAAAGGCCATCATTACTAGATATAAATGTTCTAAGTCCATAATTAAATTTATCATTAAATCCATTTCTAGTAATCCTACTAAAATTAAGTCCATCATTAGATACAAAGAAATCAAATCCAGGTAAAGAGTTATCTAACATTTTTCTTATTTCCTTAATATAATAAATTTGCCTTGCTATCTTATCAGAATTCAAGTAATTTTTAATTTTAGAAATTAATAAAATAAGATTCTCTTTATTGTTATTACATTTATCAATGGCATTTCTTATAGCATCTACAGTTCCATCACCAAAATAGTAACTTAGATTTTCATAAATTAATTCTAAATACTTTTCATCATCATTTATTGTGTCATAAGGGAATTTTTTAGAAATCATATCTAAGGCTGATAAAACATTTTTATTTAAATAGTTTCCACAATTAACAAAGTTAATATCGCTTATTAATTCAGTGATTTCAGTACTTAAATCATCTGGAAGGAAGGCATTAAAATAACTTAATAAATTTAAGTCAACGTTTACACTTAAGTTATTAATATGCTCTTCTAAATATTCGCTAGGTTTCATTTCATTAGAATGTGAACATGCATATACAAGTGAAATTTTATCAGGAGTATTACTAAGATTAGTATAATTTTTAAATAAATCAATTATATTATAGGCTTTAGATGAATTTATGATTTTGAGTTGAATCAAATAGTTTAATAAAAACTTTAGTATTTCTTTGAAGTTATTTAAAGAGCATGGAATGTTTTTAGGAATAAGGTAATCATATAATGTTGATGAATCAAATGTTCCTAAAAATAATTTGTCGTTGTAATTAGACATTCTCCAAATATATTGATTAGAAGAGTAATCTATATTGCTACATTTACTAACGAACCCAGCTTTATAATTACCTAATGCAGTTTTAAATGATTGAGAATCATTTGGTGTACCTATAACTAAATCCCAATTATCATTTTCATCGAATCTATAAAGGGTAGTAGGAGTTTTAAAGCTTTCATATAAATAACTAAAATCAAATTGAGTCATTCTTTGAATTGCATAAATTATATTAGAAAAAGTTCCAACATATACATATTCATTACCATCACAAGCTGTATATTTAAATGGAGTTGCTACAGCATGATAAGGTATTCCAAGGCCAGCTTCATATTTTGCACCAGGACCAACTATCATTTGCCAATTCCAATCAAAATTAGAATCATACTCATCTATAGTTTCAATAGGGTTACCTTTGAATACTAAAAATCCAGATTCCTCTAAAGGCTTACTTCCAGATCCAATTATTGAATATAGATAGCCATTATAATCAATTAAATCGAAGATACCTCCAAATCCAGTAGAAAGTTGATCTACATTTGGAATGTTTTGAAAAGAATTTAAATTTGCAACAACATTCCAATTATCTTTACTAGGATTTTCACTTTCCATGATTACTAAGTCAGAATCAATAATCATCATTCCAAAGTATAATTTGTTATTATAAATTTCCATAGACCTTATGCTTGCAAAACCACTTTCATCAAAAAATACAACTTCAGGATTATCAATTCCTATAACAAAATTATCTTTGAATTTTAATATTCTAGCATACTTAGGCCCAAATCCACCCATGTAAACACTTTCACTATCTTCATTACTGGCTTTAAATGTTATTGCACTTCTATAACCAGTTTCATAAACTATTCCATCAGAATCAGTTTCAGATTTGTAAACAAGTTCAATTTTTTTAGTAGATTTATTATATCTAAATATTCTAGCAGCATTATCATCAACATCAGTAGGAACATCGCCTCTAAATACAAGTTTAGTAATTACATTTGCTAAAGTATCATTAGTAATAAATAAATTAATGGAATTTAGTAGTAAATTTCGGTTACTTCCTATATAGATATATTTTTTTGTTTCAGCCATTGCCCATACATATGAGTTTGACCTATCACCACCAGGAATAAGACCGTCTACTCTGTTTTTACAGTTATTGGGGTTAGAAATTTTTCTTATAATAAAATTTTTAGTTCTTATTTCATTAGTATATCGTTTTATTCTTTCGTTCTTCATTAGTTTTACCACCTCATATATTTTTACAAAGATTATAAAAAAATAATCTCATAATATAATATGTTTTTATGAGTTAAGGTGACATAGTTTAAAATAATTTAATAATTAATATATATAAGAATTTAAAAATACAAAAATATTTATAAGATATTAATTCTATGAAATTATAAGATTAGTAAAATAGCAGTTTTAAAACAAAAATTATTATTAAGGAAATTAGATTTCAAGTATATATTTTCATATAAGGCCAACAATAATATTAGGAGTTATGATATTGGAAAATTTTCTGTGAATAAATATCAAAGGACTAATTTAAAATGATAAATTAAAAAACAACATAAAAATAATTATAAGAATAACTTTATTGGAGGTGCACTAATGAAAAGAGTTAAGGAGAACTTATTGATTATCATTACCATATTACTTATGTTAATTATAAATTTGACAAACACTGTTTATGCAGAACCTTTAACAAGAGTTGATGGATCAGTTAGGGTTGAAAATGTAGGAGGAAGCCCTACATATAAAAATTCAAATTTAAAATTACAAAAATTAAATTATATTAATAGAAGCAATGAAATTAATAGTGTTGATTTTAAAGGTGGCAAAGATGTATCTGTATTTTCTGAAAAAGCTAATTTTTCAAAAGTTAGTGATTTAGTAGAAGAAAGAGTTAATCCTATAAATAATAATGAAACATCAAAAGGTGTATCAAAAGCAGAAAATGTGCGAAACAAGATGGTAGTTAGTACGGGGGATAATGTGCTTGGAAGTATTGGATATGAAGACTTTTATTTAATAGCAAAAGAGATTACTACAGAAGTAGGAGCAGCATACTGTTTAGAAGTTGAAAAAGAATACCCAAATGGGGAAATGTTTGAGTTTGAAGGAACACCAGAAAAGAATATAATAGGAATTATGGCAGCCGGATATCCTAATAAAAGTGCAGAAGAACTAGGTGTAACATCAGATGGTGATGCATATTTTGCAACACAAATGGCAATTTGGTGTGTTACTGAAGGCTATATACCAAAGAAGTTTAAGAGTAGCGATAAAAATATGCTTCAAACTATTAAAAATATATATGAAGAGGGAATGCAATATAGTGGAGAAGATGTAGGTCATATTGCAATGGAGTATTACTACAATGATAGTGTACAAAGAATAGTCGCATATATTGTAGAAAATGAAGAGGTTATGCCACCATCAGAAGGTGGAAGGGTTGAACCAGATGTTACAGATGATACTTCAAATGACTTTGAAGCATGGCCAGATATTCCAGATGATGAAGAAATGATTGAATCTAGGAATGAAAATGAAAGTGAAAGTGTAATTGTTCCTGGTTTAGGTTAACTTTAATTTTTATAAAATTATTTTTGGTATGTTCAAGAAGCTATTTTGCTTGTTATTATAAAGTAGAGCAATTGCTTTCTTAGGTATAGTTTTTAGAGAATTATTTGAAAATAACAGTAAGTTAGATATAATATAATTAATCTTTTGAACAAAGGATAAAATGGAGAGAGGGGAATAAGAGATGATAGATATACATTCACATATAATAAATGAGATTGATGATGGTTCAAAAAGTATAGAAATGACAATTACAATGTTAAAAAAAGCAGAGATATCAGGAACTAAATCAATAGTAGCAACACCTCATTTTATGAGAGGAAGATTTGATGTTGAGTATTCTGAAGTTTTAAAAAGAGTAGAAGAATTAAAGAAAGTTGCAGCAGACAATAATATAGATATAAATATATATGCTGGACAAGAAGTATATTACAGTAGCAATCTTATGGAGTACTTTAATGACAAGTGTATTGGAACAATTAATGGGTCAAGATATATGCTTATTGAACTACCAATGCTTGAGTTTAATTTAGATGAAGTTATCAATACTATTTATGAGCTTCAAATAAGAAAAATAGTGCCAATAATTGCTCATCCAGAAAGGTACAAGCAATTTATTAAAAAACCTTCAATGATTAATGTACTTATAAAAGAAGGAATGCTATTCCAGTTAAATGCAGGAAGTATTGCGGGGAATTTTGGTAAAGATGTTAGGAAAACTGCTCAAAAGTTCTTAGAACATAATGTTTATAGCTTTATTGGATCTGATGCGCATAGAGATAGAGGAAGAGATACAGATATGAGCGAAGCTCTTAAACTTTTAGAAAAATCTCAAAAAAGAGCCTTCATTAGCAATGCAAGTGCTATGCTTGATGATAAAGAAGTAGCTTTTAATGGAACTGCTGTAAAGGAAAAGAAGTTCTTAGGGCTTTTTTAAAGGTGCATATTTTTAAAATCATATTAGTTTAATTTCAATGTATTTAAGTTAAATAATAAAATTGCATAGCTTTTAATATATAAATTAATAAAAATAAAATTTTAGAAAGTAATGTAAGACTTATATAATAAGAGTAATATAAAAGCTATATATAATAGTAATATAGTTTAATAATAAAATTTAATAATAATATATTTTAAGAGTTATATAAATTATTAATATGAAAAAATATCTACATTTATAATAGATAAAAATATCTATATATAATGTAGATATTTTTTTATTTAAGAATAACTTTATTTAGAAAAGGTTTTCTTAAATGATAATTTTATTTACTAAGTTTTATTTTTAGTTTTGATAATAATGCTATTAATTTTCTTCTTTTCTTATGATAATTTAAATTATTTGTAATGCAATATTTATAAAGGTTTGAATTTTCAGTAAGGTAAGCTTCTTTTATAAGGGTATACTCCTCTAGAGTTAGTGATTTAAGTAGATTTTTTAGATCAACATGCTGCATAGTTTTAATTATGTCATTTTCTAAATTATAATCATCAGGTAATAATGATTGGATATCTATGTCTTCATCAACCGAAATATTAAGGCTTGATTCACTTTGATATTTGATATTAGCGCGAGCTAAATTTCTATAAGTATTTTTAATTGAATTAATTATATAACAATCAATAAAGTCTTCGCCATGAGATATATCATATTTTTCTATTGCTTTAATTACTGCTATTGTTCCTATTTGAATTAGGTCTTCCTTATCATAATTTTTTAATATATAAGATATTGAGTATTTTATTATAAGTGGTTTATATTTATTAATTAAAAAAAGTATAGAATCAGAATCTTTGTTTTTGGCATCTAAAATTATATCAAGTAGTCTTTTTGAGTTAAGTTTAATTTCATTATTATAATTATTCAAAAAGTATCACCCCATTTTTTATATTCATTCTAAGAATGTTTGTTCTAAGAACTTATGTTCATTATACTATATAATTTCCAGGATTTATAGAAAAAGTTTGTGCGGAATATCTACAAAATAATATAGATGTTTCTAAATTGTTAAAATTGAAAAAAACTTTACTGCAAATTACGACAAGCTTTGGAAAATTTATTAAATGTAAAAATAATTAAAAATCAGTATATTAAATAAGAAGCAAGAAAAAAAGTTAATATAAGTAAAAAAAGATAATTACAGAAAAAAGTAATTCTAAAATATTGCAAAAAGGGTCGAAAATACGTTTACATTTTTGAGGCTAATTGCATTTAGCATTGATTTTTCAATATTAAATTTTATGCTATAATTTCAATTGCAAGAAGAATAATAAGATAATTTTGAAGAATCTGTTAAGCTGATATGAAAAAATAGCTTGATTTTTCATAGAATTGCTCGCTCTTTGAAAATTATATAAGTTTAAAAGTTTTATTGCATGGCTAATAAGCCTGCAATAAAATTGATTTTTTGCAGGTTAAATAAAGGTATTAAGTTTAATTAAGCTGCTGAGAACCAAGAGTTTTTAGCAAAGCTATCGCTAGCGAAGCCAGCAACTTCTGCTGGAGTACAGTTATTTAATGATCCATGTGGTCTAATAAAATTATAGTGAAAGATAAATAAGTAAATTAGGTTATTAGCTTTATCAAAAGAGTTAAATCCTTTTTTAGCTTTATACCAAGCTTTAAATGTCTTGTTAAATGATTCTATTAAGTTATTATTTACGTCACTAGACATTGGAGCTACAGGTAAATGTTCAGTATTTGGCAATACTGTAGCAGCAGCTTCATTATACGAAGGTAATCTATCGGTTATAAAGTAAGTTGGTTCACCATAATTTTTAGCTTCATTTATTAAGGTATAAGCAGAAT